>Ga0137403_10005800_pt1 | contig 14268 bp, 6 predicted proteins | sample CZOMad2_1_16fung_FD_122057 | JGI IMG/M metagenome (GOLD analysis project Ga0137403, IMG submission 122057) | Vadose zone soil fungal communities from Angelo Coast Range Reserve, California, USA - CZOMad2_1_16fungal (Hybrid Assembly) | ecosystem: Environmental > Terrestrial > Soil > Vadose zone... | reverse complement strand
AAACGCCGGGGGAGCGCGCCTACTCAGGCGCGCGGGTCGCGAGGAGCAACACCAGGAGTCACCGCCAGGTGGCGCCCGGCCGTCTCCGCGGACGCTCGAATCAGGGAGCGGGGTCGCAAGACAGCTTCAGGATGTCCCGGCCCGCGGTGCGCCGGTTGCCGCTGTGGGGATCGTCGGTGGGCCGTGCGCTCAGACGGATCCAGCGCTGGCCGCGGCGCAGCCTGCCGCCGTGCGTGCGGCGCAAGGGCACGACGACGTCCGCGAACTCCGTGCAGAGGTCGCGCTCGGAGAGCGGCGGGTCGAACGCCATGAAGTGACCGCGGCACGCGCCGTCGCCCTTGCCAGGCGTCGAGTCGCACTCCGCGTCGCTTCCGCAGACCCGGCGCGGCCCGGACGTTGCACGAACGCATTGGCCGCGGACGGCTCCGCCGATACCGGCGAGCCCTCCGGCCAACGCGCCCCAGCCCATACCTTTCTTCGCGCCGCGCTTAGCGCCTGACGTGCTCGCGTAGTCGATGTGTTCGGCCATGATGTACTCGAGTACGTCGGGCTCAGGCGCAGAGTCGTAATGGGATTTCTGAGTGCTGCCAACGTAGAAGTAGAGATGGGGCACGCTACCGCCCGGCACATACTGATCATAGACATCCTCGTTGCCCGCAACCTCAATATCGATCGAATAAAACCGGACGGTGACCGGAGGGGGTTTCACGCGGAAGGTTTGACAGATCTCTGCCAAATTCGCTTTGAGTCGTTGACAAGGCTTGCACGATGTACCGCCAAACTCAATAACGGTGAGGACGCCACCTTGTAGTAACGAAGGAACGTCTTCGCCGACAACTTCTTCGAGGCATGGCGTCTCGGCCTCAGGCGCCGAAGCAGACGCAGCCGGTGTGGCCGCGCTGCCGGCAGCGGGCTGGCGTTGCAGACCAACACTCGTCGCGCCGACTGTCGATGTTGGCGCACTGCCGGAGACGACTGCGGCCGCAGTCTCGTCCGCGCTGGCTTCGTGTTCGTCGATCTTTCCCAGCGTGATCGCGCCGGACGAAATGGGCGCTGCGAAATCCTGTTGGACCACATGCGTGAGCTCGTGCGCCAACAACTCTCTTCCGCCGGTCGTGTTGGGCGAGTAACGGCCCGTTGCAAAGACGATGTCTTGTCCGACGGTGTAAGCTTCGGCATCGGTCGCCTCGGCGGAACGATGTGCCTGTTCGTCGGAGTGAACGCGGACGTGACTGAAGTCGTAACCAAAACGTTCTTCCATGAAACCGCGAGACTCAAAATCGAGCGGCTGACCCGGCGCGCGCAGTACGTCGTGAACAATTTCCGGCGCTTCGCCAGGGGTGCGGCCGGAGCGTGACTTTCGCTGCAGCATGCCTTCTTTCTCGGCGCACTCAGCGCACTGCCCGTCTGACTCCGCTTTGCTGCCGCAGGCGCAGCTGCGTTGCAGCACACGCCCGCCGCCCGCCCCGCGATGTTGCAGGAAGTTAAAAGAAGTTGCGCGATACGCTCGAAAAGCCATCAATTTGGTCTCTTTTTGACTTTGACTTTGCTCTTGCCTCTGCCTCTGCCTTTGCTCAAGCCGCGCTTCCCACGACCCAGCCTCACGGGCCGGGTGGATCTGGCCCGACTGTGATATGACCCGGTTTAATCTCATTGTCTTTCGGGGTTCGCCTGACGATTCCGTCTTTTCCGCGTTCAAACGTGAACAGCGAATGCCACGGGAAAGAATCGGAAGATGGCGTCCACGGTCCGTTACCCACCTTCACGTTCACTGACTCCACAAAGTTGCCCTTATAAACCCCTCCTTCGACTTCCGGCGGAGCAGGCATGGGCATCGGCTGATGCAGTCCCGGTCCATCAATCGTGTAAATTCGATCGTCTTTCGGAACCGGATCCTCATCGTCCGCAGAAGCATCATCGAGTGTTCCCGGCGGCTCGTATGGTGCGGCTTTCTTCCACGCTCCTTTGATCCGCATCCAGATCGCCACTTCCTTGGTTCGCTTGAAATCGTAGAGTGCATCCGGACGATGCCCTGCTATGTCGCCGCGAAGTTCCATGAAATTCACACCCGAACCGGGATCCGGCCCCAGGGTCGGGATATTGGGACAACTCACGCAACGGTTTTCGGGGGTTGGCGCGCCCGTGTTGCGAAAATGGCCAAGCGTGACCGTGGGGTTCGCCGGGGTGGACGCTGGACTAGCAACCCCTTCGGAAAGGTCCCGCGCGAGCATGGCGAAAGAGTCGGGATTGATCAGCGCGTCTGCTAGTTTCACGACGCTGCACTTCGGCTCGCGCTCCTCAACTGTACTTTCGGGGATGACGTGGTGTACCCACTCGTGGACCAGAGTGGTTGTCTGATAGATGGGGCCGCTCTCGAAGAACGTCGGACAGAGGTATGTTTCTGGGTTCCGAACAAAGGTGGACTTTCCGTCTTTCTTAATCTCACAAGGAACCGTCAAGGCCACGTCAGAGCCGGTGCGACCACTTGAGCAATCGATTTCTCCAGCGCAGTCTGGCTTGCGCATCAGAAAAGGTTTGTTTTTCGACAGGCAGACGTAACGAACCGAGGGAATGACTGTTTGTATCTTCTCGAACATGCCCTTGATCTTCTCTACGTCCGGGCGTGCCGCTTCCGGGAAGTAACACTGAATCTTCGCTAGTAAGGCTTTCTGCTTCTCGGGATCGGCGAGATGTTCCGTCAGCCGCTGTATGGCAATCGGCACCATTTGACTGGCGCGCTTTAGAGCCTGGACCACCATGATTGCCTGGGCGGCGTCGCACTTGGGCTCGCCCGCAGTTTCGGTGCGCTGGACTGTCGGCGCTCCAAGACTTGGGAAACGCGCGTCCAGCATCTGTTTTGTTTCCTTCCATTCCTGACCGTGAATCTCCTCGTCAAGCATCTGAAGCGTCACGCGCTCCTTCTCACTTACAGTCGGATCCAGAATCTGAAGGACCTCTGCATCAGTGGAGTTCTCGAGCAACTTGATGATGGCGCGTTCGTCATCGTCGAGGGTTGGTCCCTCCATCATGACGCGAATCAACAACCGCCGATCTTTGACAGTCAGGGGCAGCGTGCTCGGATCGTCGATCCACAGGGTGACCGCATCGCGCGCGAGATCGTCAGCCACATCGGAAGTCACCACGGTACCCTTCACTTGGCCAGCCTTACGAAGCAGAGCGACAAAAGTCTTAACCGCGTTTATCCGTGCCTTCGACAGCTCTTTGGTGCCGCGATCTGTTCCACCGATCCAACCGGCCAATGCGCCTCCCAGAGCTGAGAGACCCATCATTGCGCCGCCCGCGAGCGCGCCTCCCAAGGCGCCCCATCCGATAGCCGCTCCCCAACTACCCTCAGCTCCGCGGACCGCAGCGGCGACACCGATTCCGACACCCAGCGCAGTCAAACCTCCGAGCACGTAACCCACCTTCAAGCCAGTGCCGGCGCCACGCCGGGCCGCAGACCGACTCTCACTCGCAATAACCTTTTTCAACTCCGCATCAACCGTCTTGGCATCCGTGAACTTCTCTTCGTACTCCAGGTTTCGCTCGACAAAAATCCGAATTCCCGCGTTTTGGCTGGCATTGAGGGATTCACCGAGTTCTCGGTTCGCCTTTGCGTAATTATCTTTGATAGGTTCTCCCAATTTGTTTCGCGGATCAGAGTCGAGGTAGTAAACATGGACTCGGAACGGATGCTTTACGGTTTGAAAGTCGCGGCACACCGTAATAAGAGCGTCCGCTAGTTCCAGGTTCTGACCGTCGGCAGCAGTCACATCTTCTTTTTTCTCACTGGCCGGTTTCGCAGTTAGACCAATGACGGAAACAGTATCGAGCCGAAAGATGCGCGGATACTCGCGAGCCCACAGGACGTCAAAACATTCGCGATTTTTCGGGTGTACGGGATAGCCGGCCATGCCTCGAGTTGGACTAACCTCAGGAATTCCGCCGAGTTGCTGCTCGGGTTGCGGCGTGGGTTCCGGTTTCGTCTCGGGCGTGGGCTGTGTCTCCGGCGCAGCCTGTGTCTCGGGTGCGGGCTGCGACTCGGGCGCTGGTTCGGGTTCGGGCGTCGGCGGTGTTTCCGGTTCTGGCTCTCGTTGCAGTTGTTTACGGCTCACACCCGAGCCCTGACTTCCGATTGTTGGCGAGATCGCGTCACCGTGGGCTACCTGCCGTCCAATTCGATCCGCTTCATGTTCCGATCCTGAATCCGAACCGATCTCTAACGCACCACTCGCTGAGCCCGTCGATTCTTGTTGGATCACGTGAGTCAACTCATGGCCCAGCAGTTCTCTTCCAGTAGTTGTCTCTGGTTCGTATCGACCTGGCCCAAAGACCACGTCATTGCCCACGGTATAAGCTGCCGCGTTCACTTCATGTGCGGATTCCTCGGCGCGCGTATCGGTGTGCACCTTGACGTGGCTCAAGTCACGCTCGAAGCGAGGCTCAGCCCAGTCTCTGGTTTGTTGATCGAGAGGCTGCCCAGCCGAGTGCAAAACCTCGTGCACGATTGCGGGAACTGCGGGCGGCTCGTCGGAACCGATGGCTTTACGTTTTGCTTCGCCGCCTTCCGACGACGTCTTCTCTGCCTCCGCTGGTTCGCTGCCGCCGCCCTTGCCCAGGTCTTTCGCAAACTGCGCAAAAGGATCGGCATTCTTGAATGCCATTTCGGTAGTCAGCGCCTTATAAGCATTGTCACCGCGATAGACTTCGGGGTCCATCTCTCGAATACTGCCATAGCGGTGGACGAGTTCGTGGAGAATGGTACCGGCCAGTTGCTCCTCATGACCGTCTTCAAACACCTGTCCGCACAACCCAATTCGCCCATACGCCAGATAAGGGCCAATTAGCTTTGTCGTAACACCAGGCGAATACTTCCCATTAGACTCCGCACACTTCGGTCGGCATTCGTAAAGAGCGTTGTCAAAATTCGATTGAATCGTATTTAACACCTCACCGATGCGATTTAAGTGTTCCTTGTCAGTGGGCGTGATTTTGAAGTGGTAGTAGAGCAGGCGTTTGAACCGATCATCTGCATTCTTCGGGTTGGCTATGACCGCATTGACCTGCGGAACTGCGGCGTCAAGCCAGCCCCGAGCTGTTTTCATCGCCGCAAGAGCCTTCTTCTGCTGAGCATCCGTACACTTGTCGAATTTCGAACTCTCGAATGCTCCCAGCAGTGCAGCTATACCGAACCCGGCTCCTACTGCCACAGCGCCGCCCACAATGAGACCTGCGGTCTCACCCGGTGAGAGGGTGTGCACTGCGGCACTTGGTGCTTGCGTCACCGGCACTGCGTTGCCACTCATCACTCCGGCGGCCGCACTCTCCGCCTCAACTTCCGCAGCGTCCGAAGGATGACTGACGGCCTTCGTGGTTTGGGCAGCCGAGCCATTCGCTTGTTGCGCGACGTGCGTGAGTTCGTGCGCCAGCAGGCGCGCGCCTTTTTCGGTGTGCGGTTCGTATTGTCCCGGGCCGAACACGACGTCCGGCCCAACAGTGTAGGCCGCGGCATTGACCGCCCGCGCGGACTGGGTTGCACTTTGATCGTGATGTACCCGCACGTTACTGAAGTCGCGACCAAAGCGTGGTTCCATCCAGGTTCTCGTCGCCGTGTCGAGCGGTTCGCCCGGCGTACTCAGTATCTCGTCGACGATCGGCGGCGTGGAAACAGGTCCCGCTGGTCCAAGAGCCTTCCGCTGCTTTGCACCACTGCCGCCACCGCCTGCCGGAGTTGCTGTTTGACTGGCTGGGGCGGCGCTCCGGCTGCCGATGTTGAAAACGACTCTCGCGAATTGAGCGTATGAATCCGCGTTGTCGAGCGCCTGATCAGTTGTCAGGTTGCTGTATCCGCGCGGATCGATCACGCGGTATACGTCTCCACGCGCTCCCACAAAGCGGTGGCCCATCTCATGCGCGATTGTCTCGGGTTGCTCGTCGGCGCGCCGGAAATCAGGGTCCTGAGGTCCCCTGAAAAAGCGCGGACACACATGAATGCGGCCGTACCTCAAGAATATTCCGAGAAATCCGGGCACGCGTGCGGCCACGGCGGTATCCTCAGTTTCTTCACATGAAGAATCGCACTCAAACATAATCTCAGAAAATCCTGCTTGAATCTGGCCAAGACCTTGCCTGACGCGGTTCAAGTGCTCTCTGTCATCTGGTCTGATTTTGAAGTGCTCCCAGAGTTGTTCTACAACAAATGGCTCCGCTTGTTGGGGATTGCTCAAAACGGCATCCACTCTTGTAACCGCAGTGTCGATCCATTGCTTGGCAGTGTTGGTTGCGGTATTGACGACGTCCTGCTGCTGCTGGGAACAGTTGCGAAATCGCGAGTTATCGAAGGCACCTAATAACCCAGCAATTAGGAATCCAGCTCCGACACTGCCAACGACGACTCCTCCACCTATGAGGCCTTTCTCCAGGCCTGATAGCTCCGCATGCACCGCCGCGCTGGGAAATTGATTCACCTCGACCGCGGTGTCGCCACGCAAAACCTGTTCAGCAACACTGTCAGCTTCTATCTCCGCAGCATCGTCAGGCTCGCTGATCGGTTTCGCAGTTTGGGTCGTGGTTGGACCGCTCTTGGATTGTTGGACCACGTGAGTGAGCTCGTGGGCCAATAATTTGGCGCCCTTTTCCGTACCCGGATCGTACTGTCCCGCGCCGAAAACTACATCCTGGCCGACAGTGTAAGCATGAGCGTTCACAGAGCGCGCCGATTGCGTTGCCGCAGAATCTGTGTGTACTCGCACCTCACTGAAATCTCTATTGAAGCGCGGTTCCATTCGCTCACGCGTCGCCGCATTGAGCGGCTGACCGGGTGAGTGCAAGACGTCTTCAAAAACCTCGGGCAGTTCATCAGGCGCCTCATCGCTGGTGGCCTTACGCTGAATCTGTGGTGTTTGGCGCGAGCTGGCGCCAACGGACATCAAGTCTGCTGCAAGGTAAGCGTAAGAGTCAGCATTCCTAAGTGCGGATTGCAAAGCCATTCCGCAGCCGGGCTGATAGGTCACATCAAGGCCCAACCCTGCGGCATGCGCAGCCTCGTGAACAAGCGTGATGGCCTGGACCTCGGGAGTTCTTCTGAAGAAAACGCCGCAAAGGTATACCTCACGAAACGCTCTGTCTTCGGTCCGGAAACTGTTTGCGTCTTCGAGGTCACACCGTACCGGCGGCAGCGCTTCACCGGTTGTCGCCCTTATAGGCGGTGGTGCTTCCAACTCCGCGACCCCTCCTTCAGGAGCGCAATGGTAAAGACGAGTCCCAAGAGCCGCTCTGGCTCCCTGAAAGATAGCGAGGATACGAGCGAGTTCCGCACTACTTGCTCCTTCAAAACGGCACTGGATCTTTCTTCGGACGGCTTCCTCCCCGCTGCGGTTCGTAAGGACATCGATTGCGTTGTCCACCATTACGAGTCCCTGCTGTCTGGCGTAGTCAATCATCAACGACTGGCGCGCTGTGCAAGAGGGGGCCGTGTCTCGCCTCACCTCCGACGTACGCGGGAAGCGTTGTTCCAGAATCGCTTCCAGGCGCGCGTGATTGTCGCGGCCGATCTTGTCGTCTAATTGCTGAATTGAGACTCCGTGATTCGGATCCAGTATCTGGACAATGTCGCCCGGCGCGGAGTTTTCGAGAATAGTTAGAATCGCGTTCTCATCTTCACCCGCAGTCACACCGGAGAGCATTTCCTCGATGAGCAGGCGCTTGAGCTCTACGCCTGTCAACGAGCCGCCTCTGGTGCTGAACCCGTTGTCGATGTTGAAGGTATTAGCAGGCGTGCTGGCAGACGCGTCGGTAGCTGGTGCGGCAGAAGCGCTGGCGGAGGCGCTGGCACGCCAGCGTCGCACCACATCACGCGCCTTGTTGTCACTGTTCCGATTTTTCTCGGGCCGATGCGTCGTAGCCAACCCTGTTAGGTACTCCGTAAGTTCTGTATCGCTGTAGTGTTCACGATCGAAAACCCCGGCGAGTGCAAGTGCTCCTAAAATGAGGCCCGCACCGCCAACCACCGAACCGATTACGACTCCCGCGGTCTCACCCGGAGTAAGAGCTGCATGCAACGTCGCACTCGGCGCCTGCGTCACGCGCGCTACTTCGCCACTCATCACGCGATCAGCCATTGCATCAGCTTCGATCTCCGCCGCGTCCGACGGTTCGCTGATCGCTTTTGCCTGTTGTGCACTGGCTCCGCCACGCGACTGCTGCACCACGTGCGTCAATTCGTGGGCCAGCAAACGGCTGCCGCGTTCCGTGTGCGGCGCATAGCGTCCCGCGCCGAATACGACCTTATGGCCCACTGTGTAGGCCAGAGCATTCACTAAGTGTGCTGACTCAGCGGCGCGCGCGTCCGTGTGCACTCGCACGCTGCTGAAGTCGTGACCCAAACGCGGTTCCATCCACGCGCGCGTAGTCGCATCGAGCGGCTGTCCCGAGGAGTTCAGGACGTCGTAAACGATCGACGGCAATTCTTCCGGCGTCTCGCACCCAAGCGGAGCGTTTGTTTGGGGCCTTGCCGCGGCGCGCTGGAGTTTCGCGCCGTCCTTGCGACACTTGTCACACTCGCCGCCGCCAGTGCCGTAACTGCCGCACGCACACTTGCGCTGCAGATGAAATCCGTTCTGCGCCGGCATTTGCGGCGCCGGCGTTTGCACGGCCTGTACTGGAGCAGCAATTTCACCCATCGCTTTCCTCTAATCGATAACTCTCAACTTCCAGATACCACTGCTCGCCTTTGATCCCCTGGCTCGTTATTCCTCCCTGGACTTTGACCTCCGGGTAAACGCGCCCACGCCGCAAAACCCCCTCAACGATGACGCGCTTGTCGAGAAATTCCTCGGGCCAACTGCGCAGGTCGCGCAGGTAGATCACTTCGTCGCGGTCAGTCGTCACCACCGCGCCCGCCTTGGCGTCTCCCGCCATGCCGCTGATCGTCACCTGTTGGTCCTGAGTCTTTTTCAGCTCGATCGAAGTGTTCATAACCTGCCTCGCGATTCTTAGGGCCGTATTGCAACGCCGACACAAAACACCTGCCGGTCGAAATCGCGCAATCCCCTGGAGTAGTACTGAAGATTGCTTTCATAGATCTCCATATCTCCGCCACATTCAGGATCGGAGAGTAAGGTCGTGTCGCAGTGGTTGGCGTGCCACCACTTTCCGGTCTTCTCGTCATACAAACCGTAGTCGAAGTTAGTGAGTCCCGGCTTTGCTGTGTAGTCGTACTCACTCATATCGACCTTGCCGGTCTTTGGATCGGGCTTGAAATCCTTTCCGCCCGACCAGAATCGTTTCGAGAAGATGAGCGCTTTGCGATCTGGAAAAGTTTCCTTCAGGAAAGCATTCATCTTCTTCTGCGCATCCCAAACCTGCGCGAACGTGTCGTAGCAGTTGCTGAGGTCGGGATTGCTCAAGGTGAAAAGGTTGAGCGCGGTGATACCGATACAACCCTGGGCCAGCGTGTTCTTTTCTTCGGGCGTCATGGTGGCGCCGTGCTGGAGCTCCCACTTCTCGACGTACTCGGCAAACGTGTGCGTCTTGCTTTGCTTCCCGCCATGCGGTTCGAAAGAGGCGAGTTGGGGAAGAAGGAGATCGAGTTCGTCGAGCTCCTTGCCGTCAAACTTGCCGTAGAGCCTGTCGTAGCCGATCTTGTCGGCGAGCTTGTTTCGCTCTTCCTGCGACTGGGCCTTGAGGATCTTTAGAATCGCCTGTTCGTCGTCGTCGCCTACGACGCCGGTGATCATTTCGTCGATGAGCAAGTATTTGAGATCGAAGGCGGAGATCTTGGCGTCGGCCGCGCTAAAGCCGGCGTTGATGTCGTAGCCGCTCTCTTTCTTGTCCCAGCGGCGCACAACGTCGCGGGCTTTGTTATCACTGTCGCGATGACCTTCGCGCTGCCCGGTTTTTGCCAGCGTGGTGCGGTAGGCTTTCAGCTCTTCGTCGGTGAAGACAGTCTTATCGAAGGCGCCGGCCAGTGCGGCAATACCCAGGCCTATTCCTCCCAGCACCGTCGTCCCGGCGACGACGCCGGCGCCGATGCCCACGGCTTCACCTGCTGTCAAAGTCTGCATCGTCGCGCTCGGAGACTGATTTACCGCTACGGTTTCATTTCTCAGAACACTACCGGCTACGGCGTCAGCTTCGCGTTCAGAGGAATCTGAAGGGTGACTGATCACTCTTGCGGGTTGCGCGTCAGTGGCTCCGTCCTGCTGGACCACGTGCGACAGTTCGTGGGCCAATACCGCGTTGCCCGCTTCGGTGGTGGGTTGATACTGGCCCGGAGCAAAAACAACGTCGCGGCCAACAGTGTAGGCTTGTGCGTTCACTGCTTCCGCCGATTCTCCGGCGCGCGGATCGGTATGCACCCGAACCTGGCTGAAGTCGTGCCCAAAACGCGGTTCCATGAACGCGCGCGTTGCAGTGTCAAGCGGTTGGCCCGACGAATTCAGCACTTCATCAACAACCGGTGGAATCGCTGCGCTTCGCGTGCTCGTCTTTTTGGGATCCTGCGTTTTGCGTTGCAGCTCGTGATGTTTCTTCTGGCACTCCGCACACTCCCCACCGCCACTCGTCTGATTGCCGCACGCACACTTACGCTGCAGCACCGGGCCCGCCACGGGATTAACCGGTGCGCCGAGTTTCGGATCAGTCTTGAGGGAGCGCTTGCTCATGATCCTTTGGCCAAACCCTCATGCACTGACTGTGCGATCTGTGTTCCCAACTGCCGTGGACTCGCTTCTTTCGCGAATTGCAGCGGACTGCCAGCTGCGTGCGGAATCGTTCCGCCAGATCTCAAACCGGGCGCAATGACGCCGCCAGCAAACAAACGCGCGAGTTCCAACTCGACTGCGCGCTGGACCAGCGGCCCCTGCGCGCGACTCAACGGCAGTCCTTCGAGCACCAGCCGTTCGATGTGCAGGTTGATCTTCATGCAGTGGCTACTCTCTCTTCCTGCCAACTGAAGTCATCGCTGTTGAAGGGTCGCTTCAGTTTCAGGAACTCGTTGCGCGCTGCTTGCAGCACGAGCGACATCGTGACCGGGAACCCGGCCTGAGCAGCGAGGAACGCGGCGTTGATCGCGACGTTGTTGATGCTGCCGCCGTTGAGATTGAGATTTGCCAAACGACTGTAGTCGAGGCCCAAGGTGCGGGTTTGCGGTGGAAAGATTCGCTGCCAGATCGCTTTGCGTTCGGCGTGGCCGTGCGGCGCAAACTCCACGATGAATCGCAGGCGGCGCATGAACGCCTGGTCCAGTGCGCTCTTCATGTTCGTCGCCAGAATTGCCAGCCCGCGATACGACTCAATGCGTTGCAGCAGATAGTTGATCTCGATGTTGGCATAGCGATCGTGACTGTCCTTAACTTCGCTACGCTTGCCAAACAGCGCATCGGCTTCGTCAAAGAACAAAATCGCGCCGCCGTCTTCAGCGGCGTCGAAGAGCCGGCGCAGGTTCTTTTCGGTTTCGCCAATGTATTTACTGACGACCGCGGAGAGATCGATGCGATAGAGATTCAAACGGAGATCGTTGGCGATCACCTCTGCCGCCATGGTCTTGCCGGTGCCGCTCTCGCCTGTGAAGAGCGCGTTGATACTCAAACCGCGCGTTCGTTTCGCCGCAAATCCCCATTCCTCATAGACTGTGTGGCGGTGTCCAACCTGTCCGGCGATCTGTCGCAACAGATTCAGCTCGGATTCCGGAAGGACGATATCGTCCCAGGTAGCTTTGGGTCTGATGTGTTGGGCCAGCATGTCCATTCGCGGGCGCGTGCTCGCCAAACATGCATCCCAGACATCTTCAGCCCTTACCGAAGCCGCTTCGGAAGATCCGTCTGAACTGCTCTCCGCGATTTCGTGAATGCTTGAGATATTCAGATCAAACTGGCCGGCGAGTCGGGCCGGTATGTCGCCGGCGTCTGGTCCTAACACTTCGGACCAGGCGAGCTGCTGCTCTGCTGGAGTTGGCCGGTTGATATCGAGCGTCAGCGTGGGACGGCCCAGCGCATTCAGGTCGGGATTCACGTCGTGAGTGTCCAGGAAGAAGATGCCGTTACTGCGAGTCAATAGACGCTGCAGCGATTGCGTGCTCGCGTCCTTGAGTGCGGCCTTCTCCAGATCCTGCTGGTCGATGTAGATCGCAAACGGCCAGAGCGCCATTTCTCTTTCGATCAGCCGCGCGAGCGTTTCGAGTTCAGGCGCCTGAGACGGCATCAGTGCCGCCGGGAGTCGGAGGAGTCGCAGACCAAGTGCGGCGGTCACGTGAGCCGCAACGAGCTGTTTGCTCAGTACGTCAGCGCCCGCCAACTGAATGATCGGGAGAAACCAGTTGGATCGTTCGCGGCGCAGTTGCCGGACGATCAGTTCGACGGCCTCTCTTTGCGAGTCGGGCAAGTTAGTGTGAAATGCGCCGGGGCTGAGGGGGAACAAGAGGGGCGAGAGTCGATCGTCGAGATAGTTCAGTCCTTTAATGTAGTTGACGATGCGCTCGTCGGCGCGCAGCGGACTCACGGTCAGGGGTGTATGACCGGGTTGATTGATCTCGATCATGCGCCAGCGGCGCAAAGGTCTTTCAGGTGACAGCACGTCCCACGCGGGTTCATCAAACAATGCCAGCGCGAGGGCGAACGTTGGAAACGGCCGGTGCGAATCATTCTGAGCGCGCGCGCACAACGAGGCGACGTGCGTGTCCAGCTCCAGCCCCGCGCACAACAGCAGCAAGTTCCGTTCGAAGCGCGACAGATTGAACAATCGACTCAGAACCACGAAAGCCGGCGGAGGTGATTCACGTTCAAACGCCTCAAGCTCCGCGGCGAGGGCATCTGCATTCTCAACCGAATTAGTAGACTCAGCCGCGCCGTGCGCTCCGTTGTTGCCGGCCGACGTAAAACGCGTCAGACGCAGGCGTTGCCACGCAAACGCCTTAGCCAGATACGCTTCGTTCTGTTGTTGCCAGGAAGCCTGGTCGGCCATCAGGTCACCTCGAGTTTTTGGTTGTCGGCAAACTTCGGAATGTCTGACAACGGGTCGAGCGGCACACTGTCGACACCGTCGACGCGAAGACGCATCAGGTATTCACCCACTTCAGTTGGCTCGATATGAAAAGTGAAAACCAACTGGTCCGTGCTGGCGGGTGGTTGCGCCGGAAGCGGCGGCGGGGGTGGTGGTGGCTCCGGCAAAATTTGGCGTGCAGTTCCGAGCAACAGGACCACTTGCTGATCGAAGCGCATGTGTGTGTCGTCAACCTTTGCGAGTCTGACGTTCGGCCGGCAGGTGATGGTGATCGTGACGTCACCCTGAGGGTCGCGAGCGACGGTGTTACCGGGAGCAACGCTCTCGATAATCGGGGCGAACGAGATGGGAAGTTCGTTGGAGCTCCACGTTTGTTGGTTGCGACTGACCACGACTGCGACAGTGTAGAAACCCGCGGCCCAAGCCTCGGCTGCTGCCGCGTCGTTAGGCAGAGTTACTTTGATACCCTGGTCCGTTGCCTCGACCGCTGGCGGCAAAAGTATGAGGGGCTGAGCACCATTCGAACGCGGATTGATCAAGCTGAAGCGAACAGATTCCACGCCACCGAGGTTCTGTCCGATGATCAGCAGTTCGTCTCCGAGTGATGCGCTGCTCTTTCCACGCGGCAGACGCACCTCTCTGATCATCGGCAGACTGACGCCCGCGGTGCTCGTGTTGCCTTCGTCGTCTGGCCCTCGCTGCAGTACCGGTACCGGCGCACTCTTCGGGCGCGCGCTTTCGATCAGGACCACGGTCGCTTCGTAAGCAGCAGACAAACGGTAATGAGTTTGAAAACCGGACCAGAGTTTGAAAATGTCTTCAAGCGCCAGGGGCTGAAGTGAAAGGCGGATGCGTTCGAACTGTTCACTCAATCCCGTGTCCGGCAGCGCTGTTTCGATCTCTCGGCGACCCAGCAAAGGATGATCGTTAAGCACGGCCATCGCGCGCCCGAGAATTCGGTGACTCACGGGTTGCTGATCGTCGACTGCGTAGGCAGTCAAAAGGTAGTACAGATTGAGCGCGAGCGGAGGTTGGCCCGTCTCACCGGGCCGCAGTTGCCGCGGCACATCGGCATTTCTGTAGGCCGCATTTGGCATCACCTGATAAAGGTAGAGATTGAGCTGCCGTTCGGGGGGCGGGTTTGCCGAGCGCGCCTCGTCAGGTGGTTGCATCGTGACGGACGTTCCCGTCACTAAAGGATCGGCGCTGGGATCTTTGTTCGGATCGAAACCTCGTTCGATCAGGCTGCGAAGCGTAGCAGTGACGGCG
>Ga0137403_10005799_pt1 | contig 14270 bp, 12 predicted proteins | sample CZOMad2_1_16fung_FD_122057 | JGI IMG/M metagenome (GOLD analysis project Ga0137403, IMG submission 122057) | Vadose zone soil fungal communities from Angelo Coast Range Reserve, California, USA - CZOMad2_1_16fungal (Hybrid Assembly) | ecosystem: Environmental > Terrestrial > Soil > Vadose zone... | reverse complement strand
CACGCGCCGCTTTTCAGATTGCGCAAATAAACACGGCCGCAAAGTGACAGCTAGTGCCGGCAAGCACGAACAGATGCCAGACGAAATGGCCATAACGCAGCCGCTCGTTCGCGAAAAATAAAGTGCCTGCCGTGTAAGCGATGCCACCCGCAATCAACCAGAGGAGCGCCGACAACGGAATTGCCAGCGCGAGCGGACGTATGAGCGTGAGTCCGATCCAGCCCGTTCCAAGGTAGAGAGTCATCGCAAGTCTCCGATGACGCAGCACGCCTCGTGTCGCTTTCATGATGACGCCGAAAAACGCGAGTGCCCAGACGATCCCGAGCATCGCTAACCCGCCACCGCCGTGCAACGTGCCCAAAGCAAATGGCGTGTACGTTCCCGCGATTAATAAAAAAATCGCGGAATGATCTAGTACTTGGAGAAAGGATTTCGTATGGGTCTGCGGCCAGCAGTGGTAGAGCGTCGATACCAGGTACACGAGCAACATCGTCGTGGTAAAGATGATCGTACCAATGAGAAAAGGGATGTTGCTATGGTGCAATGCTGCCAGAAGCAGAATCGGTGTGCCGATCATCGCACCCACGAGCCCGATCCCATGGCTGATACCATTCGCCACTTCCTCGCCAGCTGATTGTGTCCAGATCGGCAAGGGCAGCGACTCGTTAGTAACACTCATCGACCGCATAATGCAACGCGCATCGAGCCGTTTTTCCAAGCAAAAATGGTGACGCACTGGCCCGCGCTGGCGCAGATCGGATCGTTGTTTTCGCTTGGCAACATGCTGATGCTAATTAGGGCATGCGCGAGTAAGTTGTCCACTGCAATGGCTCGGTATCCTGACGATCTTTCGCTGCGCACCGCCCGAGCTTTGTTTTTTCGAGACACCAAACTCGGCCCGGACGGCGGCTATGGCAATCGGTGGGTTCGCGTCGAGACCAAGCCGATCCCTTTTTATTTTCCCAACTGGCCTTCGCGCGTCGCGGCAGCGCGTTTGCACGATTTGCATCACATCGCAGCCGAGTACGGAACGGATTGGCCAGGCGAAGGAGAGATTGCGGCATGGGAAATCGCGAGCGGCTGCGACGGGTATCACGCAGCCTGGCTTTTGAATCTTGGTGGATTCGGAGCCGGACTCCTCGTTGCACCGAGGCGAGTGTTTCATGCGTTCCTGCGCGGACGCCGTGCCAAAACAAACTTGTATAAAAGTGGCATCGATGAATCACGGCTGGATCAGATCACGGTCGGAATGCTGCGGGATGAGCTCGGCCTGTGCGTTCCAGTTAAATCTGCGCGATCTGCGGACCTCGCGTTGTTTGGACTCTGGTGTATCCCCTCAATTCTGGCCTGGCTGCCGCTTCTGCTCGTTATGCTCGCTGTTTTGTGGCTGATCGTGCGAGCAAGATATCGCACTCCCTGAAACTCCGAATGATCAGAGCGATTCTTTTCGACGCCGCAGGCACGCTCTTTTATCTGACGAAAACAGTAGGCGACCATTACGCTTACGTCGGTCGCGAAGTCGGATTAGAGCTCGACGCGCAGAAACTAGAGAGCGCATTTCACGCAGCCTGGCAACAAATGCCGCGACGCCCGGCAATCGACGGTCCGCGCGAAAATGACGACAAAGGCTGGTGGCGTGAGCTCGTTGGTCACGTCTTCGATCAGGTCGCGCCTTCAGTGAACGAACTCGATCGCGATAACTTCTTCGAAGTTGCTTACGAACATTTCGCCGAAGCTGGCGTCTGGGAGCTTTACCCGGAAGTGCCCGGCGTACTCGAGGAGTTGGCGCCACGCTTTCGACTTGCCGTCATTTCAAATTTTGACGGGCGATTGCGACTCATTCTTCAACACCTGGGCATTTCCAATTATTTCAGCTACATCTTCATTTCCAGCGAGCTCGGCGCTGACAAACCCGATCCGGAGATTTTTCGGCGCGCATTAAAGATAATGCATCTGACTGCTGACGAGGTCCTTCACGTCGGCGACGATCCAGAACGGGATTGGAAAGCAGCCGCTGAAGCCGGCTTGTTGGTGTTTCGGTTGGATCGGCCGCGAAATTCGCTGCGCGATTTGCTCACGAATCTGAGGCTGTAGGGCAAGCGCATCGCTTGCCTAACTCATGGTTGGCAGCCGGAGCACCCGCCCTACAATGTTGCGATTAGCAGCGATGTACTTTAGAGAAGTTTCCCGCATGGGTCGGTAGCTCAATCGGTAGAGCAGCGCCCTTTTAAGGCGTTGGTTCCGGGTTCGAGTCCCGGCCGACCCACACTTCTGAAATCGGAGTTTTCCCTCTAAGATTGCAGTAAAAAGCACGTCGAGCATGCTGACGCATGAAAGCGGATGAAAACGCAAAATCACACGATTTTGCTCGATAAAATAGCAATGATTGCTATTTTTCTAAGATGCGTAAGCCTGCATTTCGTATCAAGCCGTATAAGCATCCTTGGTTAAAATTCGTGGTGCGTTCGAAACTCTCCGGGAAGTGGGAGAGAAAATTCTTTCGCACTAAAGCGGAAGCCCAGACGTACGTTCGATTGAAGGAGATTGAGCTCTTGAACCAGGGAAAAGAGGGCGCCACCTTTCCATCGTCGTTACGTGTCATGGCGCAACATGGCGCGGATAAGCTGCGCCCTTTCGCTAAGACAATCTCCGATGCAGTCGATTTTTACGTGAATCATTTGGAAGAGACCAGACGATCTGTGCCGCTCCGCGTCGCGATGAAAGAATTGATCGACAATCGAAGCTTGAGTGGCGCGAGTAAGCGATATTGTTACGACCTTGGACTGCGTCTCGGGCGCTTCTGCGCGGCTTTTCCGGACCGAACCGTTGCTGAGATTACCACAGCCGAAGTAGACGACTGGCTTTCCGGACTCCGGCTTGCGCCAGTGACGCGCAACACGTTCAGGCGTGATTTGAGAACGCTATTTTCGTTCGCGGCAACACGCCGGTATTGCACCGAGAATCCAGTAGTTCAGACAACTAAGGCAAAAGAAATCGATGGCGACGTACAGATACTTACCGTCGAGCAAACCGCGAAACTTTTAGAGTGTGCAGAAGCCGAGACGCTACCGTTTTGGGCGATCGGTGCTTTCGCCGGCTTACGTCGCTCGGAGATCGAACGTCTCGATTGGGCTCAAGTGGATTTCGAATCCGGATTGATTGAGGTGAAAGCACGACATAGCAAAACAGCGAAGCGGCGACTCGTAACGATGCAGCCAAATCTACGTGCTTGGCTTGCACCTTATCGTTCTCGCAGCGGAAGCGTCTGCCTGCCGAATCTTCGAAAATGCATTGAGGCTGACCGCAAAAAAGCAGGGTTGGACGAAGATTGGCCACCAAACGCCTTGCGCCATTCCTTCGGGTCCTACCACCTCGCTAAATTTAACGACGTTGCGGCTCTGGCATTGCAGATGGGAAATTCACCAGACGTAATTTTCAGACATTACCGGGAACTCGTGAAACCAAAGGAAGCAAATCGGTATTGGCAAATCAGACCCGCTGCTGCTACTCGGAATAAAATTGTAGCGATGTCGGGCTAGGACTCTTTGCCTCGGCGGGGGTGCCGAACAATTTTTTGTACGTAATTTTTGAATGCGAGATGTGTTGACGGGTGTTCTGTGGGGTCGATGGCGCGCTTGAGATCCAGCAGCCTCGTCTTGCCGCCATATCCTTTCTGGTTCCGCATCTCCCCGAAAAACCACTCTGCGAGGCCTAATGTTTCCAAGGTGGAGACCAGCCATTCCATCCACAACTGATCCACAACTGGCAATTTACCAGTAATAGCCGCTGCCCTGCTCAGGGCGCCATGTTCTGCGAGACCGGATTTTATTCTTTCCTTTGAGCCTTCCGGGAGGAAGATCTTCTTGCTTTTGGGATCGAATCGTAATTTTTGCGCGTCCTGAAAGGCTGTAAATTGTTCTCGAGTATAGGGTCGTGAATCTAAACCCAAGGGCCGCCCCGTCGGTTCTATTAGGGAATGCGACAGCACTCCACTGCTCGACATGATGCGGCGCGCCATTTTCGCGCTCATCGGCAGATGCCCCGCTTCAATCGCTATGATGGCAGCGTCCGAAACGCCAATCATCTTTGCAAGCTCGGACTGGGTAATGCCGGCGATCTCTCTGAACTGTTTCAGACAGGAGTGTTTGATCCGGGGTGGTGGTTGATATTTCGTCACACCCGTACCTATACTGATATAGAAGTAACCGGCAAGCTTAATGTTGACGGATTAATACTTATATGACAGTATAGGTCGATGCCAGCGGACCCCGAAAGAAGGAACCTTGTGGGAATTGAACAATTGGAGCGCGAAATAGGCATCCCGATCCGCACGATCAGAACGCTGATGCAAGCGCGACGAATTCCTTTCTTAAGGCTTGGCCGCAGAACCTTGTATTTCGAGGTGCAAAAAGTTCGCGATTCTCTCGACCGGTTCGAGGTCAAAGCCATCGGCCAGTAACGCGATGAAACGCCTTTGAATGCCGCAAGCCTTAAAAGAGGTGTTAACAGGTCCGCAGGGTGTCAAGTACGGCGCTCTGACGAAAATTGCCATACCTGGCGACGACGAGACGTTGTTGCGCTTTGCACAGGAGCTGTTGGACGAACTGAAGACGAAGCCGATCTACCGTCGCGATAATATTCCTGTGTATCCTTATGATGAAAAGGCGCGCATCGAGGTAATGAGTGCGAGCACGTTCAGGTCGTTCATCGATCGGTATGTGGCGTGTTTCAAACAGAAGTTTGATCAACACAATGAGCCTTATGACGTGGTGCGATCGATCAATAAAGAAACCGCGCAAGGGGTATTGGATTGCATCGATTTTTGGAGCGGGCTGCGTGAGATTCTGGAAGTGAATCCGGTTCCGATGTGCGCGATGGATGCCGAGGGCAACGTGGTGATCCTGCAATCTGGTTACGATGAAAAGACTAAGACGCTGACGTTTGGATGAAAGCCTGTATTGAATACGTCTCAATCAAAGAGAACTTAGGTAGTCGAGTTTCAGCGCATCTAAAGAAAGACACAGATTCCTTTTTTGGTGTTCAAATTGCCTTGGAGCTGCGTGTATTTGGCGAGGATATAGATCCATTACTCGCGCATTTGAAGCCGGGGTTAGTGCTTACTGAATTTGGCATTGGTGATGCCAGCACGAAGGATACAAAAGTCACGTTCCAGGCAAGCGGCCCGCAAACTCTGTCTTGATTGAAATATGCCGACGAGATCGGGTGGTTGTTACGATGATAAGTTATCGCTGGAAGATGCGGTGAAGTATCTCCGGGAGTTGCTAGTAGAATTTCCGTTTACGGATTGGCGTGACGATAACGAGGGCGTAATGCAAAGCCGGTCACAGGCTGTGCATATCACCGCGATGTTGAGCCAGTTTGCTGGGCGATTGATTCCGCGCGAGTCGTCAAGGCTCGGTTTTTTTTACAATTCGAATAGCCAGCGGTCGGGCAAATCGCTGTTGATGAAGATGGCGATCATCCCGACAAACGGTTGGATGGCTGGCCAAGCATGGAACACAAAAGAGGAAGAGATGCGCAAGGTGCTTGACGCTGAAGTGCTGCGCGCGTCGCGCTATATTGCATATGATAATGTGCGGGAGCGGACACACATCAGTTCGCAAACGCTGGAAGGATTTATGACGCTGGTGATGTGGACCGGCCGGCTCCTTGGCAAAACACAAATGTTCACGGCTCAAAATCTGGCGACCGTGTTTATCGCAGGCAACAATTTAACGGTCAGCTCGGATCTGAAGCAGCGTATGCTGGAGTGTAAATTGTTCGTGTCAGAAGCCAATGTGCAGTTGCGCCAGGTGAAGCATCCGATCGATGACGCGTGGTTGATGGACCCCAAGAATAGTCTCGACATTCGGAATGCGCTCTGGGCAATCATTCGGCATTGGGCGGATAATGGACAGTATAAGGCTACGGAAAATCTTCGGCTTGGATATGAGCCTTGGTGCAGAGTGTTCGGCGGACTGGTGAAGTTTGCCGGGTTTGGAGATCCGCTGGCGCCGCCTGAGGATGAAGATGAGGAGGACATCGATACTGAAGCCGCCGACATGCGCGCGCTTGTGAAGATATTGGCCGAACCGATCTTGCATGGAGAGACGAAGCGCGTGGAATATCCGTTCCAAGAAGTCGTCAATGTCGCGCATCACAATGATTTGTTTGATTGGATGCTGGACGGCAAGGAAGTCAGTGAACACGCACCAAGCACGGGCATTTTGGTGCGGAGCGACTATGTGCTGAAGGCAGATTCGAGGAGTAAGTTCGGCAAGTTATTGAAGCGTTATGCGCCCTATTCCGGCGAGCTTCAAGGGCCGCGCCATCGCTCGTTTTGGTTCGGCAAGGGTGATCAGAGCCGGCAGATCAAAACGAGTTCCTGTGGACGCGCTGGCAGACGTAAATTTGTCGCCGAATTAGCCGAAAAACAGCAGACCGAATAAGGGTGGGCGTCACACATCGCCGATCGGCGAGCCAGATTCCCTTTACTCATGGTTTTAATTTGTCCACCTCGCCTGACCTCGCCAATTTTGGCGCGTTCCGCACTGATCTAGCCATTTTTAAGTTATTGATGATCCATCTAAATGGACTGGTTTGGATAGGTTTGGATAGGTTATTTGATCTATCCGTGTAGAAAATCTTTGGATTAAAAAACGTTTAAAAATATGTCACGGCGATGCCCATGACCTGTCCAAACCCAGCCAACCTATCCACCACCATGGCGAAAGGAATCTATTTTCTTACGAGGGAAAAGCAGGTCGCGAAGCGGTGAGGGACATCTCTGTGACTGGCGCATCTTTGGATGTCACATTTTTGACCTGGGATGCCCAGTTTGAGGCTGTTTGAGCAGCGAATGGGACAATGGCACAGGATTGTCTCATGTTGACAAGCGGCGTTTTTTCACTGTGGAAAGTGAGACAACGCCCACCGGAGTTTCCGAGCCGGTTCAACCGGGCCGAAGCAGCGACTTTCCCCGGCGCTCCTGCCGAAGCCAGCCAGTGATTCTGACTAAAAAGAGCAGGAATTGCCGTTGTCGCTGGACCAGATCGACGAGCTTCTGCTGAAACAACTGAACACGATCCGCGAGAAGGTCAAAACAAACCGCCGCTAACCACCGTGCGGAACAAAGTTGACACTTCGCCGATTGGCATGGAAACGAATTGTCACTTCGCCGGTAATTCAACAATAACGATACCTGAATCGCTCTGCCCCATTACGCCAAACCCTCCCTAGCTACACGCTGACCCTAGCTATTTACGGCGTATTTACGGCGAAAACATTCAGTCATAATACGGTTGCTCATCGGACGATTACTAATGCCCTCACTGGATGAATCTCCCATGCGGCATAGCCCTTCTGATTAGTTCTTCTAATTAACTTTTCGAGCAGCGAAACTTAGTCGTCCTGCGGCGCCAAATAAAGTGTAACTCGCCCAAAAATAAGGATCCGCCGTGCGATCATTTTCCGCCCCTGGCAGCATACCCGCGATGCAGGCAAGCTGGGTCCGGCGCAGCGCTTCGTCACGCGCATATGTGCGGGTATGCTCATAGAAGCACCGCACAAAGGCGGCGCCTACGACGTCATCGACCCGCCATAAGCTTGCCAGCATAGCTCCGGCGCCAGCGCGCCAAAGCGTTTCGGGAAAGCTAATAATCCAACGGCCTGGCAGAATGTAGTTATCAGCCGACCAGCAAGCTGAGAGCGTGATGTGCTCCAGTCCACGGAGATCCAAGACGGCTAGCTCGCGTATGGTGACGAGTTCTTTTTCTCCAGCGCGTGGGATGAGCACGAGTCCTGTTGTATCGATATCGTCGGCATGAAATTCGCCATGGCACGCGAGGTGGGCAAACCGGACGGCGGGTAGCCGCTCGATGAGCGAAGTCTTTGTCGCCTCGCGATTGAGTAAGAGCTGAGGCTGTATTCGAAAGGCCCGCAACCATCTCGCCGTCGCGCGGGCTTCATTTGGTGCATTCGGCAGGGGTGGCAGATTTCCAAAGCCCTCCGAGGTAGCTGCGACCAAGGCACCATCTCGTGCTAGGATGCGCGCTTTGAGTTTCCTTGTTCGCTCAAAGGCAATCGTCAAGGCGTAGTTCCTGGTGTCTGCTTGTCCGCGCAAAAGAGTTACGAAGGGAAAGCCATAAAGGCAATCATCGGGAACGACCGTCAGCGCGCTAATGAAATGGGGTAACGCTTCGGTCAACTCCGCAAAGCCAATGTCCCTTCCAAGCTGGGTCGCGATCCCTTGCGCCTGGGCGGCGCTTTGTTCGTTAGCCAGACGGCGATGCCACACGGCCACGGCCTCGCGCACCCCGAGCCGAGGAATGGGCCGGACAACAAAATCAAATTTCATCCAACGAGCACTGACCGCGAAGACCCGATCGGGCAGAATGAGAAACGAGATCGTCGCGCGCCTCAAAGGATGAAGGAAAACGCTTTTCCAGAGTGGCGATGCCTTGGATAAGCGTTCGGCTTCGGGCGAACTGCCAGTGAGATGTCGATGCACGAGGGCACTCCGATGGGCGTCGATGTCGACCAGTAGTTGATGCAAATCGCGCATGATGCGTAATCGGCCCAGCCAACGGCGGGGCCAACTGCGGCGACGAGATTTGTTCGCCGCGGTCTCGAGATCGTTGATGCGAGCAGTGAGCGCCTCCTCTTCATCGGTCGCTTTGTTCAGTAAGTACACTGCTCGATGTCCCGGGGGCAATGAGTCCGCCATTTCGCTAAGGAGACGCGAGGCTTCCTCGCGTACCTCGGTATTATGAGCACGGCCGTCGGTAGAAAGTCTTGCCTCGCACCATCGCGTAAGCCGCGCGATCTGCCATTGCTCCCGCTTGAGCCCCATCCGCGTGAGTTCCGGGCGCAACGCAGCGCATTGTTGTGTACTTTGCAGGACTGCGCCGCTAAAGTATGCGTTGAGAGCTGCGAGGACTCGCAGTCGAGCGTGGATGAGCCGCGAGTCGGTACTGCCAAAAACGATCTTCATCTCCTCCAGCCATCGATGGGCCGTCTCGAAATCGCGCGAGTCGAGCAACGATTGAAAACCGAGCGCGCGATCTTCGAAAAATTCGAGAAAGTTGCCAGCTTGCGGCAGATCCAGCACGCGATGGGCGCGTTCGAGTATGTCTCGCGGCGGCGGTTGCGAGTCGTTCCACATTTCGATGATCGATTGCGCATCACGCACGCCATCGCGCGCACCGCTTCGGGCCGCGGCAAGTACGATCATGTGCGCGGCACGGACGCCTAACGATTCTAAGCCGCACTTTTGGGCGGCTTGGATAACGCCGAAGAGAAGGGTGCGGGCGTCGGTGGTGCGATTGAGGAAAATGTAAATCTGGGCGAGGTGCAACGCGGCGGCTGCCACTCCGCGCTCCAGTCCGAGACGCGTGCAAAGCTCGACGACATGTTCGAAGTCGATCAGCGCCTGACCTAACTCCCCTTTGAGTAGGTGAAGCTGCCCGCTGAGCTCGAGAATGTGCGCGGCCGCTCCCGGATGTGGTGCGGCTGCGAAGTCGTCGCTCAGGCCCCCAATTGCCACCGCTGATCTTTCGAGATCGCCAAACTCAAGCAGCGAGGCCGCCCGCTCAATCCGCAGCCATAAGGCCGCCTGTTTTGCCGGAGACGCGTCGTTACTCGTATGATACAGGCCGCGCGAGAACGCTTCCAACGCCTGGCCATATTGGCCATTGGCGCTCAGGAGGCGGCCGGCTTGCAAATAGAACTGGGAAAAGAAAATTGCGCGGTCGACGGGCGTGTCGTGCGGCCACGCGCGTCGTGACTCCCACTCGGCGAGCGGAAGCGGTTTGAATTCGATCGCATCAAATGGTCCGGTGCTTTCGCCTAACGAATCCAGCAATTGGATTGCTTCTTGCAACATCCCGCGCGAAACGGCGAGATGGAGGCGTTTGAGGACGATACAGTCCGCTGGCAATCGATTGCCGGCGCGCGAATAAAGACCATGCAGCGCGGTCAGCAGATCATCCGCTGCGGCGGTAAAGCCGCAGAGCACGCTCAGTTCGGCGAGACGCTCGATGACGACCGCGTCTGCAGCTTTGAAGTCTGCAGAATGCCTCGCATCGCCGATCTGCGCCACGCGTGAGCTAACGATTTCGCAGTAGGCGTGGAGCGCGTCGTTCCAGCGCTCCTCCTGGCAAAGGTTTTCCGCGCGCTGCACGGCGTCTTCGAGCGCGGCATGGTCGTTAGGTGCGCCATCCGACATCGGGATGAGCTCACTTACATCTGCTGGTTGGTGGAGACAGATGCGGACTTATCCAAGACCAGGTAAATGTAGTTGGCTTCGTCTTCATCGTCATCATCATTCGAGTTCGAGGGCGGGTTCCAAGCGTAGTAGATGCGCGGCGCTGTCGCGAGCCCCACCGAAGAGCGTGCGCCCGCCTTTGTCGCGCTCGATGGTGCAAGATTGAAGCTTTTACCGTCGGCAATGATTGTTGATGGCAGGAAATGCGCGATATCCCCTCGTGGAAGCCGAACAAATTTGCCTTGTGGGACGAGCTCGTCGAGTGCTTTTCCGCCCGGTACGCCGCTCCAGTCGATGTTCGTGAGCGAACTCTGATAGTAGATCGCCGCATCATCGTACTCCGAAATCTTCGTCACCGTTTCGCCCCCAGGCTTTTCGCTCATGCGCAGAGTGCCAGTGAGGCGGCCGTCCTTCACACCGGCGACCACCTCATCAGGCGAGGCATTTTTGGTTAAATGTCGGCGCCAGTCGGTCAGCGCGGCGAAATCGCGCAAAGCTTCGGCGTCACTGTCGATGCGCGCGGTTCGCATCCGGCCGACGATCTCGCGCAGGAAGATATCTTCGTGTCCGTGCGGCAAGGCGTTGAAAGTCGAGGCTGCCGATTCCTTCCGGCCCGCCCCGATCTCAGCAACCGCTTTGCGGATGAGCAAGCCATCGTTTCCGGGATGTGTTTCAAGCGCCGTTGTAATGGCGGCGACTACGTCGTCGAGTTGGCGAGCGCCGAGTTTGTCGTCAATCGTTTTGACCTCGCTGAGAAATTTCTGGCGGCTGATTAGCTCGCTGCGAGGACCATAATCCCGAATCAGATCGTCCAGCATGCCGCGCGCTTGGGCCATTTCGTTTCCAGCTTGTAGCTGATCGATTTTGGGGAGGGCCTCGCGCCATTGAGCGTCAATGCGCTGGCGATAATCTTGTGGACTGGCGAGAATATCTCGCGCCTTCTGCGAAAAGAAATCGGGCGGCACGGATCCGTCTGCTCCGCCATTAGGGAACGCCTTTCCGACATCGCCTGTCGGGGGTTTGAGCGGCGGCCCACGCACCCAATGGCCTTCTTGAAAGAGCCGCGGCGGGAGCTCACCCGGATCGCACCACGCGAGGTTGAGATTGCGAGCGCGCGGAGCGATATCGGCCATTTGAGATTGCCAACCATTCGGCACGTCGGGGCTCGGCGTCTTTTGCTGGGAGACCTTCATCCACTGCCGCGAGCCGATCTGCTTGACGAAAAAATCACCGTCAAGCTGCGCGGCGCTTTCCACCGTCGCGTCCATCTTCAGGATGCTGACGAAGTCATCTCCAGCGCTGCTGAGCCGCCGAGCAAGTCCATAACCGTTGTCGATGCTGCGGCTGCGCCATCCGATCCGCAGGCCATTCTTGGAAGACAGCGGAGCACTTTCGAAAGATCCGATCTCGCCCCCGGTGGTGCGTGTCTCGATATGCATGACGGCGCCATCGCGAGAAATGGTGCGCTCGAAGTCGCCGGACGCGAATTCGCCGTGGCGGCTACGGAACTTAAAAGCCTTCGCATCGCCAACGGACTTGAGGGTAGCAACTTCGGGACTTACTTTTCCAAATGCGTAACGTGTGCCGCGCAGTGTGACAATCTCATCGGCGCCGCGAGTAACTTTGCCGTAGTCAAGCCCCGAGCGAAGGGTTGATGGATCGAGATATTCGACTAGGGCAGCCCGAGATCGAAAGATATCTTTTGAAGCAAGAGAAACCCCACCGGAAAGCTGCCAGATGTCGCCAACGATGTAGTAAAGTACCGACGAAAGTATCGGCATGGCTTCGGTGGTAGAGCCTTTGTAGCCGCGTCTGTAGAAGCCCACTTTGTCCCATTCAGAAAACTTCAGATCGCCAGCGCTTTTCGCCCAGTCAGGGAACCATGCGTGATGATCCACTGGTACGTCAGTCAGAAAGTTGAGCCTATCACCGGAACCGGCTTCGTTGAGCCACCCGACGAGCAGACTCCACTTCATGATTTCATTGAGCCGCTGATATTCGGGCTCGAAACGCGCGACCTCCTCATAATGGTCGTTCCACCAACCCAGGAACGCTTCCGATTGAGCATTAGGCGGAACTTCCTGGCCGGGCCGCAGCGGATTACTGGACGCGGCGTAGACGCGGGTAGCATTGCGCGCGAAATAGATCGAATGCTGTGCCGTGGCCTGAAAACCATTGTCTTCATGTCCAAACCACAACCGGGTCGCCGGAAGCTTGATCAGCTCAGCTCGGTACACAGGTGAGATGGGCACGCTGGTCATCGGCTCAAAATCCTCAATCGCGGCAGAAGGCGTATGGCGGAGAAAATCGAGCGCCCAGAGTTTGGCCAACAAATCGGTATAAAACAATGTCATCCCGACTTGCGTGCCGTCGAGTGGTCCGTCGTAACGCGCCGCTTGGAAACGATGTTTTTCATTCACATCGTTCAAGACTTCGGCAACGAGATGAGCCGAGGGATCTTTCTGTCCCTTCAGGTCTTCAATAATTTCAAGCAGCGGAACGGTCGCCTTCTGCGCATCGATTTCAAACGGCGAGCCACCGTTCGCGACCTTCGTTGCTTCCTCTTTGATTTCCCCCGCAGCGGCTTTGAATTTGGTCAAGTCAACACCGGCAAGCTTCAGGACCTCCTCAGAGGTACCTTTAGACACCGCGCGCGCGAATTTGATAAGTGGGGCCGGGTCCTGCTCCGCTATTGCCATCAATCTTAACATCATCAGTGAGCGCTCCATCTTTTCGCTTGGATGTCCCGCGCTTTCCGCCAGCTTGGCGAATCTTGGCTCGGCCAGCGCAGCGGCTAATCCCTCAAAATCGGTTGAAGGATCGAGAGAAAATCCTGAAGACCGCACCAGCCGGGTCTGGCTTATTTCATCTACCTGTTCTCGGCGCAGCGTTTCGGCGGCAGTATTGAATTCTGCCTGAAGCTCGGCCAAAGTCTGATTGTGCGTCCAGCGGTTGAAGGTTGACCCGCGGCGCCGGGCATTGAACTCCCGTTCGCGCTCTTTCCAGCGAGCATCGAAATCAGCCCAGCGCTCTTTCCATTTATTCTCGATCGCGTTCCAGCTTTCGTGAATTTTTTGCTCCGCCTGCCATATCGCCGCGACATCTTCCACAGTGACATTGTGCGCAGCGATCTTCGGCAGCTTGCGCCCCGCCAGGAGCAGCCCATCACCAGAACCCTGGGCAAAAACCAGGTCGTCGGTTTTTTGCAGGAATTCATGCAGGACATCTTGTGAGGCAACAGTCGCTTCGTGGTAGCCATGCGCTTCGTCGAAGAAGGTGTCGCCTGGCAACGTTTCCTGCCGCGTAACTGTTGCCGTCGATCCGGCAGCCAGCGAATAAGTAAAGAGGTGCAGACGCTTGGGCGCCTGTCCGAGATTTTTGCGATGCTCATCGGAAATCCGGGCGAGATAATCGCGCTGCTCCTCCGGTGAGGAGTCCGGAATGAGGGCAATAATTTCGCGATCGCCAATACAGCACGACCGCGTGACACCATAATCGAACCGAGCGACCGGTCGCAGATAGCCGTGACGGATGGGAGGAACATCATACAGTGCGCGATTGATTTCCTCCATCGGCAGACCGCAATCGCCCACGATGCTGAAGAGAAGCCAGTCCCGGCGCTGATCGTCCTGTTCGCGCAGCGTGAGCTGATCGAACGTGGCTTCGTCAGCATTAAATTCGATCGCGCGCGCCGAGCTTCGAGGAAAATTAGGGAAGGCAAATTCATCCTTTGCCATCGCGCCGGTTTTGATTGGTCGACGCGACTCCGGGATTTCGCGATGATAATCAGAAAAGAGAATCACCAGTGCTGCGATCGCAATCGGGATCGGTAGTAAGACGAGCAGACGTTTCATGGCATTTTTTTGTTGGAGTTCTCCGACATGAGTTGCCGAAAACGATCGATCAGGCGCTGGTCGGCGGCGGTAGCGTCACCGGATTGCTGGGTCATCCAGCGGACGAGCGATTCCTCCGCCAGCGCAGAAACTTCGGGTTCTCGCTTATCCTT
>Ga0137403_10005798_pt1 | contig 14271 bp, 9 predicted proteins | sample CZOMad2_1_16fung_FD_122057 | JGI IMG/M metagenome (GOLD analysis project Ga0137403, IMG submission 122057) | Vadose zone soil fungal communities from Angelo Coast Range Reserve, California, USA - CZOMad2_1_16fungal (Hybrid Assembly) | ecosystem: Environmental > Terrestrial > Soil > Vadose zone... | reverse complement strand
ATAGAGATTCCGATCCGAATCGCTTTGTGCGATGACTGCATCCCGGATCGGATGCACAAAAGCGGCGTCCCACTGGGCACTGAAACCTGCTCCGCCAGCCCCAGTCCCCTTGGTAATCCACTCGTTATTCTGCAAATCCTCAGCGATCGTGATCTTCCACGGCTGCGTTGAGCGGATTTCATCGTGGATCCATTGCAGGAGACTCCACCCATCAGGCAGGTCGCGGCCATTGACGCTGCGAATGTTGCTCACTGAGTCGAAACGCAAACCATCTAGATGGTATTTGTTCAGCCAAAAGAGAGCATTGTCGCGAAGGTACTGCCGCACTTCTGGCCGACCGTAATCCGGACGGGTATCGCCCCAATCAGTGTGCGAGCGGTCGTTGTCATAGAAATAGATGCCACCGTTGTGATTCCAGTCGCTCCAGCCGTCGAACCGCCAAAGATCGAGATCGCCGGGACCGAAGTGGTTGTAAACTACGTCCGTGATCACGGCGATGCCCAGCGCATGCGCCGCTTTCACAAACCGCTGCAGGCCCTGTGGACCGCCTAGCGCAGATTCGACGGCGAAGGGGTCCGAAGGATTGTAACCCCACGAGAAGCTCATCGGAAACTCCAGCACCGGCATAATCTCGATGGCATTAATACTTAGATCGTGCAGGTAGGGCAGCTTCGGCACAATTTCGTCAAACGTATCCGGGCCTTCGCCGGCTGAGTCGTTGAAGCTACCGACGTGCATCTCGTAAATCACCAATTCATTGCGTGGCGGCATCACGAAATCTTCACCTGTCCAGTCGAAGGCGGGATCGTGAATAATGGCGTTGCCGGACGAATTCACGACCTCGCTCGCATATGGATTCTTATGCCAGAGCGGCGGCTGATCGTCATTGCGAATTACAAACTGATATTCATCGCCAATCTTCGCTCCGGTACGTCCACCGACCAATAGCCATTGCCCTCACTGGCAAACGGATTGCCCGTGTCGCTCCACTTGTTAAAATCTCCCACCGCAAATACGCTGGAGGCAAATGGCGCCCAGACTCGAAAGGCCACGCCACCTGGATAGAGAACGGTGCCCATGCCGGGATGGGCGGACGGTGCAACCGGCGGTGGAACAGATGGATTGATTGCAGCCATGGCAAGTTTCTCCGATTAGATTATCACTCTTGTGAAGCGAGCTGGTTCCGTCCCGGAGTGTAGTATTGTACGTTGATTGAGGTGAGTAAAAAGCACTTGTTGTCCGGGTCGCTCACATTCACCCGCAAGATTTCCAATCGACAGTAATTGAGGTTTGATACGCGACTTTTCAAGCTTCGAACCCATATTCACGATCACAATTTTGCATCTGACTTTTTATGACGTCGCCGGACGGTACGCCTTTCGGAAGCGACTAAATCAGGATTTTCGCGCGCTCTTCATTTGCTTAGTTGAACGTACTCCTCTTCTGTGGCCGCGATGGGCATCTCGGGGTGTTGCGCCAAAAAAGTCTCTCAATCCTGGCGAACGTCCGCTCGTTTCTAACGTCATCCTCGCTCCCTCTCAATAGCATCGAATAGGAGATTCAACAGTTCATCGACACGATTGGTGATGCCGAATGCGTAAGGTGGTGTGCCACGATCTGGTTGATACCGTCCGACGGTGAGGATGGTGGGCCGCTGAATGCGACCCTGCCTCATCCGTGTAAGGAATTTCAAGCCTTCATCCTCTGATGTGCCGCGGCGCATATCTGAAACAATCACGTCGGGCGCATTCTGAGGCAGGCGAGAAAGCGCCTCGTCCGTAGTGGTTACAACTTCAACGTCGACGCCAAGCTGGCGGAGAATCGCAGTGACATGCTCCATCTCCGAAGGGACATCGTTGACTAGGAGAATGCGCGCTCCACGAATCAGCGTCTGCAGACGCGCGGCTCGCCGAGAAACTTGATCCCGTCCTTGCTGAGTGCTGACACGGTCGCCAGCGGGGATGCTCTCAAGTCCTTCTTTGACTTTCTTCGTGATTAGAAAGCGTCCTAATGAAGAAGCTACTCTGTAAGCGAGATCGTCTGGCGTAGTGAAAGTGTCCCGAACAATGGTCGTTGATATCCTCTGCTTGAACAGCTTTAACTTGGATTGTCCGGGCTCTGGTTCGATAAGCTTCGGAGACCAAGGGAACTCGTCATCTACCAAGAAACAGAATGTCGGTTTCTGTCGTTCCTGGGCAAAGTTGAATTCCTGTTCGGTGATAGAAATGGAAGAACCCGCCGGGACATATCCATATCTGTGAGCGTAAATGCCTAGGAAAGCGTCTGAGGCGTCGACCTCGCCAAGAGAAACGCCTGTTGCATCATCTGGGCGAGCGCCGAAGACTTCCATTCGGACGCCGTATTGACCGAGGCGCTCTATCGCTTGGGCCGCACTCGCGCGATACTGTCGGAGATCATCGTAAGTCGAACTTAAAAAGATTTTCACCGGCGTACGCCACCGAGAACAAGATCAGTTAAACGCGCAGCAGGCGCGGTCTGTGCCCGTGGAGGTGTGAAGCGAAGCCCATCAAAGCGAAACCGGTTGGCTATCGAATGGTTAGGCAGCATTTTGTTTGTTGTAGTTTTTGATCACATTAGTTAGTCGTTCGTGCTCATCTAACGGAGCTCCCGCGCGAACATTAAGGCCATGTTCAAATCGTTTCCAAGAGAAGTTCGGTGACTCGCTCGGAAAAAACATCCAGCACGTAGATTTCACAAACCGCGATGGGAGTCTGTGCCTGCCGTCTAACTGTAATGAGATGGCATCTTACAGTCTATTTTTGCCCTCCCGAGGAGAATCTTAGGATCACATTTTCAAGGCTTCAGATGCCGAATGGAAGATGTTGTCACATATCACATACAGACGCTCGGCTTATTGTGATTCGAGCAAGTACAAGCGGCGGCCTCCCATGAGAACTCAAAGAAGCGGTTCAAGTTGTGAATCCAAAGAAGCTGTTGATCTTGATTCTCGAGATGGGAAGAGAAGACTACGAGCCTTTCAGGGAAGAGGCGGATCAGATAATGAGACAAGATGTTGACAAATTCAGGCCAAGATTGCTAAAAATTTTGTACGGAAAGGGCCCTAAGACTAACGCGGGGGGAATAAGAACAAAACCAACAACAAGAAAGACAAAAATCATGAGCGAAACCATCGCAACAATTGGCCCAAACAAGTGGTCCAGCGCAAGCACCGGCGGCGAGGAGAAGCCGGTATTCACGTACGAGCTGTGGCCAGGAGTGCCAGCGGTGGTGAACGGCGTGACATACCCGCTGCAACACAGCTAGCCCGTATGATCCTCACGCTGCCGGGAAGAAATAACAGCACCGCCGCGAAGCTGGTCTTCTCCGTGATCGGGAAAATGCTGGCGTTTTCCTGCGTCGCCTTGCTTGCAAACCTGAGAGTTTCGGCTGCGGACAAGGATGACGCTGCATCTGCACCGATGCCGATTGCTTGCGAGGTCCGGTATCACTTCCGGGAGCGGATCGCAGACGCCAAGCCCGGCGAAAAACAGTTCTCGGCGCCAGCTACGGAACGGGAGGCATTGCCCCCGTCCCGACTGGTCGGCTCGAATCGACAGCAGGCGCAAGTCGTTGAAGGGCGGGTTGCGCACCTGCCGTCCTACCGGTTCGCGATTAAGTTGAGCCGGGGTGAAGGCACGGACGCGGGTAAACTGGAGGTCAACATCCTCGACGCCGCCGGCAAGCCTCTGTCGGGTTACCCGCAAACGATGGCAAACCCGTTCGCCGAAGCTTCGGACCAGGATGGCAAGGAGTTCGAGATTCCAATCACGAAATACCGAACACGAATGATCGAAAAAACGCTGCTCGCGAGAGATCAGCGCCTCACCTACGTTGCACTCGTCATCAAGCCGTCGGCTTAGGGCAGACGGACAAAGAGCTGACGGCGTTTCTCGAACTCGAATCGACGATCCGGATTGCGGCCAAGTAATAAATCAAGAACGTTACAACACTCGTCGGACTAGGACGAGGCCGCTCGCCACGAGTCTCGCCTCGGCTACATCGGCTGGAGTTGATACGTGACGCCGTTGATCACTGCGGGGATGCCGGGAAAAAACGTGTAGATGAATCGCTTCTCGCTCGTGCCCCCGTCCTTCGCGCTGGACGGAACGCCAAAGAACTCCGCGCACGCGACGGATGCCTCCCCGAGCTTAGTCCTTGGGCCGAAGTCCAGGACTCCCGCAGCTTCCAGGATCTTCCCCGTCTTGGTGTCCTCGACAGTGGCCTTGCAACCGAGGACCACGCCAATGGCCTCCTTGCGCCAGTGCGAAGGCAGCACGATATAGGGCACGCTCGCCGCGTCCACGTAGGCCAGGGGATCGACGCGTGCCAGCTCGGGCCAGCGATAGCTCGTCGCGCTCACAAAGGCACCCGGAGCGGGGCCGCTCGCATTCTGCTTCACCGGCGTTCCACCCTCCTCGCCCGTGTCCGTAACGACGCCAAACCAATCGCCCAGCCCGCCCGCATTGGCGAGAAAGTCGAGCGGTGCGGGCGTGAAGCCTTTGGGTGCATAGACAGGCACGCCTCCGGTTTGGCCGTTGGCGCCGTCGGCGTCGATCTCCATGCCTGCCGGGGATGTGGTGTAGCTGCCGTCAGCGTTTCGCTGTGGGAGTGGGATTTTTGGCATAACTTAATTAAGTTCAACAAAGTTCAGCGCACATGTAAAGAACTAATTTAGCAGCTCGCCCATCAGCCAACCGGGTTCGAGCAGAAATGCTAAGCGCGAACTGCATGTTTCTTCCCTTCACAGTTTCGGCCTAGCACTTCGCGTAGCCGATTGCACTCGTGATCGCCTTCGGCGTACCACAGGCGGCCGAAGGGCAGCACATCGGACAAATCCCACCCCTTCCGCCATTGCCGATTTTCATAGGTAAACGGCATTCTAAGGGCGAGCGGTGAACAACAGGAGTAAGAACGAAAGTAAGAACATCGCCGAGGATAACGTAGATGACGTATGCGTGATAGCTCAGTCGCTGACAGTGCAGCTGATTTGCAATTCAAGCCTAACGAATTGTGCATCGTTTCGCTGGTTTGCAGAGCATTGCGACGCCAGGTGACTCGGTGATTAAGCAATTCGTCGTCGAGCGTTTTGAAGTCATCGGCAAATAGCGGACTTTGTTTCTGCACCTCCATCGAAACGATCTGTTGGTCTCGCGGCGGGTGCCATCGCAGCGACGGCAATCGCTTAAATATCATCACGCGATTGTTTTTACTGCTGACATAGGACCGAGTGCAATTTGTTTTTCTATGTTACCGCGAGAAATTGGACAAGGCTGGTCCGCGGGAACTGCTCGCACGCCGGTCGTGCCTTTCGCCAGACATAGCCAGCCGCGCACATGTCCGATCAATTCGAAGATTCAGGTTTTACTTCCATGTCGGTGGCGGTCATCGTGTAGGTTATCGTCACGTTTGCGCCGATCTTAAGATCGCCCCTAATATTCGTGTTGGAATTGCGGGCGACCTCCCAGCGAGCTGTTTGCTTCTGCAAGGCGATCATGCTCTCGTTCACTTCCATTACCGCCCCCGTTGCTTGATACGCTTTTGGCCCGTCGTTTCGGAGTCCATGAAAGCTCCCCGACGGCCCAACCCCGGAAGCCGTCATTACGTAGGTAACCGTCACCTTTGCGCCGATCTTAAGATCGCCCCTAATATTCGTGTTGGAATCGCGCGCGAGTTCCCAACGATCGTTGCCCTTTTGAACCGCGATCGTGCTATCGTTCACTTCCAGAATCACCCCGGCCAGATGATAACGTTTTGGCCCTAGCGGTAGTGGTGATGGCGGCGTCAGAGAGTTAACCGGGGTCGGGACAAGTGTCGGGGCGGGCGTCACCGCGGCCAACGTTAGTTCGACAGGCGTTGAACTTCCTACTTTCACTACTTCGTCGCGCAACTTCTTAACTTCCTCGTTGTCCGGAGCGAGCTTTTGCGCGCGGCTTGTTAGAAAGTCAGCTTCTCCTCGAGCGCGCCGGGCTTTGTCAGGATCGCTGCCTTGTTTGAGCGCTTGATCGGCAAGGCGCCGGCCAAGATGTGCGGTTACGCGAGCATTCGCCGGATCCACCTCCAGTGCGGCCCGTAGTCCTTCGACTGTTCCTTCCTTGATCCTGTTCTCCAACCATTCAGAAACTGTTTCTTGCGATAGTGGAGAAATCGTCCGGCTTCGGCGATCCGCGACGCTCCATTTCATGACTCGCTGTAACGGAGTCAATTTCGAAGACGGCTGCAGGAATTTTGCGGCGATCTTCTCCCGAGTCGCCTGCCTTTGTTCGGGCGTCAGCATCGTGAAATTCTCTCCTTGCCCGACCGTTTCCAAAGTCACACCGGCGGTGGCTTCTGCTAGTTCGGCAAGTAAAAGAATATTCTCTGTTGTGTCTTTATTCGTCATACTCGCGCCATCCCATACCTGCGCCGTGTTATCCCATGAAGCGGTCACTACTCGTTGACCATCGGGACTGAACCGCGCTGAATTAACCCTATCTTTGTGCTCCATGGGTTCACCAATTGGCCGACTGCTACCGGCATCCCACAGCCGCGCCGTCTTATCAAATGAGGCGGTCACTACCAGTTGACCGTCGGGACTGAATTGCGCTGAAAAAACCGTGCCATGATGCTTCATGGGGCCGCCGATTGGTTTGCCGCTCGTGGCATCCCACAGCTGCGCCGTGTTATCAAATGACGCGGTCACCACGCGTTTACTATCGGGACTAAATTGCGCTGAATTAACCACATTATTATGCTTCATAGGCTCGCCAATTGGTTTGCCCGTGGCGGCGTCCCACAGCCGCGCCGTGTTATCGTACGAGGCAGTCACTACCCGTTGACCATCGGGACTGAATTGCGCTGACTCAACGAAGCCGTTATGCTTCATGGATTTGCCAATTGGTTTGCCGCTGGCGGCATTCCACAGCCGCGCCGTCTCATCGTACGAGGCGGTCACTACCCGTTGACCATCGAGACTGAATTGCGCTGAAACAACATTATCTTTGTGCTTCATGGCTCGCCAATTGCTTTGCCGCTGGCGGCATCCCATAGCTGCGCCGTCTTATCCCGTGAGGCGGTCACCACCCGTTGACCATCGGGACTAAATTGCGCTGAATTAACGTTATCTTTGTGTCCCATAGGCTCACCAATTGGCTTACCGTTGGCAGCATCCTACACCTGCGCTGTCTTATCCATTGAGGCGGTTACTGTCCGTTTACTATCGGGACTGAATTGTGCCGAATTAACGTTATCTTTGTGCTCCATGGGTTTACTGACTGGTTTGGCGCTGGCAACATCCCATAGCAAGGTCCACTTCATAGGCTCGCCGATTGGTTTGCCGGTAGCGGCATCCCATAGCCGCGCTGTCTTATCCATTGAGGTGGTCACTATCCGTTGACCATCGGGACTGAACTGTGCTGAATAAACCTCGGCTTCATGCTCCATGGGTTCGCCAATTGGTTTACCGCTGCTGGCATCCCATAGCCGCGCGGTGTTATCAAATGAGGCGGTCACCACCCGTTGACCATCGGGACTGAACTGCGCTGAATTAACGCCGTTTTCATGCTTCATGGGCTCGCCGATTGGTTTGCCGCTGTCGGCATCCCACAGCCGCGCCGTGTAATTCCATGAGACGGTCACCACCTGTTGACCATCGAGACTGAATTGCGCTGAATTAACGCCGTTTTCGTGCTTCATACGCTGGCCAATTGGCTTGCCGCTGGCAGCGTCCCAGACCTGCGCTGTCTTATCTTCTGACGCAGTCACCACGCGTTGACCATCTGGACTGAATTCCGCTGAAAAAACCCTGCCATCATGCTTCATGGGCTCGCCAAGTACTTTGCCAGTCGCAGCATCCCACAACCGCGCCGTGCCATCTTCTGAGGCGGTCACCACCCGCTGCCCATCGGGACTGAAGTGCACTGAATTAACGGTGTTTTTATGCTCCATGCGGTCGCCAATACGTTTGCCGCTAGCAGCGTCCCACACCTGCGCTGTCTTATCTGCTGAGGCAGTTACCACCCGCTGACCATCGGGACTGAACTCCGCTGAATTAACGAAGTGTTTATGCCACATGGGTATACAGATCGGCTTGCCGGTGGCAGCCTCCCAAAGCTGCGCCGTGTCATCCCATGCGGCCGTCACCACCCTTTGACCATCGGGACTGAATTGCGCGTAATTAACGCTGCCACTATGCCGCAGTGAACCGGTTAATGGAACAGGCCAGCTTAGTTGCGTCAGCATGGCGGCCGTCAACCCAGAGGCTTCCCGATTTTCCGGATTCAGCCGCAACGCCTGCGCGAGGTAGCCCAAAGCCTCAGCGTTCTTGCCGCTCTCCTTTGAGTAACGAGCCAGCGAAACATTTGCCCGGCTGGCCGCTTCTTTCGCGTTGGCTTCCTGCTTCACCGCCTCGCGCTTTTGGCGCTCCGCTTCCTTAGCGTTTCTCACGGCCTCTGTCCGCTGCCCCCACGCAATGACCGCGAGCACCACAGCGATTACGAACCCAAACGTTACGGCCCCAAGCGTGATCCGCTGGCGGCGCGCAGAGGCTTTGCGGCTGGCAAGGATGTATTCTGTTTGGAGCGCTGTAGGCTGGCGCTCTTTTTGCGCACCAGCTTGCGCGAGCCACTGTTCAGCTGCTCGCAAATCTTCGCCGCGCAAAACAAAACTATTGTTCCTGCCGTTTGCGTCCCACTCAATTGCACGGGTGAGCAGTCGCGTGTGCGCGCGCACCCAAGTGAGATCGGTATCGAGCGCGCTGATCAGCTTATCAGTAGCTTCCTCAAAATCGTCATTGTCCCGAAAGAAAATCCAGTTCAGCTCACCCAGCGATGTCGGCACCCTGTCGGCCACCACATCGCGATGAACGATCGGCACGAGGCGTTTGTTATTCGCCGCTGCGTGCGCGATTTCCTTGCCGCACACCTCAGATGCAATCGAATCGGGTGTAAGCACAAAGATAAACGTATCGCTAGCCTCGATTGCCCCGTAGATCGTTTTCTCCCATGTGTCTCCGGGCGGAATCCCTTCCCAATCGACCCAGGCTTCCCGATTACGACGCTTCAGTTCCTCGTCCAGCCGGCGCACGAACTCCTTATCCTTGCGCGAATACGAGATGAAGACTTCTTGTGGGCGCGGCACCTGTTTGTCGCCGGGCGCTGGCATACTTAATGTATCATCTTATGCCAGCACGTACCGGAAGATCCGCTCACGGGAAAACCATTTACCCAGTGAGTTAGTCTCCAACGGGTGATGGAAGGTCGAAGTGATGCCTGACTCGTCCCCAATTCTCGCCGTTTTTCGGACGTCCCTTCGGTTTCTCCGCCTTCGCAGCGCCAGCGTGTAAAGACTGCCAATTGCTTCCCAACTGATGAATAGAAATTGCAATTTGAAGGGAATATGAGAGCGATTGAATTGTTAGTCTCCGAATCCGGCTTTCTTTTCTTCCGCCGTGGGGTCAAACGTCGGGGGTGACGAAAGCTCCCCTTCTTCAAAATAAAACTCGACGCCCGCTTTGATCTGTAAAGCCAAGAATTGATGCGCTCCAGCAACGTGACCTTGTCCTTGGACGCTCTCCTTCTCCTTGATCCTGTCGAGTGCGGAATTCACTCGATCTAGAAAGACAACACGCACGCCCCGATCAAGATCTTCAGCAGCGGGCGGATCCTCGATCGTGACTGAAAGGATTTGATCGAAATCTGGAGGAGCGCCAATCACATGCGCCAGGAAGAATTCCTTGTCATTTCCAAGTAGATGATAGGTGAGCTTCTCGGGCTTCTCTAAACCGGGACCAAGCTTTGCGGCATAAACGACCTTCTTTACGTTAATATCAATGTTGGTGAGAGCTGCAATCGCTTGGCCGCCGCGTTCCAAATGACCGCGAAAAACCGTGCCTTTAAATGAGCGCCGGGGCGATTGATGAGCGCCGGATGTAAACAAGCTCGCCAGTTTGAAAACCTCTGGCTCCAAGGTGTACATCTTCGTCCCCTGATGGCTATGCCGGTCCTTGAAATAGATTTCGTCCACAGGGCTTCCTTTTTTCGTGAACGTTGCCTCCAGAATAACCTGGAAATTATGCGGAGCCATAAACATCGGAAGATGCGAGAGAAAAATACTCTTTTCTCCGACAACCAGCATGTTGTGACGCGGGGCGTCTTTTTTGTGATCGTTAGGGTGTGGGTGCATTTTCATGTCCATAAAGTACCTCCTCTTTTGACCTGCTTAATGAATCCGGAATTTCATTTTCCGGGTCATCTGGAAAGGTCATGCCGGTTCTCTTGGCGCTTTTATCTAGCAGCTGACCAACAAATTTGCGAGCAGAAACAAGCGTTTTGCCATTGCATCGGTAGCGCTGGTCCCCGCGGCCTTTTACTGCACATAAGAGCCCCGCCGATGGCATCTCCTTGCTTCGCGCAGTTCTCAATCCACCTGAACCAGTTCGCCCCTGACGAATCGGTAATGGATCTACTCAACCTGCTTTGGGCAACACGCCGGGCAGTCACAAACACGACGGCCCGGCAACTCCCTCGCGATTTAGTCTATTGTTTATTGGGGCAGGTCTTGCGAAAGGGTTCCTCGCCCAAATATTGACGCCACTCTTCCGGGTTGAGATTGCGACCCAGCCGATCGCAGGCTTCAGCGATCATTGCGGCTGGACCCCAACGGCACACCGAGACTGTCTTCCCGTCACCTGAAAGCATGTACTTCCCGTCAGGACTGAACGCCAGCTGAGTGTTTTGACTCTCCCAACGCTCTGTTTCCCGCCGTGTCAACATATCCCAAATTCGCAGGTTCCCCTGATTCTCCAAAGCTAAATACCGGCCGTCCTTGGTGAATGCGAGCTGAGTCGGCGAGCTATCTACGTTGGCAGCTCTCTCTGTTTCCAGAAGTTGCAAGCGGCCGATTTCGCGCTGGTCCTCGCTATCCCAAATGCGCACGCTACTGTCCGATGGATCGTAGAAGTTCCAATTGGCGGTGACAATATGTTTGCCGTCGGGGGCGAAGAGGATCGCCGTCGCATACTTTACGGGCAGGCTCTTGTTTTTTCGATCGCCTGTCACTTCCCAGATATGGACATTCTCGTTCGAACCGCTGGCAATGTATCTACCATTCGGGCTGAAAGCGACTACCCGAAAGGTTCTTTCAGCAATCGGCAGACTGCGAACCTCACGCCAGCCGTTCGTTTCCAGGATGCGTATAGCTTTTGGTTCGACGATGAAAAGATAGCTTCCATCCGCGCTGAAGACGGGCGCGGTGGATGCCCGCTCGTGTTTAACACGTGCGGCTTCCCGCCCACCGGTCACGTCCCAGACCCGCAGGGTTGCGCCATCGTCGGCGACCAGGTGTTTCGCATCGGGACTGAACACGGCAATGCTAGGGACGTCTGCGTACTTGATCTGACCGATTTCCGCTCCGCGGGAAACGTCCCACACCCGCGCAATTTTCTCTATTTCCTCTGGTTCGTGCAGCCCACCTGGTTCGTGCAGCCGACCGCCGTGTATGTCACGGTGGATTTGCCTTACCTGTTCTGCGGTGGGAGGACTGGGATGTACGGTCGTCCACAGATAACGCCCATCAGGACTGCAACTGACCTGACCTATTTCAAGATTCGGGTCCGGTGGATCGTTGTATACCACGCGTCCGACTTCCCGTCCGTCGACCGCTTCGCGCACATGAACCGAGTCTTTTGCGGCGACCGCCAGAAATCTGCCAGTGGAACTTACGGCCACAACAGGTTCGTCATTGCTCCCATAGATTTTATAGGTGACGTCCTGCACGGTACTTACTTGCCATACTCTGGCAGTACCGTCTTCGCTAGCCGTCGCCAGGTATTTTCCGTCGGGACTGAAATCAACGGTCGATACTTTATCTTCATGGCTGATGCGGGTGACTTCCCGAGTGGGTCCCTCCCCTTCATAACGGTTCACCTGCCATATCCGAGCAGTGTCGTCGTCGCTGGCCGTGGCTATCTCATGATCACTTGGGCTGATGGCGATAGCCCGTATTTCTCTTGCGTGATGCAGCTCTGCGAACGGAACCCCTTCTAATCTGTCCACGAGCCGAACGATGTCTCCCGTCGCCAATGCAATGTAGTTCCCGTCCCGGCTAAAAGTGATTGCGCTAACCGGCCCTGGTGAATATAAGGCATGGACAAGGGTTCCGGTTGCAACTTCATAGATATCGTCAGCGCTGGCCAAATACTTGCCATCAGCACTGAAAGCAATGGGATGCAAAGGAGGGCGCAGTCCAGGCCGTATTTTGTACGGGATCGTAACCACAGTGTTCCAGGTGGCGATGTCCCAGATTCTTACTTTCCCACGACAGGCAGCCGCCGCGTATTTTCCATCGGGGCTGAAAACAAAAGAGCTCACCGGCGCGCAAGGGAACGCCGGGTCGGTTACAGCATTGCTCATGCTGAAGATCTTCTTCCCAGCCGCGTTGACTTCCCACACGTCAACACCGCGGTCAGTCACCGTAGCGAGATAGCTCCCGTCGCTGCTGAAAGACACAGCCTTCACTCGGCCCTGCTTAGGTTCTATCGCTTCTCCAACGAATCGGCCGTTATTGGCATTCCAGACTTGGGCAATGCCAAGATCGCTTGCCGTCGCTAGCAATGTACCAATCGGACTGAACGCGACGGCATTGATACGTTGGTTCACTTGACCAGATTTCAGGGTGAAAACTTGCCTACCAGTGGCAGTTTCCCAGACACCTGCTGTGCCATCCCAGCTTGCCGTAGCCAGGTGCACTCCGTCCGGACTGAACGCGACAGCCTGCACAGGGCCCTGATGCTTCATCGGTTGGCCGACGGCATGAGGAAGCAATGGCACTCCTTGCCGAAGTATTTGGTCAGCCTCTAGGGTGGGATATCGCTTGAGCGATTCCACGGCTAGCAGTACGCGGCGTTGCAGAAGATTCGGATGCTCACTTTCTAACACTTCCGCTTGTGCAGCCAGTTGACGGGCAAGAGCGATGTTCGCCTGTGACACCGCTTCATTGCGCTGAAACCAAGCAAGGACGGCCAGCACGATAGCGACTACAAACCCGAAGGTTACGGCTCCAAGCGTGATCCGCTGCCGCCGGGCCGCTGCCTTGCGGCTCGCGATGATGTATTCAGTTTGCAGCGCAGTAGGCTGGCGTTCTTTGTCGGTGCCGGCCTGCGCGAGCCATTGCTCAGCGGCCCGCAAATCCTCACCGCGAAGGACGAAACTGTTGTTCTTGCCTTTGGCTTCCCACTCAATAGCACGGGTGAGCAGGCGGGTGTGGGCGTGGACCCAATCGAGGTCGGTATCGAACGCGCTGATCAGCGTGTCGGTCGCTTTTTCAAAATCGTCGCTCTCCCGGCAGAAGATCCAGTTTAGCTTCGCCAGCGCTTCGGGCACCGCTGATGCGTCTACGTCCCGTGCGACGATCGGCACCATCCGTTTGTTATGTAACGTCGCGTGTGTGATCTCACGGCCGCAGACCACCGAAGCAACCGAGTCGGGCGTGAGCACAAAAACGAACGTGTCGACGCCTTCGATTGCGCCATAGATGGCCTGCATGAATTCCTCCGTCGGCCGAATTCCCTCCCAATCGATCCATGCCTCCCGGCCGCGACTCTTCAAGGACTCATCCAAACGCTGCACAAAGTCCTTGTCCTTGCGCGAGTAGGAAATGAAAACGTCCGCCATTTCTTAGCGATGTTCTCTCGATCCTTTTTGGCTTCAGTAGCTATTGATTACTCTAGCTTCTGACTGACGAGGTCGTTTATTCTTGAGACCTGATCGGGCTTATGCGGCCTCAAGCTCCCGCCTCTTCTTTAGCTGGTTTCGTCATGGACTGCAGCCACTCAGTGTTCTCCTTTGACAACAGAGCTTCGACGCGCTGGACGACGCGACTGACTGAACATGGCGTGAGCGCGAAACAATGGAGCTGGCGGAAACTACTAGATTGGTGGATTCAGGAACGCCCAGTTGACTAGGTATCTTCATGTCCAGCAGAATGAGTAGGTTGAGCTTCCGGCGGGATAGAATCAGGTTGCGGTGGTGGTGGTGTGCCTTCGTTTTTCGGCTGCGACTTATCGCCACCTGACTCTTCGCCCTTCTCTTCTTCAGCCTTTAGCTGTGCGAGCGCGTTTTCCATCCGCTGGACCCAGCCGCTTAGCTCCGTCTCAAGGACTTTCTCGGTGACTTCCACCAGCTGGTCTATGTTCTTCGGGTTCCGTTTGGAGGCCGGCGAAAGTTTTGTCCACCAGTCGCGCACGTTGGCCAGGTCGGCGGCGGACTGGTTGTAACG
>Ga0137403_10005797_pt1 | contig 14272 bp, 10 predicted proteins | sample CZOMad2_1_16fung_FD_122057 | JGI IMG/M metagenome (GOLD analysis project Ga0137403, IMG submission 122057) | Vadose zone soil fungal communities from Angelo Coast Range Reserve, California, USA - CZOMad2_1_16fungal (Hybrid Assembly) | ecosystem: Environmental > Terrestrial > Soil > Vadose zone... | reverse complement strand
GGTTGGAACCCAAACCCACGCGACGTCAACCGCTGGACGAAACTTTCCCACCCGACGGGCATGCTGCCACCACCATCCCCATCGCGGTTGTCGAATGCAAATCTGGAATAGAAGGCTGGTAGGACGCCAGCTTTAATTGGTGGCTTCGAGAGCTTGCGATAGCTCTTCCCATTCGCTCAATAGGGACTCGAGTTCGCCACGCCGACGTTGGAGTTCGTCGTTCTGTCGCTGGGACTCCTCTGCGCTCACAAAGGTCAACAGGCTGGTCTCGCAGTGAGTGATCGCCGCCTCGACGCGGGCAATGTCTTCCTCCATCCCGTGGACGCGCTCCTCCAGTTGCTTGCGCTTGATGGGATTCAAGCGTTTTCCCTTGGATTCGCCCGTAGCTACAGGCTCAGCGTTGTGATCCCCATTGGTGGGTTGGGTCAGGTTGTCCACAGAACGAGTTCCCGTTCGTGACGAGCTGCGCATGGGCACATCATCGAGTGTGGGGACAGCTGCCACACCACCCCGCTTGCGCCACTGGTAGTCTTCGTAGTTCCCCGGGTAGACCTCGACCCCGCCGCCGCCTACTTCAAACACCCGCGTCGCCAGTTTGTCGATGAAATAACGATCATGCGAGACCAGCACCACGGTTCCGGTGTAGGCTGCCAGTGCCTCCAGCAGGATGTCTTTGGCGCGCATGTCCAGGTGATTGGTGGGCTCGTCAAGCAACAGGAAGTTCGCGGGGTGCAGCAGCAGCCGGAGAAGAGCGTAGCGTCCGCGCTCCCCGCCAGAAAGAACGCCGATGCGCTTGAAAACGTCGTCGGACTGAAAGAGGAAGCATCCCAGCAGGCTACGTAGCTCGGTCTGAGTGGAACGGGGTGAGAGTTCGGTGATGTCGTCCAGAATGCGCGCATCCGGGTTGAGTTCCTTGTACTGGTCCTGCGCGAAGTAATCCGCATCCACATTGTGTCCGGGCTTGTACTCGCCCGTGGTGAGCGGCTCGGTTCCGGCCAGCAGCTTAATCAGGGTGGATTTGCCGGCTCCATTCACCCCTACCAGCGCTACCCGGTCTCCGCGTTCGATCATGAAACTTACGTCGCGGAAGACTTCCTTTGTGCGGTAGCTCTTGCTCACGTTCTTGAATTCCGCCACGATCCGTCCGCTCGGCTTGGGTTGCGGAAACGAGAAATGGATGGTCTTTTCTTCCGGCGGAATCTCGACGCGCTCCATCTTTTCGAGTTCCTTGATACGACTCTGTACCTGCTTGGCCTTGGTAGCCTGGTAACGGAACCGGTTGATGAAGACTTCCAGCTGCTCGATGCGTTCGCGCTGGTTGCGGTAGGCGGCTTCCAGCTGCTCACGACGCTGGGTTTTCTCGGCCAGATATTTGTCGTAGTTGCCGGTATAGAAAAAGATCTGCTTGTTCCAGATCTCGACGGTCTTGCGTACGGTCACATCCAGGAAGTAGCGGTCGTGCGAAATCAGCACGAATGCGTAAGGATAGTCGTTGAGATACTCTTCCAGCCAGTTGCGGGCTTCGAGATCGAGATGGTTGGTAGGCTCATCGAGCAACAGCAGATTTGGTTTCTGCAGCAGGAGCTTCGCCAGCGCCAGGCGCATCTGCCAGCCGCCGGAAAACTCGTCAGTCAGGCGATTCCAGTCAGCCTTTCCAAAACCCAACCCCGTGAGCACGGTGCCGACTTTGGCTTCAATCGCATAGCCGTCACGGGTTTGGAATTCGTGCCCCAGCCGATGATAGCGGTCGGCGACTTGTGCGTATTCCGCGGACTCGTGCGAGAGGTCGGCCATGCTACGCGTCAGGGCCTCCATCTCCTGCTCCATGGAGCGGAGATCGTCGAAGACTGACATGCACTCCGCAAAGACGGTACGCCCCTCGAGCGTGAGGCCGTCCTGCGGCAGATAGCCAGCCGATATGCCCTTGGCGACAGTGATCCCACCGTAGTCGAGGGTCTCAAGGCCGGCGAGGATCTTCATGACCGTGGACTTGCCTGTCCCGTTCGCGCCCACCAGTCCAATGCGGTCCTGGGGCGTAATCAGCCAGTCAACATTCTCGAAAAGCAGTTTTTGGCCGAAGCGTTTGCCGGCGCCGGAGAGCTGAATCATGACGTTCCATTTATCGTCTCATGGAGCGGCGCATTGCAGAAGGGAACGTGCAAGCAGCAGACTGCGGGTCAGACGAGGCACCGCCACAGTGTGCCGGACGAATCTTGAGCTTCCAACCGAGGATTAGAAGCTAACGGAGTGGTGCAGCCGACCTACTGCTGAGGTGCCTGCGGCTGCATCGGGTCGCGCTGCCTGGTCTGCGAAGTTGCCATTCCGGGGGCGCTTTCTTCAGGAGCCGGGGTCGGCGGACCTTTGCGGGCGCGTGCGGCCCGGGCCAACTCACCCAAGGACAGTTCCGCAGCCTTGGTCGTGGGGGTCGCCTCGCCTCCGTCCTGCTTGACTAAAGGGATCTCAAGCGACACCGCCCCGGTAGCCACGTGTACTGCGCGCTGCTCGGGCTGGTATCCCGCCATACGAACTGAAACTACATGGTCCCCGGAGGGTACACGGAAGGTGTAAGGCGTGCTACCGGTCAGGTTTCCATCGATCGTAACGTCGGCATTGCTTGGGGTCGACATTATCTTAAGTTCCTGCCGGGGTCCGGCAGCGGCACGCATGCGGCTGAGGTCCACAGGCTGGTCGCCGTCGATGAAGGCGCTGACATAGGTTCCGGGAGCGATGCTGGCGTCCTGGCTGGCGGTGGAAACCACCAGGGCTTGGCTGTCGCGAATCGGGCGCTCTCGCGTTGCGCGTACCGGAACCACTTTTCCATCGACAAGAGTGACGGAACGCAGGTTGATGTCAATCCTTCCTCCCGGACCGCTTCCCACTCCCGCGTGCAGCCCAGTGACCGCGGCATAGAAGAGGAGTAGGGGAATAATGAGCGCTGTCGCCCATTTGCGCGACAGTCGCGCGACTGTTGCCAGCATCCATAAAAGTGCCGCGACGATTCCGACATGCAGACCTGCGACAGCGAAGAGGTGAAGCGTCCCAGTTTGCTGAAATGGTTCTTCAATGTCTTCGGGGGTTTGGTGTCTGAGGCCAAGCGCGATTCCACTGAGGAAATTTTGCACGTCCGGTGAGCCCTCCAGTCCGCGGCAAAGTGCGGATTGCATCCATCCGCGCGATTTCTGTGCTGCGCGTAAGATCAGATTTCCGGCACCATGTTGAATCAGCGCGCCGTCTTCCGGGTAGCGAACAAAGAAACTTCGGCGAACGTCGCGGCGTGCGAGATAGGAACCCATGTCGAATTCACCGGGATTTCGCGGCGGTGCGATCACCTCGGCTACGCCGAAAAGCCTCAACTCATCGCCATATTCCGGTGTTCCACGCCAGCGAACGAGCCAGCTCGCGTGCGTTCGGTGCTTCCTGCCTTCGAGTTCGATCGATTCAAGCTTTAGCAAGAATGTCGCAAATCCGTTCGGCGCGATCTTCGGCTCGCTGATCACGAATCCCGTCGCTGTGAGAACTCGTGGCGAGTTACCAATTTCAGCAGCAAGTCGCTGACCTTCGGTGTTGCTACTTTGTAAATTATGCAGCAGAAAGAAACCCGCTCCGACGATCGCATACGTCGCGATCAAGCTCGGCCAACGCAGGACAACGAAGGCACAGATGGCCACGCTTATCGCAATTGCGAGGAGAACCGATGAGGAGAGAGGAAAGAACTCCGCGAAAATAATTCCAACCGCAGCCACCACTGCCAAGCCGACGAATGGCTGGCGCGGTCCACTCAACAATTTCATCGTCCGCTTTTCGTCGATTTCGCGGGGATAACGCAAGCTCTTCGAACAATCCCGCGAGCGCGAAGCGAAGGTCAAGGACCGGGCACAAGTAACCCCAGGACGCGCACTCTGTCCCGGGGACCTCTTGGTCACGCCTCCCAGCAGCAAGCTATAGATCGCGCCGTGCTTAGGCCGAAATGAGATGCGAAGATCGCATGCGCACCGTATTTTTTCTCGTGCCCGATCTTTTTGAAGAGCAGGAAGATGTCGATCTTGTGAGCGCAAACAGCGCGGCGCCGCTCGCTACGCGCATGCGCCCACGTTCCCTCGAGGAATTCGTCGGGCAGGAACATATTCTCGCGCCAGGAAAACTGTTGCGCCGGGCGATTGAAGCCGATCGTTTACCTTCCGTAATTTTTTCCGGTCCCCCCGGCACCGGAAAAACCACGCTCGCGCATATAATTGCGGACATGACGCACGCGAAGTTCGTGCCTCTGAGCGGCGTGGAAAGCAATGTCGCCGAAATGCGGCGCGTCATCGCTGCCGCGGCAAATCGCCTCCGCACGTCGGGTCAAAAGACGATCTTGTTCATCGACGAGATCCATCACTTCAACAAAGCGCAGCAGGATATTCTTCTCCCCGACGTTGAAAGCGGAAATCTCCGGCTGATCGGAGCGACCACTTACAACCCGTTCTTTTATGTAAACAGTCCGCTCGTTTCGCGCTCCCAGGTTTTTCAGCTCGAACCGCTCCGCGTCGAGCAATTGGAACAGTTGATCGATCGCGCGTTCAGCAACAAGGAACGCGGCCTTGGAAATTATAAAGTTAAAATTGACAGGGATGCCCGCCAGCATCTCGCGAAGCTAAGCGACGGCGACGCGCGCAAATGTTTGAACGCTCTCGAGATCGGAGTGCTCACAACTCAGCCCGATTCTAACGAAGTAATTCATTTCACCGTGGCTGTTGCTGAAGAAAGCATTCAACAGAAAGCGATCGTCTATGATCGCGCGGGCGACGCGCACTACGACACGATCAGTGCTTTCATCAAAAGCATGCGCGCGTCGAACGAGAACGGCGCGATGTATTGGCTCGCTAAAATGCTGCACGCCGGTGAGGATTTTCGCTTCATCGCGCGGCGGATTGTCATTTTCGCAAGCGAGGACGTGGGCCTCGCCGATCCCGAAGCATTGTCTTTAGCGATTGCGACCCAACAAGCTGTCGAATTTGTTGGCATGCCCGAAGCGCGCATTCCGCTTGCGCACGCGACTGCCTACATGTGCCGCGCAAGAAAGAGCCGCGAAGCTTATGACGCGCTCAACGCCGCGACTGAAGAAATCGAATCCGAACGGACGACGCGCGTTCCCGAGCATCTCAAGAACAAACATTTCCCAGTAAATCCAGAGCGGTAGGGCGCGAGCGTCCGCCGCTGGACGGATCGCTGCGGCGAACCGGGCGCGCCGATGAAAAACAACGAGAATTCCGGCGGTAGACGAGGTAGCGCATTCAACCGGAAAATCGAACCGCGACCAGCCACCGCTATTTCGGCTCACGAGTTACTTGCGCGCTTGCATCCGCATTTGACGCGTTGGTTTCGTCAAGCTTTCGCGGCATTCACGCATGCGCAATTGCTCTGCGTCCCGGCAGTCTTAGATCGACAATCGATTTTGCTGACCTCGCCCACTGGGAGCGGCAAAACGCTCGCCGGGTTCCTTGGGGTTTTCGATTTCCTCCTGCGCAAGATCGATAATCACGATTCATTCGATGGAGTCCAATGCATTTACGTCTCGCCGTTGCGAGCACTTGCTTACGATATCGAGAAAAACTTGCGCGCCCCGATCGCTGGTATGGCGCTCGATAAGAAATTGTCGATCCATTTGCGCACCGGCGACACGACGCAAGCCAGCCGGGCCAAATTTCGTAAAGAAGGTGCGCATTTCCTTGTCACGACACCAGAGAGCTTGGCGGTCATGCTCGCGCAGGAAGATTATGCAGCGCACTTTCGCAATTGCCAGTTCGTCATTGTCGACGAACTGCACTCATTCGCTGGCAATAAGCGCGGCGCCGATCTGACGATCTCGCTCGAACGTCTCGAACAGATGCAAAAAAAATCTACTTCCCCACTCTGTCGCATTGGCCTTTCGGCCACGGCTGCACCGCTCAATCTGCTTGCCCGTTTTCTTGTTGGGAGAGATCGACCATGCCTCGTCGCAGAAGCGCTAATTGAAAAGAAATCGATCGTCGAAGTTTTTTCACCGATCCGCCGCGATCCATATCCACCGGCAGGCTACACCGGCGTTCGTCTTTATGATGAACTGGCTGACTTGATCCGACGGCAACAGTCCGTGCTCGTCTTTACGAATGTGCGCTCTGCCGCCGAGCAAATCGGTCTGAGATTAAAAGAACTCTTGCCTGAACTGTCCGATCAAATCGAAACCCATCATGCGTCCCTTGATCGCAGCGTGCGGCTCGAAGTCGAGGACCGCTTGAAAAACGGCGAGCTGCGCGCAGTAGTTTGCTCGACCAGCCTTGAGCTCGGCATCGATATCGGCGCTGTCGATCTTGTCGTAATGGTTGCGACGCCAAAAGGAGTTTCGCGTGCCATTCAGCGCATTGGGCGTTCTGGTCATTCATTGAATCGGAGCAGTCATGGCGTGCTCGTCGCGACGAATGTGAACGATCTGGTCGAGGCAACCGTTACCGCAAAACTGGTGCGAGAACGCGTGCTCGATCCGATCCGAATTGAGGAAAAACCGTTTGACGTCGTAGCGCAACAGATTGTCGGAATTGCTGCGCTTGCACCGATCAAGGTTAATGATGCATTCGCCTTGATTCGCCGCGCTTACCCGTTTCGTGAACTGACGCGCGAAGAGTTCGATCGGATTTTACTGTATCTCCAAGGAGGCGGTAAATCACTGGCGGCGCGTTATTCCGGTCTTTTCGGCAAGATCAAGATCGACAACGAGATGGTCTCACTGGCGCATCCGCGTATTGTCCGCGATTTGCTCGTCAATATCGGCACAATTGTTTCCGAAGGATATGTCGATGTTCTGCTCAAACGACGCCGTTTAGGCTCGGTTGAGGAAAATTTCATCAAACAACTCAATATTGGCGATCTCTTTATCCTCGCTGGACGCGTTGTTCGGTTGATCGACACCGGCGCGCACGAAGCATTTGTTGAACGCGCCGATGGCCAGCTCCCGACCGTGCCGCGCTGGAACGCCGCGAAAATGCCGCTCACATCCGGCGTGGCGAGAGCGGTGAGGAAATTGCGCACGGAATTAGCTGCGCACCTTGTACGAAAAGATCGACAAGGAGAGTTGGTTGACTGGCTGGTCGAGAATTACAACCTAACGATCGCAAATACGCAGGCGATCGTGGAGCAATTTCGAGCGCAAATCCGCATCTCGGAAATTCCCGTTGATCAGAAGATGCTGATCGAGCTTTATCGCGGATCCGATCATTCGCATTATTTTTTCCATTCGCTGATCGGCCGCAGCGCAAATGATGCCCTCTCGCGCATCGTCGCCTGGCGTGTGAAGGAACGTATCGGTGGTAATGCGCTGGTAACGATAGACGACTACGGGTTTCTGCTGACGCTCCGGCGATTTCAAGAGATGCCGCTGGGGGAGTGGCGCATTTGCTTTCTACGTGACGGGGCGGAGGAGGATCTGAAATCCGCACTCCAAGGATCGCAATTGGTGAAATGGCAATTTCGCGGAGTCGCGCAAACCGGCTTGATGGTCCCGCGTAATTTGCCTGGCAGACAGCGCGAGATCAGACAGTTAAGGTGGAGCGGCGAGGTGCTTTTTCGGGTTCTGCAGCAACATGAGCCGGAGCACCCGCTTCTCGTCGAAGCTTATCGGCAGGCCGCGCACACGTTTCTTGACGCCCAAGCGGCGTACGATTTTCTCGAAGCAGTTTCGAATTTTGATTGGAAATTACGAGAGCTCGCTGCAGTTTCACCGTTTGCGTTCCCGATCTATGCAAGTGTCATCAAGGAATCGATGATGCTTGAAGATCCGGCCGCAGCGATCGATCGCATTTATCACGAAATGTTCGTACAGGTCGAGAATGTGACCAGTGCTGCGACCGCGAGCTAGCAATATGGACTTCAGAAATCACTTTTCCGCGCAAGCGGCGGATTACGCAAAATTCCAGCCGCAATATCGCTCGAATCATCATCTGGCCGTTAACTATCCGCGTTGGACGTGATGACTGCCGCCACCGATCTCGATAAAGTCGCGACCGATCTATTTATTTGGCAGGCGTACGATCAGGCGGCGAAGGCGGACTTGTTTTCTACCGCGATTGTTACTGCGAATGGAATTTTTGTTGTTGATCCAATTCCGCTGAGGAAAGCTCCCCTGGCTCAGCTCCACGAGGAAGGAGCGATTGCCGGCGTCATCGTTACCAACGCCAACCATCTGCGGGCGTCCTGTCAATTTGCCGAGCGGTTCTCGGTTCCGATCTTCGCGCATCGCGCCGTATTTCCTGATAGGACGCCGCCGCAGTTCAGCGAGCTCGCCGATGGTGACAAGATTTGCGACGAACTAAAAGTGATTGGCGTTGAGGGCGCAGTTGCAGGCGAGATTGTCCTTCATTGCGCGTCAGGCGACGGAACGCTGATTGCCGGCGATGCACTGATCAACTTCCAGCCGTACGGTTTTACTTTTCTTCCTGGGAAGTACTGCTCGGATGAAAAAGAAATGCGGCGGTCATTGCGAAAACTTGTGACCTGCAAAACTGAACGGATGCTGTTCGCGCACGGCTTGCCGATTCTCTCCAAGGCAAGCGACCGGTTGCATCAACTGCTCGATGGCGATCTTTGATCGCGCTGCTTGTGGACTCCAAAGATCGACAAGGTGAGGCAAAGATCGGACCCGGCGGACCGCTGGCGCGGTTTCTCTACCTGATTCGTTTTTCCCACACGGTTTTTGCGCTCCCATTTGCTCTTGGCGCACTTATCGTGGCCGCGAATGGCCGGCCCTCATTTCGAACATTGTTGCTGGTCGTGACCTGCATGGTTTTTGCACGAACGGCGGCGATGCTTTTTAATCGCTTGATTGATTGGTCGCTCGATCAGCGCAATCCACGAACCGCCTCGCGTCATCTGCTCATTCCGAAATCTGCGGCCCTCTTTTCGCTCGTCTTGAGTTCGATCGGGTTTATTTTAGCTGCGGGTGCAATCAATCGGTTGACGTTCGTGCTCGCGCCTGTTGCTCTGGCCGTAATTTTTTTCTATTCGCTCACGAAGCGGTTCACGAGCGCGACGCACTTCTTTCTTGGACTGGCGCTCGCCGTCGCTCCGGTTGGTGCCTGGATTGCACAGACAGGAGGTATCGATCTTGCGCCTCTTGTGCTCGGACTCGGTGTGATCTGCTGGGTCGCCGGCTTTGATCTGATTTATGCAACGCAGGATTATGATTTCGATCGGCGCGAAGGTATTCGGTCGCTTGTCGTCAAACTTGGCATCGCGCGCAGTCTCCGCCTGGCGCAATTCCTGCACCTCGCAATGTTTGCTGCGCTGATCGTGTTCGGTATCACCGCGCAGCTCGGGCTAATTTATTACGGTGGAATGCCTCTCGTTGCCGCGGCACTTTTTTACGAACACAAAACCGAGAAACTTGATCTGGCCGGAATCAATCGCGCCTTTTTCCAGAGTAACGCATTTGTGAGCGCTGTGTTTCTGGTCGCGGTCTGTTTGGATCGATTGGTTTGACCGATTACATCGCGTTTAGCTGCGCGACGCGCTTCTCGTGCCGGCCACCCTCGAAAGGTGTTTCTAGCCAGATCCGCACAATCTTAAGCGCCAGATCTTCTGGGATCATGCGTTCCCCGATGGAAAGAACGTTGGCGTCGTTGTGTTGTCGCGAAAGGCGTGTCGATTCTTCATTCCAGCACAGCGCGCAACGCACGCCATGCACCTTGTTGGCTACCATCGCTTCGCCATTGCCCGAGCCGCCGAATACAATCCCGCGCTCGCACTCGCCGCGCGCGACCGCTTCCGCCGCCGGCCGGATGAAGAGCGGGTAATCGACCGGTTCTTCGTTGAACGTGCCGAAGTCTTTCACCTCGTGCCCGAGTGTGCCGAGCAACTCTTTCACTTTCTCTTTGTAGCGAAAACCGGCGTGATCCGTCCCGAGCGAAATTTTCATTCGACGTCTTTCTTAGATCACACGATCGAGCACTGTCGAGAACAAGATGTCGAGCTTACGCGCCATGCAATTTGGCCAATTCACTCCAGATTTCCCGCTCCCGCTCGGTTAGTTTTTTCGGCACATTCATTTGCACAACTACATACAGATCACCACGTTTGCCCGAAATTCCGGGAAGTCCCTGTTCACGCAAACGAAAGCGCTGTCCGCCCTGCGTTCCTGGCGGAACTTTTAAGCGAACGTTTCTCTCGAGCGTTGGTACCTTCAGTTCCGTTCCAAGTACCGCTTGCCACGGCGCGATTTTTACCTCGTGGATCAGATCGCTTCCTTCAACCGTGAAATCGGGATGTCGCGCCAGCCGAACACGCAAGAAGAGATCGCCGCTTTTGCCGCCGCGCGCTCCGGCTTCCCCCTGACCGGCGAGCCGGATGCGTTGGCCTTCATGAACGCCGCGCGGGATTTTGACTTGATAGCTCTCCACTTTGTTTGAACCCGCGCGGCGCAGCGAAACTGTTCTTGTCGATCCATGGAGCGCCTCCTCGAGCGTTACCATGATGTCGGCTTCCACATCGCTCCCGCGCTCCGCTGTTGCCTGACGTCCACCGAATCCGCCAAAAGCGGATCGCCCGCGACCACCGCCGAAAAACGCCTCGAAAAAATCGCTGAACCCGGTTCCGCCAAATTCGAATTCGACCCCGCCGCCGTCGCCCCCGTATTGATAAAATCCGCCGCCAGGCTGCTGCGCGCCCCATCCCGGAGGCGGCTGAAATCCACCTGGCTGATTCCAATCCGCGCCAAGCTGATCATATTTCTTTCGCTTTTCCGGATCGCTCAGGACTTCGTACGCCTCATTGATTTGTTTGAACTTTTCCTCGGCGGCCGCTTTGTCCTTCGCGACATCGGGATGATGTTTTCGCGCCAGCTTGCGAAACGCGGTCCGAATCTCATCTTCGCTCGCCGTCTTTTGGACGCCGAGTGTTTCGTAATAATCTCTAAACTGCACCGCCATCGCCTTGAATCTCTTCGCACGACTCGTGCCACGCAACTATCCGCTTCCATTTGCCCGGAATTAAATTCTCGAAGAAAATCTAGCGATGGGGGAACTGGGAAAGTCTTTGGTGATTATTGGCGTAGTGATCGCGCTAATCGGGTTAATTTTTTGGGGCGGCTTTCCGCCGAAATGGTTGGGGCGATTGCCAGGCGACATCCGAATCGAGCGCGGCAACTCGGCGTTTTATTTTCCTATCGTCACCTGCATCCTTCTCAGCATTTTGCTGAGTTTGTTATTGTGGATCTTCCGGCGCTGACCGTTCTTTGAAATGGCCAGTCGTTCGCGCATTCAGGCTCTGTTCGGAGATCACGTCACTCATCTCGTGCAATGTCGCCGCTGCCCGCGCATGCAATCGACGCCAGTTTCAGGCGGTGCCGTTGTCAGTGATGTCATCCTAATTGGTCAGGCGCCTGGACCAAGAGAGCCGATCCTGCAAAGACCGTTCGCGCATACCGCGGGGCGCACGCTCTTTCACTGGTTCGAACAATTCTGCGGAATGGATGAAACCGCCGTCAGATCGACAATTTATTTTGCGGCGGTTTGTCGATGTTTCCCCGGCAAAACTCCGGCTGGAGGCGACCGTGTTCCTGCACCGGATGAAATTCGCAATTGCTCGCCCTGGATGGATGAAGAGATCAAAATCTTGCGACCGCGACTGATCATTCCCATCGGCAGATTGGCTACCGCGCAGTTCATTAATTGCGCCAAACTGGACGAAGTCATCGGTCGAAAATTCCGCATTGAACGCGCACAACATCGATTCGATCTGATCCCATTGCCGCATCCTTCGGGCGCCTCGCCCTGGCACAAGATTCCACCGGGCAAGCAACTGACTGAACGCGCGATGCGCAAAATCGCCCTGCACCCGGCGATTGCCGGCCTGGTAGATCGCGACCGCCGAGCGCGCCGAAATTGACCTCAATCGCGCGCTCGCCTTAGTACGCCGTTTCTTGATGGACGAATTGAAAATACCAACACGCTCCGAAATTTCCGAATCGGATAAATGGGACCTGACGGGTCTTTTTGCTGATGTGGGAAAGTGGCACGAAGATTTCATCTGGGTCCAGGAAACCTACCCGCGACTCAAAGAATGGAAGGGGAAGCTCAGCGCCTCGCCCCAAAGCCTTGTTGATTGTCTTGAATTTGAAAAAGCGCTCGAACTGAAACTCGAGCGCCTTTATCACTTCGCTTCCCTTCAACTGGCCGAGGACAGCGCGAACAATGAACACCTCGCGCGGATCGGGCAGATCCAAAATCTGATGACGAAGATCGCAGAAGCGGCTGCATTCGTTATCCCGGAAATCCAGGCCATCGGCGATGAGGCTTTCGCAAACTTCATCGATGATCCCGCACTGGCGGATTGGCGGATCAAGCTCCACAAAATTCGGAGAATGAAGCCGCACGTGCTTTCTGAACCGGAGGAACGAATTCTCGCGTTAGGAAAGGTCGCCCTGAGCGGGTATGACGACACGTTCTCACAGCTCACGGACGTGGACATGAAGTTCGGCGTTTTAAGTGATGAAACCGGACGCGAGAAACCGCTGACGCAAAGTTCTTTCAGTTGGTTTTTGGTAAAACGCGATCCCAAATTGCGCAATCGCGCTTTTCATCAATTCTACGCTGAGTTCCAAGATCATCAGTACACGCTCGCTGCAGCATTGGCTTATTCAGTGAAGTCCGACATCTTTCGCGCGCGCGCCCGGCGTTACTCATCCGCTCTCGAAGCGGCGCTTTTCCCTGACGACGTGCCGGTTTCCGTTTATGACGGATTGATCACCTCCGTTCGCGCAAACCTGAAACCGCTTTTTCGGTACTTCGAATTGCGCCGGCGAGTGCTCGGGTTACCCGAACTGCATCATTACGACACCTACGTGCCGCTCGTTAAGGAGATTGAAACGCGCGTTACTTTTAATCAAGCCGTCGAACATGTTCTCGTCGCGCTTGCTCCGCTTGGGAAGGAATATGTCGATGTTCTGGCCGAAGGTTTGCGCGGACGTTGGTGCGACCGCTATGAAACAAAAGGCAAACGTAGCGGCGCGTTTTCATCGGGAAGTTATGGCGCGCCGCCCTATATCCTCATGAATTACCAGGACGACGTCTTTGCCGATGTTTATACGCTGGCGCACGAAGCCGGCCACTCGATGCACACCTGGTTTTCTCAAAAATCGCAACGTTTTCAGGATTATGAATACCCGATTTTTTTGGCCGAGGTTGCATCAACATTCAACGAAGAGTTGCTCACCCATCATTTGCTCGAGCAAACAAGCGATCCGAAGATGCGCGCTTATATCATCAATCGACAGATCGACGATCTTCGTGGCACACTCTTTCGGCAGACGATGTTTGCCGAATTTGAGAAGATCATCCACGCGGTCGAGGAAAGCGGCGATGCGCTCACACTCGACGTTTTCAAATCGCAGTATCGCAAACTTCTCGAGACCTATTTCGCGGAAAACTTCGTTCTCGATCCGCAGCTTAATCTGGAATGCTTGCGCATTCCGCATTTCTACAGCGCATTCTATGTTTATAAATATGCGACTGGTATTTCCGCCGCCATTGCGCTTTCGGAACGGGTTCTGTCCGGGGAACAGGGCAGCGTGGACGCATATCTAAATTTCCTGCGCTCCGGCGGCTCGAAGTTCCCGCTCGAAGCCCTCATGGCCGCAAGGGTGGATATGGCAACACCTGCGCCGATCGAGAGCGCGCTCCGATTGTTTGAGCGACGCCTGGACGAGCTCGAATCGCTCTTGCTGTAGCGAAAGTTGGAAGACAGGGAAGTCGGCCCTCCAAAATTTGAGGATGAAATTGGACGCCGAAGACCTGAAAAAGCGGATCGCTCCGCTTTTTCAAGAGAACTTTACGCGTTTCGGCGAGTTAGGCGCTGCCGTTTCAGTTTGGCAAAATGGAAAATCAATTGTCGATCTTTACGGCGGCTTTCGCGACGCACGTCGTGAGCATCGATGGGCATCGGATACGATCGTTCTCGTTTGGTCGGCAACTAAGGGAATTGGCAGCGCCTGCGTGCTGCATGTCTTACAGAAGAATAAGATCGACATTAACGAACGCGTGGTTGAGTTCTGGCCTCAATTTGCGCGAGCCGGTAAAGAAAGAATCACGCTTGCGCAATTGCTGTCGCATCAAGCGGGACTTTGCGCACTCGATCGACGAGTCGATGTCCTCGACTACGGCGCTGTGATTCGTGCGTTGGAAGAACAAAAACCGTTGTGGCCGCCTGGAACCGCGCACGGTTATCATGCCCGTACGTTCGGTTTTCTCCTCGATGAACTGGTGCGCCG
>Ga0137403_10005795_pt1 | contig 14275 bp, 8 predicted proteins | sample CZOMad2_1_16fung_FD_122057 | JGI IMG/M metagenome (GOLD analysis project Ga0137403, IMG submission 122057) | Vadose zone soil fungal communities from Angelo Coast Range Reserve, California, USA - CZOMad2_1_16fungal (Hybrid Assembly) | ecosystem: Environmental > Terrestrial > Soil > Vadose zone... | reverse complement strand
TAAGGGGAAGGGGAGATTTTTGAGCGAAATGAGGGAGAACGATGTCTCTCGAATTTCTGGGCCAGGTCACTAGAACACTCATCGAAGTTCAAAGTCTGAGCTCGATTTTTTCCGTGGCGAAGCGCTCCAGCGTTTCTTCCTTCACCGTGATACTCAAGCCGCGGGTTTTCAGTAGCGGCGCGCGGCCGCCGAAGCCGAAGGCGACGTTTTCGAACGTGACATCCTCGGCGAGGAGCCAAGTGCCGAAGGAGCCTTCGGCGAAAGTTAGCTCGGGTAAATGGGCCGCAAAGATTCGACCCGCGGCCGAGAGAATGCCAGTCTCGCCGACCTGCGCGCCAACTTGAATCTTGACGCCGGCCTCATGGGCAAGCTTAGCGATGGCCAGGCTGCCGCTGACGCCGCCGTTTTTCGACAGGCGAATATTAAAGAAGTCGCAAGCGCCGAGCTCGATCAGCCGGCGCGCTTGATCAATGGTTACGAGCGACTCGTCAGCCATGACCGGGACTCCCGACTGCTCGCGCACTCGTTTCATGCCAACTAGATCAGCAGCGCGCACCGGCTGCTCGATCGTTTGCAGCTTGAACGCCGCCAGCTGGCGCAATTGCGCGACCGCTTCGTCTGCGCTCCAGGCGCCGTTGGCATCAGCGCGCAACTCGATATCGTCGCCGACAACTTTTCGAACCGCTTCGAGACGAGCGACATCATCGGCTGTGCCCACTTTCACTTTGATCTGGCGCACGCCCAAGCGCGCCATTCGTTTGGCCAGCGCTGCTGCATCCTTCGGAGCGTCGGCTGAGATGACGCCGCTGTAGACGACTTCATAACGGACAGGAGTGAGCAACTCGGAAAGCGATCCATAGTCGCGGCGCAAGCTCCAATCGAGCAGGGCAAGCTCCACGGCGCAAAAGGCCGCGTTCCAGGCAATGACGGGTCCGTTCTTGTCATCGCTCCGCGTCCAATCCGGCAGCACGGAACTCAAATATTCAAAAGTTTCCCAGCCGGGCGCGAAAGCTTCGGCGAAGAGCTTCGGCGCCAAGTCATCGCGCAGGCGCGCGACCATCGATTCCGTGATTTCACCGGTGACGTAGGATCGGGGCAGACTCTCGCCGAAACCGACGCGGCCATCGTCGTCCGTCACTTTGATGATCACCGCGTCGCTTTCTTCGCGGCTTTGAAGCGCATGTTTAAACGTCTGGTGGAACGGGATGCGGAGCTGGTAGATAGTGAGCGATGCGATGCGCTTCGCTTTCGCCGGAACGGCTTTGATGCGGCACCTGTGTTTCGAGCGCAGCGGGAAGTAATGTCTCACGAAAAGATTATCGCCCAACGTGGCGGTTGCGATCTGGTTAAACAAAGCGTCGGAAATTTGATGAAAATCCAAGTAGTCTCGAATCACTGTCAAAGCTTCCTCGGCGTGGCGGATATCCACTTCGGAGTGAAGCTCAAACCAGCGCAGCGCAGGCTTGGGGATTGCGTAATGGCTGGTGAGAGCGCCGGCGATCTCGCTCGAGCACCGGGAGAGCATAAATTCAAAGCTCATAGTTTCGAGCAGCACGGCAAGACAAAGCTCGCGTAAGGTCGTGACCGGCACTCGTGTGGCACAGAAGATCGCCAATTTTTCCCGAGCATGAATCACCAAGCCTGCGATTTCGTCCTCGGAGAATTCCATCCCGCGCGCCATTTCCAGGAGCAGCGCCGAATGGGGCTTTTCCTCTTCAGAGCGGCCCATTTCCTCCAGTAGGTTTTCCTTGAGCAGGTCAGCGGCACTTGACGGCAGTGAAGCAAAGCAGAGGGCGACGATATGCGAGGACAGGTAATGCGTGCGAAAAATGTTGCAGATGAACTCACGCGCAGCGGCCGGCCCGGCGCGTCCCAGGACGAGCTCGCAATATTCAGCAGAATCGCGAAATTCTTTTGTTGCGTTGTCAAAGACTTTACTAATTCGCTCGGCGGAGATCATCTGGGCCTCCCAGCGTAAAAACTCGGGAAATTGATGGAAGAACGAATCATTAAGCGGGTTTTTGCGTGTGCTTCAGAGCCATCGCTTTCACTTTTTTTAAATCCACTTTGCCGGAGCCGAGCAGCGGGATGGAGTCGATCAGATGGAGATTTTCCCGTTTTGGTATCCACAGTTTCGGCAGTTCCGATTGATTCAACTTCTCCCAAAGCTCCTCTTTCTTAATGCCGTTCTGGGCGTAAAAGGCGATCAATTTCTCGCCGCGCTGCTCGTCCGGAATGGCCGTGACCACGGAGGCCGCGCTGCCGAGCACGCCGTTGATCACTTCTTCGATCTTCATATGCGGCACCATCTCGCCGCCGATCTTGCTGAAGCGTGACAACCGATCAGTGATGCGGATGAAGCCGTCTTCGTCGACGCTGGCGATATCGCCGGTCACATACCAGCCGCCTCGCAGCGCTTGCTCGGTGAGATGCGGTTGTCCGAGATAGCCGAGCATCAGGTTCGGCCCCTTGACCAGCAACAGTCCTTCTTCGCCGGGGGCGAGCGGTTGTTCCGTTTCCGGATCGACAACCTTTACCGTTACGCCGGGAATGGGATGACCGACAGTGCCCGGCTTGTTGCCGATTTGCTTTTCGTTGCCATGGACAACATCCGGAGTATTGACTGAAACCACCGGCGCGAGCTCAGTGCAGCCATAGCCTTCTAGAATCGTCAGGCCAAATTTTTCCTGGTACCCTTGGGCAACCTGATCGCGGAGCTTTTCAGCGCCCGCGATGAGATAGCGGAGTGAGGCAAACTCCTCTTTTGTGCAACGTCTCAAGTAGCCGGCATAGAAGGTCGACGTGCTGATCAGCAGCGTCGCTTGGTATTTCTGAACCGTTTCGCCAATCGTCTTCGCGTCAGTGGGATTGGGATGGTAGACAACGCCGAAGCCGACGAGTAAGGGCAGCCAAAGTGTGCCGGTAAAGCCGAAAGAATGAAATAGCGGCAGCACTCCCATGATCCTATCGTTCGGCTTGAACTGAATGATCTGGGCAATACCTTCGACATTGGACACGATATTACGGTGCGATAGCATCACGCCTTTGGGCGCGCCGGTGCTACCACTGGAAAAAATCACTGCGGCGAGATCGTCGGGCTTTTGATTTTTCACGTAGCGCCGCTTTAACCAGTGCGCGGGCAGCAGCGCCGTCAACGTTCCAAGCGCTTTGTCCAACGCTCCGAATGTCTTTCTGATTTCTTCGAGGAACACCATGCCGTCTACGGTTTCGAGATCTGCCTTGGTTAAGAATACCCGGGACGTGATGATTGTCTTGATTTTACATTGGGCGAGGGCTGCAGCCGTGGCCTCGCTGCCAGCGGTGAAATTCAAATTCACCGGAACTTTTCCGGCCAGAAGAATTGCGATATTCACCAGCGAGCCAGCGACCGAGGCGGGCAAGATAACGCCGATCGTCGTCTCCGTGGGGCAGTTCTTTTTTACCCAGCGCGCGAGCAGGAGCGCGCCAATCAAGGTTTTTCCGTAAGTAAGCTCCGTGCCGGTGGTATCGGCCATACAGAAGGAAAACCAATGCCGTTTGGCGACCTCGATGAACCTGGCGTGGAGCAGGTCGCCGGCACTACGGCGGTATGCAAAGGCATCGCTTTCAAGTTCCAGAACAGCGTTACGGACTTGGTTGACGCTCGCCGCGGACCGCAACGGCGCGCCAAATGAAACAGTCACCGGATAGGAAAACTTTTTCGGCCACTTCCAAAAAAAACGCCCTTCCTTAAAGCTAAAGACGCTGCCCCAGAGCTGATCCAGATGAACCGGAATAATCGGAATGTTTTTGCCTTCGACAATTTTTTCGAAGCCGCGCTTGAACGGCAGCAGGTGACCGGTGCGGCAGATCGCGCCCTCGGCGAAGATGCAGACGACATGGCCCTTGTCCAGCTCATTGCGCGCACGCTTGAGCGACTCGACGATCTCGCGCCGATTGGTCGTCGAAACCGGAATGGAATGCATCAAGCGGAAAAACCAGTTGAGCCCCTTTAGATCGTAATAGTCGCGGTGCAGCATGAAACGGACGAAATGGGGCATCGATGCGCCGATCAGCAATGCGTCGACAAAGGAGACATGGTTGGATACTAACAAGGCCGGACCGCGCCGCGGAATGTTTTGCTCGCCGACAATTTGAATGCGGTACAGTGTGTGGGTGAGCAGCCAGAGGACGAAACGGACAAAGTAGTCCGGAATAAAATAGAGGATGACGAGTGTACCGCCGATGGTGAGTAAGCCGACCAGCGAGATGATCGTATCGGGTGAGAGTTGTAGGGGAGCCTTGAGGAACCAATGTATTCCCGCAGCGAGAAAGATGCCGAGCGTATTCATGAAATTATTGGTCGCGATCAGTTGCCCCTTTTCTTCTTTGCCGCTTCGCTGCTGGAGCAGGGCGTTCAGTGGCACGGCGAATAAGCCCGCGGAAAAGCCAAGCAAGACGAGAGACGCGGCCGTGAGCGAATAGGAGGGCGCGGAAAGCGCGACGAGGCCAAGGCAAACGCCCATGGCGATAGAGCCCAGCGGCACCAAGCCTAATTCAATGTGGTCGCCCGAGAGCCGGCCGGCTGCGAGACTGCCGACACCGATGCCGACGGCTAGGAAGGTGCCGAGTAATCCAATGTGAAACTCGTCCAACTGGAGCAGCTCCTTGCCAAAAAAGAGCATATTGATCTGCACCAGCGCTCCCAAAAACCAAAAATAAGAGATGCCGAGCACCGTCAGCCAAAGCGGCCTCTCGGCCCGCAGACGCCGCAGGCCATCGAAGACTTCGCCAAACGGATTTAGGCGCATGAGCTTCGCAGCGCCTGATGCGGGAACTCGCGCGATACCCAAGCTCGTGAGCACGCCTAAGACTGCGATCGCGATCATCACCAGTCCAATGAGTGGGAGATTGTGCTTCCACATGGCGAATATGGCGCCACCCACGGAAGTTCCTAAGATGATCGCCATGAACGTGCTCATCTCCAAGAGCCCGTTGCCGCGTGAGAGCTCCTTTTCGGGAAGCATTTCCGGCAGGATGCCGTACTTGGCCGGGCTGAAGAAAGCGGCGTGGAGCCCCATCAAAAACACAATCCCTAGCATGGACTCGATATGCCCGGTGAAGAACGCGCCCAGGGCCAAGACCATAATGATGATCTCGAAGACTTTTACTGCGACGAGGATCATCCGCTTGCTGTAGACATCGGCGAGATGCCCGGCGTAGCCTGAAAAGAGCGCGGAGGGCAACATGAAGAGAAACGCGATGAGCTCGACATAGCCATTGGCGGCTGTCGTCGCCAAATCCAGCGCGACGAACGAAACTACGATCTTCAAGAAATTATCATTAAACGCCCCTAAAAACTGAGTCCAAAAAAACGCGAGAAAGCCCGGTTGCTTCAGAGTGTCGCTGTATTTGCCGTCCGCCATAAGATTCGCTTCAGCTCTTTGGATACCTATTCTTCGGCAAAAAGGAAGGAGAATTCAAGAGTAATTTTCGATTGCTGAAACGTTCTCGAAGAATCAGCAACAAGGAGACTCCGATGGTCACGAGTATGGCCGACAAAATTGCCGCGTGATGCCAGCCTGTCGTTCCGCCTCGCTTGCATCGGACTCTGGTTGGAAACATAATCGATTCCATGGATATTTATCTGCTGAAAGTTCCCCACTGGGAAAAATACCAAGGCCTGCTCCATGGCTTCATCGGACGGCGTGGCGGGAAGAGCGTAGGACCCTACGCAGAGTTGAATATGTCCTACCGGGTCAGCGACGATCCGAAGGTGGTCAGTCAAAACGTCTGCGACATGAAGTTGGCGGTGGGAATTCACGACGGACGAATTGTGACGATGAAACAGGTGCACGGTGACAACATCGTCGAGGTGAAAGACAAAAAGCTCAAAGAAGCCGGTGAAGCTGACGGTATGTTAACTATGGAAGACGAAATTTTTCTTGGGGTATTGACCGCCGATTGCGTGCCGATCCTTTTCCTTGTGCCGAAAAATAAGCTGGTTGCCGCCGTGCATGCCGGCTGGCGCGGTACACTGGCAGGAATCGCGGAAAAGATGGTTCATCTGTTCCAGAATTCATACGGCGTTGAAGCCAACGAGTTGGAAGTCGCCTTGGGGCCATCGATTGGGGCTTGTTGTTACGAAGTGAAAGAAGATGTCGCCGGTCCGCTTCTTAAAAGATGGGGCGACATTGCGAAACTTAGCATTCAGACCGGAAACGGGAAAATGTATCTCGACCTACGGCAGTTGAATCACGATGTCTTAGCTCAGGCCGGTATACCAGCAGAAAATATTTTCCAAGTCGGTCCTTGCACCAGCTGTTCGCCGAGCGACTTCTTCTCGTACCGGCGCGAGCGCAGCGAGACGGGCCGGCAAATCAGCTTTATCGGTTGGCTGCCGCCACGCGTTCCGTCATAACTTCAGCGCTTATCTCGGATCCAAAATTTCCACAGCGGTCACGCAAGCTCGAAGCCAGCTCGAACTCAAACAGAATCCGGCTCGCGGATTTTTGCGGTATTTGCCGGGCGTTCTAGCGCAGTCGATTATCCTGGCAAAAATCGACTCGTTCACGTAAAATAGCTCCATTCGCATTTCGCCCAAAGGAAACAATCGTCTTCTATAACATCAACAAATTTTCACAATTGCCTCAACGCTAAGCGGTCGACTGCTCCTCCGAAAGAGTTCTCATCACCTCTAACCCTCTTGTTTCAATGGTTCACATGGCAGCATCAGCTGAAACAATCCCGCCCGAAGAGCAGCGGTGGTTGACGGAATCTTTCGTCGATCCCAACGGCCGTGTGTTCGAATGGCGCGGTGATATCTATCGGATGCTCGAGCCCGCGTATGCGGTGCGCTGGAAGGAGTTGACCGATCAGGGAGTTATTCCGGAGCTGATCCGGGATGGGCTACTGGTTGAAAGTGAGCTCACCCATTTTACAACCAAATCAGAAAAGGTCGTCCTTCGTCATCGTAGGGTCCCAGTCGTCTCCTACTGCTATGAGTGGGTGCCGGGCATGCTCAAAGATGCAGCTCTCGTGACCCTCGAGCTGTGCATTCGACTGACCGAGAAAGGGTTGACACTGCAAGACGGCCATCCCTGGAATATTCTCTTCGACGGCACGAAGCCGGTTTACATCGACGCCAGCTCGATCGTCCCGGCGCGAGACGATATTCTATGGGCTCCTTATCAGCAATTCTGCAATTTCTTTCTCTTCCCGCTCTACTTGTACGCGGCGGGTTGCGATCGGCCGGCACGCTGGTTGCTGCGAGACTATTTGGCAGGCGTGACCGACGACGATTTACTAAGCGCGCTGCCGGTTTCTTTCAAACTTCGCCACCCGCGCCGGACACTGAGCGTTACTTTTCCTAAGCTCGTTAGCAAATTGTTCGAACGGTTGCCCGACGAATTGCAGCAACGGTTCCTTTCGATCTCCAGGTCTGCCAACAGCGGTCCCGCGAGCGTCAAATTGAAACGAAAATTTCTCGAATCTTTGCGGAAGGATGTCGATGGACTGCAACTGCGCGGCAGCGCCAGTCACTGGGCGAAATACTACGGCACCGGCGACAAGAATTACTTCAGAACGGATCTCTCGCCGCGGGATTGGCAGCAGAAACAAGAAGCCGTTGGAAAAATTCTGAGCAATTTGCATCCGCAGAGCGTACTCGACGTCGGGGCTAACACGGGGCACTACGCCAAAATGGCCGCCACCAATGGCGCGCGAGTTACGGCTTGCGAAACCGACGTGTCGGCGTTGACGCACTGTTATGATGAGGCGCGCAAGGAAAAACTCAACATCCTCCCGCTTGCGGTGAACGTCTTCAGCGCGTCATCGACGCCGGGCCGCGGCGGTATTGCCTGCCCGGCGCCGAGAGAGCGGTTCCGTAGTGAGTTTGTCATGGGTTTAGCGGTGATCCATCACGTCGTGGCGATCCAGCGTCTCCCAATCGCGCGCATCACCGAGATGTTCGCTGGCTTGAGTTGTCGTTGGTTGCTGTTGGAATATGCGCCACCGTTGCAGGCGAAGATCGGCGCCAGCCCGGTGCCCCTGTTAGACGATTTCACCGCCAGCGACCTTGAGATCTGCCTGAAGGAACACTTCAAAACCGTTCGCTGTTTCCCTTCGTATCCTAACGTGCGCAAGTTGTTTCTCTGTGAAAAATAATGAGGGTATTGGGTCTTTATAAAGATATCGCGTCGCCTTGGATTTGTGCGACCGTTTATCTTTGGGCCTTGGAGCTGCGGGCGGTCATTAGCACGGATAGCGAGCCTGTCACTGCGTGGTTAGCGGATTGCGCTGCCATCCTGCTGACTTTATTGTTCTGGATCTTGATATTTTGCTTGCCGATCGCGCTAGTTGCCGGCTTCATGGAAAGGGCTCGCGCGCGCTATCTTAATAAACTTGCCGTGAAAGCCTGCCTGATCGTCATTACGGCGCTGTATTTTGTTCGCTGGTTATTCACTTTGCAATTATATTCCGACGAGCACGACGTTGGGCTGATCGCACTTGTCATCGCGGCTGCGGGCTTGGCGATTTGGGCTTTTCAGCGGCGCAGAACTCGCGCCATCGATTTGGAATCAAATTTGCCGTCTCTCGAAGACTGTTTTTCGTTCGCTGCCTTACCCATTGTGATCGGCGCCGTCGTGCTGATCGGAGTTAGGGTTGCCGGCGACGCAGCGCTGGCTCAGAAACATGCCACAGCCGTGGCCTTTGAGCCGAAGCGGGAGGTCCGGCCCAACATCATTCTCATTGTTTCCGACGCGCTCCGCGCTCGAAGCATGTCGCTTTATGGTCATACGAGAGTGACGACGCCCAACCTCGATCGCTGGAGTGAAGCGGCGACGGTTTTCCTCGACGCGCACTCTAACAGCACGCGGACGCCACCGAGCATGACGACAATCCTAACCGGAAAACTCCCTTGGTCCCACGGTCGGCTGACAAAAGTCCAGCCCTCGTATCGATCCGACGAGAATTTATTGCGGCTGCTGCGCGATCATGGCTATTTCGTCAGCGCCGTGACCAGCAATGAAGACGCTTCGATCAATTTGTTGGGATTGAGGTCCGGCCTTTCGGAAAAAGAGACGACGACATTTGAGCACCTGACTCTGTCATGGCTGCGCTCCCATGGAGTTTATCCGACCCCGACCGGGGGAAGGATGTATCAGGGGCTGTCCCGGTTTCTCTGGTTTCTCGGATACCCGGGCCATACATCTTTCTACGGTTTTGCTGGCGATACATTAAAAGCTGCCAGTGACTTTGTAATCCGCGCCAAGCGCCCGTTCTTTCTAATAATTCATCTCCATGAGCCGCACGACCCGTACGATGTCCCGCTCTCCTTCAGGGGTCGATACTCGATTCAATCGGCCGCGAACAAGCGACCAGAGATTTCATCGGACCATTACGGCCACTACGAAGCTGCTTTACAACCGGCGGTGGATTTTTATCGCGACCAATATGACGAAGCCATTCAGTACATGGACGAACAACTGGCAATTTTTTTCCGCGAAATCGAAAAGCAGATGCCGGGCCGCGACTATATGCTGATCTTTACTGGGGATCATGGAGAATCCTTTGAGCGCGGCTTTATGAACCATGGTGAAGAGCTGTTCGAATCGTCAACGCGCGTGCCGCTGCTGATCCGATTTCCCAAACAAACGCAGGGAACGAAATTGCCAGGCCTTGTACAATCCGCCGACATAGCCCCGACGGTATTATCGGTTGCTGGAATTGACTTGCCGAGGTGGATGGAAGGGCGGGCGCTCCATCCAGATAAGACTCCCCAGTCGGAGGCGACGGTCGCTGTCAACTTCAAGGACCCCGTGGGGCAGAAAACTTTTGATTGGCCGACCAAGGTCGCCATCTGGTCTAACTCTCATAAACTCATCGTTGCCTGTGACACGGGAAGAGTGTCGTTGTATAATTTGGCGGCGGATCCTGGCGAAAGCATCGATCTTTCGGGAACTGCTCCAGCAGTGCGTAAAGATATCGAGAATTCGTTAAAGTCTGTGCTAGCTAAACAATCAAGGGGGCCGAGTTTTCCATGCGCCATAAACGATCGATCAGGGTGATTGAGAGCCTGCTGCGGAAACGAGCGTTTCTTTGCGTCTTTCTGTACGTCGCCGTGATCGGGGTCGCGTTGCCTATCAATGCCGCGGCCTATGTAGATCCAGGCACGACCGGAATGCTGTCGCAAATCCTCTATGTGCTGTTTTATGGCGCTTTGGGAGTCTTTCTCTATTCGCTCCGCTACATCAAACAGTATCTGGCAAACGCCAAACAGTTCTTGGCAAAATTGTTTGGCGCGCGCAAGTAAACCGTCTCTTCCGACTGACTGACCAATCAACCTAACTCAGAGCTTGCAATCGCGTTAACCGGCAGCCGAAAATTGTCGTCAGCCCGAACCGCTCGGTAGCGAATATTGCGACCGAGCCATGTCCCGCCGTGCTCAGGCTTGCATTTTGATTCGGTATCAAATAAAGCTTCCCCGGCTATGCGAGTATACCTATCGCTGTACGGGCGCATCCTTCGGCCGTGGCTTTGCGTCGTCGTATATCTGTGGCTGTTGGAGCTCCAAGCGGTATTCGTCACGGCCTTCGCACCGATCTTGGATTCGTTGGCGGACTCGGGGGCCATTCTCTGGACGTTAATTTTCTGGGCGGCTCTATTTTGCATCGTGCCATCACTTGGTGGCTTGGTGGTCGCCCACTCCCGGCTGAAACGCGCCAATGAGCGCGTGTGTAGAGCGGCTTGTGTCATTGTTAGCGCATTTTTTTTGATGCGTTGGCTTGATGCGTGGTGGCCGGGAAATCTTGAGCGCCAGCCCGGTTTTTGGCTCTCCGTAACCGCGGTTGTCGCGACATATCTTCTCGCCCGGAGGCGGCGAAAATGTGCCCCGGGTCCATCGCCCTCGTTCATTCCTTCGTGGAATGATTGTTTTTCGTTCGGTGTTTTGCCGCTCCTGTTCCTAAGCTTTGTCGGTTTAACAATTAAAAGCGTCAATTATGCCATTCCACGGGCACTTTTGGCCGTAACGCCGACCGAGGCGTCGGCGGGAAATCAAAACAGCCCGCCGTTACCGAACGTTATTCTCATAGTTGCGGACTCGATGCGGGCTCAGAGCATGTCGTTATACGGGAATCCAGCTGTAGCGACGCCCTCGCTGGAACGTTTTGCGGCGGCCGCCAGCGTCTATCTCGAATCGCACTCCAACAGCACGACGACGGGCCCCAGCATGACGACGCTACTCACCGGCAAGCATCCGTTTACACATGGCAGACTGACCCGTGAGATTGCGCCGCGTCCCGATGAAAATAATCTGCTAAGCATACTCCGAAATCGTGGTTACAGTACGGCCGCGGTAACGAGCAACTTGGATGCTGCGTTTAGCTCCTTGGCGTTTAACTCAGAACTCACTTATCCGGAACGTTTCGCGTTTAGGTTTCTCCCCGTATCTTGGTTGCGTGACCTAGGCTTTTATCCGACGCTTCAAGGTGATCGCATGTATCGGGAACTGAGCTTGATCCTTCCGTTTCTCGGCTTTCCGCAGCGCACGTCCGTAGACGGTTATATCGAAAATACTTTAAATCAGAGCAGAGACGTGATTTTCCACCTGCGCCAGCCTTTCTTTTTGGTCATTCATATTCACGAGCCACACGCATACTCCCCGACACTTTTTGAGGTTGTTAAAGGAGTTAGAAAGAACTTGCCTGGCTTTTACGCATATTACGATAGCACTATTCAACCCGAAGTCGACGTTCACCGAGCGGAATACGAGGACTCGATTCGGAACGTTGACTCAGAATTGGGAAAATTCTTCGATTTTCTCGAAGGCGATTCATCGCTAAATAATTCTCTGATTATAGTTACGGCGGACCATGGAGAATCGTTTGAGCACAGTTATCTTGGCCACGGCGAAGACTTGCACGAAAACTCGAGTCGGGTGCCATTAATAATTCGATTTCCGCGGCAAAAGACCGGGGAAAAAGTGGCCGGGCTGACCCAGTCGATCGATATCGCACCCACAATTCTGCACGCCCTGGGGATTTCACCACCGGATTGGATGGAAGGACAACCGCTCATACCGGGTGTTCTTCCGAAAGACCGTGCCACAGTGACGATCAATTTCAAACACCCGAACGAAGCAGTTTTTTATCCGCTTCCGACGAAGTTGGCGGTCTGGTGGAATCGATACAAACTGATCATTTCTTGTGGGCAGGGTAGCACGGAGGTTTACGACCTGAGTACCGATCCGGACGAGCGGAGTAACTTGGCCGAAAAAGAAGCTGCGGTTATAGAACTCTTGAAACAGCGATTGAAGCTCCAGTTAGTAAAACAATCGCGCGAGCCCAAATTGGTCTGTCCCAATATCTAACTTTCATCACATCGCATCGACTGTGACATCAACAGGCCGGCATCACTTCGAAAGCTTCCATTATTTGAGTACTTGTATTAATTAAATATTCGCCATTGCTGCCGTTGTCTAATTGGTCATCTTGATATCCGATGGTCGACCTTAACCACGGCAAAGGTCAACCAACTACTCTCAAAAATCAGAGGAGCAGATCCTATGAAAATGACCCGTCGCAGGTTCTTGACTGAGGTGAGTGTGAGTATTGCCGGCTTGGCGCTTGCTCGTGGTACAAGCTGGGCGCAGGCGAAGGGTAAGCTAGGTTACATGAAGATCGTCGACAACGCGGCGATGTTCGTCGCGATGGAAAAGGGATTTTTCAAAGCCGAGGGTTTGGATCTCGAAACCCTGCCTCTGGCGGGCGGAGCTCCCATCATCAACGGCGTGACTTCCGGCGATCTCCAGTTCGGCTGGAGTAACGTGATCTCGCTGTATCAGGCACATGTGGAAGGATTCGATTTCAAGCTTATTGCCGGCGGTGCGACCAATGTGAAAGCGAAAAATGAAAGCCACACGATCCAGGTAGGGAAAAGCTCAGCGATAAAAACAGCGAAGGATCTCGAAGGCAAAACCGTTGCGGTCAACACGCTTAATAACATCGTTCACCTGATGGCGATGGCGTGGATCGACAAGAATGGCGGCAGCTCGGCCAAGGTCAAGTTCGTCGAGGTGCCGTTTCCACAGATGGAAGCCACGTTGAGCGCGGGCAAGATCGATGCGATCAGCGTTCACGAGCCATTTGCCACGGCGGCGATCGAAAAGGGCAACACTCGCCTGCTGGCGCACCCATGGGGCGACGTGCTGCCGAAGTTTTTGATCGCCAGTTGGTTCGCCTCGGAGAAATGGATCGCGAAAAACAAAGAGACGGCGCAGGCTTTCGTGCGTGCGATTAATCGCGGCATCGATGCGATTCAAGCCGACCCTGAGGCGAGCCGGGCCGCGATGATCAAATGGGCCGGTTTGAATCCTGACCTCGCCGCAAAAATCGGCTTGCCGGGATTCGAAAAAACCATTTCGGAAAAAGATCTCCAAGCGACCATCGATCTCACGCAAAAGTACAAGCTGATCGCGAAAGGAATCAAAGCCCGGGACGTGATCAGCGATCTAGCGCCGAAGGCGTGAAACAATGCCTGGAGTGTTGGAGTAATGGAGTGGTGGAGTACTGGGTCCGCAATTCCCCAACATTCCAGTACTCCAACATTCCAATACTTCAGTTATTCCAATCTCCCGTGCCCATCCTAGAAGTTCAAGGTCTTTCCAAAAGCTATCGTCAGGCCGGCGGAGAGACGACGGTCGCGATCGGCAATATTTCCTGTCAGGTCGAAGCGGGGGAGTTTGTTTCTTTCGTCGGGCCATCCGGCTGCGGTAAAACCACCCTGTTGATGTCCATCGCAGGCTTGTTGCCGCCGACTTCAGGTCGCGTGCTCGTCAAGGGCAGAGAAGTCGCTGGACCGCCAGCCGATTTGGTGCTGCTGTTTCAGGAGTACAATAAATCGCTCTTTGCGTGGCGTTCCGTTCTCGGCAACGTCCGCTTTGGTCTTGAAGCGCGCGGCGATCACTCCGCCGGCGCGGCAAAGAAGGCCGGTGACTTGATCGAGCTCGTCGGGCTCAAAGGATTTGAAAACCATTATCCGTGGGAGCTTTCCGGCGGTATGCAGCAGCGCGTTGCGATTGCCCGCGCGCTGGCCTACGAACCGGAAGTTTTGTTGATGGACGAACCTTTCGGCTCACTCGACGCGCTGACGCGGTTGGAGCTTGAAGACACGTTGCTTCGCCTCTGGCAAGAACTCAGGACGACGATTCTTTTCATTACCCATGATATCGAAGAAGCGATCTATCTGTCGGATCGGATTTGGGTCTTGAGCTGGCGGCCATCGCAAATCATTC
>Ga0137403_10005794_pt1 | contig 14277 bp, 14 predicted proteins | sample CZOMad2_1_16fung_FD_122057 | JGI IMG/M metagenome (GOLD analysis project Ga0137403, IMG submission 122057) | Vadose zone soil fungal communities from Angelo Coast Range Reserve, California, USA - CZOMad2_1_16fungal (Hybrid Assembly) | ecosystem: Environmental > Terrestrial > Soil > Vadose zone... | reverse complement strand
CCCCAGAGCCACCACCAGCACCTGGCCGCCAAAGTGAATGCCATCGATCATCAGCACCACCAGATTCAGATCTTCTAAGCGCCGTTCGCACAGCACCCGCAACTGATTGCAACTGGCCGCAACGAACTGCCGACTCACGCTGCTCTTCTCGATCCCGTAGCCTTCCACAACACTCTCCACCGCTCGCCGATAGTTCCGCGTGGACAGTCCGGCCACCATGCGTTCCCGCACCGCGCGTTGCAGTTTTCCGTCTTGCTGCAACTGACCGTAGCTCTCCAGTTCCACTTCCTGGCCCTCGCGGGTTCGTACCCGCGGTCGTTCCAGCGGGATCTTCTGTCCACCGAAGACCACGTAACCCGACTGCTTTCCCCAGCGCACACAACCCGCTGTGGGATTTGGCCGATGCGGAGGTCCTACGCGGCGCGTGACTTCGTTTTCCAGGATGGCGCGCAGGATCTGCAGTCCGGCTTGCCCGGTCAGCTCTTCTACCTGCGCTTGCATCTCGGCCCACACCTCGGCCATCGGCAACGGCACCCGCACCAGCAACTCTTGCCCTCGCACCGCCTCGAACTTGTGATTGGACTTGCGCTCTTTCCTCTGGTGATTCTTTTTCACGGCGGCTCAATTCGCAAACGCATCCGAATTGTAAGGAATACGATCTATTCGAGATCGGGCGGCGTCACCTTGGCGATCCAGCAGTCGTAGTCGGAAGTGAAGCCCGCTTTTTGCTGCAGGGCATGAACTTGGCGCTCCACCTCCGCCATCTGGTCATCTGAAAGCTGTGGGATCACTTCAATCTGCTTCCCAATCGCGTCCATGGCACTCGCGACTTGCTGTTCAGCACTGCCGGCTCCAGCGCCAGCGTTTCCATCGTCGCCCTTCATGCAATCCACGACGCGCTTGGTCACTTTCTGGCTGTGCACCAGCGACACACGGATGTTCCCCTGTCCGGTGACGACGTTTCCGACCCCGAATACGCGGTCCATAGCGGTGTACCGCGGCACATCCTTGCCAGCGAATGTGTAGTATTCACCATTCATGTTGATCCCAGAAAGTTTCTCCGGCACCGAGCCGATCGAAGAAACGACCAGCGGCGCGCGGAGTTCGTGTTCCGAGCCGGGGATCGGTTCAGCCTTGCGGCCCTCGATTTTCGTTTCAACCACCTTCAGCCCTGCGAGCCGTCCATTTTGCACGATGATCCCGGTCGTCAGCCTGCGATCCTGGAAGCGAAACAGATATTTGTCGCGCGCCAGGCGCAGCATTTTCTGCCGAACCTGTTCCGTTTTGGCGATCTGCTCGGACGTCGCGTTGTCAGGTGGTTGCGCCAGCGGCATGTCCTGTTCGCGGCGGCGATAAATTAAGAGGCAACCCTTTACGCCCAACTCTTCCGGCTTGATGCCGTGCGCTTTGCATACCTCTGGAATACCCTTTTCCAATTCATGCATGCTGGTCTGAATGCCGCGAGCCCTTAAAGCACGTTCGTAGTTTTCGAGCTGGAGCACCTTGACCACGTCAATTGACGCCAGCCCGCCGCCCATCACCACGGCTTCGTCGGGCGTTTCATAGCGCGGTCCGAGATAGTCCTTTTCGTTCTTGTGGTTGTACCAGTAGATAAAGGGATTTTGGTAAACGAGGCCTTTGCCGACGTACTGCTCTGCTTCCGGCACGCCTAATTCTCGGTCGCGCCACGCGCCATTGGCGAGAATCACCGCCGAAAAGCCCCACTCGAAAAGCTGGGGGAGATTAAAATCTCTGCCTAGCTTGGTGGAGGGGATGAAATACACATTCGGCTTCTTCATGCGCGCGTCGATTCGGGCGTATTCCTGCCTGCGCTGCTCGACGTGCCAACGCGGCAGACCGTCTTCGATCTTGCCGTACGGCCGCGTGTTCTGCTCGAACACGGCGACTCGAATTCCGTGATCCGCCAGAATCTCCGCCGCCACCGAGCCTGAAATCGCACCGCCAATTACCGCCACGAAATGATGCCCAGGATTCGTCATAGATCTGCCACCCCGCGCACTGGAGCGCGATTGTACAACGCAAATCGTGCAAAGTATCTCCAACCACCGAGGGTTTCTATAACCGTTTGCAAAACCCGTGCCCGGTAGACGCGGTTACCGTGAATTTCAGGTTTCCGATTATCCGTGCGGGTTCAATCGGTCGGCGCAACACTAGCTCGAAGTCTACTCCCATTGCTGAACCCAGCCCCTACCAGCCGTGACGATCAAAGTTTGACCCAACGGATGGCTGTGCCAGGCTGTACGAGCCCCGGAGGGCGGGTAGCCTAATCAATCGGCCGGTGACTTTTCGCACCAAAACGCGTTTCTGGCATCCCCGCACAGGCTGCACCGCTTTTCTGCTGCTTCTGTCCGCGACGGCAGAACTCGTGATAATCAATCGTGATAATCAATCTCATCCCGCAACGTGATCCATAACCGAATCCCCAGCTTGCGCGCCATGGCCACGCTCGCCTTCCCCAGACCTTTTCTGGACCAATTTGCGGCGGTAAAAACGCTCCAACTGCGGATCTCGACGTGCGGCGTGGGCGCGAATCTGTGCTGGATGCCCGACCTGACAATCCCCACACGCACCGGGCGTGGAAGCTTAGAGTAAAACTCCCGCACGTCGTTGCCTTCGTGCAGCAGAGTTATATTCACTACCTCCCTCGTTATGGTGTCCAGTATCGCTAACGTCTGCTGGCGAGCGTGCAAATCACATCCTATAATTCGCATCTCGGCCTCCTTCGGTCCGAGCGCTGTAATGGTGAACACCGAACAGTCTACTCGGGCCGTCGCGAGGCCGGCCTCGTTATGGCATCAACCGGAAACATGATGCTCATTGTCAGCTAAGGCGACTAAACTCAATTCGCTCTATTGATTCAGTCGGGCACGGCGGTGGATGTGTCGTTGGTAATGCTGACAGGATGCTTGGGCCGCTCGTCGACGTGCAGTTGAAAAATGTCGGGGCGGGAATAGTGGCCGACGACATCGAAGTCGTACTTGCCGCGGATGATCTGCCCGAGATCGATTTCCGCGATGAGGATTGCTTCGCCTTCGGTGTTCGGTCCTGCCAGGAAATTACCAAAGGGATCAACTATACAACTGCCACCGCGACAGATTACGGTTTCCGGATCATCACCTAAGTGGGAGTGGTAATCGTTCGGAAAGTCGCACCGGCGCTGGAATTGATTGCAGGAGAGTACGAAACAACGTCCCTCGACGGCGATGTGGCGGACAGTGGCTAGCCAAGAATCGCGGGAGTCGGCGGTCGGTGCGCAATAAAGCTCGATGCCTTTGGAATACATAGTGGTGCGGAGCAGCGGCATATAGTTTTCCCAGCAGATGACTGCGCCGAGTTTGCCGAGTGGTGTCGCAAATACGGGCAGAGTAGAGCCGTCTCCGTAGCCCCAGACGAGGCGTTCAGAAGCGGTCGGCATGACCTTGCGGTGCTTGCCGAGGAAAGTGCCGTCCGGGGCGAAAAAGAGGATGGTGCAATAGAGAGTGCCTGCGTCGCGCTCCATGACGCCAACGACGAGATAAATGTTGTTGGAGCGAGCGGTTCGAGAGAGATGGTCGAAGGCAGGGCCGGGAACGTCCACGCTGCTTTCCCAGTAACGACGAAAATCTTCTCGGCCCGCATCTGTGCGCGACCCGACGACCGCACCGAAGTCGAGACCGCGGGGGTAGGCGGAGATGAAAGCTTCTGGGAACACTACGAGCTGCGCGTCTTGCTTCGCGGCTGCGTGCGTCAGGGCTGAAAGTTTGTCGATGGTACGCTCGCGATCGAAAACAACGGGCGAAGCTTGCACGACAGCTACTTTTGAAGTCATAGAGAGCGTGATCCCTTCCGTGCTTGCGATGGGCATGTTGCCGGAACTGGCGAAGGTTGCGACGGAAAATGTTCGCTCATCATATCACGGGAGGTTGGCTTGGAATTGCGCTGGGGGTGGGCTGGTTTTCGGTACACTCCAGGCTTTCGCCAAATCGGATAGAGTAATTTGCCGATCGGTCCCGATCAAAGCCGTAGCCAGACAAGTCAATTCCAAGCAAAAGGCAGTTTCGCTCTCTTCCATCCACTATCCCGTCAACGTGCCCGCTTCTCGCCGATAACGCCGGATCAATTGGCGGCTTGCGCGTCCATGATGCACCGACCGAGAATCAATGCGCGGCGATGTGGGCGTTACTCTCCGTGGCGAGGTGAAACATTTTTACAAAAGCCGGAATCATTGAATTGCACAGCGCAACGCACGAAATTTTCAACTCCAATCAAAACAGCCCTCTGAATTCCTAAACCAAGTGTCGGGAGTTCGAATCTCCCCAGCCCCACCACTCATCTCCTTGAAATCAGGAAGTTAATCAGTTTCGGTTTTTTTGCTGATTAGCATAATTCGGCGACTGTCATAAAAGTGTCATGATCTGGTTCACAAGATCACAAGAGGATCCTGGCGGGATTGGAAAATCACCTTCTTGTTTCGCGCTCCAGTTCATGGTTTTCGGCTCATAACCATGAAAAACGAATCAGAACCAAGCAACACGCATTTTCCCCAACTGCTTAACACTGCATATATAATCGAGAATTGTCAGCTACAATCAAAACAGCCCTCCTCATTCGCACAATTTAAGGCTCCCGCAGTTTTGTTCTTTCCGAAGACCCGAGTAGCGGGCCGCTTCGTTGCGACCCAATCTCGGCGCGTGGCCTGCGACTAAGGAAGTCGCACGAATCGCTTTGAATCTTGCGTCTTTTCTGAGAACCTTAGCGACAAGAAGCAACTTGATGGTAGCCGCGAGTGAGGGAGATTTAAATTCTGTGTATACGGAGCAGCGCCGCAGTCCAAGATTTCCTTTCGTCGCAGTAGCAGAAATTACCGAAAAGGAATCGGGCGGAGAACTAGTCACGCGGGTCAGCGAACTTAGTGTGAATGGCTGCTATATCGATGAACAAAATCCGTTTCCGAGCGGCACCATAGTCACGCTTAAAATCTTCTCAGAGTCAGAAGTTTTTGATGCTACGGCTAAAGTTCTATATGCCCACCCAAACTTGGGGATGGGACTAGTGTTTCAGGAGGTATCGCTACGTAGCGGCGCTGTCTTACGAGAGTGGCTCCGTGCTGCGAAAGCACTGGAAGAAAAATCGCATTCTTAAAGACCTTAGGCAGACACTCGCCCATAGTGGTCTTCGACCCACAAATAGCAAATATTGAATTTACGGGAATAGGATCATTTCTATCGATTGGACCCGTTAGTCTGGGGCCCTCTCCGGGGTTGTGGACCGCCGTGGTTTTCTCGAGGTTTACGAAATACCGTGAAATTCCCTCGCTAATACTGCCTGGGCACGAAGCTGGAAACGGCGGATACAGCCAAGGAACACCTACCGCGCACCGGCCTCTCTTCTACTCGGAGAGATGGACGATTGGCGCGTTTGATCAGGAGTTAAGTCGAGGAATGCGCTAGACTTGCAACCCGATGGCGTTCAGATATCCTTCGCCGCGTTAGATTGCCGAATGATTAGCAGAAATTTCTGCCTACGAGCATGAGCCCTGGAGACGCAATTTCCTTTAATCTGACCGACCAGTTTCTGGACCGCCACATCAGGGAAGGCCGCGGTCAAAAAGTTGCGATTCGATGCGGCGAGTCGGTTTACACCTACGACGTTTTGGCTGCCGACGTAAATCGTGCTGGGAATGGCCTGTTGCGTTTAGGGCTGCAAGATGAGCAACGGGTATTGTTAGTGCTGCCCGACTGCCCCGAGTTTGTTGTTGCGTATTTCGGCGTCATAAAAATCGGCGCTGTAGCCGTTCCGACGAGTACCGCCGCACGAACAGCCGATTACGACTACTTCCTCCGCGAAAGTAAGGCACGAATACTCATCGTTCATTCGACGCTCTTTGCAGAAGTTGCTCCAATTTTAGGTTCGCAGCATTCCCTCCGGCATGTCATTGTCGTAGGCGAGCGTCGGCCCGGGTACATGCATTGGAATGAGTGGCTTGCCCAGAATTCGCCCGAACTGGATGCCGCAACCACGAGTGCGGAGGACGTCGCGTTCTGGTTGTGGACCTCGGGCAGCACCGGGCTCCCGAAGGCAGCGGTACACCTGCACTACGACTGGATCTGCTGCTGCAGGAATTATGCTGTCGAAGTCTTGGGTATCGGCTCCGATGATACAACTTTCTCGTCGTCAAAGCTCTTCCATGCCTACGGACTGGGCAATGGACTTATGTTTCCCTTCTACGCTGGGGCGAGCACGGTATTATTTTCGGGCAAGGCGCAAGCCAAAGCGGTACTAGCAATTGCTCAGACGGCCCGGCCGACGCTTTTCTTCTCTGTTCCTACGTTGTATGCCCAGATGCTCCAAGAAGCCGAGAGAGAATCGTACCGCTTGGATAGTGTTCGCCTTGCGGTCTCCGCAGCGGAACCACTTCCGGCTGAAATTTTCCGCAGGTGGCAGCGCAAATTTGGCGTAGAGATTCTGGACGGTATCGGTTCCACCGAGGCACTTCATATTTATTTGTCGGCGCGGCCTGGCAACGTGAAGCCTGGCAGCACGGGAAAAGGGGTTCCGGGTTACAAACTGCGCATCGTTGATTCGGACAGTCGCGAAGTTTCGCCCGGCGCCATTGGAGATCTACTCGTGTCGGGAGACAGTATCGCGCCCTGTTATTGGAACCGCCGACAGCTAACGGCTGAGCGCATGCTTGGGCACTGGTTCTCCACCGGCGATAAATATTGGATGGATGAGGATGGGTACTACTGGTATGCGGGCCGTTCCGACGATATGTTCCGGGTTTCGGGTCAATGGGTCTCGCCATTTGAGGTCGAAAGCGCCCTGATTGAGCACGAATGTGTCTTGGAAGCGGCGGTGGTCGCTTATCGAGAAAATACGGAACTCTGCACTCCCAAAGCCTTCGTCGTGGTTCGGGAAGGCATCGCAGCCACTCCTGATCTCGCGCGCGAACTGCAGGAGTTCGTCAAACATCGAATCACGCCATACAAGTACCCGCGACATATCGAATTTACGGACAAACTGCCTAAGACCGCGGCCGGAAAATTGCTGCGCTACAAACTGCGTGGGCTCGCGTCCGGCACTTTCATTTAAATGGCCAATAAAATTCTTCGCCAACCTCAGGACAAGGTGGTGTGTGGGTCTTCTTCGAGGACGTTTTGTGCGTCAGTTGTTGAATGTCCTAGGAAATCATCGGTCAAATAACGAGGTTGTGTCGCTCGGTCTCATTTTTCTATTGATCGTGGGCAGCTGGACGTTCGACTGGGGCTCAGAATTCCGACCCCCCCGCCTCCACCACTCAATAGCTGTATTTTCAATTATTTACGAAAAGATAAATGTTCGCGTACAAGCATCAACTTGCTGAAGCATTCTTGAACTCAGACTCTCCCCGCCTCCACCATAGATGGCCTCGTGCTAGACCACGAGTTTGAGGCCTGCCGCTTCGGTGAAGGCGCGGAAATCTCGGTCTCGCGTGAGGAGAGAAATTCCACCATCGATGCAGCTTTGTGCGATCAGTGCGTCGCCTAGACGTGCTCTTCGGAGCTTCGCCAGAACTTTCGCTCGCAATGCGCCGGCTCGCTGCCAATAGCCGCTTCCAATTTCAATCGCTGGCACATCGCAAAGAGTTTTCGCGACCTCGGCAGATAGCTTCGGATCGCTTAACAGCTCAGTGAGTACCACCGGAACCATTAGCAATTGTCGGTTTCCCAACGCCTGATCGAGGAGCTCAGTGTCAGCAGCAGTTTCTCCTTCAAGATACGCGATCCACGTACTCGTGTCCGCGGCGATCATCGATCATCTTTCAGCTTCGCCGCCGTTCGCGAAAATTTAACTTTCCCCCGCAACTCCCGCAATCGCGCATAAGTCCGCGAAGCCGCGACAAGCTGCAATCCCGTGCGCACGGTTTGCGTGATACCTTCGCCGCTGGCTTGCTGTGCTCTCTCCAGCAGCTTTTCTGGTACTTCGACCGTAATCTTTCGCGCCGTGTTCATGACCATCACTCTACCATACTCGACACCAGCGTCAAATATGGTATTTTACTCATGATTGAGGCAAGCTCTTTTTGCATCTTCTTCATCCTGGTGCATCTCGCCAGCAACAAGTGATTTCAGAATCAGCAGGTCCAAGGTCCCCTGCAAAAGGGACGTCGGTTCAGAGTTCAAAGCGCAGCTCCTATGGACGTTCTATACGAATAATACTGACCCACATATAGAGTGTCAATAGGAGGCGACCTGGAGTGCTGAGCAATATCATCCAAGACCCACTGATTGCGGCAGCGTTATTCTCTGACTTACAGTTCGGGAAGGAATTCCATCAGATGAGCAAACAAAGTGCTGCTCAAGGCCTGGATTGCGAGTTGGAGACCTTTCGAAATGATTTGCAGAAGGCAGCAGATCTTATCGTTCAGTTATACGGAGCCCTGGACCACGCCCGCATCACCCCCGCAAAAACCCGGATGGAGATCGCCTCATTGTTCGACGAACCTTTCGCAGAGGAACCTCAGCCGATGGGAGCCATCTTGCGCGAGGTGGAGAACAAGATTTTTGCGAATTCCACGTTGTATCTGAGCCCGCGTTTCTTCGGATATATCAACTCAGGCGGAAACCAGGCGTCGATTCTGGGCGAGTTGTTGGCATCAGCAGTGAACCAGATCTGCGCCATGTGGCACTTTTCTCCGGCTGCTTCGGAGGTGGAACGACGGGTGATCCGATGGATTGCGCAGTTCATCGGGTACGCTCCCGAAGCGGGAGGGTGTCTGTTGAGCGGAGGATCTGCCGGCAACCTCGTGGGGCTGGCGGTGGCTCGCAAGCAGAAGGCGCAGTTTGATACAGCCGCGCTGGGGATGAGAGGAGGGCCTCCCGTCACGGTCTACGTATCGCGAGAGGGGCATGCGTCGCTAGAGAAAGGCATGGTGCTCCTGGGAATGGGACGCAACCAGTTGCGAAGAATCGCTGTTCGGGACGATTTCACAATCGATCTGGACTCGTTGGAGAAGCACGTAACCGAAGATCGGAGAAATGGATATTGCCCCATTTGCGTTGTTGGAAATGCCGGCACGACCAACACCGGGTCCGTGGATCCACTCGATGCGCTGGCGGAGTTTTGCCGGGACCAGGACTTGTGGTTCCACGTGGACGCTGCCTACGGAGGACCTGCGGCGTGCACTAAAGCCGCCGGGAAACTCTTTCGCGGATTGGACCGGGCCGATTCGGTCGTGGTCAACCCGCACAAATGGCTGTACGTACCGGCGGAGGCTGGGTGCATTTTGGTTCGGGAACCGAGAGCGCTCCGCCGCACCTTTCAGGTCGTAGCGGACTACCTGCGGGAGGAGAGCGAAACGGGAGCCGATGGACCGCTCGATTTCAAAGATTACGGTCCCCAGCTTCACAGGAATTTCCGAGCGCTGAAGGTATGGATGACCTTCAAGGCGTACGGCGCAAGGAAACTGCGCGCCGCCATTGAAAGCAATATCGAAATCATGCGGTATCTGGCGGACCGGATTGACCAGTCGCAGGATTTCGTCCGGCTCGCCCCTGTTCCGCTGTCGGTTGTGTGTTTCCAGTACCGCACCACCGACATTTTCGTCCGTGGAGATCAGAAATACCTGGACGAGTTGAACAACGAGCTGTTAAAGGAGCTGGAGAAAGATGGGCGCGTGTTTCTGTCGGGTACGAAGATCAATGGAAAAAGCGTGCTTCGGGCGTGCAGTGTGAATCACCGTTTGCGACGGGAGGACGTGGACTTTCTTCTCGATGTGGTCCGAGAGGTCGGGCGTTCGTTGATCGCAGCGCGCAATCCGTCTGACGCGACAGCTCGCCGGAACTTACCTTAGAGACCGCTATGACGTGCACTCGCCAGCGCGTGGACTGAAGGAAGCGTACTTCCCGGGTGTAATGCCGAGCGTCCTCTTGAAGCAGCGGTTCAAATGGCTCTGATCGCAAAAGCCTGTGCGGTACGCGACCTCTGAAACTGCTGCACCTGACCTCAAGAGCTTTCGTGCCTGATGTATGCGCACTATTGTCTGATACTTGTGCGGTGGAATTCCCACGTGTTTGTGAAACACCCGCACTAGATAGTACGGGCTAAGACCGGCAAGATCAGCCAGCGAGTGGACCGAGACGTTCTGCTCAGAGTGGGCTTCGAACCAGTCCTTGACTCGCCGGACCGCTACGTGTTCCCGCCCCGCATCGCGAAGGGAGTGCCCGGGCACGAGATGATCCGTGGCCAAACGCGCCACAACAGACAATAGCAACGATTCGTTCTGCAACTGCGAATTCGACTCCGCCAGACTCGCAAAAACGTGAGCCAGCCGCGCGGCTAAAACGGTGTCCCTCACCAAGGGGAATTTGAATCTGACATCCGAAGGCCCTTGCCGATCGAGACTCCTGAGAAGCACGGTCATGAGAGTCGTCTCAACGTACAGGTTTCGATAGGTCCATCCATCTGCAGATGTAGCGTGACCAGTGTGCAATTCGCCGGGCGCTATGAGATTACATGTGCCAGGCGCCGCATCACGAAGCTCACGCCGACAATCAAATGCGCCACGGCCTCCGTAATTGAGGCTAACCGCGTAGAAGTCATGCATGTGTGGGGCAAACGAATGCTCCATCCACCGGGCACTCATGACTTCAAGACCGTCCAACCCGAAACAACGAGAATATTGAGCAAACTCCCCTGTCCTCATTTTCTCGTAGGGAAGGCACTGGTTTTCATCTTTCATCGCGGCACCATGTTCACAGAGTGAAATAGTTGGCGTCTGAAAGCGAAGAATATCGCAGCGCTGACCCTAGGTCTTGGACAAAATTGTCCCAAGACTCCGGTCGTTCACCCGATGAATTGAGACGAATTGTGAATTGGCGAGCACGGGCCGGTCCATCATCATCGAAATCCGTCTGCGGGCATTTTCCCTATTCCCGGTGGTTGGTCGGCAACTCTTGCCTTGGGATTACTTCAGGGTTGCTCGTGATTCATCCAGTGGAAGTCAAATTACTAAGTGCGAGGCCGTCCTAAGGCACGTCGTAATGGGAGGGTGGTCGTGAGCGGCCGCGCGTTTCTCAGGTGTGCGGATTCTTGCGTAATCGGTAAAGCTGCACAAGCGTGAAAAAGAGCGTCGCCAGTACGATCCACGCGAACCAGTCCCCCAGGAGGAGATAGAGGGTGGTGTCGTGCGCTATCGGTACGTCCGCCACCAGCGCGGCGAAAGGTGCTGAGTCACTTTGGGTCTCTGCCAGGATGCGGCCACGGTCATCGCTCACTGTCAGATAGCCCTGCTTTGCGGCGCGCGCTATGCTGAAGCCGCCTTCCACGCCGCGCATCACCGCGATATGGCCATGCTCCCACCGGTCCAGGACGAAATCCCAGGCGGGCACCAGCATGAGGCCCGTGCCCGCCTCGCCATACTGCCGGGAGAGCGGTGTGAAGTCCATATCCTTGCAGATGGCCACGCCCCAGGTTCCGGAAGGCTCGCGCAGTACCGTCAGCGTCGTACCTGGTTTCAACTTGGATTCAAAGGGTGGCAGCATATGGTGTTTGTCGTAGCTCTGCAGCGTGGCTCCCGGCGCATACACGCGCGCCTCGTTGTACTTCACCGGCGGGGATACATGGATCAGGCCCACGACGATCTTGGATTTAGTCTTGTCAGCCAGGGATTGGAAGAAGGTGTCGGTCTCTTTTGTATCCGGATCCACGGCCACACCGAGCTTCTCCGGCAGCACGATGACTTGCGCGCCTTGGGCCGCGAGCCGGTCCACTTCGACGGCATAATCACGAAACAACCGCGCGGTGTCAGGACCCTCAGCCGCCACGTCCACGTTGGCGGGCTGGTCGGACGCGATGAGTCCTATCTTTACATGCTGGCCCGGCGCTAGCCGCGTGAGGCGCGCGGCGCCGATGACCAGCACCAGCAAAGTCACTCCGAGCCCCGCACCAACGATACGCAACGCCTGCTTCGGCGCGGTACGGCATAGATGCAGGCCAATGGCGATCGCGGCGGGAAACAATAGCACCAGAAAACTGATGCCCCAGGGTCCGGTGACAGAGGCGAGCTGCAGGACGGGCAGGAAGTTCAATTGTGAATAAGACAGGTTGCCACCCGTGCCGTGGGGAGAAATGAGGTTGAACAGATATTCGACGGAGACCCATGTCGCCGGGAAGGCCAGCAGCGCACTCCACGAAGCGCCGCGCCTCAGCAGCCCGCGAAAGAGTAGCACTGCCCCCGCAAACACAAGCGCCGGGAAGACGAAGATTGGTGTCCAGATCGCGGGCGGCATATGCAGCACCACGCTAAAGTAGTACCAAAGGTTAAGACTGCCGATGAGCCATGAGAGCGCTGCGGTAACCGCTGTGCCCCACCAGGAGTTGCGCGAGGCGAAGAGTAGCACCGGGAGCGGCGCAAACCAGAGTAGCGGCCATCGGGGGTAAAGACCGGTTCCGAACCACACCAATACGGCTGTGGACGCCACGGCAAGGAGCGCGCTGCCGGTGCGCCGGTAGTCAGTTGCGAATGCCATGGATATATCTCCTGAAGGAGCGCCGGTAGAAGGCGCGAAAGCGGGCGGGAGGCATGTCAATGCGCCCGCCCAGGTAGAGCATGATGAGGCCGTGGGAGAGAGCGCCCATCTCGAAGGCGATCTCCCACGCATCGTCGTCACGGAAATGACCGCTCTCCATGCCTTCCCGTACTACGTTCACGATCAGGTTGGCGGTGGGGGAGCGACCGGCCTTGAAGTCTCGTGGGTAGCGGCGGGCCCCTTCGCGCGGTTGAAGGAACATGAGTTCGAAGAGCCGCGGGTGCCGGAGGGCGTGATCCAGATAGATATCCCCCATCTTCATGAGCCGCTGCTCAATGTCGCCAGAGAAACGCTTGCCCGCGAGCCAAGCAGCTAATTCCTCAAAACCATCGTTCGCCAAGGCGTTGAGGAGGTCCGCCCGGTCCCGGTAGTGGCGATAGATCGCCATGGGAGTGATACCCACGGCCCTGGCTACCCGGCGCATGGTCACGGCTTCGGTCCCTTCCTTGTCCAGCAGGCTGCGGCCGGCAACGGCTATTCTTCGAATGGTGGGGCTTGCGGTCATGTATACACTGTATACCTCACGGTCTACGATGTATATATATTTTTCTTAGGCGAAGAATCTTCCCAACATCCTGTCCTGAAATTCTTTGATTTTTCTACGGCTCGTATTAGGGATGTGGCTACCCTTAAGAGACCAGTACCGTGGAGGTCATGGATCTCAGCATCGGCAGACGGAAAGTATCTCTTGTACCCACAGCAGGATCAGGAAGAAAGCAACATCATGCTGCTGGAAAATTTTCACTAAGCTTCTTGGAGATGCAGGCTGTCGAGCTTGAAACGTAGGCGATTAGCTGGCGGCGCGGGCGTCGCAGCGGACAATCGAGAAATCCACGAGACATCAAATCAGCTTATGCGCACCCGCTAAGAATAGTGCGGGATTCAGATACCAATGAACGCGCCGCTCGTGGCGGCAGATGGTTCTTTAACGGATTGCCGACACAATCTAAGCGTTAAGAATGCCGAAATAACCGAATCAGTTCTGCGAGTCGTTCTCGTGCTGAATCTTGACTGTTCCTATCGCATGTTTCTCCAGCCGCGCAAGCCCCCCATGCCGTGTTGACAGCGGATGGTCGCCAAGTCGGAAACAAACAATGACGCGGTAAGCGGATTTCGCCTGGCAAATGAAAAATCTCACGTTCCAGATACGTTCCAGTTGGGCGGAATTTGGCCGTTTTCAGCGTTTTGAGCGTCTCGAAAAATCAATAACTTCCGTGTTTTCCATACCGCTAAATACTCCGCCCCTCCCCCCCCGCCTCCATTCTTACCATAATTATAATTACCGTCAGAGTATAATGCAGAGTCCGAGGCACCAGCGTTATATTTGCCGCGTGATATCTCTAGACGTCTGGCGCCAACTAGTGCAGATTCTCTTATCACATTGAATGATGGTATAAGCCAAGACATTGGGAGTTTCTATGAAACTGATGCTCTTTATTTGTTTTATCCTTTTGTTCCCGCCGCTGGCCCATACCCAACAGAGCGCTGAAAAACCCGAAGTCCCTGTGGACAAATGGGCCAGGAAAACAATCCTGCTCATCGGTGCGCACGCGGACGATGATGCGATGTCGCACGGCACACTGGCGATGCTTCAGGCACACGGAAATCAAATCTACATTGTGACTCTGACGACCGGGAACGTGGGCACACAAGACCCGAATTTGTCGCGAACTCAGCTTGCCGAGATTCGCAGGCAAGAGGAACTGGC
>Ga0137403_10005793_pt1 | contig 14278 bp, 16 predicted proteins | sample CZOMad2_1_16fung_FD_122057 | JGI IMG/M metagenome (GOLD analysis project Ga0137403, IMG submission 122057) | Vadose zone soil fungal communities from Angelo Coast Range Reserve, California, USA - CZOMad2_1_16fungal (Hybrid Assembly) | ecosystem: Environmental > Terrestrial > Soil > Vadose zone... | reverse complement strand
CTCCTCCGTGGGCACGTGCGGAAAGAGGTGAAAAGTTACCGGTTCTTGTCGGGGCAGTTCAAAGTGGAAAGCACTTTGAATGGGTCTCAACGTTCACATGTCAGGGAGGGCCTGTGATGCTGTTTGACCGGTTTAGCTTTCGAGAGCGCGAAAGCGGTATGCCCGAAGAAGAACCTGTGCTAGCCGATTTACCATCGGAGAGTCGGAGCTATGCCTTCACACTCGATACCCGGCAAATCGTCTTCCTAATCGCCGGCTACTGTTTTCTCTGCGTCCTCGTCTTCGCTCTGGGCGTGGTCGTGGGGCGAGCCACGAGCCAACCCGAACCAGTCGCCAAAGTGGCCAAGAGTGATGATTCCGCAGCGAGCCTGCCACGCGAGCAACCGGCTAAGGGGCAGCCGACGCCCTCCACGAGCAGTCGCATCCCACTGATCCCTGCGGCTGAGCCCAAGAAGCCGGCGGTTCAGGGGCCAGAGTTTGCCTTCTCCCCTACCCTGCCAGAGTCTGCTTTGACGAGCAAGAGTGAGAACCTATCGGCCACGACTCTTCCCCGACCCAAACCCGCTCCTACGCCGGAGGTTGGATCGATTAGCGAACCTCCCGCCGTGAAGGTGGAAGAAAAGCGTGAGCCAGAACCACGCCGTCCCGTGGTCACCGCCGACAATAAATCCAAGACTCCCACGGCTACCCGCGTGTCCCTGAGCCAGGGAGGCGACTACACCATTCAAGTGGGCTCGTCTCGAAGCCTCGAACAGGCCACAGAACTGAAGGACCGTCTAGGTAAGAAAGGTTATGTAGCATATGTGCAATCGGTGGATCTCAGCGACAAGGGCACGTGGCATCGCGTGCGGGTTGGCAATTATCGGGACAAAGAAGGGGCTGAGCGGATCGCAAGCGACATCCGCAGTCGGGAGAGTCTGCCGGCGACAGTGATGAAACGATAGTGCTGAGAAGATAGTGCTGAGGGATGAGTGCTGAGTGCTGAGTACTATACAGCTTCGATACTCAGCACTCAGCACTCAGGACTGTTTTAGAGGAGAGTTTTCGATGCAAGGGCTGACACTTGGGATCCTTGGCCTGGGCACCGTCGGGTCGGGAGTGGTGAAAATCTTACGACAGAATCGGGAGGTGCTCGAACGGCGGGTCGGCATCCCGCTGTCCATCGCGCGTATCGCTGTGCGCGACCTGAAGGCCAAGCGCGCCACGGAGGTCGAAGCCGAGCTGTTGACGACCGATCCCTGGGCGGTCGTGCGCGATCCTCGCATCGACATCATCGTCGAGCTCATGGGCGGGCTCGAGCCTGCCAAGAGCCTCATCCTTGAAGCCGCGGCGCAGGGCAAGCAAGTGGTCACCGCCAATAAAGCCTTGTTGGCGGAGGCCTGGGATGAAGTGTTCGCTGCCGTCACGCGCTATGGCGTCGATTTGGGCTTCGAGGCCAGCGTCGGTGGGGGTATTCCCATCATTCGGGCCATCCGCGAGGGCTTCGTAGGCAACCGCATCGAGTCGATCTATGGCATTGTCAACGGCACCAGCAACTATATCCTGACCCGTATGACCGACGGTGGCGAGGAATTCCATGCCGTCCTCGGTGAAGCCATGGCGCAGGGCTATGCCGAGCCCGATCCTACGCTGGACATCGAAGGCATCGACTCCGCCCACAAGATCACCGTCCTGGCCACGCTTGCCTTCGGCTGTCGGGTGCCATTCGCGCAGGTATTCGTCGAGGGCATTTCCAGCATCACCCCCATGGACATCAGCTATGCCAGAGAGCTCGGCTACAAGGTGAAGTCGCTGGCCATCGCCAAACACCAGGATGGCGAGATCGAGGTGCGCGTCCATCCCACGTTGATTCCTGAGGGCAATTTGCTCCACGGCGTCGATGGCGTGTACAATGCGATCACCGTCATCGGCGATATGGTCGGCGCCAACACGTTTATCGGCCGAGGGGCGGGCATTGGACCATCCGGGAGCGCCGTCGTCGGCGACATCATCGACATCGCTCGCAATCTGGCGACCGGCGGTCGCGGTCGTGTGCCACCTGCAGCCTACCGTCCTGGACATCACGTCGAGTTGCGGATGAAAGCCATGGACGAAGTGCTGTCAGAGTATTACCTGCGCTTCTCTGTTCTCGATCAGCCAGGGGTGTTGTCGAATATCTCCGGGGTGTTGGGTCGCCATAACATCAGTATCGCCTCGGTCATTCAGAAAGGGCGCCGAGTGGGAGAAACGGTACCATTGGTGATGATGACCCATCACGCCTGCGAACGCGATATGCAAGCGGCATTGCGCGAGATCGATCAGATCGCTTCCGAGGTCACCGCCAAAACCGTGCTGATCCGCGTGGAAAATGGTGTATAGCGAAGGAGACCTGTCGATGAAATATGTGATCCTCTTGGGGGATGGCATGTCGGATTGGCCGTTACCGGAATTGGCAGACAAGACGCCACTGCAGGCAGCGCACACGCCTCATATGGACGTGCTGGCGCGTCTCGGCAAGACGGGGCAAGCGATGACCATCCCGGAGGGCATGTCAACGGGCAGCGATGTGGCGGCGCTAACGATCCTCGGCTACGACACGCGCCATCTGTACACCGGCCGCTCGCCTCTCGAAGCCGCCAGTATCGGGATTCAATTACAGCCCACGGATGTGGCCTTCCGATGCAATCTGGTGGTCCTCGGCGAGGCGGATGGCCAGCACACCATGGCCGATTTCAGCGGCGGCCACATCACTACCGAGGAGGCACGCCAGCTTATCGACACCCTCAATGACGAACTGGGCAGCGACACCTTCCAATTCTACCCTGGTGTCAGCTACCGCCATTGTCTGGTATGGCGTGAAGGTGTTCTGGGCACGAAGCTTACTCCACCCCATGACATCACGGGGCGAGCCATTGCCGAATATTTGCCCAGTGGAGACGGGGCAGGCGAGCTGCAGCGCATGATGGATGCCTCGCAAGCGATCTTTCGTGAGCATCCGCTCAACCGACAGCGGCGCCAGCACGGGGAATCGCCGATCAGCAGCATCTGGTTGTGGGGTGCAGGGAAACGACCGCAAATCCCGAGTTTTCGTGCCAAATACGGCTTGACCGGGGCGGTGATCTCCGCCGTCGACCTACACAAGGGGCTGGCGATCTATGCCGGGTTGGAGCCGATCAACGTGCCTGGCGCTACCGGTTGGCTCGACACCAATTACGCTGGCAAGGTCGAGCACGCCCTCAAGGCCCTGCAGGACAAGGATTTCGTCTTTTTACATGTCGAGGCCCCAGACGAGGCGGGTCATCAAGGGGATGTGAAAGCCAAAGTGCAAGCCATCGAGGATTTCGATGCGAAAGTGGTGGGACCGATGCTGGCAGGCCTGCAACAGCACTTCGAGGCCTACCGGGTGCTGCTGTTGCCCGACCATCCAACGCCGATCGCCCTGAAAACCCATGTGCGTGAGCCGGTGCCGATCGCGCTCTACGGCAGCGGGGTCGAGCCGGATGCGGGGCAGACGTTCGATGAGTCGGTGCGCGAGCAAGGGTCGCTGAATGTGCGGCAAGGAACGGAGCTGATGCGGCTGCTGCTGGCGTGACCTCTATTCCCTCTCCCAGTGGGAGAGGGGGCAAAGGGCGCGTCACCACTGTCGCTGGCCTTATCCTGGCGCCTATGCCCACAGGGAGAGGGGAGAAGCGAGGCACAGATGCGTTTCGTGGTCAAAAAGTTCGGCGGTACATCGGTCGGCAACATCGACCGTATGCTCGAAGTGGCCAAAAAGATCGTAGCAGCCCGCAGCCTCGGTGAGAAGGTTGTGGTCGTGGTGTCGGCCATGGCTGGTGACACCGACCGCCTGGTGAAGCTGGGTACTCAAGTCTCCGAGAACCCCGATGAACGAGAGTTCGACCTGCTGCTCTCGACCGGGGAGATGGTGTCGAGCGCCCTGCTGGCGATCGCCCTCAACGATATGGGCTATGCGGCCGAGTCCTTCACGGGTCGGCAGGTGGGCATCCTGACCGACAGCGTGCACACTCAAGCCCGTATCCGGAAGATCGACGGCGAGCGTATTTTCCAGGCTCTGGATCAGGGGAAAATCGCCGTGGTCGCTGGCTTTCAGGGGATCAATGAGAGGGAGGACATGACCACGCTGGGCCGTGGCGGTTCGGATACCACCGCAGTGGCGCTGGCAGCTGCTCTGAGTGCCGAGGTATGCGAGATTTATACGGACGTCGACGGCGTCTATACCGCCGATCCCAACCTGGTGCCGGATGCCCGACGCTTGCGCAAAATCTCCTACGATGAGATGCTGGAGATGGCCAGTCTGGGGGCTAAAGTGCTGCAAACACGCTCCGTCGAAGTGGCGAAAATCTACCACGTGCCCGTGCTGGTGAAATCCACATTTCAAGAGGGAGAAGGAACGTTGGTGACGAGAGAAGATGCCGAGTTAGAAAAGGTGGTGGTCTCAGGGCTGACGCTGGACAAGAATCAGGCGCGCATCACCGTGCTGGGTGTACCGGACCGGCCGGGCCTGGCGGCCAAAATCTTTGGCAGGGTGTCAGATGCCCATATCGTTGTCGACATGATCGTGCAGAACGTCAGCGAGCAGGAACTCACCGACATCTCCTTCACCGTGGCGCGCGGCGATGGCAAGAAGGCTTTTGCCTTGGTGGAAGAAGTGTTGCCCGAGATCGGCGCACACGATGTGAAGCTCGACGCGAAAATCGCCAAAGTGTCAATTATCGGGGCCGGGATGCGGAGCCACGCTGGCATTGCTACCGGCATGTTCGCCGCGCTCGCGCGTGAAAATATCAATATCCTGATGATCAGCACCTCGGAGATCAAGATCTCTTGTGTCATCGATGAGAAGTATGGGGAATTGGCTGTCCGTACTTTACACGACGCATTCGGCCTGGGGGATCCTCGGGAGGACGAACGCGCAGAGCGCTAGCGGTCTTTTCCCTCTCCCCCAAGAGGAGGATATCGATGGGGGAGGAGGCCTAGATCCTTGAGTTTTGGATCAGACATGCAGGCATAGCGCATAAGGGAGGAGCCATGAGTACCAAGAAATATGTCTACCTGTTTGCCGCGGGGAAGGCTGAGGGGCAAGGTGCGTGGCGGAACCTGTTGGGCGGGAAAGGGGCTGGCTTGGCGGAGATGACCAACCTCGGCATCCCGGTACCGCCAGGGTTTACCATCACCACCGAGGCCTGTGTCGAATATTTCAATAACGGGGGTCACTTTCCAGAGGGCATGTGGGATCAGGTGCTGGAGTCACTGGTGCAGGTCGAGGAGGCCATGGGGGCAAAGTTCGGCGATGCCAACAATCCTCTGCTGGTCTCGGTGCGCTCCGGAGCCCGAGTATCCATGCCCGGTATGATGGACACGGTACTGAACATCGGCCTCAACGACGACACCGTACAGGGCCTCATCCGTAAGACCAGTAACCCGCGTTTTGCCTATGATGCCTATCGGCGCTTCGTCGCCATGTTCAGCAACGTCGTCCTCGGCGTGCCGTCCGAGGAATTTGAAGGGCTGCTGGCCCAGAAGAAAGCAGAGGTCGGCGCGCTCGTCGATACCGACCTCAGAGCTGAGGATCTGCAAGCCCTCGTCGGCATCTTCAAGGATTTCGTGCACAAGGCCACTCCAACCCTATTTCCCGAACAGCCGATGGACCAGCTGCGGATGGGGATCGAAGCGGTGTTTAGCTCGTGGAATGTGGAACGCGCGGTGAAATACCGCCAAATATATAACATCCCCGAGACCTGGGGTACCGCCGCCAACGTCCAGTCAATGGTGTTCGGCAATATGGGGAGCCATTCCGGTACGGGAGTCGCCTTTACCCGCAACCCGTCCACTGGCGAACGCCGCTTCTTCGGAGAATTCCTCATCAATGCCCAGGGGGAGGATGTGGTCGCCGGGATCCGCACTCCGGAGCACATCGACCAATTAGCCCAGGAAATGCCCGAGGTCTATCGCCAGTTAGTCGACATTTACCAGCGTCTGGAACGCCACTACAAAGATATGCTGGACCTGGAATTCACCGTGCAGGACGGTAAGCTCTTCATGCTCCAAACCCGTGTCGGCAAGCGCACGGCGGTGGCGGCCTTACGCATCGCGGTGGAGATGGTGGAGGAAGGGCTTATCGATGAGAAGACCGCCGTGCTGCGCGTCGATCCAGAGCAGCTCGAGCAGCTTTTGCACCCGATGGTCGATCCCGATAGTCAGGTGCAGGCCATTGCCAAAGGCCTGCCGGCGTCTCCTGGCGCGGCCGTGGGTGCGGTGGTATTCACCGCAGAGGAGGCTATCGCCCGTGGTCAGCAAGGGGACAAGGTCATTCTGGTGCGGCCGGAAACCTCGCCCGATGACGTCGGCGGCATGTATGCGGCGCAGGGGATTCTCACCGCGCGCGGTGGCATGACCTCACATGCGGCCGTGGTCGGCCGCGGCATGGGGAAATGCTGTGTCGTGGGCTGCAAAGAGATTCTGGTGGATGAAGAACACGGCGAGTTCAGGGTGGGCACGGTACATGTCAAGCACGGCGACATCATCACCCTGAACGGCAACACGGGTGAAGTCATTCTCGGCGCGGCCAAGCTCGTGGTCCCCGAACTCTCGAGGAACTTCGCCTCGATCATGAAGTGGGTCGACCAGCATCGTCGGCTGGGCGTGCGCGCCAACGCCGATACTCCCTTAGATGCCAAAGCGGCCCGTGCCTTCGGCGCCGAAGGCATTGGGCTGTGCCGCACCGAGCACATGTTCTTCGCCGAGGAACGCTTGCCCTTCATGCAAGAGATGATCCTGGCCCAGGACCGCGAGGCCCGTGTACGCGCCCTCGATAAGCTCTTCCCCTTCCAGAAGTCTGATTTCTACGCCATCTTCAAGGAAATGGAGGGCTATGCGGTGACCATCCGCACCCTCGACCCGCCGTTGCACGAATTCCTGCCGAAGACCCGCGAGGAGGCCGAGGAACTCTCCCGCAAAATCGGCGTTCCGGCCGACCGCATCTGGGACAAGGCGCAGGAGCTGCATGAAACCAATCCGATGTTAGGGCATCGCGGCTGCAGACTCGGCATCAGCTATCCTGAGATCACCGAAATGCAGGCGCGCGCTATCATCGCCGCGGCCTGTGAGATCGCCAAAGAGGGGGGTAAGGTGGTCCCCGAGATCATGATCCCTTTGATCACTGACGTGCGCGAGTTGGAGCATCAGCGCAAGATCGTCGATCGGGCCGCCCAGGAGATGATGGCGCAGTATGGCGTCAAGGTCGAATATCAGGTGGGGACCATGATCGAGCTGCCGCGCGCGGCGCTGCTGGCCGACGAGATCGCGCGCCAGGCCGAGTTCTTTTCCTTTGGGACCAATGACCTGACGCAAACGGTGCTGGGGCTGAGCCGCGATGATGCGGGAAAATTCCTGCCCGATTACATCGAGCAGGGGATCATGAAATACGACCCCTTTGTGGTGATGGATCAGCTCGGCGTCGGCCAACTGGTGGAGACCGGGGTGAAGAAAGGCCGCGCCGCTCGTCCCAGTCTGAAGATCGGCATCTGCGGCGAGCACGGCGGCGAGCCGCAATCCGTCGGCTTCTTCCATCGCGCCGGCCTGGATTACGTCAGCTGCTCCCCTTACAGAGTGCCCATCGCCCGCCTCGCCGCCGCCCATGTAGCGCTGGGAAGGTCGTTGAGCGAGACGGTCTAAGTCAGGTGAGGAGGTGGCTGTTGCCGGTCACCTCCTAATTTCCTCGCCGCTCTTGCACGCCCTCTCCCGGGGGGAGAGGGCCAGGGTGAGGGAAAGAGGCTGTGCGCTAGACTCCTTCGGCACGACCCAACACTCGCCTATGCAGAAGAATGCGCTTGCATTTTCCCCCTTCATCGACTACATTCATCTCACCCAGAAGTCACCAAAACGCCTCTGCTTGCAGGTTCGGAAATGGGGCGGTAGCTCAGTCGGTAGAGCGCAGCCCTGAAAAGGCTGGCGTCGGCGGTTCGATTCCGCCCTGCCCCACCTGGAAAATCAGATGCTTATGGACACTGTTAGAGTGGCTGAAATCGCTGCGGTGTCCATAGGGTGTCTATCAGCGTTGGCCTCCCCGCTTTCCTTCGTGTTCGGCTGCTACTGGCTGGGTGTGATTGGCTGATCCGAATACTCCGGGATGAACTCTATAGGGTCGTCAGGGAATAATCACAAGGCTCGATATAATTCTCCTTGGTAGTGGGTTGCGATCCCTATGTGCTCTACAAGCGGGATCGCCGTTAGGGCAAGACATGATGCACGCGTTATCCATGCCATACCCAAGATCTGTTTTGTGCGTATCGTTGTGGGCGTTGCTGGTCGGATGCCTGTTCCTAGGACCGCGCGGACATGCTGGGGAGATGTACCGCTGGATAGACGAGCAAGGGCGCATCCATCTCACCGACATACCACCCTCATCCCGGAGCGATCTGCAAGACCTAAAGGTGTACAGGCAAAGTGCACATCCCCTCCATCCAAGCGCGGTGACACACCCGCTGTCGAAGCCAGTGGGACGAAGCGATCATCGACCCCCCCAGGCGGCGTGATGGTTGATGCCGTGTTGAATCGGCGACTCACAGTCCCTTTGACGCTCGACACGGGCGCTGAGTTGACAGTGTTAACGAAGCAGGCAGCCGAAGAGTTAGGCATTCCCTCCCTAGACCAATTACCTATCCGGCAATTCGGCACAGCAGGGGGTATGGTCAACGGCCCCATCGCCTCGTTGCGCTCCCTGCGGGTCGGAACCGCTGAGGCACGGGACGTCATCGTTGGCATCGATATGGACGGACGCATGCCCGTAGGTCTCCTCGGTAAGTCATTTCTACGCCATTTCAAAGTGACTGTAGACCAACCGCAAGGGCAGGTCACATTCGAACGCTAGCTCCAGGGCCCCGCGCATCTGAAAGAAGAGCCACCTCTCTGGTCTTTGTTCCAATAGATGCCATCGACCGGGCCGGGGTCAAACACCGCATTGGCGGCCGCTGCTACTTTCTCTAAGACGTGCGACATCTCGTCATAGAGGGTGATGGGCCGGACATACTCCGGTGGGGTGTGGTCGTCGATGAACTCGAACATGGGTCACACCTCCGCAGATGGCTAAGACGGGCGCGCGTGGGTCCTCAGAAACGCCTCGATGTGCCGCTCGGTGATGCGTATCCGTCGGCCGCCGACGTAGGAGGCTTGCAACTTGCCTTCGTAGATCAGGCGCCGCACGGCATCTGGATGCATCTTGAGGCGTGTGGCGACTTCAGCCGGCGTCATGAGCCGCGTGAGCTCGGCTCGCGCTTCGGCAATGGACATGGCGGGTTGTTGGCGGTCGGCTCTCGGCCGCACGGGCTTCGGGTCCGGCAGCACGGAGGCACGCACGTGCTCCACGGGTGTGGGGATGGTGGCCTCGGCCTGTGCGCGCATCCATGCTTCGACTTCCGCGCGCTTAAAACGCTGCTGGGTGCCGATGCGATAGAATGGCAAGCCCTTCTTGATCAGCCGATAAATCGAGACAAGGGTCACCCGCAACCACTGCGCGACCTCTTGGGCGGTTGTCCAATCAGGCTCACTCATGCCCTACCCTCCTCATGCCGTGATCGTCGATGATGCCATGCGAGGTCCCAGGGTGTGGTGTCCGTGGAGCCGTGCGGTTATGCGTCTGGCTCCTCCGTGTCACCTCCTGCTAAGGGTCTGGGGGAGAGAAGAGGATGCCGTTCAGGCGTGACCCGCTCTTCGAGCTTGTGCAGCAGACGCTCCACGTCAGGGCGGAGGTGTGGACGTCCATCGAGCACCTTGGCACAGCGCAGGATGATCAGGGCCCGGGCCTTGTACAGGTCGATGTAGGCATCGTTCAAGAAGTTGGGGAGATGCTCAAAGGTAGGCTGGTCCGGTGTCGTCATGTCCGCACCTCCTCGCGCTTCGGGGGCTGCCAGCCGCGGCGGATCAGCTCGGCTTCATCCCACCAGTCTTCCATCATGGAATAGGCCATGTCGATCAGGTCATCAAGCATTTCCAGTGCGAATTTCAGATCTTCTTCCGACACGCGATCACCCCACAAGTACTGCGTACACACAGCCGCGAGGCCTTCGGCCCGCTCAAGACACCCTTGGGCAAATTGCTTGGCGTCCGCGCAACTGGTTTGCTTCCAACAGGCACGCACTTGGCGTAAGGCGGGTTCCTCGCGGGTCAGCTTCTTGCGGATGGTGGGTGGGATTTCGTCAGGCATGGGGCTCTCCTTTCGGGTATAGTAGAGAGCAGATAGCCGTTGCCGCGGTTACCCGCCTATCTGGGCGGGACGCCAGAGCTCCTCAAGCGATCGGACGTCCTGCTCAGGTCTCATCACCTCGTTCCTTCCGATGTTATCCCGCACGGGTGTGCTTTACCTCGTTTCGATGTCTCTGCCTGTCGGCGATGGTGGACACGGGGGCTGACGATTTGGTTGCATTATGTAACGGCGCCAGGGCCTCCTGGACGCTCACGCCTGGTAAACCGTCGAACCAGGCATCAATCTCCTTGATGAGGAACAGGCATTGCCCACCGAGCATGCGGTAGGGGATCTGCCCCAGCTTGGCGAGCTTGAGCACCATACTTTCGGTGAGGTGCAAATAATAGGGGGTGTCGGTGGATTCAACACGGCTCTCATCGCGCCTATGTCCCCTATGTGGGCCGCAATGGTGTGGCGAGAAAATGATCCAGGTCTACACGCTTGACGCGCAACCGCTGGCCCGCCATGTAGTGGGCTTGCAATTGCCCCGCATAAATGAGATGGCGCCCCGCCTTGTCCGTCAGCCGTAACTCTTGCGCTACCACTTTGACTAGCAGCAGACGGGCCCCGTTGGAATTCGGTTCCGGTGATTTCATCAGCGGCTCCTTTCTAGCAGCGATATTCTTTGCAGTGCAGACTGTCGCCGATTCGGGTGCACCGCAGTTGGCACTTCCCTTCTTCTTGAATCACCTCGGAGCTAGGTGGGCGCTCTTCGTAGGCACCATGGGCGTCATACCCCATGGAGTCATACCCTGCCGGTGGTAAGAGACAGCCAGTCAACAGCAGTGTGGCCAACAAGAGCCAACGCATTGATGAATCCTCCGTTCGCGGGCTTTTGTCCGATCTTATCTGCGATGAATCCATTTGCCCGGCTGTCCCTTCGTGCCGTCCTCAAAGAGATCAATGAGCCCGTGCAAATAGGCGTGCCATGCCGCACGGTTGTCACGTGGAGCGCCATACTGAGCCGCCTCCAGAAAGAACTCTTTGAATTGTTGAATTTCTGGATCAAATGCCTGGGCCACACCGGCGACGGACGTGTATGTCTTCTGCCGCTCCTGCGGCGAGAGACGTAAGCCGACCATCAAGTCTGCCACCACGGCCGCCACACGATCACCCTCCGATTCTGGGATGCGGGCCAGCGAGCTGATGATCAGCAGCAACAGAGGATCGTCTGGCGCGCCCTCCTCACGGATACGCTGCAACACCGTGGTTCGCAGCTCCAGCACACGGGTTTCATACGGGTCCAGCGGCGTCTCGAAGCTCAAGGATGGTTCGGTCATCTGGGATTCTCTCCGTTAGGCTATGGCCTCGGCGGTGCGCTTGCCGATGGTCTCACGCTCCCACTGGCTCACCGCCGCGAGGATCTTGAGCACCATGCGCCCGGCCGCAGTGCGGGTGTTAATCTGCTCGCTCACCGACATCGGCGACCATTTCCCCGCGAGAAAGTAGGTTTCAACCAGGATTCCGAGGTCACGCACCGACCGGGTGAGGCGATCGAGCTTCACCACGAGTAAGGCCACGGCCTCGCCGGTCTTTAGACGGGTGAGCGCCTGCTGGAGGGCCGGTCTCTGCAACGTTTTGGCGGTGACCCCGGCGTCGACCTCCATCGCTACCAGGTCGAGGTCATAGAGTGCGGCATACGCCATCAGCTTCGCCTGCTGCGCGTCGAGGCTATGTCGGTGTTCCACCTGCTTGTCCGTACTGACCCGGACATAGGCCATGACGCAGACCCGCGGACCCATCGACCATCCCCAGTATGAGATCACCAAGAGCGACCATCTTGAATGACCAGACTATACTACCGACCTCGACAGAATCAAGACTTATCAGATGTTGCGAGGGAAGCCGTCCCGCAACAACTCGCATCAGGCCATCCATGGGCTAGACTGATCACCGCTAGGTAAAACAATGATATAGTGTATGGACGTATCACGTCTGCCGCATCGGTCTACTCGCCCGATGCGCTGCTCTATGCGGGAAGGTGCCAGTGGGAGATCTAGATGCACGATCGCATCCGCGAAGTGCAGGTTCAGCCCCTCCTCTCCGCTTTTGTCGCAGGGCTATCGGTCGCTTGCTTGCCTTGAAATGCTCCAACGCCGCCTCTACGTCATCGGAACTCGCACCTTCGACCACCACCACAGCGTCCCGGCCAACTGTCGCTGCCGGTTTCGCTGCCACCCGGAGGGCGAACTCACTGGATGATGTAAATGCGACTATCTTTGCAGCCTCGATCAGTGGGGGCTGAACCCCAGCCAGGATGGCTCTGATTGTACGCACGCCCAGACTGGCCCACGATTCCGAAGCTAACAAGTCCCGGAGCAGCTTCAGAATGGTCTCTTCATCATGCGTTGCATGTGATGGAGTACATCTGGGCGTCTATGCCGTGTCTGCTATAGAATCTTGGGACTTATCTGAGGGGCGAGCGGGCTGAATTATTGGTCTCCCGCGTCACCAGCTCTGCTGGTGATATCCCTCCTCGGCACGCCGCCCGCTCCGCATAGCCCCCAGCGGTCTGGGCAGGTGCTGCGGCCATATATGCCATACCTCATCCGCCGCCGACGCGAGGGCATCACCGACAGCATGCAGCTCTGGCGCGAGATTCAGGCACAAGGCTATGTCCACTCGACCCGGACGGTCTGCCGCTTCATCACGCGCCTGCGGCGTGCCGCCGAAGCGGGCCAGGACCCTGAGGCCCAGACCTCACTGTACACCCGCCCGCAGGGGGCATCGGCGCGGGCCGTCTCGTTCACGTGGTTATGTCCCGAAGCGAAGCCGTCGCCGGACGCTCAGACGTATATCGACCAGCTGACCGAGGTGGACCCATCGATCGCCCAGGCCTATCAGCTGAGCCAGGCCTTTCTGGTGCTCGTCCGGGAGCGCCGGGGCGACGAGCTTGACGCGTGGATGACTGCGGCGACCCACAGCGGGATCGAGACGCTCGCCCGCTTCGCCCAGGGCTTGCAGGAGGACCTCGCGGCCGTCAAAGCGAGGCCCACCCTGCCCTGGAGCAATAGCCCCGTCGAAGGGCAGATCACCCGTTTGAAGTTGCTCAAGCGCCAAGGCCATGGGCGCGCGGGCTTCCCGCTTATACGGCGGCGCGCGCTGCAGGCCGCCTAAGGGCCTCGGGGACGGGCTATCATGACCAGGACATCACGTTCGCTCGTACGCTAAGATGTCCTTCGACCTGCGGCACGGGCCCACCACGGCTATAGACAGGTGGAAACAGTTAGGTTTCCTCCACGTGTACGTCCCTGGTGGGGTACTCCCGATAGAACCCTTCTATCATAGGCAGTGCACCGCCTATTCGGGGGGGGGCGTATATAATCCCCGTTCAGCAGGGACGCCTATCGCTCACGTTGCCAGGTGCCAGGACACACGGATTAACGGGGCACCATGTTGGGGGTGGGTTCTGCGGGGAGCGGTTGTGCGTCCATTTCTCGCGCCCGCTTTTCCAACGCCGGCATGAGGGCATTCACGACGTCCTGGTCATAGTCCGCGGCCACGCCTGGGTAGCCAGCCCGTTGGATCATGTCCCGTAGCTTCCCGCTCTTGAACTGCTCCAGCGTCCACCCCAGTGGGTCGGGCACCAGCGTCTTGTCCCAAAATATGCGGTGGTTCTTGTTCCTCGGTCCGTAGTGATAGTGCGGGGCTTCTCGGAAGCAGTCGAAGGCCAGCAATTCAGTTTCTTCCGTGTATGTGCGACCAGGCGTTCCCGCCAGGTCGGCCAGTACGTGGATCGCCAGACCGCCGTCTCCGCCAGCCTGCTTCCGCATCTCCAGGCCAAACCGGAAGTTGCCAGCCTCGAACATGTCAGTACCCCGGTTGTGCTTGACGGTGTTTCGGCCGCTGGCAAACATTTCACGGGCAGTGGATTCGACCTCAGTCAGTGTGTGCGAGACCGCCTGCGTATCGACCGTGTTCGCAATGTCCTCGTATCCGGCGGCCCGGAGCATGTCAGGAAGCTTGTGCTTCATCTGCTTCACCGACCAGCCGATCGGGTTGCCGTCCACCGTGGGATCCATGCGGCAGAGTTTGTGCACG
>Ga0137403_10005792_pt1 | contig 14281 bp, 13 predicted proteins | sample CZOMad2_1_16fung_FD_122057 | JGI IMG/M metagenome (GOLD analysis project Ga0137403, IMG submission 122057) | Vadose zone soil fungal communities from Angelo Coast Range Reserve, California, USA - CZOMad2_1_16fungal (Hybrid Assembly) | ecosystem: Environmental > Terrestrial > Soil > Vadose zone... | reverse complement strand
CGCGCTCTCGACGACGCGAAAGTCGAAATTGCGCAGCCGCGCATACACCACGAGCACGACAAACGGCAACGTGAACAAGAGATGGCTCATGATGACGGTCTGGCGGCCCATGGGGAAATGGGCCCTGGAATAGAAGGTGAGCAGAGTCACGCCCAAGACGAGCGGCGGCACCATGAGCGGCAGGCACAGGATCGCCACCGCCGGACGCGCCCGACGCGGCTCCAAACGCGCCAGGCCCATGGCTGCCATGGTGCCGATGATCGCGGACAGGACGCCGACGGTTCCGCTGATGACCAGACTGTTCCACAGTGCCCCCCAGAATCGTGGATCGGCGACCATCGCGCCCCACCAGCGCAGCGAGAGCGCCTCGATCGGAAACGCGGACTGCGCGCGGCTCGTGAATGAAAACAGTATGACCAGGACCAACGGCGACAGAAGGAACACCACGAAGACGCCGGCGATCCCGCGCCAGACGATACTTGATAGACCATTCATCGCGGCCGCCATTGCGAAAACAGATAGATCGCGAGGAGCGCCACGGCGGACGATGAGCCGAGCGTGACGAATGACATGGCCGCTCCCATCGGCCAGTTGAAGATGAGGCCGAACTGGGCAGCGATCTGAACGCCGATCATGTTGACCTTGCCGCCGACCAGCTGCGGCGTCAGATAGTCGCCGCCGGCGAGCAGAAAGCAGAGGCCGAAACCGGCCATGGTGCCGACGTGCGAGCGCGGCACGACGATGTCGGAAAAACTGCGCCAGCCGCCGGCGCCGAGGTCGCGCGCCGCTTCCAGCTCGATGTCGGTGATGCCGCGCATGGAGGCATAGATCGGCAGGATGGCAAGCGGCAGCGAAAAGTTCACCAAGGTCACGACGACGGCGCCGGGATTGTAGTAGAGCCACGACAGCGGCTCGTCGATCACGCCGAGCGCCAGCAGCGCCGTGTTCAGCACCCCCTTGATGCCGAGAATGGTCATCCAGGCATAGATCTTCACGAGGTAGCCGCCGAACAGCGTGACGAGCGCGATGAACAGCAGCGCCGGCCCCCAGCGGCCGGCCTTGAAGCGGATGAGGTAGGCATAGATGAATCCGAGTGCCGTGGTCAGTGCGGCGACGACGAACGCCAGGCCCAGGGTGAAGACCAGCGTCGCCGAATGCTGGTCGTACACCTGAAGGTAGTTGGCGAAGCTGAAGTCCGGCTGCATCGCGAACAGCACCTTGCGCCAGAAGCTGATGACGAAGAAATAGGCGAGCGGCACGACGAACAGGACCGCGAAGATCGTCATGGCCGGGGCCAGCAGCAGCGCGGTCATGCGGTGCTCGCGCATGTCAGCTGGCCACGGTCGCCTTGATGTCCATCCGGCCCTTGAAGGCGGTGTAGCCGGAATCGACGACATGGATGCCGCCCGTCATGCGCTTGGCCTTGTCGCTGGCGAGGTAGACGGCGAAGTCGGCGATCTCCTCGGGCTGCATGATGCCCATGAGGTGCAGGTCCTCGATCTTGCGGCGTTCGGCCGGATTGTCCATGAACGGGGCCTGGTGGGGAGTCTCGACGAAGCTCGGGCAGATGGCGTTGACGCGGATGCCCTCGGGCGAAAGGCCGGCGGCGAGCGAGCGCGTCAGCGCGACGACGCCGCCCTTGGCGGCCGTATAGGCGTCGAGGCCGGCCTGGCCGATGAGGGCGTCGGTCGTGGCCGTCAGGATCAGCGATCCCGAACGCTGCTTCAGCATCTGCTGCCCGACATATTTGCAGCAGAGAAAGGTGCCGGTGAGCACGAGGTCGGTGATCTCGCGCCAGACGCCTTCGGACAGCTCGGTGGCGCGATTGTCGCCGCGATTGACCAGCGGCACATTCATGGCGTTGTGAAACAGCGCGTCGATACGGCCGAAGCGGCGCACCGTTTCCGTGACCGCGGCCTGTACCTGCTCGCTGCTGCGCACGTCGAGCGGCTGAAACACGGCTTTGTCGGCGCCCAACTCGGCAACGACGGCCCGGCCGCCCTTCTCGTTGAGGTCGGCGACGACGACCGTCGCCCCGGCAGCCGCAAAGGCGCGCGCGCCGGCACGGCCGATGCCGGACGCGGCGCCGGTGATGAGGGCGATCTTTCCAGTGAGGTTGGACACGCGTGGTCGATAGGGGCGGGTCTGAGACCCGCCCCCGCCTGACAAGAACTACGCCGCCTTGAACCTCTGGTATGCGGCGTTCCAATCGTCGTAGCTGGCATGCACGCCATCCGGCTTCAGCGGCGGCATCGGGAAGAACTTCGCCTTCTTCTGGAATTCGGCGAGATTGTCGTAGGGATAGAGTCCCTTGAGTTCCGGCGACAGCTTGTCGATCGCCGCCTGCACCATGATGCCCTGGTAGTTCTTCTCGGTCAGCGCGACCTGGCCCTCGACGGAGAGGGCCTGGTTGGCGCATTTGTGCGCCGCCTCGCGGCTGGGCGCACCCTTGGCGATGCAGAAGCTGTCGAACCAGGCGAAGGTGCCTTCCTTCGGATAGACGAGTTCGATCTTCTTGCCGGCATCGCCGACGAACTTCTTCATGAATTCGCCGCCGCTGTAGGTGATGACGATCTCGCTGCGGCCCATCGCGTTGGCCAGATCGCCCCAGCTGACCGCGAGCTGCCGCACCTGATCCTTCTTCAGCTTGATCAGGAATTCCGTCGCCTGGGTCAGTTGGTCCGGCGTCAGAAGGGTCGGCACCTTGGCGTCGGTCGCGAGGATGGCGGCCAGCATCTGGTTGCCGATGGGATCGTCGGCCATGCCGACCTTGCCTTTATATTCCGGCTTGAAGATGTCCATCCATGACTCCGGCGCCGTCGGGATGACCGACGGGTCATAGGCCATCGGCGCGGAGCCCCAGGTGAACGGCACGGAGTAGCGCTTGCCGTCGACGATGACGTTCGAATCGTTGCGGAATACCTCCGGCACATCTTTCAGATTGGGGACCAGTGATTCGTCGATGGGCTCGATCAGGTCCCCCGCCGCCATGAACGGGATGTAGCCCATGTAAGGATTGACGATGTCGATCTGTCCGGCGCCGCCGGCGGCCAGCCGGCTGATGATCTCGTCGTTGCTGCCGATGGTGGTGAAATTCAGCTGGATGTCGTTCTTGCTGAGGAAGTCGCCGATCCGCAGGCCGGCGTCGTAGTCCTGCCAGCCGAACATGGTGACAGTCGTGCTGGCCGACGCCTTGCGGCTGCTCAGGCCGGTCGCCGCCAGGGTGCCGAGTGCGGCTGCCCCTTTCATCGCGTCGCGCCGCGACAGGGTCGTCATCGAACGCACGCGCATCAGTCCCGAATTGTCCATGGTAAAACCTCCCAGTTCATTGTTATGGGACAACACTGACGGCAGTAGACCGCAGGCCATAGCGGGCGTCAATGGCAGCGCCGGAGCGGCCCTCGCCAAATATCCGCCGACGCCCTAGAGTGCCGGCCGCCGCGATCACGCAAGGTCGGTTCCAAAGACCAAAAGACAAGGCTGGGGAGGCATCATGACCATTTCGGCGCGCACGCCGACCGTCGAGCAGATCCTCGACATCGCCGACTCGTTCGGCCTGCACTTGACCGTCGACGACGCCAAGTCGTTCCGCGGCATCATGGCCGGCACCATGGCCTCCTATGCGCGCGTCGATGAGCTGGTGGAGCCCCGGCCGGCGGTGAAGTATCCGCGCGATTCCGGCTATCGGCCGGACGCCAAGGACAACCCGTACAACGCCTGGTACTGGAAGTGCGAGATCAAGGGCGCGGCAAAGGGCCTGCTCGCGGGCAAGCGCGTCGCCGTGAAGGACAACATCTGCGTGGCCGGCGTGCCCATGGCGAACGGTTCGCGCGTGCTGGAAGGCTACGTGCCCGACGTCGATGCCACGGTGGTGACGCGCATCCTCGACGCCGGCGGCATCATCGCCGGCAAGGCGGCGTGCGAAGACCTCTGCTTCTCGGCCGGCAGCCACACCTGCGTGACCGGGCCGATCCGCAACCCCCACAACCCCCTCCATTCGACCGGCGGCTCGTCCGGCGGCAGCGCGGCGGCGGTGGCGGCCGGCGATGTCGAGATGGCGCTCGGCGGCGACCAGGGCGGCTCCATCCGCACGCCCTCCTGCTGGTGCGGCGTCTACGGCCTGAAGCCGACCTGGGGCTTGGTGCCGCTGACCGGCGCCATGCCGATCTCCTACGCGCTCGATCACTGCGGCCCGATCTGCAGCAGCACGGAGAACCTGGCGAAGCTGCTGACGGTCATCGCCGGCCAGGATCCGCTCGACCCGCGCACGACCATCGCGAAAAAGCAGGACTACATGAAGGCGCTCGGCCAGGGCGTCAAAGGCATGAAGATCGGCATCCTGAAGGAAGGGTTCGGCCATCCCGGCGCCAGCGACAAGGAGACGGACAAGAAGGTGCGCGACGCCATCCTGTCGTTCAAGAAGCTGGGCGCCACTGTCGAGGAAGTGTCGGTGCCCATGCACCGCGACGCGCCGCATGTGTGGACCGCGATCATCCTCGAGGGCGCCACCGAGATGATGATCAAGGGCAACGCCCTCGGCAACAACTGGAACGGCGGCTACACCACCTCGCTCATCGACGCCTTCGCGCGCGGCTGGCGCTCGCGCCCCGACGACATGTCCGAGACCTGCAAGCTCGTGCTGCTCCTGGGCGAATATCTCAACCGCTTCTATCACGGCCGCTACCACGCCAAGGGCCAGAACCTGAAGCCGCTGGTGAAGCAGTCCTACGACGCCGTGCTGAAGGGCTACGATCTCCTGGCCATGCCGACGATCCCGTTCCCGGCCACGAAGATCCCGGCGCCCGATTGCAGCCGCGAGGAATATGTCGACGCCGCCCTCAACATGCAGCAGAACACCTGCCCCTTCGACGTCAGCGGCCACCCGGCGCTCACCGTGCCCTGCGGCAAGATCAAGGGCCTGCCCATCGGCATGATGCTGGTCGCCAACCACTTCGACGAGGCGAGCGCGATCCGCGCGGCGGCGGCGTTCGAGAACTCGACGGACTGGAAGAAGCGGTAGTCTCGGTCGTCACACCCTCTCACGTGTCATTCCCGCGAAAGCGGGAATCCAGGGCAACCGCTCCGTCGCCTGCCCTGGACCCCCGCTTTCGCGGGGGTGACAATTCAGATTGAGTAGAGAACTCGGAGACCGCCCCTACTTCACCGCCAGTTCGTTGCAAGCGTGGATGATCACCTTGTCGGCCAATACCGGTCCCGCGACCTCCACGAACTTCGCGACGGCGGCCGACTTGTTGTGCCGCTCCATCGCCGCCTGATCGCGGAAGCGCTCGAACGTGGTGAAGAGATTGGGATCATCGGTCGACTGGTTGACGTAGTAGTTGAGCGTATCCGGCTCATCGCGCCGCACGCCCTCGATGACAGCGAGCAGGGCGCGCTTTACCGTATCAGCACGGCCAGGCTGGGCACGGATGATGGCGGTGATGGTCATCATGATGGGATCCTCTATGCCGATACGCCGATGAACTCGCTGACGACGGTGGCGTCGGCGAGACGCTCCGGCGTCACCTCCTGGGTGATGCGGCCCTTCTGGATGATGAGCACGCGCTGCGAAAGCGCGCGGATGAAATCGAGGTTCTGCTCGACCAGCACGACCGTGAGGCCGCGGCGGTCGCGCAGCATCGTCAGCCGCTCCACGATCTCCTCGATGATCGAGGGCTGGATGCCCTCGGTCGGCTCATCCAACAGGATGAGCCGGGGCCGGCCGCACAGGCAGCGCGCCAGCGCCAGCAGCTGCTGCTCGCCGCCGGAAAGCGCGCCGCCCGGGCGATCGAGCAGCGCCTTCAGACGGGGGAAATCCTCCAGCACCGGCTCGATGACCTCGGAATCGGCGGCGCCGAAGATGGCCGTGGCCATGCGCAGATTCTCCAGCACCGACAGCGTCGGGAAGATCTCGCGCCCCTGCGGCACATAGCCGATGCCGAGACGCGCGCGTCGATAGGCCGGCAGGTCCGTCACATCCCGGCCCTCGAATTGCACCTGTCCGCCGGTGGCGCGCACAGCGCCGATGAGGGTCTTCAGAAGCGTGGTCTTGCCCATGCCGTTGTGGCCGAGGATACCTACGAACTCGCGCTCGGCGACAGCAAAGGATATCCCGTTCAGAATCTGGATACGTCCGTATGCGGCAGCGAGATCGGTGACGGCGAGCAGGGTCATGCCGAGGCCTGTCGCCCGAGATAGACGTCGCGCACCGCCGGATTGGTCATGATGCGGTCGAACGCGTCCTCGACCAGAATCTGGCCCTGGTGGAAGACCGTGACCTTGGTGGCGATCTGCCGGATGAACTGCATGTCGTGCTCGACGACGATGATGGTCGTGCTCTTGTTGACTTCGCGGATGAGCGCGGCGGTGCGGTTGGTTTCTTCCAAGCTCATGCCGGCCGAGGGTTCGTCGAGCAGCACGAGCCGGGGCCGGCGCGCCAGTACCATGCCGATCTCGACCCATTGACGCTGGCCATGGGCCAGCTCGCCGACCGCGCGGTGGGAGATGTCCGTCAGCTGCAGCCGCTCCATCAGCTCGCCGACGATCTGCCGAGTGGCGGCAATCGCGTTGCCGCGCCGTGCCGCCAGCCAGAGATTCTCGCGCACCGTCAGGCCGTCGAAGACATCCGGCACTTGGTTCTTGATGCCGATGCCGAGGCGGCCGATCTCGTGCGCAGGCGCGCGCGTGATGTCCGTGCCGGTGAAGACGATGCGGCCGCTCGTCGGCGGGATCTGGCCCGTTACCATCTTGAAGAAGGTGCTCTTGCCGGCGCCGTTGGGGCCGATGAGACAGCGCAGCTCGCCTTCGGCCACGGTGAAATCAACGCCGGCGATGGCATGCACGCCGCCGAAGCGCTTCTCCAGGCCGACGGTCTGCAGCACTGCCGCGCCGCTCATGCGGCGCTCCCGCGAACGCGTCGGTAGAGCCAAGCGATAACGGCGCCAATGCCGGGAAGCAGTCCTTCGCGGAACGCCAGAACGACCAGCATCAGCACGACGCCGAGAATCAGCGGCAGCCATTCGCCGACCGCCTGGGAGCCGAGGTTGGTCTTCAGCATCTGCACGATGGCCGTGCCGGCGATGGGTCCGATCAGCGTCGACTTGCCGCCGACGATGACCCAGACGATGACCTCGGCCGCGCGCTTGAGGCCGAACATCTCGGGCGCCACGAAATTGTTCCACACCGCGAACAGCACGCCCGCCAGCGCCGCTATGCCGCCGCAGATGATGAAGGCGGCGAGCTTATAGCGGCGGCTGTCATAGCCCAGCAGCTCGATGCGGCGCGTGTTCTCGCGGATGCCCACGAGCACGCGGCCGAACGGAGTCGTGAGGAGCAGCCGCAGGCCGATATAGACCAGCACCAATAAGGCGGCCGCGAGATAGAAGACACCGTCGATGCCAAGCTCCTTGGCGGGATGCCAGGGAATCCTGAGCGACGGTACCGTGGGGATGCCGTTCTGGCCGTTCAGCCGCACCTTGCCGATGACGTACTGTTCGCCCGACGTCGACTTCATCCCCTTCTCGAAGATCAGGGTAACCACGAGGGTGATGACGCTCAGATAGATGTCGCTGATGCGGCCGTAGATCATGAAATAGCCGAGCACGGCCGCGAACAGCATCGCCAGCAGGATGGCGGCGAACAGCGAGAACGTCGTCTCGCCGAGATTGAGCGCCAGCACGGCAAAGCCATAGCCGCCGAGTCCGAAGAAGGCGGTCTGCCCGAAGCTGAGGATGCCGGCATAGCCCCACAGGAAGCTCATGCTCAGCGCCAGCAGCGCCAGGATGAGGACAATCGAGATGTTGAACTGCTGGGCGATGTTGAGAAAGGAAGGCAGGGCCATGAGAGCGATGAAGGCGGCCGCCACCACGAGCCACCACAGCGGGCCGGGACGCTCGCCCGCCGCGCTCATGCCGGGAACGCCCATGCCCATGGACTACAGCCCGCGCCGCAGCCGTCCGGTGATGCCGAGCGGCAGCAGCCGCAGCAGGACGATGGCGATCAGGAGCACCGCGATCTCGCTCACGACCGTGCTCGAGTGATAGCTGATGATGCCGTCGATGGTGCTGAACACGGCCGAGGCGGCGCTGGTGCCGAGGAGCGGCAGCGGACCGCCGGCGATCACGGTGATGAAGGCCTTGGCGATATAGGAGAGTCCCAGCTGCGGCGAAGCGCCGACGATCGGCACCAGCACGGCGCCGGCCAGGCCGGCGAGGGCCGAACCGAAACCGAAGGTGAGCATGTAGACGAGGCCGGTGTTGATGCCCATGGCGTTGGCCATGGCGGCATTCTGCATCGTGCCGCGCACGATCAGGCCGAAGCGCGTGAAGCGCCAGAGCGCATAGGTGCCGACCAGCAGCAGGACGGCGACGATGATGACGACCAGGCTGTAGCGCGAATAGGAGATGTCGCCGATCTGGAAATTTCCCAGCGTGGCGCCGACGCTCTCGCTCTGCGGACCGTAGGCGATCGTCACGCCGCCGACGAGAAAGAGGCTCAGCCCCCAGGTCGCCAACAGGGTGTCGAGGATGCGACCGTAGAGAAAGCGGATGATCAGCCGTTCGACGACGATGCCGAACGCACCGACGGCCAAGCCGGCGGCAATGATCGCAAGCCAAAGACTCAAGCCCGCCTTGGTCGCCTCCACGCAGACATAGGCGCCGAGCATGATGAATTCGCCCTGCGCCAGATTGATCACCCGCATCATGCCGAAGATGACGGCGAGCCCGAGGCTGATGAGGACGAAAATCGCGAAGGAGTAGCCGATCAGGTAGAGGTAATTGGCGAGGAGCTGCATGGCGTCTTCGCGCAGATCGGATGCGGGTTGAATGCGGCAGAGGCGATCCCCGGGTTGAACCCGGGGACCGCCCCTCCACCGCGGAATCGTCGGGTCAGATCTTCGGCTCGTACTGGGTCGTATCGTCCGGGTTCTTGACGAGGTCGCAGACCAGCTGCGTGTCCTTCGGCGGCCGCTGTGGGAACGACTTGATGACATCGAAGGTCTGCGTGGCGTTGCCCTTGACGATGTGGATGTCCATCGTGGTGTGATTGGTCTTGCCGTCGATGGTGTATTTGCCGCCGCCGCCGTTGACGCTGACGCCGTCGAGGGCGGCGATGACGTCGTCGGGCTCGGCGCTCTTCGCTTTCTTCACCGCCTCCGCCCACAGGCTGACGCCTCGATAGCCGTACTCGCCGTATTCGCCGACATACTCGTCATTCCCCGCATATTTGTGGAACTTGTCGACGAAGGCTTTGGCCTCCGCCGTCGGCAGCGAGTCGACGAACGAAGTGCCGATGATGATGCCGTCGCCTTCCTGCGCGCTGAGTTCGGTCTGCTCGCGGCCGACGCCGTAGGTGGTGGAGGCCAACATCATGTTCTTCTTGCCGATGGTGGCCTCGAACTGGCGATAGAAGGCGATGTGGGCGCCGCCGACCAGCACCGACCACACCACGTCCGGCTTGGCCGCCTGGATCTTCGCGATGACCGGCGCAAAATTGTTGACGTCGAGGGCGAAGAACTCGACGGCCATGTCCTCGCCGCCGGCCTCGCGGATCATCTTCTGCATCCATTTCGACGTGATCTGGCCGTAGTTGTAGTCGGCGGCCAGGATGTAGCCCTTCTTCTTGCCCTGCTCCTTCACGACATAGTCGACCAGCGGCTCCAGCTGCTGCGCCGGCACCATGCCCGTGGAGACATGGCGGCGGTCGCACACGCCGCCCTCATAGAGCGAGTTGTAGAACAGCAGGCCGCCGAACTTGCGCACCACCGGCCGCATCACCTCGCGCGAGGAGCTCGTGATGCCGCCGTGAATGACCTTCACCTGGTCCTGCGCCAGCGCCTGGGTGGCGTATTGCGAGTTGAACTGGTTGTCCGACTGGGAATCGTAGAAATGCAGCTCGAGCGGCCGGCCCAGGAGGCCGCCGGCGGCATTGATCTCGTCGACCGCCATGGCGACGCCCTGAATCTGTTTCAGGCTGTAGATGTTCAGGCCGCCGGTCTTGTCGAGGATGTTGCCGACCCGGATCGGCTCCTCGGCACGCAGGCGGGCGGTCTTCAGCAGGCCGGCGCTGCTGGCATAGGCGAGCGCGCCGGTGGCCGTACGGAACAATTGTCTGCGGTTGAATCTCATCGGTCGTTTCTCCCTGCCTCGAGGCTTCGGCGCCCGCGATCGGGCCGCCCGTTTCATTGTGGCAGTTCAGGTTAACAGCTAGCCCAGGCGACCGCAATTCGGCCGCTACGCCGTCTTCTCCTCGGCGAGACCGAGTTCCTTCTTCATCTCCTCGCGCATGAGGTATTTCTGGATCTTGCCGGTCACGGTCATGGGGAAGGCGTCGACGAACTTCACGTAGCGCGGGATCTTGTAGTGGGCAATCTGGCCCTGGCAGAACTCGCGGATCTCCTCCGGCGTCGCCGCCTGGCCGGACTTCAGCCGCACCCAGGCGCACAGTTCCTCGCCGTACTTGGTGTCGGGCACGCCGATGACCTGGACGTCCTGGACCTTGGGATGGCGGTAGAGGAACTCCTCGATCTCGCGCGGATAGATGTTCTCGCCGCCGCGGATGACCATGTCCTTGATGCGGCCGACGATGTTGCAATAGCCCTCGGCGTCGAGGGTGGCGAGGTCGCCGGTGTGCATCCAGCGGCCGGCGTCGATGGCCTCGGCCGTCTTCTCGGCGTCGCCCCAATAGCCTTGCATCACCGAATAGCCGCGGGTGCAGAGTTCGCCCGGCGTGCCCGGCGGGACGATGTGCCCTTCCCCGTCCACGATCTTCACCTCGACATGCGGATGGATGCGGCCGACGCTGCCGACGCGCTTTTCCAGGGGATCGTCGGCCGCGGTCTGGAAGCTCACCGGGCTGGTCTCGGTCATGCCGTAACAGATCGTCACTTCGGACATGTGCATCTCGGCGTTGACCCGCTTCATCACCTCGGTCGGACAGGGCGAGCCGGCCATGATGCCCGTGCGCAGGGTGGAGAGATCGAAGCGCTTGAACTCGGCGTGGCCGAGCTCGGCGATGAACATGGTGGGGACGCCGTAGAGGCCGGTGCAGCGTTCGGCCTCGACGGTCTCCAGCACCGCCAGGGGATCGAAGGCCTCGCCCGGATAGACCATGGCGGAGCCGTGCGTGACGCAGGCGAGGTTGCCGAGCACCATGCCGAAGCAGTGATAGAGCGGCACGGGGATGCAGATGCGGTCCTTCTCGGTGAGCCGCATGGTCTCGCCGATGAAGAAGCCGTTGTTGAGGATGTTGTGGTGGGTGAGCGTCGCTCCCTTGGGAAATCCGGTGGTGCCGCTGGTGAACTGGATGTTGATGGGATCGTCGAACTGCAGCTTGGCGGCGAGGTCTTTCAGGTGGGCGCGATGGCTGTCGTTGGCAAGGCCGGCGATCTCGTCGAAGCCGTACATGCCCGGCGACTTGCCGCCGATCTGCACGAGGGTGCGCAGGGCCGGCAGCTTCGCGGCCTTGAGCGCGCCAGGACGGCTCATCGCCAGCTCCGGCGCCAGCTGGTTCAGCATGGCGATGTAGTCGCTGGTCTTGAGGGCGGTCGCGGTGATCAGCGCCTTGCAGCCGACCTTGTTGAGCGCGTATTCCAGCTCGGCCAGGCGATAGGCAGGATTGATGTTGACGAGGATGAGGCCGGCCTTGGCGGTGGCGAACTGGGTGATCAGCCACTCGGTGTTATTCGGCGACCAGATGCCGACGCGGTCGCCGGGCTCGAGGCCGAGGGCCAGCAGGCCGGCGGCGAAGGCATCCACGCGCTGCTGCAGCTGCCGATAGGTCAGGCGCACCTTCTGCTGGCGCGCGACCAGCGCGTCGGCGTCGGGGAAGCGCGCCACCGCGCCGTCGAAATACTCGCCGAGGGTCTGGCCGATGAGCGGCACGTCGCTCGCGCCATGCACATAGCTGCGGGTCAGCCCGGCCATGCCATCCTCCCTGGATTCTTGCGCTTATCGTTGTCGCAGAGGAGATCACGCTGACGGCGCGATTGACAAGCTTCTCCCGCGGCGCAGCTCGTCGAGGCCCTCGAGCAGGCCGGCGCCGCAGATGAGGATGCAGCCGAACACCTCGCGCCAGCCGAAGGGATCGTTGGTGAGCAGCGACGCGCTGATGACGGCGCCGACGACCTCCAGCAGGAGATAGATGGAGACGCGGCCGCTCTCGACATAGGCAGTGCCCCACATGAACAGCGCCAGCAGCACGACCTGCCAGACCATGCAGAGCAGCAGCGCCGGGAAGGCCGCCGTCACCGTCGCCAGCGAGGGGACCGGCCCTTCCGGCACCAGCGTCACCGCGATGAAGGCGGTGAGGGCGCCGACCGTGGTGGTGAAGAAGGTCTTCTCCCAGCCGCCGACGTCGCCGCCGACTTTCCGGACATAGACGGTCAGGCAGGCGAACGACAGGCTCGACAGCAGGGCCATGCCGTCGGCCGGCGACAAGGCCGAGGCGCCGCCCTTCTCGATGCCGACCAGCACGGCGGCGCCGGCGAGACCGCCGACGATGGTGAGCAGCCGCATGGCCCGAACCGGCTCGCGGAACACGACCAGGCTGAGGGCCGTGCACCAGACCGGCGCCAGGTAGAAGAGGAGGGTGACGCGCACGACGTTGCCGGTGAGGAGGGCGTAGTTCCACAGGCAGAGCGAGGTGCCGGAGATCAGCCCGATGATGATCAGCGCGCGAAACTGAGCGGCGACCCGGCGCCGGAGCACGAAGGCGAAGGGGGCGGTGATCAGGGCGGCCAGGGCGTAGACCGCGAGGTTGGCCCAGTTGCCGACGAGGCCGGCGCCCTCGAGCTGGCGCAGCGGCAGCCACCAGATGCCCCAGATGAGGCCGGAGGCGGCGACGGCAAGCGACGGCAGCAGGATCGAGCGCGACGTCATGGCGGGCGCACTCTACAGGCGGGCCTGCGGGCGCGGTAGAGTGCCGGCGGGCACCCATCGTAGAGCACCGCTAACTCCCTCCACCTGTCATTCCCGCGGAAGCGGGAATCCAGGGCAACCGCTCCATCGCTCGCCCTGGACCCCCGCTTTCGCGGGGGTGACAGCTGAAAAAGTGGCGAGCAACAGACACCCCTTGCCTGCCCTGCCGGCGAATCCGATGATCGGTCCCGATCGAATTTCCGGGCAGGTGACGCATGGACACGCCGATCGCCGATACCACGGGCCTCGTCAATCAGCTGCGGGCGACCATGCCGATCAGGATGGAGCCGCTGACCGTCGGCGGGGCGCAGAAGACCGGGCTGGTGATCGTCGACGAGGTCAACGGCTTCGCCACGGTGGGGGCCGGCTATCTGGCGCCGCCCGTCCCCAACGCGCAGGTCACGCAGATGGTGGAGGAGACCGATCGTCTGGCGCGCGCCTTCAGCGGGGGCGCGCGGCCGATCCTGGCGTTCCTCGACACCCATGTGCCGGGGAAGCCCGAGCCGCCCTACCCGCCCCACTGCGAGGCCGGCACCGGCGAGGAGAACCTGGTGCCGCAGCTGGAATGGCTGGAGCAGGACAAGCACACCACGCTGGTGCGCAAGGACTGCATCAACGGCTTCGTCGGCTCGATCGCCGCGGACGGCCGCAACCGGGTGGTCGACTGGGTGAACCAGCACCGGCTCGAAGCCGTGCTGGTGGTGGGCATCTGCACGGACATCTGCGTGATGGATTTCGTGCTGACCTTCCTCTCCGCCCGCAACCACGATCTCATGCCGAGCCTGCGGGACATCCTGGTCTATGAGGGCGGCTGCTCGACCTACGACCTGCCGAAGCAGACGGCCGAGAAGCTGGGCCTGCCGCCGACCGCCGCCCATCCCCAGGACGTGACCCACTATATGGGCCTCTACTTCATGGCCTCCCGCGGCGCCCGGCTGGTGGACAAGGTGGCCGTGACCGCTTGATCGCGGGCGTCATCTCAAAACTGAGCGATGCACCCCATGTCCAGCGGAGAATAGCGTCCAGCGGAGGGCTGTCGGCCGACCGAACGCTTCCCTGCGCGAATAGCAAAACAAAGTTACGCATCGGCGGGCTGGCACCGCCTCGATCTCGAAAATGATCGATGCATCCCATGCCCAGCGGCGGCGCGGCCGGAAGGTTCACCGCAAAGGCGCAAAGACGCGAAGGGAGCGAGTAACCGCGGCCGCCATGAGACGCCGGATCACTTTGCTTCCCCCGGGTCCGGCCGCTGGCCGGCCCGAGGACAAGCTTTGTGCCTTTGCGTTTCATCTTCGTGCGAAGGACCCCATGCCCAGCGGGGACGTCCGCTGGACGAGCCTCTTGCCGCCGCCCCGGTCGTTGGG
>Ga0137403_10005789_pt1 | contig 14284 bp, 10 predicted proteins | sample CZOMad2_1_16fung_FD_122057 | JGI IMG/M metagenome (GOLD analysis project Ga0137403, IMG submission 122057) | Vadose zone soil fungal communities from Angelo Coast Range Reserve, California, USA - CZOMad2_1_16fungal (Hybrid Assembly) | ecosystem: Environmental > Terrestrial > Soil > Vadose zone... | reverse complement strand
TAAGAAAAAGGCGCGAAGCCTCCGAAGCGGCGCAGACGGGGTGGTCATTATGGTAAATGTTGACGTTGTAACGTTATTCGGGACTGACCACCCCGTCTGCGCCTTCATAAGGAAGCTTCGCAGCATCTTCTTGATGGCGCAGCCACCCCTCCTCTTCGAGGAGGGGAACACCCTTCCCTGCAATTCATTCACAGCTTCTAAGCCGTGGGTTTTCTGTCTGCAGACCGGGCAGCCCCGTAGGGGCGCAAGATTCCGAGGACTCTTTCGCCCCTACGGGGCTTGAAATCCAAACCAACTCCTAACCCCGGGCTTCGCCCGGGGCTACATTCTGCCGCCGCTCCGCGGCTCACCTTTGGCCGCAAACGTGCCGCTAGAGACTCATGGGTCTTCTGGATCGACGGACTGCGTCCGCTTTGTTGACGATCCTGGTATTTGTGGCGGCCATCGCACTCCTGTGGACCGCCCGCCGTCCTGTCATTTCATTCATCTTTGCCATTTTCTTCGCCTATCTTCTGGAGCCCGTCGTCAATAAATTTGCGGGCTGGATGCGGTTGTCGCCAGGTAAGGCGGTGGCCGTCACGTACCTGGTCATTCTGATAGGGCTGTTGATCTTCGGGTTCACTGTGGCACCGCAGGTTATGCAACAAGGGCAGCGGTTGTCACAGGCATTGCCGGATCTTTTCGAGAAAGTGCAAACCGGAAACATCGCCTGGCAACTGGGGGCTCAACAAGGTTGGAGCTACCAGACTCAAATGCGTGTCCAGCAGTGGCTGGTCAGCCATCGGGAAGACATTTCGAATTATGCCCACGAAGTGATTACGCGGCTCGAGCAAGCCGGTTCCAACCTGCCATGGATCTTGCTGGTCCCGGTACTGGCGGTCTTTTTTCTGAAGGATGGTTCGGAATTAAGGTCTTCTCTCATCAACGCGATCGGCTCGAGGAGCGATCGCGCATTCCTCGCGAGGGTCATGGACGATCTCGACTCCATGCTTGGTCAATACGTCCGGGCGCAGTTGTTGCTCGCTTTCTTCGCTTTCATTGCCTACACCACTTTTTTTCTAATCGCACGCGTGCCGTATGCTCCGGCGATCGCTGCCATCGGCGGCACGCTGGAGTTTATTCCGTTCGTTGGACCGCTACTGACTCTTGTCATCCTCATGGGCCTCGCCTTCCTCACCGGTTACTCGCACTGGCTTCTGCTGTTTGGGTTCTGGCTTGTTTGGCGTGGCGTTCAGGACTATGTGAACACGCCCTACGTGATGGGAGAGGGTCTCGACCTTCATCCGCTGTTGGCGATTTTCGCGATATTAGTTGGCGGTGAAGTTGGAGGGGTGACGGGAATTTACCTGTCGATTCCCGTCGTTGCCGCGTTGCGCATTCTGTGGCTGAACTGGACTCGCCGCCCTTCGACAAGGAAAGCCGCATAAATCTCAGATTGTTCTTTAATTCAGCCGCCGGGATAATCAATATTACCCACAGTTGACGCGGCTCTATCAGCAGGAGTGCCTACGGATGCCGACGCCCACAACCATTACAATTCCGACCGAGCCGATCGGCAGTGTCCCCAGACCGATTGCACTCATCCAGGGTGTAGCGAGGGGCGACGTTGATAATCCTGACCTCGATCCTTTGTATGAAGATGCGATCCGGGACACCATCGAACGGTTTGAGGCTACAGGTTCTCCCGTCATTACAGATGGCGAACAACGGAAGTATCACAATTTCTGGACGTACTCTGTGCACGGGCTTGCGAACACAGCCCCGGATGGTTTCAAAATTCCTTTCTCAGCCGGTCATACGCGCCGCATGTTACGGCTCACGCGTGGCCCGTTTCGATACAAGCGATACGCAGACCGTTACCTCGAAATCGCCATGCGTTATGCGCACGTGCCGGTGAAGCAGGCAGTCATATCAGCGTCGGCTTTGAGTCTGATGTATCCGCCACAGGAAATCGAAAACTACTCGCGAGAGCAATTTATCGACGACTTGCTGAACGAGCACGAAACCGAAATCCGGCGCTGCCTGCAAAAAGGCGCGTATAAGGTTCAGATCGACTTCACGGAAGGACGGCTGGCCGTAAAAATCGATCCTTCCGGGCATCTTCTCAACAGCTTCATTGACCTCAACAATCTCGCGCTGCAGCGGTTCACACCGGAGGAACGAAGCCGCATCGGGGTTCATACCTGTCCCGGCGGCGACCTCGATTCGACGCACAGTGCGGATGTCGATTACTCCGAGCTGCTGCCGAGTTTGTTTCAATTGAAGGTGGGAAACTTCTACATTGCACTTGCGGGTGAGCGGGACCGCCGGCGAGTCCTGGAAATCATAAGCAAATACCTTAAACCGGATCATCGTGTTTTCGTGGGAGTGATTGCTCCCATCGATCCGCACATTGAGACGCCGGAAGAAGTGCGGGACCGCGTACTCGAGGCGGCGGAGTACCTGCCGATCGAGCAGCTTGGCACGACCGATGACTGCGGATTCTCCCCTTTTAGTGATGACACTTCAACCAGCCGTGACACCGCTTTTGCTAAGATCAAGGCAAGGGTGCTCGGGACCAAACTTACGGAGAGATTTCTCGGAGGTCGAGAGTGACGGGAGACGAGAGGGAGAACGACCTGATTCGATCGGTCGCCCTTCAGAATGCCAGCAGCATTCTCATCGCACGTCAGCGTGCCGAACAGGAACTGCTCGAGGCGAAGCAGGCGCTGGAGAAGAAAACAGAGGAACTTGCACAGTCGCTCTCGATGATGCGTGCGACGCTGGAATCCACGACCGACGCAATTCTGGTCACGGACGAACAAGGAGTGATCACCGACTTCAACGAAAACTTTGTCGAGATGTGGCGGATCCCCCGCGAGATCATGGACTCCAGGCAACATCGCCTAGTGAGAGACGCCATCAGCCAACGGTTCGAGAACCCGAAGCAATATGACTCCAGGATCGATGAAATTTACTCGGCGGCGGCGCCGCAAGCCTCCGACGTTCTCGAACTCGCCGATGGAAGGGTTATTGAGCGATTTTCGAAAGTACAGTCCGTCGAGGGACGAATCGTGGGTCGCGTCTGGACTTTCCGCGATATCACCGAACGCCGGCTGACCGAAAAAGCATTGATAGAAGCGGATCGCCGTAAGGATGAGTTCCTGTCCGTGCTCGCACATGAGCTACGAAACCCTCTCGCCGCGGTCTTGATGGCGGTCAGACTTCTGCAGCGAAAGGGTCCACCAGACCCAGCTCTCCAGAATTTGCGGGCAATCATAGTTCGTCAGACGCTGCTCCTGACCAAGCTGGTTGACGATTTGCTCGATGTCGGCCGCATCACCACCGGTAAAATGCGGCTCGAGAAGAAACACGTCGCATTGAACACGATTTTAAAGGAGGCGGCTGAGGTCTGTACGCTGCTGATCGAGCGTCGCAATCATACCCTCAGCGTCCAGTTCGCCGACCCTTCACTCTCGCTCTATGTAGATGCGGCCCGGATTGTGCAGGTCGTCAGTAATCTGCTGAACAATGCCGCCAAATACATGAATGACGGGGGGCAAATTGAGTTGGCGGCTTCCGAAGAGGACGGCAATGCTGTTATTCGCGTGCGGGATAAAGGTTTCGGTATTCCCCGGGAGATGCTGGACCGTATTTTCCAGCGCTTCGTTCAAATCAGTACGCCGGGCCGTGGCGCGGATGGGCTGGGGATCGGGCTATCGGTCGTCAAAACACTGGTCGAGAGGCACGGCGGCACGGTTGAAGCCGCAAGTGAGGGGCTCGGCAAAGGCAGCGAATTCGTCGTACGCCTGCCTCTTTTTGTGGAGACGAATGAATAACGCGGGCTAAAGCCCGCGACTACATTTTAGAGTCAACCGGTTCCTATGTAGTCGCGGGCTTTAGCCCGCGTTCCAATTTCGCCTACTTTCCGCTTACCACACTGAATTTCTGAATCCTGCGGCCCGTGTCAGTTTCCGCGATATACAAATTACCTTTGGAGTCGACCGCGATGGTATGGCCATGCGTGAAGTTACCGAGCATGTGCCCGGGGCGGCCGAAGCTCGACAGAATCTTCCCGGTCGCGTGATCGAGAACGTGCACCTGCTCGTTGCGGCCGTTCATCACGTACATAAACTTCTGCTCGGGATCGCGCGAGAACCCGATCCACCACACGGTGCCCCGCGGATCGGGTAGCGTGGGCGTCCCCGTTCTGATCCAGATGTTCTTTTTGAAATTGCCCATCTTGTCGAACACCTGCACGCGATCACCCTGCCGGTCGCACACGTAAATCAGACCGTCGTTGCCCATCGCAATGCAATGCACAATCTGTGCGAACGCCCCGCCGGCGCCGGCATCAGTTTCTTCCTTCGTTGCCTGATGCCCCCACTGCCGCAGGAATTTTCCCTGGCGATCGAATACCGCCACGCGGCGGTTGCCGTATCCGTCGGCGACGTAGACGTCACCGTTGGCGGGATCCACGACGATGCCCGCGGGATTGAAGAACTGTGTCGGGCTCGCGTTCAGGTTCTTGCCTTTACTGGTGCCGTCCGAGCTGTCGAAGACACCGCGCTTGCCGATCTGCATCAGCAGCTTGCCGTCGTGCGTCCACTTTTGAATGATGCCGTCGCCGTTGCCGGTGATCCATATATTGTTCTCGCGGTCGGCGAAGCAACCGTGGATCGTTCCGGGCACGGTATCCGAGTCTCCCCATGAATTGACCAGGTTGCCGGCGAGGTCAAAAATGAGGATAGAAGGCGCTTGTTTCGACGTCTCTGCCTCTTCGGCCGTGATGTCACGCCGGTTGGTGACGATCAGATGATCGTGAGCGTCCACACAGGTACTGCCGGTCCGGCCAATGATCCATCCTTCGGGCAACGGTTTGGGCCATGAGGGATCGATCTCGAACTTCTGCCCGTTGCTCTGAGCCTGCAACGGCGCCGAAAAGCGCCCGCTCGCCAGCCACGCGCACGCCATTACGACCACGAGAACCTTTTTCATATCGACTCCTTGATGGCGGCTATCTTATCGCATTGTGCGCAGGCGCAAATAACTATTGACATGGTTTGTTCTTGTTGTAACATCCGCGACCAATAAAGCCCGAATATCTGAACATGCCGGTTGCTGCTCCAGGACCAGGGGGTTCCGCGAAAGCAGCCGTCGTCGCTCCGAAGTGCCTTTAGGCCATGGGGTGAATCCCTGCTGGCTTTTTCATACGGCCTTTTTTGTACGTACGTTTCTTATTCGGCACAGGGGGCGAAACATCATGTTTGGACGACAAATCTGTTGGAAGCTTTTTTTCTGCCTCTCGGTTCTGACCGGCATGGCGGCAGCGCAGGTCACGACCGGCAGCATCAGCGGCACTGTCAAAGATTCCGGTGGCGCCGTGCTCCCGGGGGTCAGCATCAAACTGACGAATACGGATACCGGGGTCACCCGCGTGGTGATCGCGGACGAAGTCGGACGGTATAACGCACCGCAGCTGTCGCTTGGTGGTTATGAGATCGCCGCCGAGTTGCCCGGGTTCCAAACGGCTTTACGTCGCGGCGTTACTTTGACGATCGGACGCGAGGCCGTGGTCGATTTCGCCCTCCAGGTTGGCTCCGTGGCGCAAGAGGTCACGGTGAACGCCGAAGCCGCCATGGTGGCGACGACCAACGCAAACCTCTCGTATCTGGTCGACGAAAAGAAAATCCGCGATCTTCCGCTCAACGGGCGGAATTATACCCAGTTGGCCACGCTCCAGCCCGGTGTGATCCCCATCCTGGGCGACCTTACCCGAACCGACATCTCCGCCGGGCATGGCTTGAAAATGAGCATTGGCGGAGCGCAGTCCACTCAGAATTCTTTCCTCATGGATGGACAGGATGTGAGTGACTATGCGGGCCAGACGCCGGGCAGCGCGGCGGGAACCAATCTGGGAATTGATGCCGTTCGCGAATTCACTATCACCACAAATAACTACAGCACCGAGTACGGTCTGGTTGCGGGCGGTGTGATGAACGTGGTGACCAATTCCGGAACCAACACATTGCATGGTTCGGGGTTTGAATTCCTCCGCAACAGCGCACTCGATGCCAAGAACTACTTCGACCAGGCGAACAAGCCCATTCCCGCTTTCAAGCGCAATCAGTTCGGCGGTGTTTTGGGCGGGCCGATCAAGAAAGACAAATTGTTCTTTCTCGGCAGTTACGAAGGCCTGCGGGAACGGCTCGGTCTGACCTACAACACTCCCGTCCCGAACCTCCGCGCCCACCAGGGCTATCTGCCGATTAACGGAGTCGAGCAGTTCATTGGAGTCCATCCGGGCTCACAGCCGATGATGAATCTCTATCCGTTGCCCAACGGACCCGACAATAGTGATGGGACCGGCCAGTTCATCAATAATCCCATTCAGCCATCGACCGAAGACTACATGCTGGCGCGCGTTGATAGCCAGCTCAGCAGCAAGGATTCTCTGTATGGCCGCTATGTTTTCGATCAGGCCAACGTGATGCGTCCCGGACAGCTTGGCATTTATGGGACCGCCAAGTACGGCCGCGACCAGTACTTTCAATTGGCCTGGACCCGGGTCATATCGACAAAATTGATCAATGAAACACGGGCGGGCGTGAACCGGACATTTGGCAAATTTGATGCGGCGTATCTCAAGGATGTTCCGGTATCGCAGCTGGCTGTGATGACAGGCCGCGACCTGGCCAGCATCTGGGATATCGTCAGTCCATCGATCCCGACTTCGGACGGCGTCTTCATCGAGACACCACGGCGGTTCACGAACACAGTCTTTGAATTCGCAGATAACCTCAGCTACGTGAGGGGCTCACATTCATTTAAATTCGGCGGTATCTTCAAGAATTATCTCTCCAACCCCAAGAGTAACCGGAACTACATGGGGACGATCAATTTCGCGAGCGTGCAAAACTTCATGCTGGGCACGCCTTCGCAAATCCTGGGGCAAATTGTGGAGTCGCAACTCAGCTACCAGCAGCGTCTCTTCGGGTGGTTCATCGAGGACGACATCAAAGTGACTCCCCGGTTATCGTTCACGATCGGACTGCGGCACGAGTTCACGACCGCACCCAAAGAGAGATATGGCCGCGCCGCCAGCATGAAGAGTCTCTTCGATGGTGGACCAACGATGGGGCAGCCGCTATTTGTCCCGCCTAAGGACAATTTTGCTCCGCGATTCGGGCTGGCCTGGGATCCTTTCGGGACCGGAAAGACTTCGGTGCGGGCCGGCGCAGGCGTTTTTCACGAGCAGCTTGTCCCGACCGTCCTGCGTTACACCTATGCTTCCATGCCCCATATCACGAAGACCTTTACACTGCTGGGTCCGGGAACAGGCGTTCTCAGGGTTGACCCGGCAAGCGTCCCCGCCAGTGCCGCTTCAGGTCTGAACTACGAGTCCAATCCTTCGCTGCCCACCCGATATCAGTGGAGTCTCAACATCCAGCGTGAAATCGTGAGCGGGACAACGGCCAGCGTGGCCTATGTGGGCTCCCGAAGCGAGCATTTGCAGTACAACCCCGCTTTGAACATGTATACTCCGACGTGCTGGCCAAGCAACTGCACCACGGACAATGCCAGTTACTTCTTCCCCGCCGGCCCAGGCATACCAAGAATCAATCCCAGGTATACAACGATCAACGCCCACCGGTGGGACGGCAACGCCTACTACCATTCGTTCCAGGCTAATGTGACACGGCGCTTCACCAACGGATTGCAATACCAGGGCTCCTACACCTGGTCGCGCAATATCGACACCGCGGCCACGAGCTTCGGCACCGTCATCTCCCTGAACGCAGGCGGCATTCAGAATCCTTTCAACCTCCAGTCCGAGAAGGGATTGTCTCCCATCGATCCGCGTCATCAATTCACCAGCAACGCCACTTACGACCTGCCATTTGCAAAGAACTCGCACGGCATCGTGAAGGCGGTGGTTGCAGGCTGGCAAAGCAACGTGATCGTGACGGTGCGGGCCGGGGTTCCCTTTAATATCCCGAGCGGATATATCGGGACGGATGGACTGGGACGCAGCCGCAGCGGATTGGGTGCGCCAACTCCTGGAGACCGGCCCAGTCTGGCTCCGGGCGCCACTGTCAGCACCAGCGGAACCACTGCCGGTTGCGCCGGTGTTGCGGCGGGCCAAAAACTGGGCACGCCGTCGCTCTGGTTCGATCCCTGCGCGTTTGTGCTTCCTCCGGCGGGAACATTCGGAAATCTGGCCAAGAATGCGGTGATCGGCCCAGGCCTGGCGAACGTGGACTTCGCTCTGAAAAAACAGTTCGATATTACCGAGCGTCATAACCTGCAGTTCCGCGCAGAGGTATTCAACGTGTTTAATCATCCGAATTTCGGCAACATGATCACACCGATCTTTGCGGGATCCACAGGAGCCAGGAATGGCTCGGCAGGCCGGATCATCGATACGGCGACGACCTCACGACAGATCCAATTTGCATTGAGGTTGGCGTTTTAAAACTGTAGCGGCGGTCTATGACCGCCGACAATGTCGCAATTCAGGATCGCCGGCGGTCATAGACCGCCGCTACAGTTATCGCACACTCTGCGGCACCGGCACGACAACATAGAGATTGCCGACATCCGTCTGTTTGACGGTCAGGTCGAGGATGGTCGTGCCGTTTCGTTTCTCAACGACGTGGCCTGGGAAGTAGCCGTAGACTTTGTCATCGGCTGGGTTGTAGTCGTCATACTTCTCGTACGTAAATTCGGTGACGACGTTGCCCAGCGTCGTTTGGACTCTTTCGGCCTGGTTCTCGGCGTTCAGCGTTGCCTTCGCTATCGCGCCCTGTACGCCGGGGATCGGGAAAGTAACGACCGGCTTCCCCCCTTCCATCGCGACTTTCGTATTCTCGCCACCGGCAGCAGCGGCCTTCGGCGCACCCTGAGGACTGCTCCACAACCGGATAAGCCGTTCGTTGAGGGAGGCGCGATTGGGCGTGGCAGTGCCGCGTCCGGGGACCAGGCCGGCTCCCACCATATCCTCGTCCCATGCAAACTGGCCGCTTACAACTTCGATCGCCTTGCGAGACTGGCCGTTCGGAAGAGTGCACGTGTACTGCGCGCGCATCCCGGAAACCTGGTAGTTGATGCTGGCGCGGTAGCTCGTCAGCATGCATGGCTGTCCCTGCACCTGGATAGTGCCGGTAGCCTGGAGTTCGAGCGTGGCGACGGCGTCCACTTCCTGGAGCCCGCGGAGCATGCCCGTATACCACATCCAGTTGAACAAGACCGACCTGCGATCTCCGGCCGCTGCTGCCTGTGGGGTCGGCGGCGGTGTCCGCTGCGCCGACACCAGATGCGTACCGCTAACCAAGCCGACAAAGACGACAACCGTTGCAAGGCTGCGCGCTATCGCGCTTGCGCTTCGCGGAGCGCCGACAGTCCGGCAATTTAGAGATCGCCGGCGGTCATAGACCGCCGCTACAGTTAAACCCGTTCGCATATTAATGTCTGACCTTGGAGACCATGTTTTCCAGGTCGACATCGCGGCAGGGATCGCCCTCGTGAATATAGGCGTTGGGATCGGTATTCAGCCTCAGTGTCCGGGGACTCATCACCCAGGGCTCCAGGAGCACTCCGGGATCGATTACCGTGACCTGATAGCGGAGCGTGTTTCCGTCGCGCGAGAGTTTCTCAAGCACGCGCATGTTGTCGGTGTGAAAATAGCCGCCTCTGTCGAGCCAGGTGGAGTCGTTGAACCCGACAGAGTCAACGACGAGGGTATCGCCTTCCCAATGGGCGACGGAGTGTCCGTAAAAGGTCACGTCCTGAGCCCTCACCGGATCGTGCTGCCGGCCATCTGTCGGAATGATGCGAAAATCTTCCGGCTGCGTGCCGGCTCCGCCCGCCGCATAAAGGAAGATCACCTCGCTGGTGGTCTGAACGATTTTCGTGGGTGGTCCCATGCGTGGCACGCCGTACGGCTGACACTTGAAGATCGGATCCATGGTATTCGTGTTCTTATCCAGGTCCTGAACCTTGTCCCAGAACTCAGGCTTATAGAGGGGCCGGTTGGGATCCATTCTCCCCGTGAACTCGCCATCGACCGTCTGGTTCGTTTGTTCGCCACACCCTCTCTGGTTGGGAGCACACCTGCGGGACGGGAAATCCGCGTTGACATTACCGCTTTCGTCCGCTGTGCCGACTCTTCCAGCGCCGGCGGCGTTCCACATGCCGCTCAGATCGGGATGGCCATCCGCTGTGCGCGGAGTCGAGATCGCAGCCGAAGGCGTCGAGCCTGCCTTCTGATTTTGGGCCCATGACGTGAGCACCAGGCAAGCCGCAACGACAACAAGCGTGCCAAGGCTCAAGTGCAAAAATCGATGCTTCATGTTGTCATCTCCTGACCGGTGACTGCTAACCGTTGGGATCCCCGAACCACATTGTGATCAACCGTCCATCGGGCATCTTCAAAGTCTTGATGAACCCTTGTGATTTGCCATTCTTGGCAGCATACCCGGAGATGACATAGGTCTCTCCCACTGTCAGTCCCCCTTGCGACGCTCGGGCAAGACCTCTCTGGCGGAGCGCAGCTGCACCGGTGGTCTGAAAGAGCCAGACCGTCTTGCTGCCATCCTGGTTCGTCACCTCGAGGTGCAGCATGGAATGGGGGTTGATCCACTCCATCTGCTTAAGGGTTCCGGTAAAGTTGACCGGCTTCTCGAAGTCGTATTCAGCCGCAACGGAGTGATGCGCCACCGCGGGTATCGCGGCCAACAGCAATCCGAAGGACAACACTGGCCCCCAAAATTTGCTGCTCATGCTTTTAATCTCCTTGAATTTCGTTTCACATACTCCAAAAACATAGCCATGGTCAACTGTAAACTGTAGCGGCGGTCTATGACCGCCGATGAGGTTTGGTTAGCGCTCACCAGTATCCGATCATGCGGCCGGCGGTGATTGCAGTCAGCCAGCAGGCGAGCGACATTCCACCGAATAACGACAACTGGGACTGTTCACGGGACGAAAGTTCCCGCGTCAGACGCGCTTTCCACGCGGGTAGAAAATGGAGCGCAAGCACGTTGAGAATACCCAGCGCGATGGCAGGAAATTTGATGTAGATAAATGGATTGCCGACGTATTGCGTGCCATTGGTCGCCAGCAGGCACGTGCCGCTGGTCGCCGCGATCGCGAAACCCGTAGCGGCTATGGGGACGACAGGCCCGGTAATCGCTGTCAGGGGAACATATCGCCAAAAACCCAACAGGCGCAGATCAAGAACAAGAACGGCGCCGAAGAGTGATGCCACACCCAGAATGTGGGTAAGATTGACGACGGCGTAAGTCCACACGCCGTGTTCACGCATGGCGTGGCCCAGGGTCGAGCCCTCCAGCCACGCCAGGAATTCGTACAAACAACTCCCCCCGGGACGCGTTAGGTACGATCGGGATAGACGTTGAAGGTTTTGCCGTTCCAGATGACCCGCTCGGTCTTGACCTCAAACTTTTTCGGATCGAGGTTGCGATGGCCGTGGATCGTCACCTTGGCTCCAACCGGAATCACGTTTTCCTTGAGACCCGCTGATGCCGTGCGCGAGCCCGGCGCCAGCGTGAGATCCCAGACCTGGCCCTTATCGTCGCGTATTTTCATCGTCGCGTGCGGTCCGGCGAGACTTACGCCCGTTTGGACCGTACCCGTGAGTTCGAATTCCTCATTCGAGTTTCCGGCCCAACCGTGATGGGCTGCAGCCGGAAGCGCCAAAAGCGAAAGCGCGAGAATGCTCACCGAAGTCCAGAGAGAGAATCGTGAAAGCATGGCTTAGCTCCTTTGTTTGACCTATTCTGCAGCTTACCGAACAGAATCTCGGCGGGAAAGAAGATTCTCATCCGGAAAAGGCTCCCTCGCTCGCAAAATCGCCAGCGCGACGGTGAAAACGCCGGGCGGAACTGCAAAATCGGCTCTGCGAGTTGTTCAGTCACCTGTGCGGCATGTTCAGTTGGCAGCGCGAGCTGTCGAGTTGCTTCCAGAACTGTAAAATCGCCTGCGTGGGTTGTTGAATCGCGAGCGCGGGCTGTCCAATCGCGAGCGCGGGCTGTGAAGTTGCGATTGCGGGCATTCCAACCTAAAACATCCAGAGAATGAGGTGGCCGAGAGCGGTTCGCACAATCCCAGCAAGCTAACGAGTCGACGCATAGTCACACGAAGGCACCTCTTTGCAAATGTAATTGCCCCGAAAATTTCCGAACGCGGGTTGAAAACAAAAAAATAGCCGCGGATTACGCGAATTACGCGGATGGGGCGCAAAAAACAATCTTGAAGCGCCCCATCCGCGTAATTCGCGTAATCCGCGGCTATTTTTTTGTTTTCAACCCGCGTCTCAATCCAGAGCGAAAAGCCACACTGCGCCGCCCTCCGGAACTTCCGGAAACTCGCCCGGAAAGGCACGATTGAGCGTCGCCTGCATTCCGCGCGAATCTCCACCCCAGCCGGAGAGTACGGCGATGTATTGCTTACCGTCGATGGCAAATGATGTGGGCGGCGCCAGAATTCCTGAATTGGTGGGAAACTCCCAGAGCAGCTTGCCGGTGGATGCGTCGAATGCATGGAACTTGCGATCACTGGTCCCGCCGCTGAACACCAGTCCACCGGCGGTCGCCAGCATCGAACCCCAGTTCGGGCTCTTTGCGTAGTTGTGCGTCCATACACGCTCGCCGGTGTCAACGTTCCAGGCTTGCACTTCTCCGAAATGGTCGGCGCCCGGGACGGTGAAAGGCTGGCTTCCTCCAATTCCGACGAAAGGCCTGCCGGGCGTGTACTGAACCTGCGTGCCCATGTTGGAGCCACAGATGTTGTTATTGGCCGGAATATAAATCATCCGCGTCCTGGGACTGAACGCAATGGGCGGCCAGTTCTTTCCGCCGTGCGTTCCAGGACAAAAGTCGGCGCGTTTGCCGGTGCCGGGTTTGTGAGCGGGGTCCACGTCAGGACGTCCGGTCTCGGGATCCAGACTCCGGAACACATTCTGATAGACGTAGGGTTTGCCTTCGACGAACTTGATCGGCCCCGAGCTTCGCTCGAGGAACCACAGATAACCATCGCGCGCGACATCAATCAGGCCTTTGATGGTGCGTCCATTGCGCTGGTAGTCCACGAGGATGGGCGGCGAGACTTCGTCGTAATCCCACGAGTCGTTCTGGTGGTATTGGAAGTAGCCCTTGATCGCGCCGGTCGCTACGTCGAACGCGATCGTCGATGTGGTGTAGAGGTTGTCGCCCGGACGATTGTCGCCGATCGTCGGTCCTCCGTTGCCGGTTCCAAAGAACGCCAGGTTGGTTTCCGGATCATAATTGCCGGTGACCCACACGGGAGCGCCTCCCGTTTTCCACTGATCGCCGTTCGGCCACGTTTCGCTGCCGCGCTCTCCGGGCGCCGGAACGGTATAAGTCCGCCACAGCTCCTTGCCGGAATCGAGGTCGAAGGCCGCAACGAAGCCGCGGATTCCGAACTCTCCTCCCGACGCACCCACCATGACTTTGCCGCCGGCCACCAGCGGAGCCAGCGTGATGTAATAGCCGGATTTGTTATCCGCGACCGTAGTGGTCCAGACTTCCTTTCCGGTTCTTGCATCGAGAGCAACGAGGACGGCTTCGCCGGCCGCGTAATAAACCTTGTCACCGTAGAGCGCAACCCCACGATTCGTCTCGTGAGGCACGGAAGCTCCTGCCGGCCGCGGTCTCCGGTATCGCCAGAGTACATTGCCGCTCCTGGCGTCGATGGCGATGACCTGATTGTTCGGCGTGGACACGAACATCGCTCCGTTATTCACAATCGGAGCAGCCTCGTGAACTCTCGGCTCGGCGGTCGAGAACACCCATACCGGCCGCAGTCGCGCGACATTCGCTGGTGTGATTTGATCCAGCGGGCTATAACCCCAGCCGTCATACGTGCGCCGGATCATCAGCCAGTTCTCGGCTTCGGGATTCTTCAGACGCTCCGAAGTGACCGTCTGGTATTTCTCCAGGACCGGAGGAATGGGCGCCGGCGGCTGTGGCTGCTGCCGCTGAAGCAACAAGCCACCCAGAACTGCGAGAACGAAGGTCCAGACATTGAGCATCACGGTGTCTCCCCTGTTTGAAGCGTCATCATATATTCAAACAGAAGAGATTTTGAAATTGGACGAACTGTAGCGGCGGTCATAGAAGGTGTGAATGAATTGCCAGGACAGGGTGTTCCCCTCCTGGAACAGGAGGGGTGGCTGCGCCAGTAAAAAAAAGGCGCGAAGCCTCCGAAGCGGCGCAGACGGGGTGGTCATTATGGCATATGTTGACGTTGAAACGTTATCCAG
>Ga0137403_10005787_pt1 | contig 14285 bp, 14 predicted proteins | sample CZOMad2_1_16fung_FD_122057 | JGI IMG/M metagenome (GOLD analysis project Ga0137403, IMG submission 122057) | Vadose zone soil fungal communities from Angelo Coast Range Reserve, California, USA - CZOMad2_1_16fungal (Hybrid Assembly) | ecosystem: Environmental > Terrestrial > Soil > Vadose zone... | reverse complement strand
TTCCTCGGCCATCCGAAGACCTGCCCCCACGGGAATCCCATTCCGCCGGGCGATTGCTGCAACGGCAAGTCCAAGAGCTGATCGCGTAAGCCAACAATGCCAACTCCACTGGACCCGCGCAAAAAACCGAGCAGCATCAAAGTGCACGTCTCGAGCGGCGCCGGTGTGGACATCACCTGGGCCGACGGGCACTCCAGCCACTACGAATTCACGTATTTGCGCGAAGAGTGCCCCTGCGCCACATGCAACGACCTACGGGAAAAGAAGCAGTCTCTTGACGCGACCGCGCCAACTCTCATGTCGTCACCTGCCCTACCCATGTTCAAGCCGAAGCCCAGGGCCAAAGCCGCCACACAAGTGGGCAACTACGCAATTCAACTTAGCTTCTCCGACGGACATTCCACAGGCATTTATAGCTACGACCATCTCCGCAGCATCTGCCCCTGCGCTGAATGCGGCAAAGCCTTCCGCACGGCGTCCGCTGGCTAATATTTCATAGCTCGCCCAGGTTGGACCGGCTATCCTTTAGCGTTTTCATATTTGTTCCCGCAGAAAACGTGTCATCAATCCTTATTTCACTCCGGTGGTTGTTTCTTTCCTCGTTTTTGTGGAATCCTCTGGGCAGATTTGCGTGATCCTTTTTGCCAAACGAGGTGGCCCATGGCCTGCGACCTTCAAGAATTGAAGCACGTTCCGCTTTTTGCACTTCTGGATGACGAGGAAGCTGCTGTTCTCGCGAGCCAAGTCGAAATGAGACGATTTGCTCCGCGCCAACGCATCTACAAGATGGGCGATCCCAGTGGGCTAGCTTACGTGATGATCTCCGGCCGGGTTCGAGTCTCAACCGTCGACGAAGATCATCAAGAGGTCATCGTCGATGAGCCGTCACATGGCGAGTTTTTCGGGTTCGCCTCTATGCTTGAAAAGACTCCTCATCAAACCGACGCGATTGCACTCGAGGAAACGACGTGTCTCGAAGTTTCCCGCGACGACATCGCCGTTCTGCTTCAGCGCAAGCCTCTTGCGGGCATGGACATGCTCACAGTCCTCGGCAAGCAATTTCACGCCTCCCAGCAACTAGTGCGCCTCCGGGCCAATCGCCATCCCAACGAAATCATCGAAGAGGAGGCTACCTTTGGAGAACGCGTCGCCGATTCGGTCAGTCAATTCGGCGGCTCGTGGACGTTTATCATCACGTTTGCAGTCGTGGGCAGCGTCTATACGGGGGTGAACATACTCTTGGGAAAAACCGCTTGGGATCCCTATCCCTTCATTCTTCTCAATCTCTTTCTTTCGTTACTGGCCGCCATCCAGGCGCCCGTCATCATGATGAGCCAGAATCGCCAGGATACGAAGGATCGCCTGCGCGGTGAACTCGATTTCGACGTGAACCGCCGCGCCGCTTCCGACATTCAAGGCCTGGCTCGAAAGCTCAATCTCCTCGGCGACAAGATCGGCGACATCGAAGACCTGCTTCGCGAAAAACACTCCGGTAATGTGCTTCCTGGCCCCACCATCTAGGCTGGAGCTGGTGAGATTTTCGGAGGGTCCGCAGTGCCTCCAGCTAGACTTCGCTCTTCAAAAATGCGACGATTTCAACCTGCAAGGTAACGATACCCATACATGAGCAGCACTCCTAAGAGCCCTGCCGCAGCAGGCAGCCGGGGCAATGGTATTCCGCGCGTCATCGTCGCCACCACAGCCCTCCTGACCTTCATTTCCTTCTGGCGAGCGGCAGCGATTGTCCTGAACGACCTGGCCTCCTCGGCTTACTATGCAGGGGGCGAGGCCGAAGGATACATCGGCAAGACCGCTCCGTGGTTCATCCTCGCCATCATGCTGTTTTCGTACGCCGTGCGCGCGGTGTACGTAGAAAGCTGCAGCATGTTCGTGCGCGGTGGCGTCTATCGCGCCGTGAAAATGGCTCTCGGCGGTACCTTAGCGAAATTCAGCGTCTCCGCGCTCATGTTTGACTACATCCTGACCGGGCCGATCAGCGGCGTCGCGGCCGGCCAATATCTAGCCGGGCTCATCAATGATCTCTTGCAGTATTTCCACGTGAGCGGCCCGCTCTCTGCGGGCAGTGTCGATTTCATCGCAGCGAGCTTTGCCATTGTCGTCACGCTTTATTTCTGGTGGCAGAACACCAAGGGCGTTGCCGAGTCCAGCGAAAAAGCCCTGCACATCATGAAGCTGGTCACAGTGATGGTAGTGTTGCTCATCGCCTGGTGCATCTACACAGTGGCTGTGCGCCATTCCGCATTGCCTCCCCTGCCTCACCCGCGCAACTTGAGGCTGAGCGCCAGCGCGCTCGGATGGCTCGCGCACAGCAGCCTTCCTCACATGTTTGGCATCCTCGCCATTTTCATCGCCCTGGGCCATTCCGTGCTGGCCATGAGCGGCGAGGAATCGCTCGCGCAGGTCTACCGCGAAATTGAAAGCCCCAAGCTGCCGAACCTCAAGAAGGCCGGGCTGGTCATCTTCATCTACAGTCTGGTCTTCACCTCTCTCGTCTCCTTCTTTGCCGTGATGATCATTCCGGACGATGTCCGCCAGCACTTTCTCGAGAACTTGATTGGCGGACTGGCTATGAATCTCGAAGGGCCCTTAATCGCCCGTCTGATTTTTCACGCCTTCGTCGTTGTGGTCGGAACCTTAATCCTGGCGGGCGCTGTAAACACCGCTATCGTCGGCTCGAACGGTGTGCTCAACCGCGTTTCCGAAGACGGAGTGCTCAGCTCCTGGTTTCGCCAGCCGCACCGGCGCTTTGGCACCAGCTATCGCATCATCAACATCGTCGTGGCTCTGCAGGTCATCACCATCATCATCAGCCACGGCGATGTGACTTTCCTCGCGAACCTCTATGCGTTCGGTGTGATCTGGAGTTTTGCGATGAATGGGCTCGCCGTCCTCGTTCTCCGCTACACCAGTCCCGGCCAGCGAGAATTTCAAGTTCCGTTTAATTTCACGATTCGCGGCGTGCAGATACCTGTTGGGCTCGGGCTCATCACGCTGACGCTGTTCTTGATCGCCATCGTAAACCTGTTCACCAAGCCCGTCGCCACGATGGCCGGCGGCGCTTTTTCCATTCTCCTCTACATCGTGTTCACAATCTCGGAACGCCGTGGCAAACGTGGCGGTGCGGCTCACGTCGAGATGGACCAGTTCAATCTCGAGTTGGAAGGGGAATTAACGCCCGAGGCTGTGGGTGCGCGCCCCGGCAATATCCTCGTCCCGATCAGCAATCACTACGCGCTCTATCACCTTGGGAACGTGCTGGACCGCATCAAGCCTGGCCGCCGCGACGTGGTTGTGCTCCACGTCCGGCTCCTGCGCCGCTCCGCTTCCGGAGAAAACGAACTGGACGCCGATCAGCTTTTCGGCAGCATCGAGCAGCACCTCTTCTCCCAGGCCCTGTCCATGGCGGAAAAACGTGGCAAATCCATCCGCCTCGCGGTGGTCGCGGCCAACGATTTGTGGGATGGTATTTTGCGCGCCGCGACATCCTTGCAATCCAGCACCATTGTTGTGGGGCGTTCGACAAAAGAATCAAATGAAGAGCAAGCGCGGCAGATCGGGGAAGCTTGGGAAAAGCTTGGAGACCCCAAGCCGCAATTCAACCTCGAAATCCATTTGCCCAACGGCGACAAGCTTTACAAAGTCCTCGGACCGCACGCGCCGAACCTCACGGCCAACGAAGTGAATCTTCTCCACCGGCTTTGGTTGCGTTTCAGCGATGCCGTCGCGCCCCTGGAGATCCATCATCACGACGTTGTTCACTTCGCCCTGGAAGAAGTGCAAAAAGAGGTGGACGAGGGACACGAGGACATCGTCGTCAATCGCCTGCGGGCGCATCTTGAAGCCAACCAGAAGAAGAAAGCTCCGAAGGCCTGACAATTTGCGTTGGCGGCCTCAAGCCAGCTGTGACGTGCAATGTCCGCAGCGTTTGGCCGCGATGGGAATCGTCATGGCGCACTGCGGGCAGTCTTTTGTCGTGGCCGCCGCCGGGGCCTCCGGCTTTTTGGTCCAGCGGTTCACCTGGTGCACCACGAGAAATACCGCAAAGGCGACGATGAGGAAATTGATCACGGTGTTCAGAAAGAGTCCGTAGTTGAGCGTCGCCGCGCTGTGGGCCTTTGCGTCCGCCAGCGATTTGTAAGTTTCGCCGCTCAGGTTGATGTACAAATCAGAAAAATTCACATGGCCGAGCAACTTCCCGATCGGCGGCATGATCACATCTTCCACCAAAGACGAAATGATCTTACCGAAAGCTGCGCCGATAATGACGCCGACCGCCAAGTCCATGACGTTTCCACGCATCGCAAACTCTTTGAATTCTTTCAGCACAGTTTTTCTCCTTTGCATTTCAATTAAGGCAAGTGACAGCCTTGAGCGAATACCGGATTTCGGGAGGGCAGTTGTTGCGCGGATCATATTAGAAGCGAACTGAAAACCAATGGCGAAAAGAAAGGGCGCGATTTGCGCTGCTACTTAGGCCGAAAGATCAAAGCGGAGCCGATGACGCCCCGCAGCACCAATAGCCCACCTGCAATGGCAAGCAACGGCCTCACCCAAGAGAACGGCACCCGAGAAATGACCAGCATCAGGATTCCTAGAAGAGCGAGGGAAAGCCCGCGCGTCCAGTTCTCCCAACGCAACCACCACAGCCCCGGCTTGTAGAGAGCGCGAAGACCCCACAGAATGAGCGCGACGCTAAGGATCACCCAACTGATGCTGTGCCGGTCGACGGTCCGGCCGTAAAGGGGGCCCGCAAAGCCGAACCATATCAACAAACCGCCAAGCAGTATGAAGATAAGTTCGATCACCAACCGCAGGAGGCGCTCAGGTGTGAGCATGGGCATGCTTCGGGCTTACGACGGGATGCGCTCGATGCGCACCTTCTGCAGCGCTACAGGCGTGCGCGGACGATCGTTCGAATCTCGCGGCACGTTTGAAATCTTATCCGCCACATCATGTCCTTCTACGACTTCGCCGAAAATCGTGTGCCGGTTGTCCAGCCAGGGTGTCGCCGCCACGGTGATGAAAAATTGGCTGCCGTTCGTTCCCGGTCCGGAATTCGCCATCGAAAGCTTTCCCGCTTTCGAATGCTTCAGCGAGGGATGAAATTCGTCGGCGAATTTGTATCCCGGTCCGCCCATTCCTGAGCCCTGCGGGCAACCGCCTTGAATCATGAATTGCGGAATCACGCGATGGAAAATCAGGCCGTCATAGAACGGTTTCTTTTCCTTCTGGCCGGTTTTTTCGTTCGTGAATTCCTTGGTTCCCTCGGCGAGTCCAACGAAATTGGCCACGGTCTTCGGTGCTTCCGCTTCGAGCAGGCGCACCACAATATTCCCTTGGGAAGTTTCGAATATGGCGTACGTTCCTGCCGATCGGCTCATGCGGTCTCCTTGTGCACCGCATAATCCTACACGACGGTGAGGACGCCGCGCCACTTCGGGCGGCGGAACAAAAAGGTAGGCGAGGTGCTCGAGCTCGCTTATTTCGGTGACGCGGGCCTACCAGCCCTTCTGTTTGCGAAGCTCCGTGATATGCGCTGTGTGATGTCTGCCGTGCCATTCGTAGAGGAAGAGCAGCCAATCCACGCTGCGTTCGCCATGTTCCGGGTGAACCAGCGCTCTGGCGAACTGCTCCGGCTTCATGGATCGCCAGAGACGATCCCAGCGATCATGCACGGTGCTTAGAAGTGTGAGCGAAACTTCAATGGGGGTCGACTTCGAATCAGCCAAATTTGCCCAGGCCTCCTGGTCGTACGGTTTAATCGTTGGTTTCTCTTCCGTAAGGGCGAGCTTCAATCGCACATAGGCATTCAGGTGGCTGTCCGGAACGTGGTGGACCACTTGGCGCACAGTCCAGCCTCCTTCGCGGTAAGGAGTGTCGAGCTGCGATTCGCTCAGCCCTTTTGCCGCGGCCCGCAATTTCGCTGGCGTTGCCGCAAGTTCATCAATCGCCTGCTGGCGCTGGGACGCTGTCACCTGCGCGGGCATTTCAAACGTTCCAACGGGATAGCGCGGATCCATCGTGACTTTCTCCTTGGGCAACCTGATATTTCTTTGAAACTATAGCCGCGGCTATTCGCCCCGGTCAACGCACCTCAAGTCAAATCATTTTCCAAATTGGATGCACCCTCTTCCGAAACGTAATGGAGGGAATGCTACAATACCGGCTCTGTTGTATCCAGCGGGCCCTGTGCCGAATCTAATGTTTGGAGAAAGATTGAATGCACAACGTCATCATCATTGGCAGCGGCTGCGCCGGCCTTACTGCTGCGATTTATGCCGGTCGCGCAAATTTGAAGCCGCTGGTCCTCGACGGGCACGAGCCTGGCGGGCAACTTTCTCTCACGACGCACGTTGAGAATTATCCCGGCTTCCCCGACGGCATTATGGGGCCGGAGCTCATCGAGAACATGCGCAAACAGGCGAAAAAATTTGGCGCGGAGTTTAAGGCCGGAGCGGTCACGGAGGTCGACGTCAGCAAGCGCCCGTTCAAGATCATCGCTGGAAAAGATACCTACGAAGCACAAGCTTTGATCGTTGCCGCGGGCGCCTCAGCGCGTCTGCTGGGTCTGGAGGGTGAAAAAGAACTGATCGGCCACGGCGTTTCCACTTGCGCGACCTGCGACGGTTATTTTTTCCGCGGCAAGCCCATCGCCGTGGTCGGTGGCGGTGACTCCGCCATGGAAGAGGCCAATTTTCTGTCCCGCTACGCCAGCAAGGTCCATCTGATTCACCGGCGGAACGAGTTTCGCGCTTCCAAGATCATGATTGACCGCGCCAGGGCCAACGAGAAAGTCGAATTCGTTACTCCAGCCATCGTTGATGAGATTCTCGCCCCTCAAGGGCACGTTGAAGGTGTGCGCATCCGCAATCCGCAAACAAAAGAATTGGGGACGATTCCTCTCGATGGAGTATTCGTCGCCATTGGTCACGATCCAAACACCATCATCTTCAAGGGAAAGCTCGAAATGGATTCCAACGGCTATCTGCTCGCCAAGCACGGCAGCCTGACGGCTGTTCCAGGAGTATTTATTGCCGGCGACGTACAGGATCACCGCTATCGCCAGGCGGTTACCGCTGCGGGCTCCGGTTGCATGGCCGCCATCGACGCGGAAAAGTTTCTGGAAGAGCACAAGCACTAGTTTCAGGCATTCTAGACTGCCATAATTACTCCCGCATGCTCCGTTCGACACTCCTTAAGCTCTCTGAAAGCAAAGGTTTCGCCAACTGGGTCACTTCCAATGGCACCACGCGCCGCATGGCGCGCCGCTTCGTTGCAGGCGAGACGCTCGATGAAGCCATTGCAGCCGCCCGTGCATGCAACGACGCCGGTATGGCTGCAAGTCTTGACTATCTTGGTGAGAACGTTTCCAGCACGGGAGACGCCCAGCATTCGCGCGACGCTTATTTGGAGATTTACGAGCGCATCGCCCAGGAAAAACTGAACGCCAACGTTTCCTGCAAACTCACCCAGCTCGGGCTCGATCTCAACGTGGATTTTTGCCTGGGCTTGGTCTTCTCCATTGTGGAGCTTGCGGCTCGTTTCGACAATTTCCTGCGCGTGGACATGGAAGGCTCGGTCTACACCCAGCGCACCATCGATCTGGTCAAGCGCGTGCGCGCCCGCAACCCGGCTATCGGCACCGTGATTCAGTCTTATCTTTATCGCAGCGAGACGGATGTCACGGATTTACTCTCCTACGGTTGCCGCATACGCTTGTGCAAAGGGGCTTACAAGGAGTTGCCCGAAGTTGCGTACGCTAGCAAAGCCGATGTTGATGCGAACTACGTCCGTCTAATGAAAATGCTGCTCTCCAGCGGTTTCTATCACGGCATTGCCACGCACGATCCGCGCATGATCGCGGCAACCATTCGCCATGCTGCTGCCATGCAGATTTCCAAAGATGATTTCGAGTTTCAGATGCTCTACGGCGTACGCACCGACCTGCAGCGCCGCCTGGTCCGCGACGGCTATCGCGTCCGCATCTACATCCCTTTCGGCCAGGACTGGTTCCCTTACTTCATGCGCCGCCTCGCCGAGCGTCCCGCCAACGTCGGCTTCCTTGTGCGCAATTTTTTCCGCGGATAAGATCGCGCAAGGTCTACAGCTTTTGGCAGACGGTGACGCCGTCACGCAACGGGATCAGTACGGGATAGAGCTTCTTCGAAGCACAGACCAACCGGTTGAATTCCTGGACGCCTTGCGTATGCACATCATCGGGGAGCGCCGGCCTCGCCGCTTTTCCGGACCAAAGCGTATTATCCGTGATGAACAGCCCGCCGCGCCGCAGCTTCGGCAGCGCCGCGTGCAGAGCGTCCGGGTACTGGTGCTTGTCCACGTCATTGAAAATCAAATCGAATGTGCCCGACGCTTTCTTGACCAGCTCCAGCGCATTTCCCACGAGAATCTCGATCCGCTTGGCCACACCCGCGCGCCGAAAATAATCCCTGGCCCGCCGGGCCTTTTCCGGATCGCCATCCGTGTAAACAACCTTACCCTTCGGCCCTGCCGCCCGCGCCAGCCAGATTGTGGAGTAGCCGATGGCCGAGCCCATTTCAAAGATTCGCTTCGCTCCCGACACCTGCACGAAAAGCGCCAGCATACGTGCCACCGCCGGCCCGATGATGGGGATGTCGTTCTCCGCCGCATACTTTTCCATCTCAGCAACGACTTCATCGCGCGCCGGCAACAGCTTGTAAAGGTAATCGTCAATGTCATCCTGCATGAATGCACTGCGCAAATTGTCGGTTCGAGTCACAGTATCTCCCCGGGCTTCAGTGCGTGAATCTGGAGCCCTTCGATATTTTTGGTCTCTTCCCGCAATGCTTGCACGGTGCCGGTCAGGAAGGGAAACGTCGCGTAATGCATGGGAACGACATGTTTCACTCCGAGCAGTCGGATGGCATACGCCGCTTCGCGCGGGCCCATCGTGAACAGATCGCCGATTGGCAGCATGGCAACATCCGGCTTGTACAGATCCCCGATTAGTTTCATATCGCCAAAGAGCGCGGTGTCTCCCGCATGATACACGCTGAATCCTCCGGGCATTCGAATCACGTAGCCTGCCGGTTCCCCGCCATAGAGCCACAGGCCTTCGTCGCTGATCGAATTCGAATGAAACGCATGTGTCATCGTGACGTCGAACTCGCCCACCTTCTGCGAGCCGCCTTTGCCCATCGGGCAGGTCTCCTCTTCGAAGTCCTTACTCTCGATCCACAGGCAGGTCTCGAAGATCGCCACGATTTTCGGCCGGTGCTGTTTCGCCAGCGCAAGCAAGTCACCCAAGTGATCGGTGTGCGCGTGGGTAAGGAAAATCGTATCCAGCCGCCCGACAGTCTTCAGCGCCGGCGGGCAGGCCGGATTGGTCATCACCCACGGATCAATCAAAGCGACTTGCCCCGAAGGTGTCGTCAATGAAAACGTGCTGTGACCGAAATAAGTGATTCGATTGCCCGTGGTGTTGAGCATCTGCAATTCCCCCGGCAAATTATTGTTTCCAAACTTAGCTTTCTCGCCGGCGGGCAGTGCGCTCTAATTTGCTCCCCCAGCCAAAAGCGAGCGAATTGCCGTCTCGTACGTTTCCCGCGATCCTTCGCCAAGTACATGACCGACCTGCCGCCCATCTTTTGCATATAACACGGAAGCGGGCAGCGCGCCGGTCCAACCAGCCAGCGCCGCTTGCCGGAACGCCTCTTCTCCACCAGCTTGTTTCCGGTAGTTGGGAAAGACCGGTTTGTAGCGGGCAAGAAATCTCCGCATCAGGATCAAATCCCCATCGTCGTCGAGGCTCACTCCCACAACTTTAAGTCCTTGCGGCGCGTATTGCTTCGCCAGCTGATTCAGCATCGGGTATTCATGCCGGCAGGGCTCGCACCACGTAGCCCAAAAATTCACCAGCAGCGGTTTCCCGCGGTATTGCTCCACGAGTTTTTGGTAGCCCTGCGCGTCGATGAGTTCCGGGTCGCGCGGCGCTGCGCTCTTGAGAGCTTGTGGCCCAACGAACGCCGTCATCGCGGCCAGCATCACAAATACGGCAAATACAGTCCGGTTTCTCATGTCATCCCTTCCGTCTTCATTCTATCCATACCCTTGCCGGTTGAGAAACCCCTTCCCGCCGCGTACAATTCAAGTGTGCTGCTTGCCGCGTCCAGCGGGCGCGTGGTATAAGGATTTTTCGCCGGTCGTGCCGCTATGTTCCACGCACCTCCGGACGGTTGTCCGAACAAAGGAGATCGTTAATGGCCTACGTGATTGCCGAGCCGTGCATCGGCACAAAAGACACTGCTTGCGTGGATGTTTGCCCGGTGGACTGCATCCATCCCCGCAAGGACGAACCGGCTTTCGAGGCGGAAACGCAGCTCTACATCCACCCGACCGAATGCATTGATTGTGGCGCCTGCGTACCCGTTTGCCCGGTAACCGCTATTTTCGCGCTCGAAGATCTCCCGGAAAAGTGGAATAGCTTCACCCCGATCAACGCCGATTGGTACGCAAAACAAGGGAAGTAGCTGGTCCCGCCGGGGACTCACAGCTTTTAGAAACTCAAGCGGCACGCTTCGGCGTGCCGCTTTTTTCATCCACTTCGGCTGCCTGGCGCGTCCTGCCGACGTGAGTACTTGGCTCACGGGCGCCACGGCTTGAATTCATAAATTCACCCGGCTTGTTATCATGGTCAGGGAGAAAAAAACTGTCCCCATGCCCCAGAGTTTCCATCTTGCTCTGCTCATTCACGCCCATCAACCCTGCGGCAATTTCGAGCATGTCCTCGAGAAAGCCTACGACACTTCGTATCTCCCATTCCTCGAAGAGCTCGAAAAACATCCCGGCGTTCATCTCGGCCTTCACTATTCCGGTCCGCTTCTCAACTGGATCGAAGAACACCGTCCCGAGTATTTTCTCCGCCTGAAAAAACTGGTCAGGATCGACCAGGTGGAACTCGTGGGCGGCGGATTTTACGAACCCATTCTCATCTCCATTCCGACGGAAGATCAACACGAACAAATCACGCGCCTTGCCGCCTATCTCGATGAGCACTTCGGCCGTCGTCCAACCGGCGCGTGGCTCGCCGAGCGCGTCTGGGAGCCACAGCTTCCATCCACCCTTGCTGCCGCAAACGTTGCTTACACGCTTGTGGATGACATCCACTTTCTCTCCGCGGGATTTGAGCCTGAAGAACTTTTCGGCGCCTACATTGCAGAAGACCGCGGCCAGTGCGTCTGGCTCTATCCCGGCCAGAAAAAACTCCGCTACCTCATTCCGTTCGGCAAAGTCGAGGAGGTCATCACCTATCTTCGCGAAGCGGCAAGCCTTCATCCCGGCGGTGTCGCCGCGATGGGCGATGACATGGAAAAGTTCGGAGTCTGGCCCGGAACAAACGAGCACTGCTACAAGAACGGCTGGCTCGCCGATTTTTTTGCTGCCCTTGAGAAGAATTCCGCCTGGCTGAAGGTGTCCACCCCCGGCGAATATCTGGCTGCGCACGCGCCACTCGGGCGTGCTGATCTCCCTACCGCTTCTTATACCGAAATGATGGAGTGGGTTTTGCCGACGCGCGTCCGCCAGCGCTATCACGCCGTCCTCAAGGAATTCAGCGCCCGCCCGGAGGTGCTCGCCTTCCTTCGCGGTGGTTCCTGGCGCGGTTTTTTCCGCAAATATCCGGAATCAAATCTGCTCCACAAAAAGATGCTGCGCGTTTCTGCTCGTATTGCTGCCGCTCCCTTACGGCCCGTTGGAACAAAGGCCGCACAGGACCTGCTGAAAGCGCGTGATCTGCTGCTGCGGGCACAGTGCAACGACGCTTTTTGGCACGGCATATTCGGCGGGATCTATGCTCCGCATCTCCGCACCGATCCGTGGCGTAATCTCATTCGCGCCGAATCCCTTGCCGACCTTCACACGCCCGGCGCACTCATGGCTCGTGTCGAGCTGCTCGATTACGATGCGGATGGCGCCGGCGAATTGCTCTTCACCGCGCCCGAATACCAGGCACTGTTGAAGCCCAATGACGGTGGGACCATCGCCGCGCTCGACTTCCGGCCTGCTGCTGCGACGCTCGTAAACTCCATTCTGCGCCGGCCCGAGTCGTACCACACGACCTTGCGCGAGGCTGCGGGAAAGTCTGCCACGGGTGAGGTTGCTTCCATTCACGAGCAGACCCGTGTCAAGGAGCCCGGCCTCGAGCGCTTCCTCCGCTATGACCGCTGGCCACGGCACGCATTTCGCGCTTTGCTTTTCGATCCATCTCGCACGCACGCCGATTACGAAGCTCTCGAGCTGCAGGAAGATGCTGGTTTTGCGGGCGGCCCCTTTGCCGTGAAGAATTCCGATCCTCACAATGCCGAGCTTTTCCGTTCAGACTCGATGACTTTGCATGGCAAGGCGGAAGCTTCGACGCCAAAACTGCTGCTCATCAAGCAATACTCCTTCGGTCCGGCGCCGAATGGTTGTGAAGTGGCTTGCGAGATCAACGTGAAGCTCAAGGAGCCGCTCAAGAAGCCGGTCGCCATAGGAATTGAGTCGATCATCAATCTTCTTGCCCCGGCGGAGCCCGACCGCTTCTTCGAAACGCCCACCGGCCAAGTAAATCTGCGCTTCAGCGGAGAGCTGCCCGGGCCGATCCTGCGCATGGAAGATGGCTGGCAGCGGGTGCGCGTCTCCCTGCACGCGCCATTAGCGGAAGAGTTTTGGGTTGCGCCGATTGAGACGGTTTCCGAGTCCGAGGAAGGTTTCGAACGCGTCTACCAGGGTTCCCAGATTCTCGCCATCTGGCGTCCTGACCTCACCACCCAAAAATCCTGGTCCGCCCGCCTTGTCTGGCGCCTCCAATCTTTCTAAGCTCCTGCAGCCGTTCCATTCACTTCGTGTCCATCGTTCGCCGAGCCAAAAATACAGACGACCGCCCGCCGCTGCGCCCATACGCCGAATAGAGCAGTGTTCGTTGGGAAAGAGGCAGAAAAGCAAGCGCACCGGCACATAGTAGGACCATTCCCTGCAACTGCCCGAGAAACAGCAACGGTACCGCCGACCATAACAAGTCCATCAGGAATAGGAACGGAAACACCAGGCGAAACTGACGGCCAATATCCGCGAAATCAAAACTAAGTGCAGTAGAAAAATAAATGCGAACCGGGACACCGATCGTGGCGACCAGCAAAAGCGACGCGCCCAGAATCGCTGATCCGTACAACTCATGGCTGACCCGGAGCACGTCATGGAATTTGTAAAGCGCCGCGCCATACATTCCCAGATACCCCAGCTGGATCGCCACGAATAAAGCGCGTGCCAAATGCCGGGGGATAAAGAGAGCAGGAGAGGGACTGGCTGGAGCGCTGTCATTGGTCCGCGTTCCCAAATTCTCCCGCGAATTGCTTTGGAGACTCACGAGGTCCTCGAGCAGTATGCCCGCAGAAGGATAGCGTTCCGGCGGGCTTTTTCGAAGGCACCGATGTACGATTCGTTCGAGTTCTTGGGGAATCAAGGCATTTCTTTGGGCAACAGGTCGTGGCTCGTCCTTCAGGATATTGGCGATCGTGGACGTGGGCGTGTGGCCCATAAAGGGATGCGTTCCCGTCGCCATCTCGTAGAGCACCATGCCCAGCGCAAAGATATCGGTGCGTTGATCCACGCTGCCGCCTTGCAACTGCTCCGGCGCCATGTATTCAACGGTGCCGATGAGAAAACCAGAAGCCGTTGAGACCGGCGCTGTTTCTCCACCGCTCATGCCGCCTCTTGCCACCGTTTGAGAGATTGGAGATATCAACTTGGCCAAGCCGAAATCCAGGAGCTTGGCGTCTCCCCGCAGCGTGACAAAAATATTCCCGGGCTTGATGTCGCGGTGAACGATCCCCTTCGAATGCGTCGCATCCAGCGCGTCAGTAATCTGGATCCCCAGTTCCAGCACACGATCAAGGGGCAGCAAGCCGTCAGCAATGCGATGTTTGAGAGTCTGCCCTTCGAGGTACTCCAAGACCATGTAGGCCTGGTTTCCGTGTTTTCCGATCTCATGAACCGTGCAGATGTTGGGATGATTGAGAGACGATGCCGCCCTTGCTTCACGTCGAAAACGATCAAGCGCGTTGGGGTCCCTCGCAAGGTCATCATGCAAAAACTTCAAGGCGACAAGGCGCCCTAATTCTGTGTCTTCTGCCTTATACACCACACCCATCCCGCCACCACCCAGCTTCGCCACGATTCGGTAATGCGAGATGGTCTGGCCAATCAGGAATTGGGACTCCGTCATTAGCCGGCAATATTAGGTTGTGCTA
>Ga0137403_10005785_pt1 | contig 14287 bp, 7 predicted proteins | sample CZOMad2_1_16fung_FD_122057 | JGI IMG/M metagenome (GOLD analysis project Ga0137403, IMG submission 122057) | Vadose zone soil fungal communities from Angelo Coast Range Reserve, California, USA - CZOMad2_1_16fungal (Hybrid Assembly) | ecosystem: Environmental > Terrestrial > Soil > Vadose zone... | reverse complement strand
ATCACCTGCCACACGTAGTACTTGCCCTGCCGGTAGTCGCGCTTGTGCTCGAGTTTCTTGAATTCCACCGGCGATGCCAGCTTGGCCTTCGGCGAAACCTCCGCAGGAGTGTCGCCTTCATAATAAATTGGCCCGCCAATCTCCCCGCTGGAAGTAATCGTCAACCCCGCCCCTTTCTCCCGGATTCCGCCCCCGATCTTGCCGGAGATGGTTACGTGTTTCCCAAAAACCAGGAGATCGCGCCCCAGACTCCCTTCCAGATTCAAGGACTCCACGAAAATCGTCAGGCTCCCTCCAATTTTTCCGGCGGCTTCCAAATTCACCCGCTCGTCGAACGTCAAAACGTTCTTCGCCACCGTCCCCCGAATCGTCAGTGTGTTTGTAAACGCGCGAATATTCCCATCCACTTTCCCGTCGACCAGTAGCGTCTGCGCAAACCCGATCACGTCGCCCTCGACGTGCCCGTTCACCGTGGCGTCGTGCCCGAACAAAAACACATCGCCTTCCACCGTCCCATCGACTTTTACGCGGTCGCCAAACAGGAAAATGTCTCCCTTGATCGTTTCCTCCGAGCTCACACTGGCGGATTGGCCCTTGCGAGTCTCCGATGCGGCCGCTCCCGGCGCCAGCGCGAACGCCATGCAGAATCCCGCGAACACCATCGCCAGCGCCGAACCTCGGCGGATCCGCCGCCGGAAGAACGCAAAGCCAATCCCCGCCAGCGTCAGCATTGCCAGCACCTCGAGAAGTGTGATCATGGATTGCCATCCTTTCCAGAAGGCGCCCTGAAATACCAGCAAGCCCAGCAGGTTCGACCCGCCGAATCCCGCCTTTTCCAATTGGTCCTGCCAGGGTATGACATACTCTGTATAGAGCGCATAAGCTCCCGTTGCTGCCAGGCCAAATACCAGGCCCCAAATCCATTGCATCGATTTGCGTGCGCGTTCCTGGAATTGCGCCAGCCGCGACGGCAGCGGCTCATCTTCTTCCAGCATCGCCCGGGTCAGCAACCGCGATTCTCGCTCCAGCGCCCGCATCAGCGTCCGGCAGTCCGCGCAGTCCTGCGTGTGCGCGGAGACTTCCAACCCGCGTGCGCGGTCCAGTTGCCGCTCGATGTACAGCAGGCACGTCATTTCGTCCAGATGCTTCGTCATCTCTTCCGGTATCTTGCTCACGAAGCTCCTCCCGCCGCCAGCGCACTCGACCCTTCCAGCGCCTGGCGCAGTTCGTGCCTCGCGCGCAGCAGCACCACGCCCACAAAGGCCCGCCGCACTCCCAGCGCATCGGCAATTTCGTCGTAGCTCATGTCCGAGTAATAGCGCATCACTAGCGCCATGCGCGCCCGCGCCCCCAATTTCTCCAGCGCCTTCCGCACTTCCTCGCTGCTCCGCTGCTCGATCAGGCGTTCGAGCTGGCTGGGGTCCGGGTGCTCCAGCGGCACATTTTCCAGGTCTCCGGTCTCTTTGTCCTGCCGGGTCTTGCGGCGGCGCAGCATATCCCAACAGTGGTTCGCTGCCACCTTATAGAGCCAGGCGGAAAAGGACCGCGTCGAATCGTATTGGTTCAGCTTGCCTCGCAGTTTCATGAAAACTTCCATCGTCGCGTCTTCCGCGTCTTCCCGGGTGTGAAGCGCCCGCCGGCAGAACCGGAAAATCGCCGGCGCATAGTCGTGATACAGCTGCCCCCAGGCCTCGGCATCTCCTGCCTTGGCTCGGGTAATCGCCTCCGTGGGTTCCGTTATTCCCGGCACACTCATTCGGCCTGGTCTCAGCGGTTCCATAGACTAGTACGCAGCCGACCCTCAAAAACTTACCTAAATTTAACAAATCGCAATATCGCAGTTTGCGGCTATCCCTCCCCGGCTCAGCACTCTAACAGAAATGCCCCTCCCAGCTAAGTCTTGCAGCAATAGGCGCGGGGCCTTTCCTGCGCTGGCCAGCCATCACTTTTCCCGCTGTAAAGGATAGAATTCATTATCCTTGACACTTCGCGCCAGTGCGGGTTAAATCTCTTCCATTAAAGCAACATAGGCTGGAAGACTGTATCGAACTTTGAACCGAAACGAGAGCAAGCTGGTCCGGGGGCTTGTTCCCATCGTCAGCCGTAGGTTTGGATTCTTGAACCGAAAACAAACGGTTCGCCATGCAATTTTTCAAGGAACTTTGCGTTTTCTAAAGCGTGCTGCCGAGTGGCGGCATGCCGGTGTGCTTTCTTATCTCGATTAGGGGGTGTTGATCCATGAAGCGCCTGGTCTTGGCAATCCTTGTAGTGCTTTCCCTAGCCGTGGCGGCAAACGCCCAGACGTTCCGCGGCACGATTCTTGGCACCGTGACGGATTCGTCGGGGCTGGCTGTGGCGGGCGCCACGGTGACGGTGAAGAACATAGAGACGGGCTTGTTGCGCACTACCCAGACCACTGCCGACGGCAGTTACTCAGTTACGGAATTACCCATTGGGACCTATGCGGTGACAATTTCGCAGAGCGGTTTTCAAACCTCAGTGACCACCGACGTTGCGGTGAACGTGGCTGGGGAGCGCCGAGTGGATGTGGTGCTGAAACCAGGGCAGGTCTCGGAGCGCGTGGAAGTTTCGGGCACGGAGCTGCCCCAGGTGGAGACAACGTCAAACGAATTGGGAGGAGTGTTGACAAGCCTGACTGTCCAGGACATTCCCGTGAACGGCCGCGATTACACCAAGCTGATTTTCCTCAATCCTGGCGTGGCCGGATCTCCTGACATGATCACCGATTCACCCGGCTCCTTCGGCGTCTTTTCCATGAACGGAGCACGCGGCCGGTCAAATAATTTCCTGCTCGACGGCACGGACATGAACGACGGCTATCGTAACGACCCGGCGATCAACGAAGCGGGCGTTTTCGGCACGCCGGCGACCATACTGCCGATCGACGCGGTGGCCGAGGTGCGCGTCATTTCCAATTTTGAGCCGGAGTATGGGCGGAACGCCGGTGCGGTCGTCAACATCGTGACCAAGAGCGGGACCAATACCTTCCATGGGTCGGCCGCCGAATATTTCCGCAACAGTGCGCTGGACGCGCGAAATTATTTCAATCCGGTCAAGGACGCAAGCGGGAACCCAAATCCGAAGGCGCCTTTCCACAACAACCAGTACGGCGGCTCATTGGGTGGGCCCATCATTAAAGACAGGACGTTCTTCTTCCTGGACTATGAAGGCCAGCAAGAGCAGGTAGGAGTAGTGACTCTGGCCACCGTACCCACGGGCAGTGCGCCCGATGGTTCCCTCAGTCCCAGCGATGCCTCCAATCAAGTCATCAAGAACTTGCTGGCGCGCCACCCCTGGCCGGCGCCGAACTTGGGAGGGAGCTCCGCTTCCGTCGTGTCTCCTTCTTTCAACCGGTTGAGCAGTATGATCGCCAAGATCGATCACAGCTTCAACGCGAGCAACCTCGTTACCGGGCGGTATTTTTTCGGGGACAGCGTTCAATCCTTCCCGCTGGCGCTGACGGCCACGGGCGGACAGTTGCCCGGCTTCAACACCTTCACGCCGACGCGAGTGCAGTTGGTCTCTCTTTCCTACGTACACACGATCGGATACAGCAAGGTGAATGAACTGCGCTTTGGCTGGAACCGTTTCGCAGAAGGGTTTTTCCCAGCAGACCAAGGTTTTCACCCCAGTTCGATCGGACTGAATACCGGCACGGGCCCCGCCGACGCCGGTCTGCCCATCATCCTGGTCAGCGGGGTGGCGCAATTGGGTGCGACCAGCAGCGTTCCGCGGCACCGCTTCGATAGCAACATCCAGGTGATCGACGGTTTCTCCTGGAAGTTCAACAAGCATGATTTCAAGTTCGGCGTGGACTACCACCGCACCAGCATTCAGCAGTTTTTCGACAAGTATTTCCGCGGTAGGCTGAGATTCAAGGACACTTTGGACGTGAATGGGAATGTAACTGCCACCGCCCTCGAAAACTTTCTCGCAGGCGACGTTACCGACGGTTTCCAATACTTCGGAAACTCGATTCGTCATACCTATGAGAACAACTTTGGTTTTTACCTCCAGGATAGCTACCGGATTACGCCGCGATTGACGTTCAACTACGGGCTGCGCTGGGACTACTTCGGCGTAGTCCGTGAGAAGAACAACCTGCTTAGCAACATTACCAGCGTCTCCCCGGCGGCCGGCTCGGGCACGTTCACTTTAACGCAAGTGGGGCAGCCCGGCTTGAGCGACTTGTATAACCCGGATAAGAAGGATTTTGCACCGCGCGTCAGCGTTGCATGGGACGTGACTGGCAAAGGAAAGACCGTGGTTCGTGCCGGGTTCGGTATTTTCTTCGACTCCTTCTCGCAAGACATGGTCCTGGGCCACCTGCCGTACGCGCCCTTCTTCGATCCTGGACCGGCGTATAACAACATCGGCCCCGCGGCAATTCTCTCGACGGGCGCCGTTGGAGGGCCCATCGTCGCCGGTAGTCCTGTCTTTCAGCCGACCACGACCTGCGACTTTGAGTGCGATGTCTTCGCCTTCGACCGCAACATCAAGACGCCGTACATGGAAAACTACAATCTGAACATCCAGCAGCAGATCACCAGCAAAGCCGTGCTGCAGGTGGCTTATGTAGGATCCCAGGGACATCGCCTGTGGCGCTTCTTCGATATCGGCCAGCCCGGCACTGCGGCGATTAACGCTGCCGATGTGGCTTGCAACTGCATCTACTCCTTCGGTTCTCTGCCTACAGGCGTAACGGGTTTCCCGAGTAGTGCTGCGCGCCCCCTGGCGGGAAATCCTTACGGGGCCTTTTACGTGCTGCAGGAGAACTCCACCGGAAAGTCCAACTACCACTCTTTGCAGACGAGCTTCCGGATCAACGGATGGCACGGTGTCACGTCGTTCGTGAACTATGTATGGTCGAAGTCCTTGGATAATTCGAGCGACGGTGAAGATTTCGAACCCAATGCGGCGCAGCCCAACGACAGTACGCGGCCGAATCTGGAATATGGGCCTTCGAACTTCAACGTGCCCCATCGTTTTACCTGGATTTTCGGATACGACCTGCCACACATGGACGGGGGCATGCAGAAGCTCAGGAACGGCTGGGGAATGAATAGCTCGGTGACACTGCAGAGCGGTCAGCCGTTCCAATTCAACTACAACTTCCAGGACGACTTCAGCGGAAGCGGCAACGGTTTCGATCGGCCGGACGTGGTTGGACCGGTCGTGTACCATCCGCACGATCCGACAAATTACGTTGAGCTGAGTTCCTTCGCGATCCCCTGCACGATCACAGCGGCCGCGCAGGCGGCGCCTTCGAACTCTGCTGCCGATTGCGCAATTGGTTCGCGGCATTATGGCAACCTTGGCCGCAACGCCCTCCACGGACCGACCTTCAAGCAGTGGGACCTCGCAATCTATAAGAACACAGCGATCACCGAGCGGCTGAAGGTTCAGCTTCGTGCCGAATTCTTCAATGTGCTGAATCACCCGAACTTTGCGAATCCGTTCCTGCCGGCATTCATTGCCGATCCTGGGGTCAACGGCTTTGGGGTCAGCGGGAACCGTGAAGTGGGCTCGGGTGGCTATCCCATCACAGCTACTGGTGACGTCGGCATCGGCAACCCCTTCCTGGGCGGCGGCGGCCCGCGCGGGATTCAGTTGGCGGCCAAGTTCACTTTCTAGGCGTACGGGCTTCAGCCTCTGTCCAGGGCGGCCGGGCCTTCAGCCGGGCCGCCCCCCCTCACTGTCAACTTGACAGGACATTACCTCTCAAGTATAAAACCGATTCGCGGCGCTGGCAGGCAGTTTCCTTCTGTGGAGAGAGCAACTACAGTCAGAATAATCCTGTGGAGCGTAAGGCTCTTGCTGCTACCGTTTCTCGTCTTTTGGATTATGATCGCAGACTCGATAGTGTCCAACTATTGGCGGGGCGGAATTCAGGCGGTCGGAGCTTGGTTCTACTGGCATGTCGTTATGATGGGGGTCCCACTCGAGAAACATACCCGGATAACGTTTTCCTTCTCACCAATAAATATTACCTGGGTTACATCCTGTTGCTGACCATTACGGAGGCGCTGGTTCTTGTTCATTGGCTTCTGAGCAGAAAGATCAGAACAAGCGGTGGCGGAACAGCCCGGTCTGCTTCATAGGCACGCGCAGTGGCGGCCCGCGCGGGATTCAGTTGGCGGCCAAGTTCACCTTCTAGGCTCTCTCTGGACACTGGACGCGCTCGGCCTTTGAGCTCCTCTCGCAATCGCGAGAGGAGCTCTTTGCCGCAATCCTCCCGGTCACTCGCGTGCTATCGCCACCTTGTTGAAATCGTCAGACAAATTGTTGAAATTTGAATTTTGCATGCCCCAAAGTTTTCCCAATTTGCTAAAATACATCGACCAGCCGAAAGGGGGAGCCTATGCCGACAACGAGGAATGGTTCCTCGCCAAAGGTCGCGAAGTCCCGCACGGTCCGGAAATCCCCGGGGCCGGAAGACGTCGCCCTGCGCGCCTACCAGATCTACCTGGAGCGCGGCGGCGCACCCGGCAACGAACTCGACGACTGGACGCGCGCCGAACGGGAACTGCTTGCGACCAACGGCAAGCCCAACCGCAAGCCAAAATCCAAGTCAAAATCCATGGCAGCCTAATTCCTGCCCATTTCATCAAAGCACCGCGCTTGGTTCTTCACGCAAGTCCAATAGGATAGGTCGTTCTTCGCTTCGTTTTGCGTCCGCAGCCCGACCGCTCGTCCCGCCTTCCTTGCCGTCCAATCCTCAATTCTTCCCATTCTCTGCTTAATCCTTAACCAGTTGATATTCGCGTGCTATTCTCCCGCGTGTTTGCTTGCACTGAGCCTCGAAGTGTTTACACGGAGCGCCGACCCGCGGCCCCGATCTTGCCGGGAAGTGCCAATCAAAACCCCGCCGACCGTCCCGTTCTCTCCATTTTCCACTTTCACTTTTCGATTTTCCATTTCCCCCTAAGTTATTTAGAATCAACACTTATGAAATCTCCCGTAAGTGTTGCAACCAAAGAACTTACAGGATCGCTAAGTCCTTTGGATTCCACACTTACAAAAAAGAGGGGGGTGGGGGTGTTATGGTTAACCAACCCGGGCCCGCCTCACCAGTCGCGCCCCGCTTTGGCCTCGCGCCTCGATACGGTACAGTGGAGAGCTACATCGCCTCTCAATTTAATGACTACGCTTCTTCCATCTCTCGTGATTGTCGGCCGCCCCAACGTGGGCAAGTCCACGCTCTTCAATCGCTTGACCGGCACGCGCCGCTCCATCGTCACCAACGAACCCGGCATTACCCGCGACCGCATCTATGGGAAGGCCGAATGGCGCGGCCGCGCCTTGGAAATCGTGGACACGGGTGGCCTCGTCCCGGATGACAAAGCCCTGATTCCGCAGGAAATCCTGCGCCAGGCGCACGTCGCCATCAAGAAAGCCGCCCTCCTCGTCCTGGTAGTGGACAGCCAGGCGGGCCTGACGCCTCTCGACGAAGAGCTGGCGCGCCTCCTGCGCACCACGGGCAAGCCCTTTGTGATCGCCGTCAACAAAGTGGACGCGCCGTCGCAGGAAGCCAATGCCGGGGTGTTTCATCGCATCGGCGTGCCCATTTTTCCGATCGCCGCCGAACACGGCACCGGCGTGGACGATCTTCTCGATGAAGCCTTGAAACAGACGGAAGTCGTTGCTTCCGTCGAGGAGGAAAAACAGCCCGACGTCATCGAAGTCGCGATCATCGGCAGGCCCAATGTTGGCAAGTCCACGCTGCTGAACCGCATGGTCGGCGAAGAGCGCTCCATCGTTTCGCCGATTCCCGGCACCACGATGGACAACGTCGATTTGGAATTCACGCGCGGCGATCGCACGTACCGCTTCGTGGACACCGCGGGAATCCGCCGTAAAGGAAAAACCACGTTGGTCGCGGAAAAACTGAGCGTGGTGATGGCGCGCCGCGGCCTCGAGCGCTGCGACGTGGCTCTTCTCGTTGTGGATGGCGAACAAGGCGTCACCCAGGGCGACGCGCAAATCGCCAGCTACGCCGAAGAGTCCGGCCGCTCGGTGGTCATCGTGATCAACAAATGGGACCTTGCCGTTGTCGCCGCGCGGGACGCGGCGTCGCGTGATGCCGCCACCACGAAAGGAAAAGCAAAGCGCGCGCCCGGTGAAAAACACCGGCCCGAGAATTTCGATTCCGGCCGTCTGATGTTTGACTACGAAAAGATGATCCGCGCCAAATTGAAATTTCTTAGCTACGCGCCGATCGTTTTTCTTTCTGCAAAAACAGGCGAGCGCGCCGACAAACTTTTCCCGCTGATCAATCAATGCTGGGAAGCCCGCCAGCGAAGAATTCCCACGCCGGCGCTCAACAACTGGCTCAAGGAAGAAGTGGATTTGCAGCGCGGCACCACTCCCGGCGCTCGCCCCGTGCGCATTTACTATATGACGCAGGCAAAAATCGGCCCGCCGACATTTCTAATTTTCACCAACCAGAAAACTCCGCTGCATTTCAGCTACGAGCGTTTCCTCGAAAATCAGTTGCGCGCCAAATTTGATTTCATCGGCACCCCCATTCGCTTCATCCAGCGTCTCCGCAAGCGCGACGAAAAATCTGAGCGCGACGAAAAATCCTCGCGTGGCGACAAGCCTTCGCTTCGCGACAAGTCCCGGCGCGGCGGAAAATCTTCGCGCGGCGGAAAATCCTGGCGCACTGATGAATCTTCGCGAGGTAACGAATGATCGCTTCCCTCTATAGCAATTCCACGCAAACTGTTAGGATATTCGCGTCCCCTTCCGGCAGGATTTTCGAAAATGCCAAGCAACGGCACAGCCGCGCAAACCGCAATTGAAAAAGATCTCTATCACATCGGCGACGTCAGCCGCCTGGCCGATGTGAAAGCGTTTGTTTTGCGTTACTGGGAATCGGAATTTCCGATGCTGCAGCCACTGAAAAGTTCCGGCGGCCGCCGCCTCTATCGCCAGGAAGACGTGGACATGGTCTTCCGCATCAAGCGTTTGCTTTACGACGAAGGATTCACAATTGCCGGCGCCCGCCGCTACCTTCGCGAGCACAGCGGCACAGCGGAAGCGGACGAAATTTCGATTCGCGGAACCGAAGGAGCGGCGCAGCTCTTGAGCCGTAAGATGCTGCTCGATCTGCGCGATGCGCTGCGCGCTTTCTTGACGCTTATTGAACGGCGGTGATAGCCTTGTTGTTGCTGCAACTGTCGCGGTTCGGCCCTCTGGACTTTGCGCCGCATCGTGATTAGCGTGCCCGTCGGGGCGTAGCGCAGCCTGGTAGCGCGCACGCTTGGGGTGCGTGAGGTCCCCGGTTCAAATCCGGGCGCCCCGACCATTTTTTTTGGAAACGCAAACGCCGCCGATTTTTCCTGCCGCTGAAAATCCGCGTATTCTGGTGGTCTAGAGAAAGTGAAGCGACGCGAATCGTTCGAATCATGACGCATATTCTTCTGACCAATGATGATGGTTACCAAGCGGAAGGGCTGCGCGCGCTGGCGAAGGCGTTCGAAAGCTTCGCGACGGTGAGCATTGTTGCGCCGAGCAGGGAACAGAGCGGGGCGGCGCAATCGCTGACGCTGCGGCAGCCGATCGTTTGCAACCAGGTGGGTGAACGGGAATGGGCGATCGACGGGACGCCGGCGGATTGCGTCATTGTTGCGTTGCACAGACTTTTACCGGAGAAGCCGGACATGGTGATTTCCGGGATCAATCACGGGGCGAATCTCGGGGAAAATGTCTACTACTCGGGAACCGTTGGGGCAGCGCGCGAAGGGGCGCTGCATCACATTCCGTCGATTGCAATGTCGCTTTGTTCGAAGAAGAGCGAAGCGCGATTTGAAAATTCGGCGCGCGTGGCAAGGGCGGCGGCAGAACTTGTTTTGAAAGAAGGATTGCCGGATCAGGTGCTGCTTAACGTGAATGTGCCGGAGCCCTGGAACGGCGAAGTAAGATTCACGCGGCAATCGCAGAAAATTACGCGCAATCAATTGAGCGAAGGTAAAGATCCGCGGGGCCGCAGTTATTTCTGGCTGTTCGAACAGAGGATCGACAAAGACGTTGAGCCGGATACGGATTATGCGGCGATCTTCTCCGGGGCCGTTTCCATCACGCCACTGCACCTTGATCCGACGCACACCGAGTCACTCAATCACCTTTCGCACTGGGGAAAACAAATCGCAGCCGCGTTTCGTAAATAGAGCGAGATAAAAGAAAGAGAGATTCTCCTCGCGAAGAACGCTCGGAGAGGAAGCGGTCCTCGCTACGCTCGGAATGACGGCGTGATGGGTTGCGTCGAGAAAGAGGAAACGTTCCTCGTGTTGCTCGGAATGACGGTAGGCAGAAGTCGAGCCGGGCTGGAGCACAGTGCTACGCCGCTACAAACCCAACATCACGGCATCCGTGCGAGCAGGGAAATGCCGCGGCCCTCGCGGAATTAATTGGCTTTCGCGGCAGCGGCAGGCGCGATGAGCGGGACGTTGTTTTTCTGCATCGTGTCGTTGAGCGCGGGGACATCTTTCGAAAGGACTTCGCGCCACTTCACGAGCTGAGTTTCCAACTGCGGGTCGAGTTCGGCGAACACGGCTAGTTCGGCGGCGGTCGGGGCGGCATCGGCGCTATCCACGACTTGCCCCAGATAGCCGAGCTTGCTGTTGAGTTTGGTCGGGTAGTTGGCTTCATCTTCGGAAGCTTTCGCATTCACCTGGATCAATTCCTCTTCGATAGCGCCGATTTTCTTGCGCAGGTCGCTCGAAGTTGAGACTACTGACTTTGTATCCTCGCGCCCGGCAAGCCGCTTCTCGAGGGCCTGGAGCTGTGTTCGCAGATCGCGAATGGCCAAGATGGCTTTATTCATCTCGTCCTGCCGGTCGCGCAGTTTGAGCATGAGTTCGAATTGTTTACGCAGGTCTTCCTCCGAAGCTTTTACTCGAGGATCAAACTCCACTTCAAAGGCAGCCGTAGAACTCTTCCCGGCAACGGTCAGCCGCACCTGATACCGGCCCGGAAGAACCAGCGGACCAATCGGCCGCCCATTGCTATAGATCGAAGCCGGGATTTTCACCGGCGTTTCATAACGCAAATCCCAGGCAAAGCGGTTCAACCCTGCTTCGGCGGGGATATGCTCCACGTCTTCGTCGTGTTCCCATTCTTCCGGGGGCTCATCGGTTTTTTTCTTCTCGCTGGAGAAGCTACGGATGACCTTCCCTTGCGCATCGAGGAGTTCGAGTTTCGCGGGGTCTTTCGGTTTTTCCTTCAAGTGATAGTAGATGACTGCGCCGTCCGGCGGATTCTCGCCAATGGGATACCGGCGCGGATTGACGTGGCCGATTCGCGTGCGATGGGCTCTACCCGGCGTGAAGAGATGCGCGTCGTCCGCCGGAATCGCCGGCGCCATCTGGCGCAGCGGGCTCAGGTCGTCCAGGATCCAGAAGGAGCGCCCGTGCGTTGCGACGGCCAGGTCGTTTTCGTGGACGATGAGGTCGTGGATCGGCGTGGTCGGCAGATTGTTCTGGAGGGTTTGCCAATGAGCGCCGTCGTCAAACGAAACCCAGACGGCGGTCTCCGTGCCCGCGTAGAGCAAACCCTTGCGTCCGGGATCTTCCCGGACAGCGTGGGCGTAGGAGTTCTCCGGCAAGCCAGCGGTGATTTTGGTCCAGCTCTTGCCGAAGTCGGTGGTCTTGAAAATGTAGGGATGAAAATTGTCCAGTTTGTGAGCGTCCACTGCAACATACGCAGTCGCGGCGTCAAAGGGCGACGCTTCGATGAGGCTGACCATAGCCCATTCGGGCACCTCTTTCGGCGTAACGTTTGACCAATTCTTGCCGGCGTCACGGGTGACATGGACGAGGCCGTCGTCGGTTCCTGCCCAGAGCACGCCGTCCTGCTTGGGCGATTCCGCCAGGCTGAAAACGACGTCGTAATACTCGACGGTGTACTGATCTTTTGTGATGGGACCGCCGGAATCCTGCTGCTTGGACTTGTCGTTGCGCGTGAGGTCCGGGCTAATCGTGGTCCAGGAGCGGCCCTCATCCACCGAACGGAAAACGAACTGAGAGGCGTGATAGATAACATCGGGATTGTGTTGCGAAATGAGGACCGGCATGGTCCAGGTGTAGCGGTATTTTTGTCCGGCAGCCGGGTGACCATCCGGAATCATCGGCCACTGCTGGATGCTCTGGGCTTGATTGGTGCGGCGATCGAACCGAGTGAAGATTGGGCCCTCGTCGTCGGCGTAAACGATGTTGGAATCGCGGGGATCCACGGCAATAGAGCCGCTTTCACCGCCGCCGACGGCATCCCAGTCGCCGCGATCGATGAAGCCGCGGTCGCTGCGCGTGCGGATTCCGATGGAGGAGTTGTCCTGCTGGGAGCCATAGACGCGATACAGAAATTCATTGTCGGCAGCAACGTGATAAAACTGCGCCGTTGGCTGGTTACCCTGCGTGGTCCAATTTTTTCCGCCATCTACGGTGATCGTTGCGCCGCCATCGTTTCCGTTAATCATGCGCAGGGGATTCTGGGAATCAATCCACAATCCGTGATGATCGCCATGCGGTGCGCTCAACCGTTCGAACGTCTTGCCGCCATCCACGGAGCGGAAGAGCCCGGTGTCCGCGATGAAGACGGTGTTTACATTTTTCGGATCAGCCCAGACATGGGTGAAATACCAGGCGCGCTGGCGGAAGCGGTGGTCGTCGGTAATGAGCGACCAGTGCTCGCCACCGTCGTCAGAGCGATAGAGCCCGCCTTTCTTAGCTTCGATGAGCGCGTAGACGACATTCGAATCGGCGCCGGAGACGGCCACGCCGATGCGCCCGAGCGGGCCTTCGGGGATGCCGTTGCCTTCGACGCGCTTCCAGGTGGAACCGTCGTCGTTCGAACGGAAGAGGCCGTCCTTGGCGCCACCGCTATTGAGCGACCAGGGAGTGCGGTAGCCCTCCCACATGGCGGCGAAGAGAATGTGGGGATTGCGGGGATCGAATACGATGTCAATGCCGCCGGTGCGATCGTCAAGATAGAGGACTTTTTCCCAGTTCTTGCCGCCGTCGCGAGTTCGGAAGATGCCGCGTTCGGTGTTCGTGCCATAGGCATGGCCCAGAGCGGCGACGAATACGACGTCTGGATTCGTGGGATGAATGATGAGTTTGCCGATGTGCCGGGTGTCCTTCAATCCGATATTGGTCCAAGTCTTGCCGGCGTCATTCGAACGATAGACGCCGTCGCCGAAGGAGATATTTCCGCGGATGCAAGCTTCGCCGGTTCCCGCGTAAATGACGTTGGGATCGGAATCGGCGACCGCGATGCTGCCGATGGAGGAGGTGGTCTGTTTGTCGAAGAGCGGATCCCAGGAGACGCCGCCGTCCGTGGTTTTCCAAACACCGCCGGCAACGGCGCCAAAGTAATAGGTATTGGGCTGGCTCGGGACACCGGTGACGGTCAAGACCCGGCCGCCGCGAAAGGGACCGATCAAGCGCCACTTCATGCCGGCGTAGGATTTTGGATCAATGGAAGGAGCGGAGGCCGAACCAGCGGTTTGTTGCGCGCGAATGGCACTGGACGACAAGAAGTGGAAAATAAGCGCAGAAACACAGAAGCGAACAAAGCCGCGAGACGCTTTCACAAGAACCTCCGGAATTAGGGCGTGAAACGCAAGATGGTATCGCGGAGGCAGGAAGGATGGAAGCATTTTTCGTTATGGCGGTCGAGGGTGGGTTTTCTATGTGCCGACTATTTGGCAAAGTGCAAAACTTCTTCGGAGGGAGACTTTATGCGGGGTCAGCGCCATCGCACATGTTCGAAAAGCGCTGCCGGCTCAGATGGTCGACGCAACACTGGCTTGCAGTTTACTCGCAGGAGTCTCGAAGCCTAAGGTTTTTCTGGGGCGTTGATTCAAGCGCAGCGCGACCTGGTCGAGTTGCGCTTGCGAATGGACAGACAGGTCGGTGCCTCGCGGGAAGTATTGCCGCAACAGTAGATTCGTGTTTTCGTTGGTGCCGCGTTGCCAGGGACTTTGCGGATCACAGAAGTAGACCTTAACATCCGTCGCTACCGTGAAGTCTTTGTGCTTGGCCATCTCTAGTCCGCGATCCCAGGTCAGCGAGCGTCGCAGGGTAGCGGGGAGTTTGCGTACATGCTGACTCAATGCGGCAACGACCACTTCCGTGTTTTTGCTTGGCACCTTGATCAGCATGGCGAAGCGCGAATGGCGCTCCACCAGAGTCGCAATGTAGGTGTTCTTGGCCCCGGCCAGCAGATCCCCTTCCCAGTGGCCGGGAACCGCTCGGTCTTCCAC
>Ga0137403_10005784_pt1 | contig 14288 bp, 11 predicted proteins | sample CZOMad2_1_16fung_FD_122057 | JGI IMG/M metagenome (GOLD analysis project Ga0137403, IMG submission 122057) | Vadose zone soil fungal communities from Angelo Coast Range Reserve, California, USA - CZOMad2_1_16fungal (Hybrid Assembly) | ecosystem: Environmental > Terrestrial > Soil > Vadose zone... | reverse complement strand
TGGTTCAGCGCCCCGGCGCATCTGCAGGCCGTGGGCGGAGTATCGTTCGCGCTTGAAACCGGCAAGACGCTGGCGGTCGTCGGTGAATCCGGTTGCGGCAAGTCGACGCTGACGCGGCTGCTGACTTGGCTGGAGACGCCGGACGAGGGGACCATCGTGCTCAGCGGAACGGCGCTCGCTAGTCTGTCGTCGCGCGAACTGATCAGGAAGCGCAACGAATTCCAGTTACTGCTGCAGGATCCTTATACGGCGCTGCCGCCACGCACCACGGTTGGCCGGATGATCGAAGAGAGCCTGCGCATTCGTGGCGAAGTGCCGAAAAAGGAGCTGCGCGCGCGCGTGATCGCCGCCATGGGGGAGGTGGGCCTCGCGGCCGGCCTGTACGATCAGTTGCCGAATGCGCTCTCCACCGGCGAGCGCCAGCGCATCTCGATCGCCCGGGCCTTGATTCTCAATCCGAAGCTGTTGATTCTCGACGAAACGCTTTCGGCCATCGACCAGCGCGAGCAGGGGAAGCTGATCGAGCTGTTCTCCCGGCTGCAGGAGAAAAACGACCTTACCTATGTTTTCATCTCCCACGACCTCGCCATGGTTCGGAAGGTCTGCACTCGCATCGCGGTGATGTATCTGGGCGAGATGGTAGAGATTGCGGACAATCATGGTCTGTTTTTCGACCCGCAGCATCCCTACACCAAGGCGCTGCTGTCGGCCGCGCCGACGCTCGAAGAGAAACCGTTCAATGCCGGCGAGTTTCTGCTCGAAGGCGAGCCGCCGAGCCCGATCGACATTCCGGTTGGATGCAGCTTCGCCTCGCGATGCCCGAACGTGTTCGGACGCTGCCAGGTCGAGACGCCTCAGTTGCTGGAGCATCTGCCCGGCCGCTTCGTCGCCTGCCATCTGCTCGATACGGTGAAAGCCGAGGCGACGGCGGCTTGACCGGAATTTTCTAGAGCGCCGTCACCATGCGCCAGAGCGTTTCGGTCAGCACCGATAGTCCCTTTTCCAGCGCTAACGGCTCGGTGTATTCGCGCGCATTGTGGCTGAGCCCGTCGCGGCTCGGCACGAAGATCAGCGTTGCCGGCACCCGCTTCTGCAGCGCAAGGGCGTCATGACCCGCGACCGTCTTCATGATTGCGGATGTGAAGCCTAGATCGTCTACGACGCTCTTCACAAACTTCACCCCTTCGGGATCGAGCGACGCTGTCCCGCGCTTCTCATCGATAGTCACTTTGGGGGCGACACCGAGCGGCGCGGCGGCGGCTTTGATCTTGCGCAGGAAGCGCTCGGCAATCGCTGAGGTGACGTCTTCATCTTCATGACGAATCTCGAACCAGACCTGCACCCGTGCCGGAACCACGTTGGGCGAGTTCGGATGGACGCTGATGCGCGCGGCAGAGGCATGGGCGCCTTCCTCGACCTCGTCATAGAGAATTTCGATGCTGCGTGCGGCCGCGCGGAGCGCGTCGCGCCGGCGCGGCATCGGCATTGGGCCGGTATGCGATGCCTCGCCCTCGAACGTAATCGATATCTTACGCGCCGCCCAGGCCCCTGAGACGATGCCGATCTCGGTCAGGCTGTCCTCGAGCCTGGAGCCCTGTTCGATGTGCAACTCGACATAGCGCAGCGGTGTCAAGGCGAGCGCTCCCGTGCCGCGATAGCCGATGGCGTCGAGGGCACCGCCAAGCGTCTTGCCATCGCCGTCGGCAATGGCCAGCGCCGTTTTCAACGGCTGGACGCCGGCATAGACCGAACTGCCCGTGAGGCTCGGCTGAAAGCGTGCGCCCTCCTCATTGGTCCAGTTGACGACGACGAGGTTGCGCCGCGCCGCGCCGGACTCGGCGGCGCGCGCAACTACAGCCTCGGTGGCGAGCAAGCCGGCCAGCACGCCGTAGACGCCGTCATAGCGTCCGCCGGTCGGTTGGCTGTCGAGATGCGACCCGACCAGCACGGCGTCGCGCGAGGCAGGATCGAGTGTCGCGGTGCCGAACATGTTGCCGATGCTGTCAACATCGAGCTTGAGGCCGCGCTTGCGGATTTCTCTGGCAAAGAGGTCGCGCGCCGCCTTGTCTTCCACAGTCCCGGTCAGGCGACGAACGCCGCCATCATCGGTTGCTCCGAATGCCGCGAAGCTGGCGATCAGATCGTGCAGGCTTTGCCGCAACTCAGTCTCCTCAGATACGCGGTTTCACCGGCCAGTCCATTTTCATATGGCGCATCTCCTCCAGCGCGCGGGTCACCTGCAATACACCAAGATCATCGCAGCGGTGGCCGATCACCTGGATTCCGATCGGCAAATGCCGCGCGTCGAACGCTGTGCAGACAGTTGCGGCCGGCTGTCCGGTTTGGTTGAACATCGCGGTGAACATGGTGTGGGCGAGAGGTACCTCGCGGGAAACCCCGGGTTCCTCCGCTGGGAAATTCACCACCGGCAGAATTGGCGAGATCACATAGTCCCATCTCTCGAAGGCGGCCAGCAGGGCGGCCTTCATCCTGCCGATCTGACCGAGCGCGCGATAGACATCGGCGCCGGTATGCTTTGCGCCGCCCAGGCACCATTGCTTGACGTAGGGGTTGATACCGCCTTCGCCGTGCGGCGGCAGTCCGCTGAATTCGACGAAGCCGCGCACTTGAAGGAAAAGGTCGATCGGCGCAAGGGCGTCGTAGTCGAGCGGCGAGGTGAACGGCTCGACGATCGCCCCCGCGCTGGCCAGCAACCGGCCCGCGGCTTCAACCGCTGCGCGCACCGCAGGCGCCGGCTTGGGACCGAAGCCCATGTCGGTGAGGACGCCGATCCTCAGCCCCTTGATGTCGCGGCCGAGGCGCTCGTGGTACTGAATACCGTCGTTCGGAAAGCTCCAGGTGTCGCGTTCGTCGCTGCGAGTCAGCACGCTGAGCAGGCGCGCGATGTCCTCAACGCTGCGGCCCATTGGTCCGGCCATTCGCATCGTATCCGCGGGCAGATGCGGGATCCGGCCATGCGTCGGCTTCAGCGAAGCGAGGCCGCAATGGCCCGCCGGCAGGCGCACCGAGCCGGCGATGTCGGTACCCACCGACAGCAATCCCGCGCCCGCGGCAATTGAGGCGCCTGCGCCGGCGGATGATCCGCCGGTGTTCCACGCCAGGCCCCACGGGTTGCGCGTCACACCGTGCATCGAGCTCAGTCCGGCCGCCAGCAGGCCGCAATCCGGCATCGTGGTCTTGGCGAAGACAACCGCGCCGGCTCGCTTCAGCGCGATCGCGGGCGGCGAATCGTAGGTCGACGGCGGCAGTGAACGGTTGGCCTCGATGCCGTGCAGATAGGGCCAGCCCACCATGGCGACGCTGTCCTTCACCTTCATCGGGACGCCGTCGAGCGGGCCTGCCGCTGCCTTCGCCTTCCACCGCGCCTCCGGTTCGCGGGCGGTTACCATGGCTTCATCCGGACGGAAAGAAAACAGCGCGTTGATCGCGGGATTGACGGCTTCGGAATGCGCGATCACGGTTTTCAGCACATCGACCGGCGACAAATCGCGCGTGGCGTAGTGGCCGGTGAGGTCGCCAACGCTCATTCCTACCAGTTCCTCGATCGACATGGACAGCTCCGAAGCCAGCCCGCCTAGGGTACCGGGCACAAGGCTCCGATAGCGAATTTTGCCCCCCAATTGGAGACTGAGATTTCAACGGCACGATTTGGTGGAATACCGGGCATCCCCTTTACCGTGATCCTGATGAAACTGCCGGATCGACACATGTTACGCGAGACGACAGCCATGACGCGCCTGCCATATCCGGAGATTTGATGAGCGGTTTCGACGCACAACTGGACCAGGTTCGCAGCAGTGTCAGTTCGCTGCCCGGCTGGGCCGGCCGAACCCTCGTCGTCGAACCGGCCATCTCCGTGCTGGCCTCGCCAAGTTGGCGCGGCGTCGATGGCTCGCCCTGGCGTGCGGTGGACAAGTCGAGCGGCGAAAGCCTCTTCGTCAAGATCATGGACGACGATGCCGCACTCTATATCGACGTAGCCTGCGCCTTTGAAGCGGCGCGGCGGGCCTCCGATCTCGGCATCGGCCCGAAGGTCCATTCGGCGGATGTCAATGCCGGCGTCCTTGTCATGGAAGACCTCAATGCTGGATGGCGGGTTGGAACGCTGGAGCGAATGCTGGAGCCTGCCATTGTCGATGCGGTCATCGCCGCCCGGCGGCGCTTTCAGGAGGGGCCGCCATTGCCCCGGGCCGAGGGCGTGTTCGGCGAGATCGAGCATTTCTACGCCGCGGCGAAGGCGGCGGATGCGCAGCTTCCCTCGGACACCGACTGGATGATGTCCGAGCTGCGCTTTGCCGCCGAGGCGCTATCGGGAGTTGATGCGAGGCGCGTTCCCATTCATGGCGACGGCAACGTCTCGAATTTGCTGATCAGCGATGCCGGAGAGGTTCGTCTGATCGACTGGGACCGGGCGACAACCGCCGATCCGCTGGAGGATCTCGGCAGCTTCCTGGTCGAGGCGTTCGACCGCGAACCGGAAGCCCGCGACGCATTCATCCGCGCCACGGGTGCATTCGACGAGAAGGCCTTTAACCGAGCGCGCATCTACGGCATCGCGGATGACCTGCGCAGCGGGTTGATCGGCGCACTGCTCGCTGCTAAATCGCCGCGCAATACCTTCGAGTTCTACAAATTCGCGAGTTGGCGTTTCCTGCGCTGCGGCATGGCCGTGCGCGAGCCGCGCTTCGGCGATGCGTTGCGGAGGATTTGATGTCGATAAAGAGGCGCGCCGGCGAAGCCACCACGATTCATGAGCGCGAGCTGGAACTGGCGGTGGGCCGTGTGCCGCAATGGCGCGACAGCGGATTCCGCTATGTGGCGCTGGTAGGCGGCCTGACCAACCAGAACTGGATCGTCGAGGTGGATGGCGAACGGCGCCGCTACTTCGTCAAGGTCCCGGGCGAAGGCTCGGAAATGTTCATCGACCGCGTAGTCGCCAACGAGGCGGCCCGCAACGCCCATGCGATGGAACTCGCTCCGGAAGTGGTATTCTTCGATCCAAAGGACGGTCTCGAAGTCAGCGAGTTCCTCGAAGGCTACCGCGCCTGTACTAACGCCGATTTCGGCGATCCCTCGATTCAGTCCGAGGTGCTCGCGCTGTATCGCCGGCTGCATGCCGGACCGGCTCTGGGCTTGACCAAGACGATCTTCGACATGATCGAGGAACATATCCAGCAGGGAAACGACCTCGGGTCGCACTTTCCACCTGATATGCCGTGGATCGAGCACCGCTACCGGCAGGCCAAGGCGGCGTTCATGGCCTCGGGTCTCGACCTCGTGCCCTGCTTCAACGATCCGATGCCGGGCAATTTCCTGATCAGCCACGATCCAGTCGCTGATCCGAAGCCGATGCGGCTGATCGACTACGAATTCGCGTCCAACAACGAGCGCAGCTACGAGTTGGGCGTGCTGTTTGCCGAAATGTTCTATGACGAGCAGCTTACGCTTAACCTGATCGAGCAGTACTTCGGCATCGTGCGTCCTGCCACGGTAGCCCGCGTCATCGTCAACCGGGCGCTGGCCGACGTCAAATGGGCCTGCTGGGCGGTGGTCAACCGCAAGCTCAAGGAATGGGACTTCGACTACCAGAAATACGGCGTCTGGAAGTACATGCGCGCCCGCAGTCTGATGTACGACCCGCGCTGGGACAGCTGGCTTCGGAAGGTGTGATCGCCGCGATCAGCCAGGGCGCTCGAGAATTTCCAGCGCCTGATCGAGCAGGCTCTCGCTGGCGGCCGCTACCACGCGTCCGTCCGACATCGGATTAAGCGGGCGGCCTTCCCAGTCGCGCATGAATCCCCCGGCGCCTTCGACGATTGGCACCAGCGCCATGAAGTCGAACGACTTCAGTGAGGCTTCGACGACAAGATCGCAATAGCCCGAGGCCAGCAGTCCATACTGGTAGCAGTCGCCGCCGAACCGCCGGAACATCGCCCTGCGGCTAAGCGTGTCGTAGCGCTGCCAATCCTCAGGCGTGAAAAAATCCGGCGACGAGGTATAGATCTGGGCGTCCGCCAGATTCGTCGCGGTGCTCACCGTGACCGGATTGCCGTTGAGCGTGGTGTGCCCGGCCGCACCGTACCATCGCTCAGCGAGCGCCGGCATGTCGATCATTCCGGCGATGATGCTGCATTTGCGTTCATCGCAGAGCGCGATCAGGGTTCCGAAAAGGGGCATGCCCGAGATGAAGCTTTTCGTGCCGTCGATCGGATCGAGGTACCAAGTGTAGCGATCCCCAGGTATCGAGCCCATCTCCTCGCCGAGGATGCCGTGATGAGGAAATCGGACCGATATCCTCCGGCGCAGCTCCCGCTCGATCGCCTGGTCGGCGATCGTGACGGGTGACATATCCTGCTTGCGTTCGAAATCGAGTGGCGAGCGGAAGTAATGGAGCGCGATCGCACGCGCCGCGTCGCCGAGATCGCCGAAGAAGGGCGCGAGTTCAGCCTCGAACAAGGCCTGTTGCGTCGGCGTATCGGGCAAGGAAATCTCCGGAAGCAATGTGCGAGGGACGGGTAAGGCAGCAAGGCCGGGTATGACGGGAGCCCTGCATTACGCCGTCTCGTGCAACGTCCGGCCCTTGTCGGTTTCCCAGTAGCCCGTGCCGTAGCGGCGCGAGGCGGTGGCGACCTTGTCGGGAGCGGTCACGTTCTTGCTGGGCTTCGCCGCGAGGGCCGTGGCGGCGACGGACGCCTTGCCGATCTGCCGTACGTCTCGTGGAGCAATGCTGAAATGGCGGCTGAAGCTGCGAGAGAAGTGTGAGACGTTTTTGAAGCCGACTTGATAGGCGACCTCGGCCACCGTGCGATGGCCCTTCGGGTCGGCCACCAGAATCTCGTAGGCTTTTTGCAGCCGCTTGACTTGCACGAACTGTCCCACGGTAATCTCGTCGTCGTTGAAGAGACTGTACAGATAGCTCATCGAAATCCGGCTGCTCTCGGCTATCTTCTTCGGCGACAGATTCTGGTCGCCGAGATGTTTTTCGATGAACTCGAAGATCCGGCGGCGCAACTGGTAGCGCGTATTGCGGACATCGATGGCCGCGCCGCGGTCCTCGGCGCCGATGGTCAGCGCGACGAAGCTGACGATCTCGGTAGCCAGCGCCTGCGGATTCGGCGGCGCCCGGTCCGCGAACAGCTCAGCAATGCCCTTCACCAGATCGACCAGCAGCCGTGTCATGCGTTCGTTGGCGCCGAACCGGCCGCCGACGTGATCCTCGATCGACACGAGGCGACCGCGGAGTTCGGTCGCCGGAATATGCACCATCAGCAGACGCGAGTTGGCCGCCGAGGAAAGTTCGTAGGATCCGAGCTGACTGAGCAGAATGTATTCCCCGGCGCTGGCCACCCTGATCCGGCCGTTCTGCGTGAAGGTCACGCCGCCGGTGAGCGGAATGGCCAGGATGTAGAATGCGTCGCGCACCGCCTCGACGCGCTCCCAGTTCCATGCGAAGGGCTGCTCGGCCGCGAGGTTATCGATGCAGAGCCGGCCGATCTGGATCTGCCGGGTGGTGGTCAGGTTGCTTCGGGTGGCGGCTTCTTGCATGGCATTTTACTCTTTTTTGGGGACGATCGACCGGGGGCGTGTCGTGCTCGAATGGTTAGCGTTGAGCGATCATGACCTCCGTGCCGGCTTCGCGGAGCGCCGTTGCCAACGCTCCCTCCGGTTGCTGGTCGGTGACGAAGCGATCAATCTCGGTCCATTGGGCGAAGACGGTAAGGGCGCGTTGCTCGAACTTACTGTGGTCGGCGACGATGATGGCTTCGGCGGCCCGTTTGACCATTGCGCCGTAGACTGCTCCGGCCTCTTCATCGGCGTCGTTGATGCCCCGGCCGCCGACGCCGGTCGCACCCACGATGGCGCGGTTGGCCTCGTAGCTATTGATGCAGGCGATGGTCTGGGTGCCGAATACGTAACCTTCGGTCGAGTGGTAGCGCCCGGGACAGCACAGGATACGAATGGAGGGATTAGCCGCAAGCGCGCTGGCGATCGCGAAGTCGTTGATGATGACGGTGATGTCTTTGGCCTTGGCGGCGAGACGGCGGGCGACATGAAATGTGGTAGCGCCGGCGCCGAGCATCAGCACCTCGTTGGGCAGCACAAGATCGGCGATGGCGGCGGCAATGGCTTCGCGTTCGGCGATCATCAGCCGCTTTCGGTCGACCAGGGAAGGCTCGAGCGCGAACGGGCGCGACGCGCCGCCGTAGGTGCGGTTGATCAGCTTCTGGTCCTGCAGCTCCAGGAGGTCGCGGCGAATCGTTTCGCCGGAGACACCGAGAGCTGCCGCGAGTTCCGAGGCGCGCAGCGTTGGCGCGGCGGTTAGCTGCGAGATGATGTGCTTGTGGCGCGCGGTCTTGGAGAAGCGGTCGCCGTCCTGGCGCCGCGATGACTTCCTCATCGCGATCGTATCAGCGTCGTTCGCCGGAACGGGCTTGCTGTCCATTGATCCTCGAACGAACCCGGGGGCGGGCAGATCCGCAACACGGTTCGCATCGAAAGCTTCCTGCAGGTCATGTTGCAAGTCCACATCAATAATGTGGCACTTCCCTCATTTCTTGGGCAGCAGCGCGCACATGCCTTGGGCAACTCTTATGGCCTCTCCATGGAGCGCTATAGATAGCGCACTTTGGTGATTGCGCCCTTATGACGCCGCTGTCGTGCCCTGTCGCTCCTCTAAAGCATTGCCTGGATTGCATCGTCATTGTGGGAGCTTCCACCATGGCGCAAAGTGATCCGGACGCGAAGAGACACGCCGCGAGGCGGTGAACCCGAGCCGGAAAGAGACCGTATGCCGCGCGACAAAGAGATTTTGGCGCTGAATGCCTTCGACTCGAAGGCGCCGGCACCTGCGAATCCGGAGTTGCGCGCGGCGCTGGAACGGCGGATGCGCTCGTTCGGCTCAAGCTCGGTGCTGTTCTATCAGCAGCCGATCCGCATGGTGCGCGCCGAAGGCGTCTGGATGCATGATGCCGAAGGCCGGCGCTATCTCGATGTCTACAACAACGTTCCCTCAGTTGGGCATTCGCACCCGGCCGTGGTCGAGGCGATCCGCCGGCAGACAGGCCAACTCAACACCCACACGCGCTACCTGAATGATGTCGTAGACACTTATGCGGAACGGCTGCTCGCGACGTTCCCGGCGTCGATCGGCCATCTCGTCCTGACCTGCACCGGCAGCGAGGCCAATGACCTTGCTCTCCGGATCGCGCAGGCTGCCACCGGGGGCACCGGCTTCATCGTCTCCGAGGCGGCCTATCACGGCAACACTGCGGCAGTGACCGATGTCTCGCCTTCCTCGCGTCCGGGCCGCGCGCCTCCGTCCCATGTGCGGCTCGTTCCAGCACCGGAGTCGTTTCGCTCGCCGGAGAGCGATCTCGGCGCACGCTTCGCCGCCGCCGTGACGAATGCCGTTGCCGATCTCGAGCGGAGCGGTATCAAATTTGCGGGTCTGCTTGTCGATACGATCTTTTCAAGCGACGGCGTTTATGCCGATCCGCCTGGTTTCCTCGCGCCCGCGGTCGAGGCCGTGCACGCCAGGGGCGGTCTGTTCATCGCCGACGAGGTGCAGCCTGGTTTCGGCCGGACCGGGACCGCATTCTGGGGTTTTGAGCGGCACGGCGTGAGTCCCGACATCGTCACCATGGGCAAGCCGATGGGCAATGGCTTTCCGATGGGCGGCGTCACGACGCGGCCGGAGCTGATGGACCGCTTCACGGCAGAGGTGAAATATTTCAACACTTTCGGCGGCAACCCGGTAGCCGCTGCGGCCGGTCTCGCCGTGCTCGATGTCGTCCGCGATGAAGGACTGATGGAGAATGCTCGCACCGTCGGCGGTTATCTGATGGACGGGCTGCGCGAGATCGGCAATCGCCACATTCGGATCGGCGACGTTCGCGGGTCGGGTCTGTTCGTTGGGCTCGAACTGGTGCGCGATCGCGACTCGAAGGAGCCCGCGCCGGAGGTCGCGATCCAGGTCATCAATGGCCTGCGCGACCACGGCATCCTCATCGGCGCAGCCGGTCCTTACGGCAGCACGCTGAAGATCCGCCCGCCACTGTGTTTTACCAAAGAAAATGCCGACACAGTCGTATCGGCCTGCGATGCGGTTCTACGGGACATCGCTGCACCCTGATGCTTGCGATCAGCGGCCGGTAAACTCGCTGGTAATCAGGGCAATCGCCTCGTCGTCATTCCAATAGAGATTCCGCTCCGACAGGTCATGGCGGAGCGGAATAGTGTTAGGTGCTCGCGTTGGCACCGCAACTCGCCTCATTCACGTCGGCCGGCAGGTCGATGCAGGGATTGCCGTCGAAGAAACCGTGCGGCACCAGCTTGAACCCGGTGGAGGTGCACGGCTGGACCGGGAAGTCCTCGAGGCGAACCGGGTGATGCAGTCCGAAAACGTGCCAGAGCACGATATCGGTATTCTTGATCGGGCGGTCCTGCTTGACGAAGTCGGCGATTCCGCCGGCGCCGTCGGAATGGTTCATGTACTCGCCGGCCGGATAACGCTCGTTGGCATCGAAAGCCGTCACCCAGACGTGGTTCTGAGTGAAGTTGGACCGTTTTCCCGACGGCGAGTTGGGGTTGATGAACGGCGTCACGCAATTCATGGCTTCAAGCTTGTAGCTGACCGGCGTGCCCGCATAGTTGGTCTTGTTCGGGTTGACCACTTTCCAGTAACGCTGGCTCGCCGCATTGGCCCGGCGCGCCGCCTTTAGCTCGGTGTCGAGCACCGTTTCGCTTTCATAGAATGCGTTGCCGTGGGGGTTCTCCGGGCCTTCAGGCTCCGCATAGGTGTTGCACTCGACAAAACTGTTCTGGTCGCCATCGACCGCCATGTCGAGACGGGCGCAGAAAATATGCTGATGGATATGGCCGACGACTCCGGGCAGCACCTCGCGGGCGTATTTGCCGGGCTGGCCGGGAATGCAGGCGGCGGTGTTGATGATGCCGGTCGCCTTCATCTCGAACTCGATCGAACCGTCGATGTGGAAATACCAGTACAGCGCATATTCGTAATTGCCGACCGTGCAAATGGTTGAGACCACCAGTTTGCGTGCGCGCCGAATCTCGGCGTGGCCGGTGCGGAAATCCCAGTGCTTCCACAGCAGACCGGAATCCTCCTCATGGATGCAGATTGCCTTTTCGATCGTCACTACGTCGCCGTTCATCGTGTTCAGATGCACGTCGAGATATTCGATGACCCCGAGGCAGTCGCAGCCGAGTTTCAGCGAGTTGGCCAGCTTGCCGATGCCGTATTCCCCGATGTCGAAGACGTTCTTGCGGAAGTGGCCGTTGGCCGGGCTGCCATAGGGTACCACCATTTCGACCAGCGAGGCGCGGTGCAGCACATGGCGGCCGTCATATTGTATGTCGTGCAGGGTGAGGGCTTCGCGGGCGTTGAATCCGACCACGAAGGACCACTTGTCCCAAGTGAGCTGGCTGCCTAGTACCTTGAAGTTGATGCCCTCCGGCTGAACCACATCGATCGGTTTCAGCGGTTTGCGATTGGTCGTGATGAATTCCTTCTCATAGTTGGCTTCCTTGAGCGGAATCGGGATTGCGCCATAATCATCGACGCGGATCACCTCCCAGGTCTTCAGATCGATCACGGCGTTGAGCCCCTCGATCGGATGGGCGTAGAAATTCTCGTTCTCGCGCAGGCGCTGCCAGGCGAACACGTGGCACAGATGCCGCCCCTCCTCGCCGGGGATCGAGAAATTGCCCGCCGACCACGGATCGACGCAGACCGTTGTCATGTCGGTGATGCCGCGCCGTGCGCAGCCGGCGATGAACTCCGGATGCTGGCGCACGAAGCCTTCGATGGCGGCAAACTGTTCGAGCTGGATCATCGGCTGCGCCGTCGGAAATTCCTTGCGCGACGTGATTGTGCCGTCGTCAAGCGAGACACACAGCTGCGTCACGCGGACGGGTTTGGTGCTGAAGACGCCGACGCGTGCGTTCCGCGCGATCGGAGATCCTGGCTTAAAGGATCGGACGGTCGTTTTTTCAGGCTCCAACAGCTCGATCGTCTCGAACCGCGTGTCCACACCATAGGGCGGATCCGCGTTGACGATGGCGGCGACCTTGACAATCTCTGTTGGCGTGAGGGCCTGTAGCGGATGCAGGACGGAAGACGCATCTGCCTTCGCTTTTGTCGTTTGGCAGCAATCGATGTTTTCTACGAGGCCCATGGTTTCTTCTCCTGTTTCAGCCGTGACGTTGCGCAAGGGGCTTATGGCCCATTTGTCTTATCGAAGGCGCGTCCGAGCCTGGCGTAGATCTCAGGGCGACGCGACTTGATCCGGATCGCGAAGCCGACTCGATCGCGCAGAAACGACGCATCATGGAGTGTGGGCGAACGGCATGATTGACAATAGCCGCCAATCCTGGAGCCTCCGAACGATCGCACGATCGAGTGCGGCGAATACGAGAGTTTGTGTGAGAAAACCACGATGAGTTTCAGGCGCGCAGCTCGGGCCGCCTGGTCCAACACTGTTCAACAGTTCCAGTTTTCCGTGTCCCTGTATTCCCGTCACGTCGATCGCCCTCCAGCTTGGATACAGCGAGACTAGCGCGTTTTCACGCGGCTTCAAGATTCAGGTCGGAGAGACACCTGCGGAATTCCGCAAGCGCGAGAAGCTGACACGGCCGCGAGCGCCCATGCCGCCCTGAGCTGAGCTGGAAACGATCGGTTCTCTCCAGTTGTTGGCGCTCCTGTTCCGCGCGCTCCAGCGCGGCCAGTCGACTTTCCTGGATGAAAACGACGATGCAAGCATCCGCTTCAACGTGTTCGCCGATAGTCTACGCGTAAGCAGTCGGTCATGAGACAAATCAGCATCAAGTATCTGTCGCGTGAGCACCGGTGCATAGCTGTCTGTTTAGGATCGAACAAACCCTGACTTTCAAGGAACTGCTGTTCTTGAAGTAGGGCGGACTCTGAAAGCATGAAAGAGTTGTCGATGGAACACTTGAGCAAGAGGGGATGCGGCTACTCCAGCATTTGTATGCGATCATGCCGCCGAATCTACCCATAAGGGTCGTGGGGCTAGTGAAGCAGTGGGTGCAGCATTAGTGTGCTGCTGAGGCGGCGGCGCGCCGGTGAAGCAAAGCGAGGCGTTTCCGGTGCGGTTATCTGAGGTTTGATTCAGTAAGCCAATGTTTTTATTGGTGGGTCTGGTAGGACTCGAACCTGCAACCGGACCGTTATGAGCGGGACGACAAAAGACATGCTTGAAAGATTGGACTGGCGCCGGCCTTTCCAGCATGCGACGCGGGAGGATGACCACCACGAAGGCTGTTGCACGCCTTGAGTGCCTTATCTTCCGGTAAGCAGCCACTCAGCCCTGGGTCCGTGGCGTTCGGCGTCGGCGCTGGAGCCAAGTGGCAAAAGTCGACATGTCGGTCGGCAATGCCTTTCCAAGCAATTGCCGAATTTAACGCGGCCGTATTCTGCTGCTCCGGTGAGAGGTTATTCGACGTCGGCGGTTGACGCCGCGTGTGCGAGCGCGGCGGGCAATGAATTCTTTCATCAATGGCAGAAAGAACGCCTTGCTGAACCGGCCGAGTGGCGGCTCCGGCTCAAGATAGAACGACTGGCCGATCGTGTCCTGATTATATTCGTCAAGAATGATCCAGAGACGCAAGCTGGCGTCGAGCCCGGCGCGGCGTTTCTCCATTTCGGGAATTTCGGCAGCGAAGCGATCAGACGAGGGCCGTTGACTGGTGATTGGAAACAGCACCAGCACATCATCACCTTTCGGTCGGGCGATCCTGACACCCACAGCAACCGGACGAGGCTTCCGCCCTTCTGTTTCACCGCGCTCGGCCTCGCGGACCCACAGATAGGGAAAGCGGATCACGCAGCCGGTGCGCAGTTCATCGAGGCTCACGTTTCCTCGCCGTCCTGCTCATAGGCGTTGATCGCCTCTTTGACGCCTTCGAATAGGTCCTCGGGCATGGTTTCAAGCCGGCCGGCCGTACGCGTATCGGCCTTCGTCACGAGCCTGCGGTAATCTTCAATGCTGAGCAGCACCAAGCGCGGTTTGTTCCGCTGGGTAATGGTCACGGGCCGGCGCAGGGCTTCTGCAATGATGTCTCCCGACTTCCGTGACAGATCGCTGGTCGAATATTCGGTCATGGGGTGCTCTCCAGTAATGCTGTAATATACAGCAATGATGTAAATGCTGCAAGACTTCCGGTGGAACCGGACTGCCCGGCTTCCGCCGAAATCCTGGTTTCGCTGGGGTTTTTGGCCTTTGGGC
>Ga0137403_10005783_pt1 | contig 14288 bp, 15 predicted proteins | sample CZOMad2_1_16fung_FD_122057 | JGI IMG/M metagenome (GOLD analysis project Ga0137403, IMG submission 122057) | Vadose zone soil fungal communities from Angelo Coast Range Reserve, California, USA - CZOMad2_1_16fungal (Hybrid Assembly) | ecosystem: Environmental > Terrestrial > Soil > Vadose zone... | reverse complement strand
CCTCGACAACCCGTTCGGCACGAGGTTGTCACCTATGTCTTAGGTACGTTCTGTTACCTATGTCTCCGGGCTGGACATACCGTAGCGTGGCGGAGAGGGAGGGATTCGAACCCCCGATAGGCTTGCACCTATGCCGCATTTCGAGTGCGGTGCGATCGACCACTCTGCCACCTCTCCAGGCGCCATGACGGGACGAAACAGGCCCGTCCTAGCGCGTTTTCGAGCGAAGTGGAATCCGGTTCGCGTGAAGAAAACGCGCCTATCTATAAATTAAAGCGAATTCCGACGCCAAACCGGGTCCATCTTTGCCAAATGCGCTCCAGGTCGGGCCGAGTTCTAAGCGAGGATGACAGGGCAGACAAGGCATTGCACCGGTGAAATTCTCGCGCGCGCCAGCCTGTGGCGTGGAGAAGAGTGGGACCGCCAGACGCGGAAAAAACCGGCGGTCCCGTGTCGCATCATTGAAATTGCAGGCCGGAAGTGCGGCTTCGCTGGCCAGCCTGAGCGACAAGGCCACGGTAGCGCTCCGCACAGGCGCAGCAACGCGATCCCGGTTTTAACCTAACTGGTCAAGGTTACTGGGCGCGCACGTGTCAATTTCGCGGAGGGAAATTTCAAAGCGGAGGACGCTCTCGCTGAACCCAGAGCTGAACCGAGGGGCGTTCCCATTGCGCCTTCGCATAGCGAACCAGGCGAAGGGGAACCTCATCGCCATTCAAAATCAGCCGGTGAAGCATGACGGCGAGATCGACGTCGGCGATCGACCAAGCGCCAAACAGGTTCTCCCCACCATGGCTGAGTAATTCCAAGGCCGCCGCAAGGAGCTTGTCCGATGCGGTTTGCGCCTCCGGCGAAAGCGGAGCCGAGACCGGGCGGTAAAAGATGGTCGACGTTGGACGTTCCAGGCGGATCGGCATCAGGTCGCTTCGCAGCCATGCCTGAACCTGACGCGCCCGCGCGCGCATTTGCAGGTCAACCGGGAATATCGGGGGATCCGGGTAAACCTCTTCGAGGTACTCGGCGATCGCAGAGGATTCCGAAATCGCGAAGTCGCCATCGATCAGGGTCGGCACCCGCTGCGTGAGCGATGTCTTCGCATAGCCCGGCGCATTGTTCTCTGCCCTCGCCAGATCCAGCGTTCTGATTTCAAACGGCAACTGCTTCTCCGTCAGCGCCACGAAGGCCGACATCGTATAGGGAGAGGTGAACTCCGAGTCTGCGTAAAGAAACATGGCCATCGTGTTGCGCTAGCTCCGCCCGGCGACAAATCGCCGTCGTTCCTAGCGCTTCAGAACCTTTCTGAAAAGATGCCGTTGGCCTCCCGTGCAAGCCGCAAGTCTTGGCTTACCGTTCATCGGCTGCGGCCGCGGCCGCTATTTGTGGGCCCGCCCCCGCTTCAATCCTTGCTCTTCTTCTCTTTCTTCTCGTCTTTTTCTTTCTTGTCGTCCTTCTTGCGGTTGGAAAAGCGTGCATTGCCCAATCCCGTGCCGATGGTGAGAACGCCCCAGCGGTCCACGTCCTGCATGAACGGAATCTCGGAAAGGCCCTGCGCCACGCCATCATTGTGCATCAAGACCGCAGTGTCGTGACCACCGATCTCCGGGATCGCCTCGACGAGGCTCGCCGGCAGGTTGAACTTGCTGCTCTCCCAGTTGCCAGGCAGGTTCTGCGCGCCCTTCTCGATCGAACCGTCGTGGTTGATCACACCGGGACAGGCGATCCCGATAAACGGCGCCAGCTTCAAGCCCTCCGTCTCGGCCTCCGCAATCAACCCTTTCAGCATCTTGACCAGGCGCTTGACGGTGCCTTCGCGGGTCGGCTCATCGTCGGCATGACGCCAAAGCTCGGACCTGAAGACCGACGCCTTCGACAGGTCCGGCGCCTTCTTCCAGCGGGTTTCAACCAGGCCGCAGCGGATGTTGGTGCCGCCGATATCGACGGCGAGGATGCTGTCATGGGCCTCGAATATCCACGACGGCGCCAGATGCAGGCAGCCGATCAGGCCGGCTTCATCGGGGTGAAAGCGGATCGGCACCAGATCGACCTCAAACCCTTCGGCCTTGAGCAGGATGTCAGTGCGCGCAATCGCGAGCTCGCCGACCCGGCTCTGGCGAAAGCCGCCGCCGACCACGATGCGTTCGGTGTCGGCCCAGGCTTTGGTCTTCAGGAAGCGCGTCGTCACATAGGCCAATTCCTGCGCGAATTCCTCGATCGCGCCGTGCACCAGCGCGGCCGCACCGATGTCCTCGCCCACCAGCGCCTCGTCGAGCGTGCCCTTGCTGATGGCTTCAGCGGATTTGTCACCGAGCGGATCTTCGCCGTTCTTTTTCAGCGGCTTGCGCAGGCTGTCCAATATCTTGCGGAACGCGCCCTTGCTGGCGCGGTCGCCGAGGAAACCGTCGTCGTCTTTCAACTCGACATTGAAGCTGTCGACGTCAACCGACGGCAGGCGGGCGGCGCCGTGCCGGCCGATGCCGGTGGTGGTCAATACGTCCTCAGCCATTTTGCCCTGTCAAAGCCAGAATGGGGGACAACAAACAGGGAACCTGTTGGTTTCATGGGGCGCGAGTGGCGAATAGGGAGTGACGAATAGCGAACAGAGAAAGTGCCATTCGCTACTCGCTATTCGCCACTCGCCATGCCTTTTTGGCCCAAATCCCTCACATTTGGCCGGTTTTCGGGCCAGTTTGCCTTGACTCGGGTCCGCCAGTGGCTATAAGTCCCGCACCCGGCGCGGGATCTTTCTCGCGCTGTTTGTTTTTGCGCGGCTTTTGAGGGTTCTGACCCGATCGCGCGGAAATTGAACCCATAACGACTGTAGAAGAAGCCGACCCGGACGTGTCCGAGGCCGGGATCGAACACGAAGGAATAAAACGATGTTCGCAGTCATCAAAACCGGCGGCCGGCAATACCGCGTCGTTCCGGATGATGTGCTCGAGATAGGCAAGATCGCCGGCGATGTCGGAACGATCGTGCAGCTGGGCGAAGTTCTCCTGGTCGGCGGCGAATCCCCGGTGCTAGGTACACCCACGGTTGCCGGCGCCTCGGTGGCTGCCGAAGTGCTGCAACACAAGCGCGGCCCGAAGGTCATCGCCTTCAAGAAGCGCCGCCGCAAGAATTCGCGTCGCAAGCGCGGCTATCGCGATGAGATCACGGTGCTGCGCATCACCGAGATCCTGACCAACGATAACAAGCCGAGCATCGGACCGCGCCCGAAGCGCGAAAAGCCGGTGGTGGCAGCCCCGGCGGGTGGTGACGACGACGCGCCGAAGGCCGCGAAGAAAAAGGCAGCGCCCAAGAAGGCGGTTGCCAAAAAGGCCGCGGCAAAACCGCGCGCCAAGACTGACGCGAAAAAGGCTGAAGCGAAAAAAGCCCCGGCCAAGAAGGCGGCCGCGAAGGGCAAAAGCGGCAAGAAGTGAGACCAGTTTAGCGTGACAAAAAGTGAAATGATTCCGTCAAGGAATTGATTTAGAGAATAGATAGAGTTGGAGACGAGCCATGGCTCACAAAAAAGCAGGCGGTTCATCGCGTAACGGCCGGGATTCGGCGGGCAAGCGCCTGGGCATCAAGGCCTATGGCGGCGAACACGTGATTGCCGGCAACATCATCGCGCGTCAGCGCGGCACCACCTGGCACCCCGGCCTTAATGTCGGCATGGGCACTGACCATACTCTGTTTGCCAAGATCGAGGGTCGAGTTGAGTTTCGCGCAAAAGCCAATGGCCGCACCTTCGTATCGGTTGTTCCGATGACGGAAGCTGCGGCCGAGTAAACGGTGGACGAGTTGAGTCCGCCGGGTCCTGTTGAACCGGCGGAGCTCGTAAAGGCTCCAAAGGGGAGGCGGGAAACCGGCCTCCCCTTTTTTGTTGCGCGTATCCCGCAAAGAACACGCGGGATAATCCAAGAGCGATCTCCAGGAGCCCGATATGCTGCAGGATATCCCGACCCCGATATTGCACGAGCCGAGGCGCTGCGTCCTCGAGACGGAACGGCTGGTGCTGCGCCGGCCAACGCTCGCGGACGTAAAGGCAATCGCGCGTCTCGCCAATGATCGCCGCATTGCGGAAAATACCCGCCGCCTGCCGCATCCCTATTCGCAGGACCATGCCGTGGATTTTGTGCGCGCAGTCGCAAACGACAAGCCCGAAACCGTGTTCCTGATCGAACATCATCACGTCCCGATCGGGATGGTCGGCATTGATTGGCGTGAGCCGGCGACGCCGGAGCTGGGCTACTGGCTCGGCGTCGAGTATTGGGGCCGGGGTTTTGGCACCGAGGCGGCCCGTGCGGTGATCGATTTCATCTTCGAGGCGTTCGACGTCGAGCAATTGATCTCGGGCGCGCGCGTTGCCAACCCGGACTCGCGCAACATTCTGGAAAAGTGCGGCTTCCAGTGGAGCGGCGTCGAACTGCATCGCTTCGAGGCGCTGGGATCGTCGACGCCGGTCGATTGTTTCCGGCTTTCACGAAGCGTGTGGGCGTCGCTGAAGAACTGGGGCAATTCGACCCGGCGCGAACGGTAATTGCTTTCATCCTCCCCCGCGGGGAGGATGAAGCTCACGCCGGCGGACTGACCGCAGTTTCCTGATGGCCGAGATTTCGCTCGCGCAAGAAGATGTAAAGTCCGGCGCTGATGATGATCGCGGCGCCGACCATTGTCGGCCATGACGGTACGTCCCCGAACACGATGATACCGAACATGATCGCCCACACGATCATGGAGTATTGATACGGCACGACGACGCTGGCCGGCGCGAGCTTCAGCGAGCGGTTGACGCACAACAATGCGCTTACTGAGATGCAGCCGGCGACCGCAAACCAGGCGAGGCTGCCGAGGCTCGGCGTAACCCATCCGAACGGCGACATCAGCGCGCCCAACGTGAAGGTGCCGAAAAATTGCGACGTCGCCATTACGATGTCGGGCGTCGCACGCAACAACCGCGTGATCAACATCAATACCGAGAAGCACAGGCTGCCGCCGAGCGCGATCATCGCCGGCCAGGAGATGGTTTGCGACGTCGGGCGCAGCGCGACCAGCACGCCGCAGAAGCCAATCACGATCGCGCTCCAGCGCCGCCAGCCGACCCGCTCGCGCAGCACGATCGCCGACAGCGCGGTGACGAAGATCGGACACGCGAGGTAGTAGGTAGTGACGTCGGCAAGCGGCAGATAAACCGTCGCCAGGAAGAAGGCGGCAACTTCGAGCGTCGAGAGGAAAACCCGGAGCAGTTGCAGGTGCGGCCGCTCCAGGAGCGCGAACGCTGCGCGATAGCGCCAGATCAACGGCGACAGCACCAACAGCGCCGCGCAGGCGCGCAGCCACAATAGCTGCCCGACCGAATAGGTCGCGACCAAGAATTTTCCCAAGGCATCGCCAAAGGAAAACATGAAGATCGAGATCAGCATCAATCCGATGCCGGCAAGCCGCGCGGAGCGCTCGTCGTTATGGGCCGAGATTCGTTCAAGCAGGGTCATGGCGAGGGTGTTTAACGGCGTGGTCGCACGGTACAAGCCTGATTGCCGCCACCCCACCTCTGCGATACCGGTAGGCCAAAAGCCCACCTTGCAGGAAACCAGGCATGACCGATTTCGATCCCACCACGCATCGCATGGTGCCGCAGCAACGCTGGTTCGAGGATTTTGTGCTGGGCGAGCGTTTTGTGATTCCCAGCCGCACCATGACGTCGGCGGTGTTCGCCGCCTTTCAGACGGCGAGCGGCGATACCCATCCCGTGCATTACGATGTCGAATATTGCCGCGCCCGCGGCATGCCGAACTTGCTGGCCCATGGCTTCCAGACCCTGATCCACACCGCGCCCGGCGCGGGGCTGTTTCCCTTCATGGTCGAGGAATCGCTGGTCGGGTTCCTCGAACAATCGAGCCGGTTCTTAAAGCCGGTATTCGCCGACGACACGATCTATCCCGCGCTAGAGGTGGCGGAACTCACACCGGGCCGCACCACCGGGGTGGTTTCCTTGCGCTCGACCGTGTTCAATCAGCGCCGCGAGGTGGTGCTGGAGGGATTGCAGAAGTTTCTCATTCGCCGGCGGCCGACCCAGCCGTGATGGACGTCACACATTTTCGAAATCGGCGCCACCTCATTCGATCACTCGTCGGCTCGCCCGATCAATGTCGGCGGCAGATCAAGGCCAAGCGCCTTGGCGGCCTTCAGATTGATGATCAGCAAGAATTTGGTCGGCTGATAATAAGGGATGTCGACCGGTTTGGCTCCGCCCGGATTTGATGCACATCATTGGCCATGCGCTCGGCCAATTCGCCGAGATCGGGCGCATAAGTCATGAACCCGCCGAGGTCGACATAGTCGCGGTAGGGATAAATCACCGGGAGACGGAGCTGACTGGCCAGCTCCGCGATCAAGGCGCGGTGCGCCAGAAAGCTGCCGCCTTCATCGACGAGGACGGCGTCGAACTGCGCTTGCGCCTTCTCGGCGAAGGCGCGGCGACATTGATTGCGGGAAGGAAACTTCCGGTCAGCGCGATTCCCATCTGCTGCGCGGTCTCGCGATAAGATAATCCTGTCTGGTCGCGCCAGACGTTTGACAGGAGATAGGTAACCTTTGCCGCCCGTGGAATTGCCTCCTTGAGAATTTGCAGGCGCTTGGCGATGGCGATGCCGGGATCGATGCTGACACCCGTCAGATTGCCTCCGGGATGCGCAAGGCTCGTGATCAATCCCGCCGCGACCGGATCTCCTGTGATCGCGACGATCGGTATCGTGGAGGTAGCCGCCATGAATGCCGTGGTAAGATCATTGAGGTTGGTGACGATGACCTCCGGATTGTGGTTGACGACCTCGAGCCCGCGCGCCTAATGCCAGCGACGACGCCATAGCGCCGCCGAGCAGGGTCAGGAACTGGCGGCGCTTCACTCGATAATCTCATCGGCACGCAGCAATAGTGAAGTTGGCACCATGATTCCCATTTCCTTGGCAACCTTGAGATTGACGATCAACTCGAATGCCGTCGGTTGCAGGACCGGCAGCTCGGCGGCCTTGGCCCCCTTCAAAATTCGAGCGGTGTAATCGCCGAGTTGGCGATAAGAACTCTGCAACTGGCTTCCATAGCTGATTAGCCCTCCTGCAGCCACAAATTCGCGCCGTCCGTAAATCGCTGCCAGCGAATGCCGGCGCGCCAGAGCCACGATCTGTGTGGCAATGCTGTTAAAAAACGGATTAGATTGAATCAGGAGCGCGCCCGCGCCTTTGGACACCAGCGAATCGAATGCGGCCTCGCAGTCGGATAGGGTTGCAACGTTTACGACAACGACGCTTTGGCCCAATGCCCGGGCCGCAGCTTCGGCCGTTTGCTCGTCGGTCTTGGCGCTTGGGTCGGCCGGATTGGCCAGGAACCCGACGATCGAGGCGTTGGGGGCCAGGTCGCGAAGCAACTCGATGCGCTTGGCGACAAGGGCGGTCGAAAACAGGCTTATGCCGGTGACGTTGCCACCTGGCCGGTTCATGCTGGCGACGAGGCCACTCTCCACCGGATCAAATGCAATCGTGGAAACGATCGGAATAGTCGTTGTGGCGGCTTTGGCCACCTGGACTGCCTGGTCCCCGCCACTTGCGACAATTACAGCGACGGGGCGACGCACCAATTCGGCAACCATGCCGGCTAGGCGCTCATTGTGGTTTTCCGCCCAGCGATATTCGATGACGACGTTTCGCCCTTCGTCATAACCACCTTCACTCAAGCCGCGACGGAACGCGTTGACAAACGGCGCCCATACCTCCGGCGACAATCCATTCAGAAACCCAATCACCGGTATCCCCGGTTGCTGCGCGCGTACCGCTAGCGGCCAGGCCGCAGTAACCCCGGCCAGCATCGACATAAATTCACGGCGCTTCATTTCGATTACCCTGTCGGCATAGAGAGGAAAGGATTGGCGGTGATGCGTCGACCTGCCTCGTTCGCGCGGGCTTTCGGTTCGCTCGCTCTCTACCACGGCGGGAATATCCTGCGAAGTCTCGAAAAGGCCCGGAAATATGGAGTTTCGCTGATATTTACCAAGCTTTGAGGTTGCCGCTTCGGCGTCGCTGCCCTACCTATACGCGATGAAATTTCTCGACGAGGCAAAAGTCTATATCCGCTCCGGCGACGGCGGCAACGGCTGCGTGGCGTTTCGCCGCGAGAAGTACATCGAGTTCGGCGGACCAAGCGGCGGCAATGGCGGCCGCGGCGGCGACGTGATCGTCGAAGCGGTCGATGGGCTCAACACCCTGATCGATTACCGCTATCAGCAGCACTTCAAGGCGCAGAAGGGCACCAACGGCATGGGCAAGGACCGCCATGGCGCCAACGGCAAGCCGATCGTGCTCAAGGTGCCGGTCGGAACGCAGATTTTCGATGAAGACCGCGAGACCTTGATCCACGACTTCACCACGCTCGGCGAAAAATTCGTGCTCGCCGAAGGCGGCAATGGCGGGTTCGGCAACGCGCATTTCAAATCGTCCACCAACCGCGCCCCGCGCAACGCCAACCCCGGCCAGGAGGGCGAGGAGCGCTGGATCTGGCTGCGGCTGAAACTGATCGCGGATGCCGGCCTGGTCGGCCTGCCCAACGCCGGCAAGTCGACCTTGCTCTCGGTGGTCAGCGCGGCCAAGCCGAAGATCGCCGATTATCCCTTCACCACGCTGCATCCGCAGCTCGGCGTGGTCGATGTCGACGGCCGCGAATTCGTGCTGGCGGATATTCCGGGGCTGATCGAAGGCGCGCATGAGGGCGCCGGCCTCGGCGACAGATTTTTGGGCCATGTCGAGCGCTGCCGTGTCTTGCTGCATCTGGTCGACGCCACCTGCGAGCATGCCGGCAAGGCCTACACCACGGTACGGACCGAGCTTGACGCCTATGAGGGACATCTCGCCGACAAGATCGAGATCGTGGCGCTGAACAAGATCGACGCGGTGACGCCGGACGAGCTGAAGAAGCAGAAGGACCGGCTGAAGCGCGCCGCCAAAAAAACGCCGCTGCTGATGTCGGGGGTCACCGGCGCCGGCGTGAAAGACGCGCTGCGTGCACTGATCGAGGTGATCGGCGAGGCCCCGGTATCGGTGAAGGCGAAGGGCGCGGCGCAGGCCGAGCCGTGGGCGCCGCAGACGACGTAGCCCGTTCTCGGTTTATTCAATTCGCCCGTCAACAATGACGCACATTGCGCTCACCGATCGAAGTCCACCGCCGTGGTATTGCCGCCGCTGATGATGACGGCCACGCGCTCTCCGCTCTGCGGTCGATAGGCACCCGATATCAATGCCGAGAACGCCGCGGCGCCGCCCGGCTCGGCGACGATCCGCAGCGCCTGCCACAGCACATCCTGTGCCCGCCTGATCGCCGCATCGGCGACCAGCACGGTGCTCGCCACATGGTCCCTGGCGATGGGAAAAACCCGTGCGCCGATCCGGCGCGGTGCAAGCGAGTCGGCCGCGAGGCCGCCGGCTTCCGCATCGACGGGATGTCCGGCCTCCAGTGCCTTGGTCAGCGTCGGCGCGGCCAAGGGCTCAACGCCGACTACCTTGATGCGGCCGGCATACCAGGCAGCCAGGCCTGCGATCAGGCCGCCGCCGCCGACCGAGACCAGCAGCGTGTCGAACCCGGCCTGCTGATCAAGCTCGAGGCCGATGGTGCCCTGTCCCAGCATGGTCTCGTCCTGATCGAACGCATGCACCGGCATTGCCCCCGATTGCTGCGCCCACGCCTCGCTGGCAGCGAGCGCGTCGGCATAGCGATCGCCTTCGATGACCAGATCGGCGCCATATTCACGGATGCGCGCGACCTTGGCCGGGGAGGAAACGCTGGGAATGAAGATCTTTGCCGGCACCTTGAGCTTCATGGACGCATAGGCGACAGCAGCACCGTGATTGCCGCCCGAGGCCGCCACCACGCCGGCCGCGGGCACCTTGCGGGCCAGGAGATTGGCGAAGGCGCCGCGGGCCTTGAAGGAGCCGGAGTGTTGAAAAAGCTCCAGCTTGAGAAAGACGCTGCCCGGCGCGAGGCCGACGTCAGCCGCATCGATCTCGACCATCGGCGTGCGCCGGACATACGGCCGGATCAGCTTTTCGCAGCGCGCGATCTGCTCCGGATTAACGGCATCGGACACATTCGACATGACCATCCTGCAAATTCTCACACCACCCCGCGGCTTGACAGTAATTCGTCATTTGGCTAATTAGCAATATGATTATTTCCGATGACGATGTCGAAGCGGCGTTGCGGGCGCTGGCCAGCGACCGGCGTCTGCTGATCATGGAATGGCTAAAGCATCCGAAAGCGCATTTCCGGGCGCAGGTCGATGGCGACCTTGCCAGCGACGGCGTGTGCGGCGTGCTGATCGCCGAGAAACTCGCGGTGAGCCAACCGACCGTCAGCGAGCATCTGAGGATTTTGTCGCAAGCCGGATTGCTGCGCTCCAAACGGATCAAGCAATGGACGTTCTACAAACGCGACGAAGCCCGCATCGCGAAGCTGAAGCGGGCGATCGTTGCGAAAATTTGATGCGCGGCGAAGACGTCGCGTCTCGAAGACCTCATCCTGAGGGGCATCGCGAAGCGATGCGTCTCCTCAGCAGCCGTAGGGTGGGCAAAGCGAAGCGTGCCCACCATTCAAGATCGCGATCGCATCAGTGGTGGGCACGGCGCAAGGGGCGCCTTTGCCCACAATTCGCTCACACGCTCTCAGTATGAGGGCTTCGGGATGTTGCGCATCGGCGGCGCAACCGCGCCTTCCGGATGCGCTCCTCATGCGATAACGACGAAGCCGTTAGGCGGGAATGAGGCCAGGGATAGATTCACGGCTTGCGCATCCTGCTTGCTGCTTTAAAACTCGCCCATTCCGAAAATCCCATTCATCACCATCCCCTGACAGATCGATCGATGTCCCGCCCAGACCTCAAGAACTTCCGCCGCATTGTCGTCAAGGTCGGCTCCTCGCTGCTGGTCGATTCCGACGCCGGTGAGGTGCGGGCGTCGTGGCTGGCCGCCCTCGCCGCCGATCTGGCAAGGCTGCACGGCGAGGGGCGCGAACTCCTGATCGTCTCGTCAGGTGCGATTGCGCTCGGCCGCGGCCGTCTGAAACTGCCGCGCGGCGCGCTGAAGCTCGAGGAAAGCCAGGCTGCTGCGGCGGTGGGGCAGATCGCGCTGGCGCGAATCTGGTCGGAGGTGCTGGGGCATCATGGCATCGGCGCCGGGCAGATCCTGGTGACCCTGCAGGACACCGAGGAACGCCGCCGTTATCTCAACGCGCGCTCGACCATCGCCAAGCTGCTGGAATGGCGCGCCGTGCCGGTGATCAACGAAAACGACACCGTCGCCACCAATGAAATCCGCTACGGCGACAACGACCGCCTCGCCGCGCGGGTCGCGACCATGGCGAGCGCGGACCTCTTGATCCTGCTGTCGGATATCGACGGCCTCTACGATGCGCCGCCGGGCAGCAACCCGAACGCGAAGCTGATTCCGACCGTCGATTCGGTGACGTCCGAAATCGAAGCCATGGCGGGCGCCGCGCTATCCGAACTGTCGCGCGGCGGCATGCGCACCAAGATCGAGGCGGCCAAGATCGCAACCACCGCAGGCACACATATGCTGATCGCGTCCGGCACGATCGAGCACCCGCTGCAGGCGATATCGGACGGCGGGCGCTGCACCTGGTTTCTGACGCCGGCCAATCCGGTGACCGCGCGCAAGCGATGGATCGCGGGATCCCTGGAGCCGAAGGGCACGCTGACCATCGATGCCGGCGCGGTGAGCGCCTTGCGCGCGGGCAAGAGCCTGTTGCCGGCGGGCGTCATCCGGGTCGACGGGCAGTTCGCCCGTGGCGATGCCGTCATCGTGCGCGGCCCCGACACCCATGAGATCGGCCGCGGTCTCGTCGCTTATGACGCCGAGGACGCCGAGAAGATCAAGGGCCGCTCGTCGCCGGATGTGATGGCGATCCTCGGCATCAGCGGACGGGCGGAAATGATCCACCGCGACGATCTCGTGGTCGGCCCGAGCGGCGGCTTTTCCGCGAACTAGGCCAATGGCCGAGTGCCACGAGCCGGCCGCATGCCCCCGCAAGATTTGGCAACGCCCCCAGCCATGCCCCCTCGGCGCCTCGCAAAACGCTGATTTCCATGCTAGGGCATCGTCTTAATTGATACTGGAACAGACATGAGCGCGCCGCTGAAGGCGATCGACGGAAACGCCGATTTGCCGGCCCTGATGACCGACCTTGCCACCCGCGCGCGCGCCGCCGCGCGGGTGCTGGCGCTTGCCTCCCCCGAACAGAAAAATCACGCACTCGATGCGATCGAGCACGCCATCCGCGCCAATGCATCCGCGATCCTCGCGGCCAACGCCGAGGATGTGGCGGAAGTTCGCGCCACCGGGGCAACGGCGGCCTTCATCGATCGGCTGACGCTGACGCAAGCGCGCATCGATGCGATGGCCGACGGCGTCGCGACCGTGCGCGATATCGCCGATCCCATCGGCATCGTGACCGAGAGCTGGCAACGTCCGAACGGCATGGTCATCGAGCGCGTGCGGGTGCCGCTCGGTGTCGTCGCCGTGATTTTCGAAAGCCGCCCCAATGTCGCGGCCGACGCCGGCGTGCTGTGCCTGAAATCCGGCAACGCGGTGATCTTGCGCGGCGGCTCGGACAGTTTTCGCTCCTGCCGGGCGATCCACGACTGTCTGGTGCAGGGATTGCGCGATGCCGATCTGCCCGAGGCTTCGATCACGCTGGTGCCGACCCGTGATCGATCAGCGGTGGGCCTGCTGCTGACCGGATTGAACGGCGGCGTCGACGTCATCGTGCCGCGCGGCGGCAAGAGCCTGGTCGCACGTGTCGAAGCCGAAGCCCGGGTCCCGGTGTTCGCGCATCTCGAAGGCGTCAACCACGTCTATGTCGATCATGCCGCCAATCTCGAAATGGCGAAGTCGATCGTGCTGAACGCCAAGATGCGGCGTCCCGGCGTCTGCGGCGCCGCCGAAACCTTGCTGGTCGATCGCAAGGGCGCGTCGACCAGCCTCAAGCCGCTGGTCGAGATGCTGATCGACGCCGGTTGCGAGGTCCGCGGCGACGACGCCGTGCAGCGCGCCGATCCCAGGGTGAAGGCGGCCTCCGACGAAGACTGGGATACCGAATATGAGGACGCGATCATCACCGCCAAAGTGGTGGACGGCGTCGACGAGGCGATCGCGCATATTCACAACCACGGTTCGCATCACACCGATGCGATCGTGACGGAAGATGCAGACGCCGCCCGCAAATTCCTCAACGAGGTCGATTCGGCGATCGTGCTGCATAACGCGTCGACCCAGTTCGCCGACGGCGGCGAATTCGGCTTCGGCGCGGAAATCGGGATCGCCACGGGTAAGTTTCACGCCCGCGGCCCGGTCGGCGCCGAGCAGCTGACCAGTTTCAAATACCGCGTCCACGGCACCGGGCAGACGCGGCCGTGAACACAACATTGCGCACGCGGTGGCTTCGTTGAAGAGAGCTTCAGTCGCGTTGCCGTCCGTCTCCCAGGCCATCCCGCTCTATACCAACGGCATGCGGATCGGCCTGCTCGGCGGCTCGTTCAATCCGCCCCATGTCGCGCATCGCGCCATCAGCCTGTTCGCGATCAAGCGGTTGAAGCTCGACCGCGTGTGGTGGCTGGTGACGCCGGGCAATCCGCTGAAAGATCAGGACGGATTGCGCGATCTCAACGAGCGCACCGCGGCCGCGCGCAACATGGCCAACGATCCGCGGATCGACGTCAGCTGTCTCGAATCCGTCATCGGAACCAGATATACCGTCGACACCATCAGTTATTTGCGCCGCCGCGCTTCCGGCCTGCGCTTCGTCTGGATCATGGGCGCTGACAATCTCGCGCAGTTTCATCGCTGGCAGAACTGGCGGCGCATCGCATCCGAGGTGCCGATCGCTGTGATCGACCGTCCACCGCAGAGTTTTCGCGCGCTCGCCGCACCCGCCGCTCAGGCGCTCGCGCGCTATCGCCTGCCCGAGAACCAGGCAGGCAGACTTGCGGACCAGCGCGCCCCGGCCTGGATCTTTCTGACCGGCATGAAATTGAACCTGTCATCGACCGGACTTCGGAACCCGGACGGCAGCTGGAGGACACAGAAGTGACACGATGGGTTTAAGTGAGAAGTGGGGTTCACTGGAATATTGAAACCGTTAACCCCACATGCGTAGTATGATCTGCGGCGTCACGGATTCGGCGTTCGCGATACAGTGAAAGGAATGGTCCCTGGCCACATCTGTATTGTCCAAGTCTGTTTTACCCAAGG
>Ga0137403_10005782_pt1 | contig 14291 bp, 12 predicted proteins | sample CZOMad2_1_16fung_FD_122057 | JGI IMG/M metagenome (GOLD analysis project Ga0137403, IMG submission 122057) | Vadose zone soil fungal communities from Angelo Coast Range Reserve, California, USA - CZOMad2_1_16fungal (Hybrid Assembly) | ecosystem: Environmental > Terrestrial > Soil > Vadose zone... | reverse complement strand
TGAAGACTCATGACTCCGCATTCGACTCCGGCGCTAACAGCATTGCTGTTTTCCGACCCGCGCCGGGGCCCCGGCCAATGCGTGACGTTATCGAAGGCCCGTCAAACGACGTCGCGCTCGCAAGGTGCAACACCGCTGTGAGGCCGAGTGGTTAGCCTGGATCTATCCGGCGGAGTCATGAAGCGATCTGCACCCACTCTACTTAGCCAGTCGGTGCGACGGATACCCGATGTGTATATGCGCTCCCGTAGCCGACCCCGCCACCGCATACCTAAACGCGATGAATGGAATCCCGACGCCACGCAAGTAAGCCATCAACGCCTGGCCTTCGCTACTGTCGGGGTTCAAGGCTACGTCCATCGCATTGCGATGGTCGAATCCCATATGATCGTGAACTGCAGTTTGTCCGAAAGCGCTAATGGGTAAGGCGTGCCGGAACTTCGACGAGAAAAAGCTCTCTACCTTGGAAGCGTCGGAGAGCACCCAGTGCGCAGGCCCGTTGTAGCGGATCATTGCCCCAGTAGCTTGATAAGCCCCGGGTCCCAGTTTGGACAGCTCCGCCTCGGCCGTCGCTTCGGCGATCAGCGTGTCCGATTCGGCCATCTGCCGCTTCGTGTTAGCGACCTTATCTTGCGCCGCTGACAGAGCTCGCTCGCTCTCTTCAAGCTCCTTCTTCGAAATGATGGCAAGAGCAAGCAATTCCTTTCGTTTTTCCACTTGTTCCGAAGCCGCCTTCACATCGTTCTCTTGGAAGGCCAGCAGCTTTTCTAAGCTCGTTTTGTAGTCGTTAGCCGCCGCGGCAACCTCGGCCTTAGCCTTTGCCACTCGGTCGGCGAGCGTCGGTTCGGATTTAGGAGTCTTGGTCTTGGCCTTTTTCTTGCCTTGGGCGAGCGAATCAGAGGGAGCAGCCGTTAGCACCAGCACAAGAAGCGCAGCGCTGAAGTATTCTCCAATCCTCAAGCTGAGCCGTCGCCGGGAGGAAAAAAAGCGGGAGTTATTCACACTATGTTGTACGCTTCCGTACGCTTCTGTCGCTCCGCGATACATCAAATCTTCCTTCGGTCGTAGCGCTCTGCAAGCCTCCAGCGTTGAACCATCACCACCTGACCGTCAGGCTTGAGTCGCACACTGATTTCATCTCTTCTGTTCGGCCTTCCGCCTTCCCCTCGCGCCAGGACATCGACCACTTCGCCGTAACGAATCACGCTTGTGAACGTCCGGAACCCAACGATGTCGCCAACTCGCACCGTCTTAATCATAGCACCGGGACTCCCGCCAGCAAGTCAGTACAGCGAGCGGTAGCGAACGCGGTCCTCGATCACCTTGCCCCGAGTCACGCTCGCTACCGCTCGCGGTACGGATTTTCTCAATTACACCTTCACCGCGACGCACTCAACTTCAATCCCCATCCCGCCGAGCAACTGCGTCCCAAGAGTCGCGCGCGCAGGATAATCTTCGACGAAGTAGCGCTTATACACCTCGTTCATCTTCGCGAAGTTGGCTAGGTCCGCAAGATACACATTCACCTTGACGACGTCCGCAAGCGTCGCTCCAGCGGCTTCCACGATCGCTTTGATGTTCTCGAAGACCTGAACCGCTTGCTCATCGAAGGTGGCGGCCATCTTTCCGGTCTTCGGATCGAAAGGTCCCTGGCCCGCCACGTAGATCGTGTTGCCGGCGACGATCGCCTGATTGTAAGGCCCTACTGGCTTGGGCGCGCGATCGGTTGACACCTTCTTCTTTGACTTCTTGCCCTTCGTTTGAGGCGCGTTGCCTGCAAGCGCGCCGCCTGTGGTCCCTGCTGTCACAAGCGCACTCGCGCCGCTAGTCTTGATGAAAGTTCTTCTCGTCATTTCTTTGGCTCCTGTTCTATTTCTGTTTCCTGAAATCGTGTCTCTGGATTCGGGAGAGTCTCGTTGAGGTTGATATGATTCCCTCATTAACAACCCTCTTCAGAGGGGTGATTTGTGGAGCGAGGATCTTCGAACTGTTTCAATAGTTTCTCCACATCCACGATGCAGCAAACCGTTAAAACGGTTGCGACTGGTGATTCGCCGACACCCGACTGAAGTTGGGTGTTAATGAGAAGCTGCCATCGAATTCGCTGTTAGAGATTATTGAGCGGGCGTGGTCACCACGATTGCATCGCAAAACACAAATCCCTCACAGCGTCTTCAAAAACGCAATCAGCGCTTTGCGATCCGCATCTGAAAGCTCAAGCCCGAACTCGTGCCCCTTCACTGCTCGCGTCTTCACTCCATAACCCTTGAAGCCTGTCGGCACATAATCATCCCGCAATCGCCGCGCGTCAAACCAATCTTCAAGCGTAGCCACCCACCCACCGTGTCCGAACGGCCCTCGATACCAGACGCCTTTCAACGAAGGCACTTTGTAGTAGCCGGTTCCCCGCCTGGTCTTCAGTGTCAGACTCGGATCGGTGCCCACCGACATCGCCAATATGTCGAATCTCTGTCGATGGCCCTCCGGAATCTTGAATCCATCGCCGGGCGTCAGCTTGTTATTGGTGTACAGTGGAGGCGTATGGCATCCGGCGCACGCTTCGCGCTCGAATACATCTCTCCCGCGCGCCGCAATCACATCGAACTTGTTCGGATTTGGCGGCGGCTTGAGAGAATAGACGTACAGCGCGAGCGCGTAAAGCTGTTCGTCACTGTAACGGCTCTCTTTAGCGGGGTCGGGCAGCTCTCCCTTGGGTCTGAAGTTTCCGTACAGAGACAGAAGGTCCCCACCTTGATTCAGCGCGGCGTAGCGCATCAGGTCTGCTACCTTGCGATGGCGAACAAGCCCGCTGGAGTCGAGATAGCGCCGGTCCTTTACGCCGATCAGATCGGGTATGCGCGCTGGAAAGAAAGCGCTCGATCCCTGCCTCGCGCATACGCCCGGGGTGATGGCTTCGAGGACAGAAGCTATTTCGTCAACTGACATCCGCTCCGGTCGCGCGTTCGGGTCATCGTCGAGCCACGGCGCCGCATAACTTCGACGCATGAAATCTCTGAGTCCTTTTAGCGCTTGGTCTTTATCTTTGGCCTGAGCCGCTTCCAACCTTGATTCGTAACCAAAGGTGCGGTCATCGGGAAAGTTCCCCTGCGCCCCTTTTATGGTGCTCCCATCCGGCATCACGCGAGTGTGGCACATCGCACAGGAGAGAATTCCAACTTCTACTCTGCCTTTCTCCCTGACAACGTATTGCATATTCGGGAAGATGCCGTCTCTCGTTACTGGCACACGGTTCTTCTGATACCAGGCGAGGTCTCTGACCTCCGAGACCAGCGTCCCAGAAGACACGAACTCTATCGGGGCATCAAAGACGATCTCTCCAGCCTTAATCCAGTCTTGCTCTGTTCTGAGCTTTCCGGCATCAAAGGTGATCTGCGGTTCCAGCTTGCCGAGCCGTTCGATATATCCGGGCGGCTCCTTCCCCGGGGCGTAGATTGGATAGCTCTTGAAGATCGGCCGCACAGGTATGCGGTAGTAGTAGTCAGCGGAAATGTGTTTGGGCGAGCTGGCGGGATCGGCTAGTGGTAGTTCCAACGCGGCGATCTCATTATCTCCCCAGGTCTTTGGTATCTCAGGCTTCCAGCTAATGTCAGTCTTTTGCGGATTACCATTGCGAGCTAAGACGGAGCAGACTAACAGGAGTAAGAGAGGTAGAAAATAGCGACCCGCCCAATTTCTGCGATTCATCAGCGCCCTCGCCGTGAGCGTGCCTAGTGAAAGCTTCCCTATCGTCTCACGGGTGAACTATTCTACCCTCGCGGCCAAGGATAAAGCAGCCCGGCAACGGGCCAAACACTCGGCCCGCCATGCGTTCCCACAACACGGCGTCCGACGCCTGATCCAAACTCAGTACGAAGACATGCGATGAGTCCGGGTGGAGATCGGCGAGCCGCTTTACCAATCGAGGCGACAGGTTATGGTCAAACAGAAGCTTCACTGTGGGCCACCGTAGCTTGCGCTTCTCGGTCGGCTGCGAATGCGTAGCACGCGTGTATGTCTTCTGCCGTCAGGTACGGGAAGTCCTCTAGAATCTGCTTCTCGGTCATCCCCGCAGCCAAGTAGCTGAAGATGTCGTAGACGGTGATCCGCATCCCGCGAATGCAGGGCTTCCCACCCCGCTTGCAGGGTTCCATGGTGATGATGTCCTGATATCGCATAGCTACGACTTTACCGCCCTATGCTGCGTCTCGCAAGAACTCGACACACGGGACGAATGACCGAAGACGGACGCCTCCCCCGCGCTGAGATTGTGGACGAATCCCAGCTCGTGCCGCGCAAGCGAGTTATCCAAGCTGTATTTCCGTCGGAACCTCTGGATTCATCAATGACGCGCCGCCGTCCGCGTAGATTACCTGTCCCGTTATCCAGCTAGCCTGATCCGAACAAAAGAGTGTTACAACGTTGCCGACATCCTCCGGAGTTCCGAGGCGTCCCATCGGTGTCCAACCCCGCGCGTGCCAATTCCTGATGAGCTCCTGCGCCTCCGTCGGCAGCGTGTTCAATACGCTGTCCTCGGTCCATCCGGGGCTGATCGCGTTCACTGTGATGCCGCGCTTGGCCAGAGCGACAGCGAAATAGCGAACCAGTGACTCCAGCGCCGCCTTCGCCGAGCCCATGCCAACCCACGGTTGCAATCCACCCGTGCGGCTCCCTTCGGCGTAGGTGATGGCGAAGACTCTTCCACCGTCGGCCAAAAGTGGGATCGCTTCCCGAACGCCCACGAGGAATGCCTTTGCCTGAGAATCAAACGCCGCATCCCACTGTTTCAGCGTGATGTCCAACGGGCCCTGGAAGAACTCCGGTATCTCGGGGCGTGCGTTGCTCACAAAGATATCAAGCTTACCGAATGCGGCCTGAACGTCGCGCACCATACTGGTGATCTGTTCCGGGTGCATTACATCAGCCTGCACGAGCACGCCATCGGACCCGCGTTTGCGGACTTCCGCGAGCGTGTCTTTTGCGGCACCCTCATTTTGGTAATAGTGGACGGCGACTTTGACGCCGCTCTCCGCAAGCTTCAAAGCGATTCCTCTGCCAATGCCGCGAGAGCCGCCGGTGATCAGCGCGTGTTTTCCGTTTAGAGACATATCAACCTCCTTGAGTCCGTGGTCAAACTTGAAATCGATTCAGTCTCGAGTATCACTAACTTATTCATCCCCCAGCTCTGAAGCATCTACGTCCTGCTCGAATGCATCGCCACTGCCTTCCAACCGCTGCCTTTGTTGACAAACGTAAGCGTGTAAAAAATAGTAAATGGGCCCGCATCGTCGGAGGCCTCGCCCGGACTCGAGCCCCGTTGACGTTGCGACACTCCGCGCACAACCGCCGTATCGCCATACACAGAGACCGTCACGCTGTTGGTCTCCAGCTTCGAATACTTCAACTCGCCTGATTCGAGCTCATCCAGCAATTGCCGGCGGGTCATTTGCTCTCCGGCGCGATGCGTCCAAATGAAGCTCTCATCCAACAACGATTCCAGTTTCTTGACATCAGAACCGAGCACGGCCTCATGAAAGGCGGCCTCGGTCGCGGCAACTTCTTTCCGGGCGTCTTCTTCTGAGCGGGGCATCCTGGTCGCCTGCCAGCTCACGACCTGCCACTTGCCGTTGCGTTTGAGAAAGGTGCCGGTGTTCAAGTAGTTCGCAGTCTCGGTCTTCCCGTCCCTCCTGGTCGTCCCTACCAGGCGAAAGGCGACGATCGCGGTAGTGCCGTACTGCTGAATGCGAATGTCTTCGGCAGAGTAAGCGGTCGCGGAGTCTGCGGACTTGGAGGCCGGCGCCGAGCGTTGGTCACGCAAGATGTCGGCCTTGCCCATGCGGCGACCCGACGAGCCTGTATAGATCAGATCCTCAGCCCAGAAGCGATCGTGCATCGCGGCATCGTTGCGTGACGCGCCGTCCAGGAACTCTTTCAGAAGACTGGTCAGCGCTGCCGCATCCGGCGCCGTCTGCGCGTGGACGCCAGAGGTAAGCATTAGCATCACGATCACGGTTGAAAGAATGCGCTTCATGCGTTTCTCCTTCTGAATGACTCAACGTCTAAGGAGTGGGTTCACTTCGAAGGTACGTGAGTCGTTGTCACGTCCGCTAGTAATTTGTCGTTCTCGCCGAAGACGGTCGTGCGGACAATGCTGACAGTTCTACCCTTCTTCACAAAAGAAGCGACAGCCTTGAGTTTGCCCTCTCTTTGATTGCTCGCGAAATTCGCATTGAGAGTTATGGCAAGAGGGAAGCCTGACATTCCTTCACTGAATTCGGTCGATCCCATCGCCAATACGGTTGCGGTGACGTCGGCAAGCCAGAGCATCGCTCCGGCATGAACGGCGCCATATGGGTTCTTGATACCCGGTTGAATCGGCATCTCTGAAGTCACACGATCCGGTGTTTGCTCCACTACTTGAAACTCGATACGCCCTTCAACCTTCATCTAAGCTTCCCTTCTTTCGTGTGATGTTGGTTCGTTCATACTCAGCCTATGAGCGAGAGCGCAGCGTGCTTCTTGAATCCCACCAACGCAGTTGGTGGATTGTTCATACTCAGCCTATCAGCGCGAGCGCAGCGTGCTTCTTGAATCCCACCAACGCAGTTGGTGGATCGTTCATACTCAGCCTAACAGACCGACAACCACGTGGGACTCAAAAGAACTAGTCGCTTAAGCAACGCCGCTTGCGGCTCGGAGGAAACCACTCGGCCAACACGCGTTCGTAGCATTCGGGAGCTGAGGTTCCCCGTCCGTGTAGGCTGAGTATGAACGATCCACCAACTGCGTTGGTGGGATTCGGGGAACTGCGCGTTCCCGTCCGCGTAGGCTGAGTATGAACGATCCACCAACTGCGTTGGTGGGATTGCAGTTGAATACGTCTGTGCCATCGACTCTTTCATCGGCTTAAAACGTGCTCACCCACGAAGTTACCGACGCTTGCCCAGAAGCCACGATTTCAAAATGCCCGGCTTGGTATCGTCAGTTGCGAAGTACTCTTCGATCAGTCTCTCGTACAGGTCGGCACGCTCGGAGTTTTCCAAGTTGTTCCCGAAAGGCATTTGACCCCCTTTGATGTAAGAGCTGATCACGACATTCTCCATAGGCCAGCTGAGAGCGCCAAGCTGCTCGCGTCGATGGCAAGTTGCACACGCCATAGCGCGTCCTACAACTGTTTCGTCAAAGCCTTCTCCGAAGCGATGATTACGCTCCTCCCGACTAGCCGAGCCGAGCCCGGGACCAAACTTAGTCTCGTCCAGGTATTTATCAAACCGAGGCGATCCATAAGTCAGGAACCGCCGGTTGACGGACACGACTGCTTCCTGCTCGCTCACACTCACGCTGCCGGCTTCGGGAAAAATCGGAAGAATGCCGCTCTTATGGCAGCGCGCGCAGTTGTCATCGCCCTCTCCCAGCTCCCAGCGCCCCTTTAAGCTGATCGAACCATCACGGCGATAGGTCCTGAAATAGTCTTTGAAGTAGGAATTGAATGTTCCATCAGGGCCGGCAATCGCCGACACAACCGAAACGTTGCGAATACGAGTGCGGGCTTTCGGATCAGTCACTCCGAATTGAACCCATTTCTCTGGAACTCCCGTCTCCACACTCCCTGGAACGACGATCAAGAGCCTCACCTTGCTGTCGTCGTTGTCAGGAGTCCCCAGGTGCCGCGATCTGTAGCTGAAGAACACGAGTTGTTCGGAAGGGTCTCTTGTCGAGTTCAGTTCGCGCAGAAAAGACTTCGCCCGCTCAAGAGTCTCAGCGCGGCTTACGGACCGAAGGAAGCTTTGAGCCAGCAGGAACTCAGGCACCTGCACGTACTGTCGCGTCTCTACGAAGTACTGCCTATCAGGCACAGTAAAGCCAAGCTCGTGACCTGGCAGTTGATCGAGCGAGGCGGCCTGAATGTACTCAACAAATTCGCGATAGCGGCTGACAAAGCCCTGGTCCTGCGAAAGCCTGCGCTGCCGAAGAGTACGCGCGATCGAATTGAGCACTCTCTCGTAGCCCGCCAGTTTGTCGTCATCCTGGTAAGCCGCCCGGGCGGCTACAACGAGCTCATCGACCTTTGCTCTAACCCACGCGTCAGGGTCGAATTTGATTCGCGAAGAGGGAGAAGCGTGAAGGGACTCACCGACAAGTATGAGACAGAGTAGGATTTTGCTCAGCCGGAAGCTCATCAATAAACTTCACGTGCTACTCGCAATAAGCCTCGGTCAGCTTGCGGAAGTGGTAGCCCATCGCTGCCAGCCTCATCGAATCGGCAAACGCGCCGCGATGATGAGCCAGCGTCTGAGTGAAGTAGCGCCAGAATTCCCACCGGTCGTGATCGCGTACACCCAGCTTGAGCGTGATACGCGTGAGCGCGGACAGGTCTCGAAGCAAGGTATTGCCTCGCTGCGCTTTCACGCCGGGTTGCGAAACTCGCCGCAAGCACTCGAGTGCGCGATCGTAGTATTCGCGAGTGTCGTAGATCGTACGAAGAATTGACTTGTAGCCCTCTACGAGCCGGGTGGAGTCCATTCGCGTGACGAAGTTTAGGTCCGAATGCGTATTGCTCCCACCGCTCTCGCCAAGCAACCGCCCCTCCCCCTTCAGCCTTCGCCACAGCTGCGTGTTAGGCAACGCGGTCAATAGCCCGACCATAGCAAGCGGAATCGCACTATCCTTAATGAAGTTGGTCATGCGATCGAAGATATCGTCGGGATCGTTATCGAACCCTACGATGAAGCCGGCCATCACCTCTATGCCGTAGCTCTGAATCTTCTTGACCGATTCGAGCAGATCGTGACGCAGGTTCTGCCCTTTCTGGGCTTCTCTCAAGCTCTCTTCGACTGGAGTCTCTATGCCCAGGAATGCACGGTTGAACCCGGCTCGTCGCATCCCGTCGAGCAGTTGATCGTCTTCTGCGAGGTTAACACTGGCCTCGGTGATGAAGGTGAACGGACGGCCATGACGCTCCTGCCACGCGGCCAAGTCAGGCAGCAGCTTCTTGACGTTCTTTTTATTGCCGATGAAGTTGTCGTCGACGATGAAGACCGTCCCGCGCCATCCGGTGTCGCGCAGCGCGTCCAGCTCTAGCAGCATCTGCTCGTTGCTCTTAGTGCGCGGCACTCGTCCGTAGATCTCGATGATGTCGCAGAACTCGCAATTGAAGGGGCAGCCGCGCGAATACTGAACCGACATCGCGCTGTAGCGTCGCATGTCGGCAAGCTTGAAGTCGGGAATCGGGGTTAGCGACATTGCCGGACGCTCGGGTGCTTGATATACGGTCTGGGCTTCACCGCGCTCCAGGTCGCGAATGATTCCAGGTAAAGTCTCTTCCGCTTCGCCCATGACGACGTGATCGGCGCCTTCTAACGGCTGCAGGGTGGTGGTTACAAACGGCCCGCCGACGACAACTCGCTTGCCGAGGGCGTTGCTCAGCTTTACCACACTCTTGAGCGATTCCTGTTGAACAATCATCGCGCTGGCGAAGACGACATCGGCCCATTCAACGTCCGCTTGTTTCAGCTTGCGCACGTTCATGTCGACGAGCCTTCGCTCCCACGATTCGGGCAGCATCGCGGAGACCGTAAGCAGCCCCAGTGGCGGGAAAGCAGACTTCTTGCCCTCGAATGACAGCGCGTGCTTGAAACTCCAGTAGGTATCCGGGAACTCCGGATAGACGAGCAGAACCTTCATTGTGAGGTCTCCTTCCTCTCTCCAAGTGTTAGCGAGGATATTAGACTCTGGAACCCATCTTCTCAACTGGTTTGGGGATTTCTCGAATCCCACCCACGGCTAGAGATTGTGTGCAGAGTCTGAACACCCCAAGTTTTCCAGTTGGGGGTTCTTTAATTTCGGCCTACGTCGAAGCGCCCGCCCTCTCGCCCGTTGTTACTCTTTCCCCTCGGGTCGCGAGGGAAGAGAGATATCAAAACAAAGAGAAACCTGCTGCTTCGACGTAGGCTGACGCTAAAGATCCGCAAACTGAAGTTGGGGGTGTTGCGGGAGTTTTCACAGTCTCGGCTGTGGGCGGCATTCCAGGAAGCAATTTCGTGATTGTTTTTCAGCGAGTGGCTGCCGGGCCAGTGGCGTTGCCGTTGCTCACGACCAGAAGCGCACACAGCGCGTCGGTGCTCAGCTCGGACCACCGTTGCGATTTGGGAGGATCGTTAGGATTTTTCTGATTGCCTTCAGAGTTGTCGAAGTAAGCAATCACATCGACGCGCGTGCCCTTCGGCAAAACGACCGGTTGCTTGAAATAATAAGTTGGCTCCCAATCGAACTGATAACCGCGAGTCCATATCAACACTTCTTCGGAGCCATCAGGTCGGTAGGCGGTCGCCTGAAGCGATACGACAAGCGGGTGCCCGCGAGGCCGAATCGCGATGACTTCCATCTCGCTCTTCGTCGTGACAGACACTTTGAGCCGATGAGGCTCCGCGGCGACCGGGATGATCGCATCGGCGTTCGTGATTCCGATCTCCTGAAGCGGCTTACGCGGCGGAGTCTTCGCGAAGTAGAGACCGACCGTGCTTACGTCAGCGCTCGCCTCACCTGACCCCCGATAGTGAATCTTGACCGCAATACGCAAGCCGGCGGGAAGCAACAGCGCGACACTATCGTCAAGCGTGCCCGACTTCTGCCCGGGCATCCACGTCGCCAGTACAGGTGCGGAGCGCAAGTCCACTGAGAACGCGGATTCCTCGTTCTTGACTTGCATCATCGACGAGGCCGGCGGGTCAGCGACGCCTTTCAGAGAATAGAACTTTGCGCAATGGACTACCGCCCCATTCCCGGGTTTTAAATCAATCGCGGTGAGCCATCGATCCTCTTTCAAATTCGGCGCAAGCACGAAGATTCGGTACTCATCGGCGTCTGCCGCGATCTTCGACTCCCTGTCCGGTTTGAGCGTCAGATCAGGTTTGCCTAACTGCCAGTCATTCGAGAACAGCGGGCCTGCGGGCAAATCTTTCTCGTCGCCTTTTGGCGCGCCGCCTTCGACCCAATTGACTATCAAGTCAACGTCCCGCTGGGTAAGCGAAGGCGCGTTTCGGAATTCGCCGTAGCCCTTAACCGCGTGCCACGGCGGCATGCGTTTCTCGAGTAACTCCTCTTTGATCGCCTTTGCCCACGGGCGAGCTTCTTCGTAGGTCGCAAGCGACATCGCGATTCCGCCAGGGCGATGACAACCCAAACAACTGCGCTGCAAGATGCGGACGACTTCTTTATTGAACCTGACTTTGGTGGTGATCGGCTCGTGGGCGGAAACGAAGGCAAAAGGCAAAAGGCAAAGGGCAAAAATAAGGACGATGAACGACGAGCGTCTGCGGGGACGAGCACCGGCCGACGGCGATGCAATAACGCGCGCCGCTATTTTTTCCTTTTTACTTTTTCCTTTTGCCTTCATATTACTCGGGCCGACCCAACCGGACGGTTGGATCGGCCCCTCAATTCTAACCGAAAGTTCCAAGCAAACGAATCAGACCGCCATCACTTGTTCTGCCCGGCGGCGTCGGGCTTGCCCTGCGGCGCGTCCACCGTATAGCTCATCCAGCCGATCATCATCTCTTCCCAGGTCTGATCGCCCCATCGCACTTCCTTCTTCGGATCGGGGTTGTACTTGTTCTTCTCCGAGTTGTCGAAGTGAGCAAGGCAGTCAATGCGCGTCCCCTTCGGCGCTGCGAGCGACTCTTTCAGAACATAGTAAGTCTGCCACGCAAAGTCATACTTCGGGACGGATAGCAGAACTTTCGTGGTGCCGTCCGGGAACGTCGCGCGAAACTCAAAGTCTTTCCCGCGAAAATGCATGTGCGGCATAAGAGAGTAGACGTGCGAGTCCTGGGTGAACGTGAAAGTCGACTCGACGCGATAGTTCGGATCGCCCGGCGGGATAGCGAACCGGGCATTCATAATCGGCCGCGTCATGACCTCTGCCCTGGGCGGCTCCTTCGAGAAAACGAACCCTACGTAGGAACGATCCCTGACCTCGGTGCCGTTCGGGGTGTAGTGAACCTGGAAGAGAAGATCCGAGCCGGCGGGTATCTTGCGCGCGAGTCCTTTGCCGATTACCGCAGGCTGCTCGCCCGGAGCGTAGCCGACTATCAAGCGTTGCGGATCCTTCGCGCTCTGCGAGAAAACAATTATGTGATGCACGACGCCGCGCTCTCCTGGCCGGATCTCGGCGGCTTGAATGTACATATCCTGTTTGAAGTTGGTCGGCACCTTGAAGTACTTGTACTCGACGACGCCGGTTGCGGGCACGGTGAATTCCTGAGGCAGATAGAAGACCACGTCGGGCTTGCCGATGTTCCAGCCGTCGGCGAATTGCGGCACGGGCGGCAGGTCTTTGAGATTGCCTTCCTTCGCGCCTTGATCGACCCAGGCGACAATTGTGTCGACGTCCTTCTGCGAGAGCCGGCGGTCGTTTTCGAATTTTCCGTAGTGCGGGTCGGCGTGCCAGGGCGGCATCACACCGGTTGCGACCTTCTCTTTGATCGACTTCGCCCACGGCCGCGCGTCCTTGTAGCTCAACAGCGACATTGGCGCTATCTCGCCGGGGCGATGACAGCCGACGCAGTTGCTATTGAAGATCGGCGCCACATCCTTAGCGAACGTAACTTCGCTCTTCTTCACATCGGGACCGCCGGCTACAGCAACAGCGCAGAACGCTCCCAGGAAAAGAGCGGTGATCGACCCTCTCAAACTTCTTTTCATCCTTCTCTCCTTCGAGAAATTAGCCTATTTGTCTACGGCGCCCGAAGCGGTCTTGTTCACTCTCTTCGCGCGCAGCTTCATGCCGTTCACCTCAAAGAGAAGTTCGGTCACTTCGCCCCGCTCATTCTTTACGAAGGTAACCTGTGCGTCGATGACCGTGAAAAAGAACTTCGTGTCGGATTCGGGGAACGCTTCCACCGTACCCTGTCCCGGCACTGAGAACATTAGCCTGTCGCCATCCCTGCTGATCGTGAAGAACTGGGGCCCGATCGCGTATTCGCCCGCATATGCGTCATACGTTTTAAAATCGATCTTCGCGACCTTGCGAGCTCGCGCCGCCGAGACATAGTCGAAGTATCCGACCATCATCTCGTCATAGGTCGGGTCTCCGAATCGCACCGTCTTCGCAGGATCAGGATTGTATTTGTTCTTCGCCGAGTTGTCGTAGTGAGCGGTGACGAGCAGCTTCGTCCCTTTTGGAAGCGCGAGCGGTTTCTCGAGCTTGTACAACGTCTGCCAGTTGAAGTCGTAATTGGGAACGAAGAGCACCGTCTCGCGCCGGCCGTCCGGATAGATCGCTTCGTATTTCATATCCTTCCCACGCAGGTGCATGTGCGGGAGGAAGGTGAAAAGCTCTACATCGCGGCTGAAGGTATAGCAAGCTTTGACTTCGTGATTGTCGGCGCCCGCAGGAATCTTGAAGTAGTGATTGATAACGCCGAACGATGTGAGCACTTTCTCGGGCGGGCCCTTAGCGAAGAACAGCCCAACACTGCTGCGGTCCTTCTCAACCTTGCCGGTCGTCTTCGAATAATGAACCTGAATTACGATGTTCGAGCCGGCGGGGATCAACTTGGCTGTGCCCGGAGGAAACACATCCATGTCTTTACCTGGAGTGTAGAAGCACAAGGGTAGCCCAAGACCCTCCTGGCCGCTGCCGCGCGCGATTCCGCCGTTGGGCGCGCTGCAGCCGTCATCGTAGGCCGGAGCGTCCAGCTTCGCGCGAACCAACGTACCATCCTGATAGAACATGGATTGGGCGCTCGGACGTCCCCCAGACGTCTTCCATTGCGCAAGCATCTGCGGAGTCTGTATGAACGCGATGACGTGATGGACGACCTTCTTATTGCCCGGATGTATCTCAGCGGCCTGAATCCACACATTCTCTTTGAAGCTGGTCGGCATCGTGAAGTTAATGTACTCGTCAGAGCCGCTGGCCTCGAGCGTGTAGTCCTCCTGCATCGAGAGAATCGCATCGGGTTTGCCTATCTTCCAATCCGTGGGGAAACTCGGCTGGGCGGGAAGGTCCTTCGCGTTGCCTTCTTTTGCTCCCTGATCGACCCACGCGACGATCGTATCGATTTCCGGCTGGGTGAGCTTGCGGTCGTTGGAGAACTGACCATAGTGCGGGTCGGCGTGCCAGGGCGGCATCTGGTGCGTGACCACCTTCTCTTTGATCGAGCGGGCCCACGCCCTCGCGTCCTTGTACGTCAGCAGCGACATCGGCGCCATATCGTTCGGTCGATGGCAGTCCGCGCAGTGCTTATAGAAGATCGGCGCGACGTCCTTGCTGAAGGTGACCGCAGTCGCGC
>Ga0137403_10005781_pt1 | contig 14291 bp, 16 predicted proteins | sample CZOMad2_1_16fung_FD_122057 | JGI IMG/M metagenome (GOLD analysis project Ga0137403, IMG submission 122057) | Vadose zone soil fungal communities from Angelo Coast Range Reserve, California, USA - CZOMad2_1_16fungal (Hybrid Assembly) | ecosystem: Environmental > Terrestrial > Soil > Vadose zone... | reverse complement strand
CGCTGCAACTGCGTTTCCTGCAAACGATGCGCGAAATTTCCAGCGAACATAACACCACGACCTTTTTCCCTCTTCCGATCGACCTCTTGACGTCATTGATCAAGAAGAGCGAGCCGCCTACTTCTTAGCTAGGCTGTCATCCCTTCACGAGTGATCCGATTCCCTGGCGGAAAAGTCTCGCGCCGCCGGAAGCGGGATGACGAACACGATGGGATTCGACGTTCAGTTCTTGCAGCTGTGAGGCAGCGATGTTGCCAAGCGCGACGATTTCCTCGCATGGAAAAACATCGAGGAAAGCGTTGAGCACCGACAAACCGGCGGATCGCTCGGACTTGTTGGGCATCCGATTGCTTAATAAACCCCGACGCGGATTAAATGAATGCCACGGGAACGCATTCCATAACACGAATTCCTCGGGCTTTAGGCCAAGCCTGAGCAACGAGCTCCAGACAATCGTGGCTGTTGGTTCTGAAAAACCATCCGGGCACACTTCCGGCTTGCTTGTTTGCCCTGGCTTGCAGTTGGAAAAAACATGTTCCGGTTTTATTCCGGCATTTTCCTTTTTTCCCAGCAGGATTCGCTCGGAGGTCATGGGGATTCCGCTGAAATGCCCGCCGCGATAACCGAGTGCTTCACCAATCAGAATGAGTTGTACCTTGCCGAGCCGTTTGCGGAGATAGGCACGCAAATGCCTTCTTCGGATCGCAGGCGCGTCGCAGTCCATGTCGTTTTGTTTATCGACTTGCCACCACGGATTAAAGACGGCGCCGGGCGGCGACTGTTTCAACAACCTGACGAAGCTCTCGATCGACTCCTTCGACATAAAGTTCCGAAAGTTTTCAAATTCTAATCTGCAATATCCAAGTCCAGCATAAGGTCACAGATTGTTTTGTGGGATACCTGTGAATTAGTCGTAACTAGTTCCGATGCCAGAGTTGCCCGAGGTTGAAATATTCAAGCGATACCTTGACGCCACGTCATTGCATCAGCGTATCGACGACGTCGATGTGCGTAACACATACATCTTGAAAGAGACTTCAGCGCGAGAGCTTGCGCGCAGATTGAAAGGACGCCGCTTCGAATCGAGTCGGCGTCATGGCAAACATCTGTTTGTACGCGCCGATGGCGAGCTCTGGTTGCGACTGCACTTCGGTATGACCGGCTCGCTGCAGTATTTTAAAAACGACGAGCAAGCCCCGCAATATGCGCGAGTGCTGTTTGTTTTTGCCAACAACCATTGTCTGGCGTTCGACGATCAACGCCAGTTTGGCCAGATCGGGCTGCTAAAAGATGTCGACGAATTTCTGAAAGAGCACGAACTGGGACCGGATGCAGTTGATCTAGGTCTCGGAGAATTCAGGAAAATACTGGGGAAACATCGTGGCGCCGTGAAATCCGTTTTGCTGAACCAGCGGGTCATCGCCGGTATTGGCAACATTTATGCGGATGAAATTCTTTTCCGCGTACGAATTCATCCTGCGACCGAAATCGCTCGCCTGAACGCCACAGCCCTTACGAAACTGTTTCGCGCTACACACTACATTTTGGAAAGAGCGATCACGGCCATGGCTGACACGAACCAAATTCCAAAATCATGGCTGCTGCCGCACCGGGGAAAAGGCGGGAAATGTCCTCGTTGTGGGAGGAGACTTGAATCAGCCACCATCGGCGGACGCACCGCGTGGTTTTGTCCGCATTGTCAGAAGCGCACGTCCAGAAATTAGGCTTGTAGTCCGTCGCCCGACGCGCTCGTTGCCGCACGCCTGACGTGTTAACGCCGCTGTCACATCGCCGCCATTTTCGTAACCGAATTATCACAAACGTCACGTTTACTTTGATCGCGCGAGGGCGAAAGACACGAAGTCTAAAACAGCATCAAATACTATGAAAACTCAACTCCGTATCACTCGACCAAACAACAACAGTAACCTAAACGACGCGGCCGGATTTCGCGGCTTTTTGCTCGGAAACATCCGACGCAAGACAGCGCTGCTCGCCAGCGTCGCAACCGGTGTTTTATGTGTGGCGCAAACATCTCCGGCAAATCCGCCGCAAGGAATTGGCGCTATCTTCGTGATTGCGATGGAGAATCACAACTTCACTCAACCGCCCACGCAGACCAATCCGCCGCAAATCCTGGGCAATCCCGCCGCGCCGTTCATGAACAGCCTCATTACGCCGGGCAATCCGAATGGGGCACAGGTTTCCTACGCCACTGCTTACTTCAACGCGGGCTTGGGTGTCCATCCGTCCGAGCCGAGTTACGTCTGGGCTGAAGCGGGCTCGGATTTCGGCGTTCATACTGACGCCGACCCGAATCCGGCCAACGGCAACGTCTATGACGTTCCGCATTTAACCAGGCAGTTGAATGTCGCGGGCATTCCCTGGAAGAATTATCAGGAAGACGTTCAATTTGCCGCCAGTGCGATCCATAGCGCATCGGGAACGAGCACAACGTTCACCAATCCTTACTATGGTACCGGCCAATACAATTACGCCGTCAAACACAACCCCATGGCGTTCTTTCCAGACTCGCAGCTCCAAAATGTTTATCCGCTCGCGCAGTTGTTCGACGACCTGAACAACAACGCGGTGGGGCGATATAATTGGATCACACCCAACCAGTTCAACGACGCGCACAGCACGTTGAGTGGCGGATTCACTTACCAGGGCACCCATTACACCGGTGCCCAAGCTGCCATTGCGCAAGGGGACAACTTCCTCTCTGTCGTTGTTTCGCAAATCATGGCTACGCCTGCGTATCAAAACAACGGCGTGATCATCATCTGGTGGGATGAAAGCGAAGGCGGCGACGACACCAGTCGCACGCTGCCCGAATTCGTCATCTCGCCGCTGGCCAAAGGCAACGCTTATGCAAGTTCAGTGGTGATGAGTCATTCTTCGGATCTCAAGACGATGGAAGAGATTTTTGGCCTATCGCTCGTCAACAATCCCATTCCCGCTAGTGAGACCAACAATTTCGGCGGTTTCAACGACGTCGCGACCGTAAATGACTTGAGCGATCTGTTTGTGCCTGGCGCGATCCCAGCTCCGGCAAGCGCGTCGGTGACTGGCGAAGGTTTCGTGTTCCACCCTGACACGCAAACCTATTCCCAGGTGGTGCACATCGCCAACGACGGAACTTCGCCGATACCCGAACCGCTGTGGCTCGCTCTGGATAATTTGAGCGCCAACGCCACGGTGTTTAATGCGGACGGAACAACGGCCGTACTCGCGCCGCTGGGGAGCCCTTATGTGAGTGTTCCGGTTGGCGGCGATGGCATCCTGCATCCACACGAAGTCAAGACGGTGCACTTGGAATTTCTCGACCCCAGCGGTGACCCAATCACCTACGCGACGCGCGTTCTCGATGTCACGCCCGCACCGTGATTTGAAATTCGAGTTCAGATTGCCATCGAAACAAAAGCGGCCTCTGGAAACCGGAGGCCGCTTTTTGTTTCGTAAATTTCAAGTCGCACTTGAGCTGCGCCGATCCGTTTAAAGCGGGAGAAGCTGCCTTGGTAACCACACAAGACAGCATGAGGAAAGAATAGGACGCCCGCCGATCCACAGCCAGGATGGCTGTGCTAAACCATCGGCCGGAAACGGCCGACCACTTCCTGCAAGCGGCCAGTGATTTGGCCTAACGAACAGACTTCCGCCGCTTCGAGCAACATCGGGAAGCAATTCTCACCGCGTTCGACAACGTCGGCGAGTTTATCCAGCGCGCGGTTGGCTTTCTCGGCATTTTTCTTCTTAAATTTCGCCAGGCGATCAACCTGCAGCTGCTGCTTCTTCCGCGGGGTGCGCGCCAATTTCACTTCCGGTATGTCGTCCGCGCCGTTGCGATAACGATTGAGCCCGATGATCGGACGAACGCCATCGTAAATTTGTTGCTCGTAACGATGAGCCGCGTTTTGAATCTGGCTACGCTGATAACGATCTTCCACTGCGGCGAGTACACCGCCCAGTCGCTCGATCTCACGGAACTCGTCGAGGATGGCCGTTTCTACCGAGCGCTCGACGGCTTTCATCCCGGGCGAACCGCTCAACATGTTCATGGTGTGTTTGAAAATGCCGGACTCTTCCAGCAAGATCGCCTGGCCGTGCGCGGCAAGCCGAATCCATTCTTCACTTGGCGTTGTAAACGGTTCATCCGCGCTGTTTGAATGACACGAATTCGTGGCGTTCATGTAAGCGAGCATTAATTCGGCCGCTGTGCGGGTGAGATTATTCTTGAATTCTGCTGCGATCAGCGAGCGACCGCTAGTCTGCGTATGCAATTTGCAAAGCTGCGCTCGTGGTCCTGCGCCAAACACATCCCGCATTCCGATTGCCCAGATGCGCCGCGATACGCGAGCGAGAGCGATATATTCGACGTCGAGACCGCAATCGAGAAAAAACGAGAGGCGCGGTCCGAATTGATCCACCGGAATTCCGCGCGCTGCGAACATCTCCGCGTAGGCGAAACCATTCGAGAGCGTGTAAGCGGCTTGTTGCACCGGTGTCGAACCAGCTTCTCCAATGTGATATCCGCTGATCGAAATCGGATACCAGCGCGGCATTTCCCGTGTGGTGAACTCAACCATGTCAGTGAGAAAACGCAGCGACGCTTCGATCGGAAAAATCGTTTCGTTCTGCGCCTGGACTTCCTTGAAGATGTCCGCCTGAATTGTGCCGCGCAGTCTGGGGACAACTTTCGGTCCGAACCTCCGCTTCGCCGCCGCGATATACATGGCCATGGCGATCGGTGCGGGGCCGCTGATGGTCATCGACGCGGAAAAATTCGGCGAGCCGAGATCGAAACCATCGTAAAGCCGGACCATGTCCTCGACCGTGTCGATTGCCACGCCGCCCTCGCCGATTTTTCCAAAGACGCCATCCGCGTCACTGTCGATGCCGTAAAGTGTGGGCCCGTCGAAGGCGGTGCTCAGCCGTTGGGTGCGCTGATGCTGGGTGAGATAGTGAAAACGCTCGTTGGTATCCTCTGCGAGCATCAAGCCGGAGAACAAACGCGTCGGCTCTTCGGCTTGGGGCAATGGCGGCCGCGCTGGCCGTTGCGGACCTTCGCCGTTCTTTTCGAAGCTTTCGACCTCGCGAATCGGTTCCAAATACATCTCGCGGTATGCGCCGTTCAGAAATGGAAATTCACCTGGTAATCCTTCAGCGAAAAGATAGCGCGCGATTTCGCCGGGCTCATCGATCTCGGGTAGCGCCAGGCGCGGCAACGGCAGGCCGGTTGGCGTCCGCGAGACGGGAATTTTCGCTTTGGTATCGTTCCAGCGCCCCAGCAGTTCGCGCCCAAATTTTTCATCGGTGCGCGCACGCTTCACCTGACCGAGAACGAACTTGTTGTACTTCTCGATCGACTCAACGACTTGTCCAAGTTTGCTCATCTGTTCCTTTCTTCAGCGCCTATCCTGGGGTCCGGCGTTTGCCACAAACGCCGCTACGACTCGCTTCGCGAGATTAACCCAAATAATTCGTCTACGCCAGGATCGCGATGCCGTTTTGCCACTGTGTCAATCAGCCGCTGATTACGCCGGTTTTGTTCCAGGCGTTGTTCGATTTCCGTGTGCGCAGTTCGGGCACGCTGAAGATCGCTTTTGTTCACCACCACGACGTCAGCAAGATCCAGCATTACGATTTTTTGGAGTTGCAACCGGCTGCCGTAATCAGGGTTCATTACCAGCACCGTCTGATTGACTGTTCCATTTTTTTGAAACGGCATCGCCTCCTGGCCAGTGCCCACCGTTTCAATGATCACGTAATCGAACCCTGACCGGGCGAGTAGAGCCAGAGAATCCTGCGTGGCGGGCGAAAGACCGCCGGCCTGTCCGCGCGTCGCCATGCTGCGCATGAACACGCGATCATTTTGCGAGTTGATCATCGTGGCTCGATCGCCAAGTAATGCTCCTTCGCCAATCACGCTCGGATCGTGCGACAAAATCGCGATCCTTCCCTTCGGATTCCGATTCAAAAAGCGTAGTACCAGTTCGTCAATCAGCGTCGTTTTGCCAGCGCCACCTGGGCCAGTAAAGCCAATGACGTTTGTATTGCGGATAGCGGGCTGCGGATTGCGGATTTTTGATTTGGCGTTGCGCGTTGGGAGTTTTCGTCTGGCTGCATAAGCGTCTTCAATATCGGTCAGCTTGTGGGCTAGTTCCTGGTCAGGCGATTTGGCGCCCAATCTTTTCCCACGCGGCCTTCCGTAGTGCTGGCGGACATAATCGATCATTTCTGTGAGTGAGGTGCCGGCAAAGAAAATATTGTCCACGCCTTTGCGCTTCATTGCCGCAGCGTCTTCATGCGTGATCGTTCCGCCACCACCGCCAAAGACTTTGATGTCGTTCGCTCCACGTTTTCGCAAAAGGCCAACAACTTCTGCAAAGAACTCGATGTGGCCGCCGTTGTAACTCGAGATGCCGATGGCGCGCACGTCCTCCTGGATTGCAGCGCGTACGATGTCGCCTACCGAGCGATGATAACCAAGGTAAATGACTTCAATCCCGTGCCGGATGAATTCCAGATTGATCGTGTTGATCGCGCTGTCATGCCCGTCGCAAATCGGAACCGCTGTGAGAATTCGAATCGGTGAAGCCATCGGAAAAATCTAGCGTTGAACCGTTAAATCGTTAAATCGTAAATCGTCAAATGCCTGATCCACTCGATTTCAGCGGCAAAGTCGCGCTCGTCACCGGAAGCTCGCGCGGGATTGGCGGGGAGATGATCAAGGCATTTGGCCAATGCGGCGCGCAATGCGTGGTGAATTATGTGGCCGACGCGCAGGGACAAAATAAAACCGATGCGGCCAATGTGGCCAGTGAACTCAATGAGCCGCTGGTGATTGAGGGCGACGTGACGCAACCGACGCAGGTCGAGGCCATGATGAAGCAAATACAAGATCGCCATGGTGGGCTGGACATTCTCGTAAACAATTCCGGTATCATCAGCGATCGCACGATTAAAAAAATGTCGGTGGAAGATTTTGAGAGTGTGGTGCGCGTAAATCTCACCGGCACATTCACGGTCACGCAAAAGGCTGCCGCCATTCTGCGTAGTGGCGGGCGAATCATTAACATGTCGTCCGTCAGTGGGCAGCTCGGATTATTTGGCCAGGCAAATTATTCTTCGAGTAAAGCGGCGATCATTGCGCTCACGAAAGTCTCGGCACGTGAATTTGCGCGTCAGAACATCACGGTGAACGCCATCGCGCCTGGTTTCATCGACGTCGGCATGAGCAAAGGTATGCCTGACGAAGTGACGCAAAATTTCATAAAACAAATTCCACTCGGCCGCCTTGGTGATGTCAGCGAAATTGTAAACGCGGCCCTGTTTCTAGCATCCCCGATGGCTTCGTACATCACCGGACATGTCTTGAACGTAAACGGCGGTTTCTACATGGGGTGATCCGCTTTCGCAGCGGCTATGGCGGAGTAGACGACTCCGGACGGAAAAGCGCTAGTCCAGTTTTTGCACGAGCAACCAAACCAAAGCTGAGAGCATCGCCGCAAAAGTCGATAGCACGAAGGTCGCGCGCTTGGTCTGACGTATTTTGAAGGCAGGCTTGGGGATGTCGTCGTGAATATGACTAGCCTCGAACAGCTTCATCAGCGCAAACGCGACGATGAAACCGACCGCGGCCCATTTCAGGCATCCCAGAATGGTGTCAAGCATTCCGGCCGACTGTAGCGCAGGCCACCGCCGCGCTCAAGCGAACGGGCCTCGGCTGCCTTTAAATTTTCGGCTCGGCCAAAGCACCTCTATTGCTGAAGTTGCGGGACGCGAAGTCGCAGCGATTTTGCCGTCTTTCTGCGCAGAAAATGGGGTATGCTCGTCGGAAATGCGTTGACTGTAATTCCGCGGTCTGTTTACGCTCGCCTCCATGACTAAAAGATTCCTTACTCTCTTTCTCGTGGTCGGGCTTGCCAGCGCTTGTGCCGTGCAAGCTCAGTCGCCCACCCCGGGTGAGTCGCCCGCGGGCGGAAAACAAAAAAAGGCCCGGACGACAGCGGAGACCGCTGCATCGTCTTCTCCCGCCGCGTCGCCTGCCGCCTCACCCAAAGCGAAGCGTGGTCGCAAAAAAGCGGAGACTGCAGCCGCAGCAAGTCCCGCTGCCTCACCGTCGCCCGCTAAATTCAACCTCGGCGGCTTGTTCAAGCCGAAGAGCTCTGCGGCAGCCAGTCCGGCAGCCGCGACACGAGCTTCCGCGAAAAGCGCGAGCGCTGAGACAGCAACTAACCCGCCTGCGCCCGGTGGAGGCCACGGTCTGGTGTGGGTTAACACGGACTCGCACGTGTACCACAGGGAAGGCTCGCACTTTTACGGTACGACGAAGAAGGGCAAATACATGACCGAAGCCGAGGCGATCAAGGAAGGGAACAAGGCCGCGAAGCCCCCGGGCAAAGGCCAATAGAATCGAAGGGAAATCAGCCGAATCCGGTTCAATTCAGAGTTAGACCGGGCGTAGCCGCTGCGCGAGCTACGCCCGGCTGCTTTCGACAATCATTCCCCGGTCAGGCTTTGGAGCGCGTCGGCCAATGTTTCGAAAGTAGCGATTTGGATTTCGGGACCGTAATGGAATTGCGACAGAATATTGAGACCAATGTCCTTGTGCGGGTCGCGTATCACTCGCGTCACCGACCCGACGCCTCTTTCGGTAAGCGCATCCATGATTTCAGCGATGTAACGCGCCGACGCCGAATCCATTGAGTCCAACCATCGGAAATCCGCCAGAACGCGGAAACCGGGTACAACATCCTGCAGGAGCTCGCGTACGCGCTGCGCAGCCAGCTTTGCTTCCACGGCCGTAACCCGTTGCACAGCGCTGATCACCAGGAGCCGCTTTGATTGATCGAGCTCAACGGCATACATCGTTCGTGATCACATGATCTGGCGTTCGCTGCAACTGCGAGCGCTGATGCCCGGGACATCGTCCGTTCCCTCCAAAACAAGCGAATTCCATTCATTCATAGCTGATCGGCACTCGGACTTGCGAAACACTTCCGGCTTTGAACCGCCACCTTCGAAACGTCTCGGTGGTTACTTTATCAAGGATCGCGTTACCGGTGCTTTGCGCCATCATCGCATTCGTGACCTTTCCGCTCGCAGTGTCGACGATCATGACGCAAACCCCGCTCCCAGTAACATTGGCGTGCTTTGCTTGGTATGGATACTCGGGCAAGGGAGCACTCACTGCCATAGCTTGGGCAGCCGATAACGACAAGGAGGTGGGAGTCGAGAAGGTGCTCGCCTCAGATTGCACAGGAGAGGGCGCCCTCCTTTTGACACGATGTTTCTTTTCTGCTGGCGCGGCCGGTATTGTCGATTCTTCTGCTCTAGCGGTCTCCTCGATCGCAGGTGCTGGCTTTTCAGTGGTTGCAGTGGCTGCAATTTCCCGGCTTCGCGCCTTCTTTTTCTTTTTCAGCTTTGGCGGTGGCGTTGCCACGCTGGTCTCTATGTGTTCCGGGAGATTTGGGGAAGTCGCCTCCTGGGCCGGCGCTAAGGGTGCACTAGCGAGCACAACGCCACTGCACAAAACGGCCAGAGTTCCTCGGTGCACGATTAAGAAAAATGTCCTCTCCCCATCGGCATCGTCAACCGGCGCACTTTTCCGTCGTTTGTCTCCAACAGTTTTCAATTCTTTATTCATCTCGTGACCGCAACGGACATCACGGTTTGGATCATCTCCGCGCTTCTTGCGATCGGCATTGGCTTGAGCAAATACACGAAATGGAAAACGCGCGACAAGCTGGTGCGCGAACTCGCAGCCATGGATCCAGAACGTCGGGAAAAACTGCTCAGTCGCATGAACCCGGCGCACGCGATGGAGGCACGCCAGGAATTAATGCGACGCTTTCATATCAGCTGATCTCGTAGCTCGTCGAAGGTCCGCCAGAGTATGGATCCTCCGCTTGCGATAGGCAGAGTGCAGGGGAACGAGAACGGCCATCGAGAAGTAAACCCAGCCGCTCCAATCGATGAGCTCCCGCGGCAGGATCATGGCGAGAACAAACGAAATGATTCCAACACAAACCGGGATGGCCCATCCCGTCACCTCATAGAGCGTGATTAATCGTTCGCGTGCATTTAGGCGTAAGGGCTTCCGCAATTGCCAGGCACGCAGATTCAACAGGACTACCTCTAGCGCGATTGCAGTAAATCCGAGGGCAAAGATAACAAAGAGAGTCCGCGTTTGTGATCCCGAATGAGACCCAAGTGCGTGACCTAGTCGACCGTTACTCAGCAAAAACCACATGGAACTGAAAATTGCTTTCAGCGGATACATGTAAATGAGGATGGTGACAATCATCGCCCAGCTAATGAAAATCGAGATTCCATCTTCAAGGCCGTAACGTCGGCTCCACAACCAATGCCCTCGCCAAAAAATTCCCAGCACGATGATACTCGCGACAAAGACGGGCACATTCTTGAACGCGGCGAGCAGCGTCTCGATATCGTCCGGGATTTGCTGCGCGGCGATCACGAGCATGGTGATTGCGAAAGCGAAGACTGCGTCGATGAAGGTTTCTAGCCGTGTGATTTCCATCCCGCGCAGCCGAAATCCGCCGAGCCGCGGTAGCGCATCCAAGTCCTTCGGCAATGTTGACGCAATCTCTTCATGTTCCTCGTCCATTGCCAGGTGATACTAGCCCAATGTCTGGTCGAGTTTGTAGGGGTATTTCTGCCGCTGTGCTACTTTTCATCAGCTCTGAGCTCACCGACCGATTGCTAATTTCTGACTTTTCGCTCCCGATGTCCTCCGTGCATTTCGAAATGACCGTTTCAGTTTTGCCCGGTGACATCGACGAGCAAAATCACGTGAACAACACCGTTTATCTGCGGTGGGTGCAGGATGTTGCCACTGCGCATTGGCGGGCGGTCGCCAGCCCGGAAGCACAAAAGACCGTCGCCTGGGTCGTTATCCGACACGAGATCGACTACAAAACTCCCGCTGGCTTGGAGAACAAGGTCCTCCTGCGCACCTGGGTCGGCAAAGCCAGTCGCCTTACGTTCGAACGGTTCACGGAAATCCGGCGCAACGACGACGGACTGCTCCTATCAAAGGCTCGGACGCTTTGGTGCCCGATTAACGCGCAAACCGGGCGCCCGATGCGCGTGCCAGCGGAAGTGCACGCACAGTTTTCCACTTAAGTTTGGATCTTAAGGAACGGCTGCTTTCCAGACGCCGTGGGGGATCGGGATATCGCCGTTGAGGTTGAACATTGGGCGCTGAGCGTTAAGCGTTGGACGTTGCAAGTCTCATCTCCCGAGTCACGCCCGATTATCGCTTGTTATTGCGCGACGTTTCTGAAACCGGAAATGTTCCATATCTACCGGCAGATCACTGCACTGAAACGATGCGCTCCGGTGGTGATTGCGCAGAAACGAGAGCAAACCGAGCGCTTCCCGTTTGATGACGTCCAAGTTATTCCCAAACCGGCAACACATTTTCTCCGGCGCTTTTGGCACAGGCAATTGCGCGACATGCCGTGGCAGATTTCGGACAGAGAATTGAGCGCGTTGCTTTGCGCCTTGAGTAGAATCGATGCTTGCGTTTTGCACATTTATTTCGGCCAAATCGCCGTCCATCTTCTGCCGTTAATTCGCGCTTGGAAAAAGCCGTCTATCGTCTCCTTTCACGGCGCCGATGTCACGGTGGAGATGAACAAGCCCGCCTATCGACAGGCTACGCGAGAGATGCTCGCCGCAGTGAAGCTGGTTTTGGTTCGCTCCGAATCGCTGCGGCGCGCACTTACGGAGCTTGGTTGCGACGAAACGAAGATCGCACTCCAACGGACTGGGATTCCACTGGAGGAATTTCCGTTCCGCGAAAGAAGCTTTCCGCAGGACGGTGAATGGCGATTGGTGCAAGCCGGCCGGTTGATCGAAAAGAAAGGTCTGCCAGTTACCCTTAACGCTTTCGCAGTTTTCCTCGATCGATATCCGAATGCGACGCTGACGATTGCCGGCGAAGGACCATTGCTCGACGAACTTCAGAAGCTGACGCGCGAATTAAACATCGAGGAGCGCGTTTCATTCACCGGCTTCGTCTCGCAAGAGCAACTGCGGGAGATTTACTATCGGTCGCACATTTTCCTGCACCCGAGCCAGATTGGTCGCGACGGAAATCAGGAAGGCGTTCCAAATTCGATGCTCGAAGCAATGGCCAGCGGTCTGCCGGTATTTGCAACCAAGCACGGCGGAATTCCCGAAGCAATCGAAAACGGCGTGAGCGGCGTCCTGGTGCCGGAGCATGATCATGAAGCGCTCTCCCGGGCGCTGTTAAGCGCGACCCAGGATCTGATTTTTCTTTCGCGGATCGCCCGCAGCGCCGCAGAAGTAGTTCGAAAGAACTTCGATCTGCGCACACAAGCGCAACGGCTCGATGATATTTATCTGCAGATCATCGGCAGGGGCGGTTGACGCCAATCCCCGCGCGATTCTGAGGGAGTGCCCGCTACTCGCAGTCCAATACTTTCTGGGATCCGCATTACTTCGAATGCCACGGCTGCATCAGTTTTGGATCCGCGGCCTGCAAGTGTCACTGACCAAAACGAAGGACAAAGTATTTCGGTCTGGGCGGCTGAACTTATACACACCGGGGTTTCATGGAGGGCATCCTGCCGCGCCGCGGCTAAAGGCGTCAAGCTTGGACTGCGGGCGAAGAGATTCGTTGCCAAGGACTTAATCTTCGACGTAGAAAGGCCGCGTGGAGCAGGAGCCGCCGGCAATTCCTCGAACGCCAAGACCTAACTGGTGGAAGCGAAATTGGAAATGGTTCGTGCCCCTTGGCTGTTTCAGCATAGCGATGTTGTTCGTCGTTTTTGTCGGGTCAATCGTCCTGATCGTATTCAGCGCAGTCAAATCGAGCGACGTTTACAAAGATGCTTTGGCACGGGCCAAAACACACCCTGCCGTTATCGAGGCTCTTGGTTCGCCTGTCACAGAAGGCCTTCTTTTGTCAGGAAACACAAACGTTAACGGCGCATCCGGAGAAGCCAACCTCTCCATTCCCGTCTCCGGTCCGAAAGGAAAAGGAACAATTTACGTAGCGGCAACGAAGTCGCTTGGCCGGTGGAACTATTCAGGTCTTGTCTTGGAAATCGAACGAACGCATCAACGGATCGATCTTCTCCAACGGCCGGCTCCCGCGAGTTCGCCCTGATCAATTCTCGTGAAGGCAGCGATCAATAATCTCTCTGTTAGCGCAATTCTCCTCGCAATTCTGGGAGGAATTATCGGCATCGGGGCTGGGCTATTTCTCGGCTTCGCGCTGGGCGCGGCTCTGGCGGCTGCGTTTCATGTCTCAACATTCGAAGGCGAGGCCGGCTATTTTGCCGTGATAATCGCGATTCTCGTGACGCTTATCGTCACGCCAGTCTCGATTCTTCTCACACTCTATTGGCGCGGCGTGAGGAGCATCTGGTTGTTCATTGGGTTGGTGATGGTTTGTCTCTCGATAGCAGCAATCGCCGCATCCGGATTTGGAATTTGGTACGCGGCTCAACCGCATGTTTTGAATATCAATGGCCCGACGCCGCTGCTCGAATTTGAAGTTAAACCGCCGACCGGCCAGTCCATCGAAAGCCTTGCCAAAGTTGAGCCGGAGCTGGACACACCTCTCAATCGGATGCCGATGCCGGGTTACTGGCATACGGACGCACCTGAAAACTCCGGCGTGCGCGCTGGCTACGTCGAACTTTATTTTCGCACGTCGAAGCGCCTGTTCGTGCTGAAATTTCCCGGCGGTGAAGACCGAATCTTCCAGCTCCATTTACCAGCCAACCCTATGAGGCCGAAATACCGCGCCTGGTCCGAGTGGCAAAACCCGGACTTCGTCGCGAAAGCCGGCGAGCAGCCTACTCGCCCCTCTGGCGGAAGCGATTATCAGATTCGGTACAAGCTGGATTATCAGGATCGGTAACGCAGCGCCGTTTACGTTTGCCGCCGCGCACGTAAGGTTCATGTATGTCGATCTCAGAGGAGCAGGTGACGAACGCGTTGAAGTCGGTGAAATATCCCGGCTTCACTCGTGACATCGTTTCTTTCGGGTTGCTCAAGTCGGTCCACATCGACGATGGCGAAGTGAAGGTGCAGCTCGCGCTGGCGACAAACGACCCAAATGTTCCAGCCGCGATCAAGAATGACGCGGAAATTGCATTGCGAGGGATAAAAGGAGTCCACAGCGCTAAAGTTTTGATCGACATCCACGCGCCACCAGCCGGCGCAGGAGCGGGCATGGGCGCGATGCGGATTCCAGGTATCAAACATGTCTTTGCGGTGGCGAG
>Ga0137403_10005780_pt1 | contig 14292 bp, 18 predicted proteins | sample CZOMad2_1_16fung_FD_122057 | JGI IMG/M metagenome (GOLD analysis project Ga0137403, IMG submission 122057) | Vadose zone soil fungal communities from Angelo Coast Range Reserve, California, USA - CZOMad2_1_16fungal (Hybrid Assembly) | ecosystem: Environmental > Terrestrial > Soil > Vadose zone... | reverse complement strand
TCAGTCGTTGTGTTTCGGCTTGATACGCATCCCTGTGGGCATCACAACAGAATGGGACCCGGCGCCGTATCAGGCTTCGCACTATTGGGACCGCATCTTTGCATTGTAGGCAGTTCATCAGTTTCGCCTAGGCTCTCTAATCAGTTAAACACATGAGATGGACTCTAAGGAAGAGAAATCTGTTCTAAGTTCATAATGTTTTTCTATGGCATTACTCCGCTCCTAGTACTAAGGTTCGGACCATGAAAAAGGCTTGGGACCAAAGCACCACTGCCGAGTCTTCTCTTTTCACACAACTCTTACAACCACGTAACGACTTCCCGGCAAATGCTCCTCAGAATGAAGACAGAGAAGATAGATATGCCGACCACACACAATCAAACACAAGAAAAACTTCGGCAGGAGAAGCACTACTGGATCGCGAAAGGGTTTGTCTTAGCGTGCCCCATTGTGCTTGCCGCTATGCAATTTCTTCCGACCCCTCCGCGAACAAACCCTCATGTGGATAAGAGGGAAACCATTGAGGCGAACCTTGATATACCGGCGCCCGTCTCCGCTATGCTTCAAAGGTCATGTATGAACTGCCACTCCAACGAAACCCGGTGGCCCTGGTACACCTACATCGCTCCGGTCTCATGGTTGGTCGAATTGGATGTAGAACGAGGACGCAAAGAACTGAATTTCTCGGAGTGGGGATCTTACTACCCTAATACGCAAAAACGAAAGCTTCAGTGGATGGACAGAGCGTTGCGCGAAGAAAGCATGCCGCCTTGGAGCTATCGCATACTCCATCCGGGCGTCGGTCTGACGCAGAGAGACTTGATCGCGTTGGGACAATGGATCGAGGCGGAGATAGCCAACCAACCGGAACAAGAAACCGAGAATAAGGAGGACTCAAAGTGAAACTTTATTTGCGCTTAACACCACTGGCATTCTTAATGCTGATTGGCGCTCTTTTGCACCCGAATCCCGCGGCCGCGCAGGTGGACCCCTGGGAATTCGAAGTCTATCCGTACAAGACTATGGGGCGAGGAGTGCTAGAGATCGAGACGGACAATGCCATCGTGGCCAACGGGCACAAGCAAGCCGGAAGCGGGCTTGCGAAGGGCACCTTTCCGAGCTATGGCATGTGGTTCAATCAGTATGAGTTTACCTATGGGCTCACCGATCGGATCGAGGCCGCGGCTTACTTAAACTTAGCCAAGCCTAACGCCCATGGTCTCACCTACGCAGGTTCAAAATTCCGACTGCGCGGAAGACTTTTCGACGAAGAGGTTTTGCCTGTCGATCTTGGTTGGTATCTTGAAATCGAATATAAGAAGAACCCGCAATTCAACGACCAGACACTGGAGTTCGAAATGCGTATTCCCATGCAAAAAGATATCGGACCGTTTTCTATCCTGTTCAATCCGATTTTTGAAAAGCCTGTGACAGGCTCGGAGAAACACCTGGGCTTCGAGTTCGGCTATTCCGCTGGCATCTACTATCGCTGGATGCGCGCTCTATCGCCGGGACTCGAGTTTTACGGCGGCGTCGGCAACATCAACAATCCCGAACCTACAAAGGAACAGCAGCACTATATCTTCCCGGTGGTTAAGGGCGAGCTACCGCACGGACTTGAGTATAATTTCGGAGTCGGCATCGGCCTAACTCCCGGCTCGGATCATGTAGTCGTCAAGTTCAATTTGGCGCTGGAAAAATACATCGGCGCGATCTTTGGTCCTTCGTCCGAGCATAGCTGGCTCTGGTAGTGGTGAAATGTGAGTGTGGCTGAAGAATGGAAAATGAGATGCCCGCAGTTGCAATTCGGACGAGTTCATTAACATTTCACCGTCGGTGTCGGCAAAGCTGTTATGGGCCAGGCTGTTTCCCAGCCACTCGCCTGATTGGCACAAAAGTTCGGCAAGTTGCGGCCCATGTGGGTTCGGTGGAACCGTGGCAGACTTCAGGATCAAGTAGACAGAAGAGAGGATGCAATGAGATTTGTAGGGAACGATCTTGATTCCGCTCTACAAGATGTGGTTGCCGTACGCATCAAATACGAAATAGCGTGCGGACATTGTTAGTCGTCACTCGTGCGACTTCCTCTATACTCAGGCTTTTCACGCTGGCGATGGTTGCCGCTACAAAACGGACATAGGCCGGCTCGTTGCGCTTTCCTCTATGAGGAACCGGCGTGAGATAGGGCGAATCGGTTTCGACGAACATTCGATCCAGCGGCACTTTACGTACAACTTCGCGCAGCGGTTCGGCGTTCTTAAAGGTGATGATGCCGGTGAAGGAGAGATAAAATCCCAAATCAAGGTAGTTCCGAGCAGCGTCATAATCGCCCGTGAAACAGTGGATCACTCCGCGGATTTTCCCGGCGCCTTCACTGCGCAGTAGCTCGACGGCTTCGCTTGCAGCATTTCGCTCATGAACGACCAGTGGCAGTCCGGTCTCCCCCGTCAGGCGGATGAATTGCGCGAAAACTCTGCGTTGAACTTCGCGCGGCGAATGGTTGTAAAAGTAGTCCAGACCGGTTTCGCCTATGGCAATAACCTTGGGGTGGACGGCCAATTCTTTTAGTTCCCGCAGTTCCTCTTCGCCGACGTCCTTGGCGTCGTGAGGGTGCATGCCGACCGTGGCATAGAGATTGGCGCAAGACTCAGCGAGGACAACCGCGGCGGTGTTGCTCGACATGTCACCGGCGCCACCGACGACTATAATTTGCTCTACGCCCGCTTCACCGGCACGCTGAACAACCGCCGCGGTTTCACCGGCGTATTCTTTGCCTTGAATGTGCGCGTGGCTATCGATCAGCCCCAGACCACTTTGCTGCATCACGGGCAACCCACTAAGCTTCGCTAGGCAGCTCGATGCGCGGAAAAAGAACGGTTGGACCATCGATCTTATGACCCGGCGAGAAACACTCGCCCCAAGGGACGCGATAAGCTCCGTCGCCTTCTTTGAGCTCAAGGAGACGCCGCAGCTCCTTCGCGGTGTCCGGCATGAACGGCGCAAGCAACCGGGAGAGCTGGCGAATGGCTTCGAGAAGATGATGAAGAACTTCCCCGACCCGCATTCGCTGCGCAGGATCCTTAAACAAGGTAAACGGCGCGGTCTGCACGATATAACGGTTAGCATGATCGATAGCAGCCCAAACCGATTCAAGGGCACGATGAAACTGGAGTTCCGCCATGTGACGATGCAGCTCTGTCTCTGCCTGAGCAAATTTATCTTTGAGCGCTTGATCCTCTTTTGGCCAGTCGCCGCTCAATGGCTGAACAACTCGGGAGAAATATTTGTTCTGCATCGCGAGTACTCGGCTGACCAAATTCCCGAGGTTGTTGGCCAAGTCAGCATTGTAGCGTGCTACAAGAGCATCTTCCCTAAAGTCTGCGTCTTGTCCGAACACGCTCTCGCGCAACACGAAGTAACGAAAGGCATCCATGCCGATCCTTTCCTTCATCTCCAGCGGAGAGACCGTGTTGCCCAAGCTCTTGGACATCTTCTGACCCTCACTGGTCCAGAAGCCGTGCACGTTCAAATGCTTGTATAGCGGCAAGCCGGCTGCCATCAGCATGGTCGGCCAGAAGATGCCGTGGGGTTTGAGGATGTCTTTGCCGATGAAATGCTCGGCTTGGGGCCAAAATTTCTCGAAGAACTCCTCTCCTCTATGTTTCAATGCACTCACATAGTTTATGAGCGCGTCGAACCATACGTAAGTCACGTAGCGCTGATCGAAGGGGATTTCGATGCCCCAGGTGAGACGGCTCTTGGGACGGGAGATGCACAGATCGCCGATGGGTTCGCGCAGCATCGCAACCACTTCATTCTTGAAGCCCTCGGGTCTGATGAAGTCGGGATGCTCTTCCAAGTGACGCAATAGCCGGTCCTGGTATTTACTCATGCGAAAGAAATAGTTTTCTTCCTCGATGAGCTCCGGCACGGTCCGGTGATCCGGGCACTTGCCGTCCACCAGTTCCTTTTCCGTATAGAAGCGCTCGCAGCCGAAGCAATAGAGTCCGCCATAGCGGTCGAAGTAGATATCTCCGGCTTTGTAAACTTTCGTCAGGAGCTCTTGCACATAACGCACATGATAGGTATCCGTGGTACGAATAAAGTGATCGTACGAAAAGCCACAACTATCCCAGGCCGCCTGGAAGGTCGCGCTGATCTGATCCGTAAATGGCTTAGGATCCACCCCTGCCTGCGCAGCGGCCTGAGCGATTTTGTCGCCATGCTCGTCTGTACCGGTGAGGTAAAAAGCTTCCCAACCCTTCGCCCTGTAATAGCGCGCCAGCGTATCGGTGATAATCATCGTGTACGCGCTGCCCAAGTGAGGTTCGGCGTTGACGTAATAGAGCGGAGTGGTGATGTAAATGCGGTCCATCAACTTGCCTCAACCGTGTTCAGTAGCAAATCCTCGATCACCATGCGGCGGTTTAGATTTCTTTGTATTCCCCCGACCGCTGCTTTCGCCTCGGCGATCCGAGAGAAAAGGCGCTCGCAGTCGGCGGTAGCTGATTGCTGCTGAATCTGGGGTAACATGTCAACGTTGACGACAGCTTGCTGGTTCTGCGTGACGCTATATACCAGCAGATCGCGAAACCAACTTTCAATCCATTCGAGAAACCTCAAGGAATCGTCTTTGCTATCCGCCAGAACCTCTGCGGCATCGGTGGCCGCACGGTAATCTCCGGCACGTAGACCGGAAATCAGCCGCACCCATTCTCGCCGTCTCTCGAGCAACTCTTGCGTGTCAATGCTAACGACCGCACCTAAGCTTCCTAGGCTCATCGCTGCCAAGAATTCCGCCGTCTCCGCCGCTAATCCTTTGCGGGAGACCAAAAAACCGCTAATGAGGTCTCGCGCCAGTGAACCGAAACTAATCCTGAGGCAGCGCGATCGTAAAGTCGGCAGGAGTGCGCCGCCGTTAGCCGCAATTAATATCAACAGAGAATCTCGAGGCGGCTCCTCGAGGGTCTTTAAGAGCGCGTTTTGTGCGGATAGATTCATCAAGGTGGCCGGATCCAAGATTGCAATTTTTTTCTTGCCGGAAAAGGATCGAAAATTCAGTTCCTTTTCCAGCTCACGAATCTGCTGAATGCTGATCTCTTTTTTTCCGGCCAGAGGCTCGATGATGCGGACATCGGCGTGGTTGCCGTCTTGAATGCGCGCGCAATCCGCGCACTCGCCACAGAAATCGCCGGCCGCCGCCGAGCAATGAATCGCTTTCGCAAGGCCGAGTGCAATCGTTTTCTTACCCACACCCTCCATACCTACGAAAAGATAGGCATGATGCAGCCGCCCATGGTTCAACGCCCGGCGCACGATTTCTAGCTGTTGTTGATGGCCAACGATTTGCGAAAAACTCATCTATGTCAGCTCTTCATCGATAATGTTCTTGATCTCTTGCCCGACCTCTTCAGCGGATCGCGCCGCATCGATTATGCGGAATCTGTGTGGCTCGGCCTGCGCTAACTCAAGAAACCCTGCACGAACCTTTTCGTGAAACTCGATCTTTTCCCGCTCAAACCGATCTTCGTTTCGTCCTGAAGCCGTTTGGGACTGACGCTGAGCAGTTCTAGACAACCCGATTTCTACTGGGCAGTCAAACAGCAGCGTGAGATCCGGCTTGATTCCCTGGCTAGCGATATCATTGAGGCTTCGTAACAATCCAAGGTCTATCCCGCGTCCGTAACCCTGATAAGCAAGTGTCGAGTCCGTGTGCCGATCGCAAAGAACGATCTTCCCCTGTTCAAGCGCAGGAATGATGACTTCGTGGATATGCTGCGCCCGGTCCGCTAAGTAAAGGAATAATTCCGTTGGCGACGTGATCGGTTGTTTGCCGACTTCGAGTAGAACTTGCCGGATAAGTTCCCCTAACGAAGTCCCGCCAGGCTCCCGGGTCGATAGACAGGATTTACCGCTAGCTGTTAGATGACTTTCAAGGGCTTTGAGTTGAGTGGTTTTTCCGCTCCCGTCACCACCCTCGAAAGTGATGAAACGAATCATCAGAAGAAATAACTCACGCCCGTCGGAATAGAGATTCAATCCGGAACGGCGCGCTATGGACGGAATTTCAAACCAAAAACACGGGAGAGCTAACTTTTCCGCTCCCCCAAAAGCAGATTGATTCCATTGATCAATTGAGTGCTCGTGAAGGGCTTCGTAATGTAATAATCAGCTCCGAGTTTGTATCCTCCTAAGACATCCTCGTATTGAACCTTGGCGGTCAATAGAATCACCGGAATACTAGTCGTATCGGTAACTCCTTTAAGTTTGGTCAAAACCTCAAGACCATCCATTTCAGGCATCATAATGTCTAAAATAATCAGATCTGGCTTTTGATTCTTTAAAAGATTTAACAGCTCTTGGCCACTAGAAGCACTGATTACGTTATACCCTTTACCCTCTAATATAGTCTTAATGATAGTAATAATATCGGGATTGTCGTCGACCACCATGATGGTCTTCTTGCTATCCATGCTTTCCCCCTCTAGCGCCGCCGTTTTCGTTTACGCCGTTAGGCTATCGGGCTTCTTTGCGTCAGCCAATCTACACGGAGGCCTTAACGGGAATCCTCCCGTGGCCGAATTTTCAACAACGACGTGACAAAAAAGCCTTATGAGTTGAGAGCTTAACATCTTCCGGCGCTGATGTAAACCTGGAACCGCGAAGCCTAAGACTCGCGTTTGAATCAGGGATTTACACTGCGCCAGTAGTCTTGGGTGATAGTGGAGGGAAGCGATGCATAAACATTTTCTAACGTCGCCGATGGCACCAGGCTTACCACTCGATCAAGCGCGGATCGGCTGTAAAACACTTTGATAGCCCCTTGAAGCGCCAGGATAGTCGGTGTCGTGGCCGCAACCGAGCCCGTCTCGTTGATCATTACCGCGCCATAGACTTCTTTATTTTCCTCTCCCACTACCCGAAAGCCAACCCCGGTTCCAGTTACAATGATTAACCCTTCCCAGCGAAAGGCACCATTAGCGACGATCTCGGCATTGCGCACCACCAGGATGCCAACGCCACTGAATTTTCCGCCGATCGTCACCGAACCGTCGGTACCGGGAAGTCCCTCGATGCAGTGAAGCTGGGGCGTAGATCGGCTTCCCCAGGTTTCTCCTGCGAGGGATAGTGTCCCGTCAACGGGTATGGTCGTGCTTGCGGCGTGCGGGGCACGGCAAAGATCATCTCCGAGTTGCGTTATGATTGGGCTTGGAATGAGGTCACTCTGGGAAATCGCAGTATTGTTTTCGCCACCAATGACATTGCCGAGTTTCAGGGCGAGCAATGCAGCGTCGATTTGTGCTCGCAGTGCTGGACTTGAAGTTGAAATCGCAGAACGTGGTTTAGCCCCCGCCACCGGCGCGCCATTCACCGGATCGGAGTCGAAGCCGGAGATAAAGAATGTATTACCGCTCAAACTAACACTTGTTTCCGCTCCCCGGAGTGCGATCGCACCATCGGCAAGATCATAGACCTTAGTGACTTGCGCTTGGACTGTTTGCGAAGAAATACCCGATGCTCCAGTCGACCGGATGACGATTTTGGCTGTCAACGGCGTGACCGGAGTCGAAGAAAGATACACAACGGAGAATGTTCCGGAAGAGAAACTTTGCACCCGATCTGCGGGTCTCGGAGGATGAATAGCTGCTTGGTTAATTTGCTGTTTAGCCCATTCAATTCCAGCCTCGGCGAGATAGAAAACCGCAGTCCCTTGTCTCAAGTTGGTTGTAATTTTGTAATCATTTTGTATCGCAATCCACGCCCCCATGCCTGCGGCCATCAAAAGCGACACAAAAAGAAGCGAGGAAAACAGAACCATTCCCGTTTTGTCACAGATAAGTTTTCGCTTGGCGGCCATGGGCTCGTTAGTTTCGTAGTTCAATGCTGGTCGAGAGTGTGGACGTCATATTCCCACCCACGCGAGGATCCGGGTTCTTTACTTGTACCGCAAACGCGATCCGGATCCGTTTGATCGCCGTTGGCGAAGGCGAGTCACCGAGATCGGCACCCGTGACGTCGTAATAGCTAAAGAGTTTACCGGCTGTTGCGGTCTTGACGTTGGCTACCAGACAGTCACCGTTGCGCCGGATAATGGTCGTGCCCGGGCACGTCGAGGTTGGACCCGTGAGTTCGTAACGTATGTTTTCACGAGGTTCAGTGTCTGCGCAGCTACCATTGCCATTAAGATCCATCTGGACATGAATCATTCCACCGGAGGCAGCATAAACGCGATTACAGTCTGTATCGGCATCGTTATTGGGATCGTCCGCGCCCCCTCTCTCCGGCGGAGCGCTACCTGTACCCCAGGATCCGGCGTTTCTTAGATCGCGAACGATAATGTCCAAGGCACCCCGTGCATCTTCCAGTGTCGACGTCTTAGCCTCTTGAGAAATCGTGCGGAACAGCTCGGCGCGGTAGAACTCATAAAGAGAAGTAATGACCACCGTTCCTAATAACAGCGCAACAAGCTGTTCTATCAAGGTAACGCCGGAGCTGTCGTGGCGAAGCTGCATCGCGGGTTTCATTCCAAGTAGACAAGCGTGGTGATGATAATTTCGCGGTTCTCGCGATCTCGCCACGAGACCGTGACATCGATTTGTTTCAGGCGCGGCCCGAGGGGAGAATCAACAATCCTCCAACAACGGTTAAATATTCCGTTGGGCGCCCCAGTAGCTGTAATTGCCTGGTCCCCAGAGTTGGGGCACCGATCATCATCGACTAGCTTTTTTTGCACCTTGAGCTGCTCCATCTTGTCTTGCGCCAAGTTGATCGCCACAGTAGTGTTGTCGTTCGTCAGGTTTCCGCGAATGACTCCAACTGTACTCAATGAATAGCCTAATATGGCAATGACAATGACATTGATGGCAACTAGGACTTCGTTGAAGGTGAACCCTTTCGGGTGCCTATCAACGATCCGCAACTTCAGAAATGATCTAACAGTCCCCACTGCAATCACTCGGCTTACAGATGCGAACTCTACCTGTCGGACTCACCACTACTTGTTTGCACATTCCATCTGAACTTCGCAGCCGGATCCGGTTTGCACTCGCGGTTCCTCTTGGCGAGAAGGAAATTGTACCCGCGCTTGTAACGATCACACCTGCCGGCAACGGCTTCGTGACTAGGACAGCAGAGTCTCTCTGAATTGTGTACGCCGCAGCGCCATTCGCATAGACAAGCTGGAAGCCTACATTTTCCGTGGCCGCGCGCATTTTGATGTTGTGGAGTTCGGATTGAAACTGACGTGCCGAGCTGTCGAGCTGGTAGGAAGGAAGCAACTTATTCCAGCCCGGCAGAGCGATCGCAGCTAAAATACCCGCCAGAGCCACGGCGACGACGAGCTCGATTAGCGAATAGCCATGCTGCGATTTGGAGTCCATATATCCCCCTCCTGGGATGGCGGAAAATACGTGTGGGCAGGGGGCGTGTCAATACTTAGGATTGGAATTTTCTACGTGACACGAAATCGGGCTGGACCTATAAACTAACTTTTCCGTTAAAGATCATTCTTGTACTTCTTTGGCATTTGTTGTCCCAACACGCCAGGACATTGAGTCTGGCCTGGACTTCCTTTCCACGCGCTGGATCTCTGCTCCCGCTTCTGTACATGTAGTCCCTCCTTGTCGTGGAGGACATGGCCGCGCTCGAGAGAGCAGTGGTTATAGTCGAGTTATTTGTAGTGAAATTTTGCAGCGCACTACCACCGTAAATTTTGGCACTTCGAGTGCTCGGGGGTGTTCCAAGTACGCTGCCGGCCGGCATCTCAGGGCGGCGTGCCTGATGGTAACCTCGAGAATGGGCGGGCAATGCTTCCAGTCATCACGCGTCAAGAGAAGTGGCTTTAGTCATCTGGGGAAATCGATGCTATACTATTTGAATGCCGAAACTGATCGCCGCTTTGTGGTTCACACTACCTTTTGTCTTTCCCACTGTCGGGAAAGCCGCCTACATTATCAAACTGAAGAACGGCAACGAGTTCATTACCGGCCGCTATTGGCACGAAGGAAGGCAGCTAATGTTCGATACGTACGGCGGCGTGTTCGGCATCGATCGATCATTTGTGATAACCATAGAGGAGTCCAATAAACCACTTAAACTTATTTCGACTGGGGAGAGCTTAGCCGAAGCCAAATCTCAGGTTGCTGCTAAAGAAGAAAAGGAACCCAAGAAGGCATCATCACCTGCCGGTCCAAAGTCCGAGATCAAGAGGGACGAGGATCCTATGTTGAGGGATTTTGATGCCTTAAAGGAGATGGCTAAGGGATTGAACGGAATGTTGACCTCGGAACTCCAAGGGTTCTCTAAGAACCTCACGGAGCTGAAGCGAAGAATTCAGCTCAGCGGCAAATCCAACGACTATCTTCGTGAATTCGCCGAGATCAGCGAAATGGGCGAGATGGTGGAGACAGCACTCAAATCGAGACATTAATTATAGTTCTGTTTCCAATTCACGACTTTCAGCGGAGAGCCAGCCATCGCCTGCTTCACCTTGCAACTATCGTAGCCAATGGTATTGCTGCCGTTAACAGTCACGTCAGTCAAAGTCGACGTTCCCGAAAAAATTTGCCCATAGATATTGATCGGGTTTCCACCTCCGCCATTTAAAGTCACCGACCCCGTAACCAGGATAATACCGTTCCACTGAAACCCGCCGCCGAGCTCAAGGTCTCCTTTAACCAGGAGAACACCATATCCCGTAACATTCTGGAGTTTTAGACCCTGATTGTTGAAGTGAGCCGGATCGTCCGGCCACGAGTAAACGGGTTGGTAGCTGCTCGCGCTGCCAAATGTCGCGTTGTTTTGGTCTTCGATCAACGTCGTCGCTCCTGCCTTTAGAGCATCGATGTAAGCTGGTATATCGATATCCAACGTCCCATGCTGAGGCGTCGAGGGATTCCCCTGGAGCGTTGGGTTCCCATTGAGGTTCGTAGTGGCCGGATCTTTGGTATAGATTGGGGCGAGTGCAGTTCCCGCGCCGCATGCGTCATTTCCGCTGATGGTGAGAGAGCTGCCATTCCCTGTTACATCTCCTTTGGAATAGATCGTCGCCGGGCTACTGGGTGGAGGCTGTACGGTCACCACGATTTGAACCTGTGCTTTGGCGTTATTAGGCCCGGTGGCGACCGAAGTGATCATCACCCTGCCGTTAGAATCTGTTGTATTAGTTGTACCATCGGCAGAATCGTTGGATAGATAGGCGTTGTACGTGACATTATTGATTGTCCCGGTGGTGAGGGGAACGTCATCCGTCGCCGCCGAGTAGCCGTCAAGCGCCCCGTTGGCTCCTTTTCGTGCCGTTGAATTAAGCTCGTCGCTAAACGATGTCTTATTGCTGCTTGCAAGATTTTCTACTCTAAGAGCTTCGCGCGCCCTCTCAGCTCCGGCCATTGCTGCCTGCAGAACCATTTGGTTATTTCTGAAATTCCCTCCGATCTTGATATCCGTTGACGATAGGATGTAGGCCGTGGTCCCCAGCAACGTTAGAGTTGCCATTAAGGTTAGGGCGGCGATAAGGAGGAAACCCTTCTCGTTCCCTATAGTGTTACGCATGGCAGGGATTCTTATCTTTCGATGAATCATCGTTACCTCAACCTCGACACTACAGTCCCAGATTGGGAGGAGTGATCGTCGCGGTTATCTGGTAGGTTCGGTAACCATTGTTGGATGAATAGTTTAGATCTGGCTTCGCTGTTATCGCAGTGATGCTGACGGCGACCTGGCGGATACTCGACGATGTCGTGGTTGTAGCCCCGCTGGAATTAAGATAGCTGAACGTAAAAGCTGTAATGTTGTCGGCCAGAACTTCGACCGTCCCTGTACCTATCCTCCGCGTTATCTGCTTATTTGTGCTGTCGTAGGCGTAGCTGATCTGTTCGTTGGCACTACCACTAGTGCTAATCCCGCCATTGCCATCTAAGTCAGCCTGAATCATTAGCTGCGAGACGCTACAAGTCACGCCGTCAAACGTGCCGCCGTTAGGCTTGTATCCCGCCATTTTAAGCTCGCGCATTATGACGTCGAGAGCGCCACGGGCGTTCTGTTGCATCTCATTGATCTGTTCCTGGGCGTTGTAGAATTTTGCCTGTGCCATAAAAGTCGTTGTCACTGCCGCCAGCACAACCATGCCGATGCCCATGGCAACCATCAATTCAGTAAGCGTAAAACCCGTAACATTTCGTAGCTTGCAATACTGCATTTAAGTTCTGCCTATTGTGAAAGAATAGTCTGCAAAGTGACGGAACGAGCCGCGTTATTCGCCTCGTTCCAACTCACCGTAATGGAAATCGTTTTCATGTTGCTCGCTGGTGAGTTGTTCGTTACGGACGCGGATTGGGAAAAAGAAACTCCCCCCATGGAAACAGTGGATGGCACCTTACTAGAGTCAGTCACGTACGTATTCACAGCTGTGTAGCCGACTCTTTGCGCTCCTTCGATCGTCGTCTGTGCAACGGCCGTGGCTGAGGTGATATTCTTGCTGAAGAAATTCCCGCGAATAATTCCGGTCGTGAGCACCGCCGTTCCGAGTAACCCGACGGACAGAATCGCAAGCGCAACAAGCAACTCCAGCAGGGTAAAGCCATCCTCCTCTCTGAAGTCTGCTGTCTTTTCCTTGATACCCATATCTAACTGATCCTCACGTTTCCCGTTGCGGTCACAGTCACCGTTTTGGATCCACTGGAGTTAGTAATGGTTATGGTCGTAGCGCCCCCAGCGGTTCCTCTGGAATTGAAGGTCGGATCATCACCGCTTTTGCTGAAGGTAACCTCGGTATAGTCCGTTTGGATATCTACGGTTTGGATCAACACACCGGCCTTGCGGATTTCGAGTGTGTGATCTGTCGGGAAAGTCACGCCGTAAGTGATATTTTCCTCCACCGCCTTGGAGCGAGCCCACATGAGCTTGCCCAAAACCTCTCTGGAAGCGCCGTTTAAACGCACATTTGGTTGGAAGGCGAGATAATTGGGGACCGCGACCGCCACCAAGACTGCAAATACTCCCGCCGCGGCCATCATTTCCGCTAAAGTGAATCCCTTAATGTCCGACAAGACTCTTTCAAATTTCCGCAAAGTCATAAAACCGTCAATTTGCAACAATAAGCTTCGTCAATTTTCGGCCACGACTGCGACAAATTCTAGGCAGGTTCAGCGACACGTGATGCGCAAGAAGCATACCAATGGGCGGTGTCGCGAATCGATTGCCAACTTATTGATAAAATAATCTTTTACGTGTGCCCGGCACGAGAAAGGTCAGCGCGTAAACCAAAATGCGCGCCAGGACATGTAAAATTGACAAAATTGAGAGTCAGCCTTAGAGAAGCCTCAACTCGAGGGAAAGTAGAATTCCATGAGTTCGCTGCCGAAGAATAGGTATAGGAGCGCTCCCAGGCAGAGAAAAGGGGCAAAGGGAAGTGCGAATCGCCTGCCAGCGCCTTTTCCAATCATGAATCCAAGCCCGATGACGGAGCCGGTTAGCGAAGCAAAAAAAAGCGTAAACGGAATCGACGTCCAACCGAGAAAAGCTCCGATCATGGCCAGAAGTTTAATGTCACCACCACCCATACCTTCCACACCCGTAAAAGCTTCGTAAGCCCAGGCCAGTGCTAACAAGAATCCGCCGCCGACCAGCACTCCAATTAACGCACTGAACGGCGATGGAATAATTTCAAACGGATCATTGATGCCATAACGGGCCACAACCGAAAACAATAGACCGGCAACGATACCGGGCAGGCTGATCACGTCCGGCACAATCCTAACGTCCAAGTCGATAAATGAGATTACGATCAACGCCGCCACAAAGATAAAACTGACCAGAAACGCAAGACTGAAACCGAACTGATAATAGAGAGCCACCGCCAAAGATGCCGTCAATAGCTCGACTATGAAATAACGCGGCGAAATTTGCTCGCTGCACGAACGACACCGACCCAGAAGCACAATATAGCTTATCAAGGGAATATTATCGTAGAACCGGATTGCGGTTTTACAGACTGGGCAGTGCGAAGGAGGATCAACGATCGAATCGCCCTTCGGAATTCGGACGATACAAACGTTCAAGAAACTGCCGACGATGGCGCCGAAGATGAAAACAATAGAAATCACTATAGGAGTAGACTGTAAAATCATTTCTCAGCCTTCCTGGCAGAATCATGCAACATGCATCCCCCGAAAGGAGCTTACTGTATGCGCTAGTAAGTCGTTGAATAAAACTCCTTGATCTCTCCAAGTCGGAATTGCGACTGGCGGCAGATAACGAGCGTTTAGTTGCGCCCTTACGGCCTGGATGAGCGTT
>Ga0137403_10005779_pt1 | contig 14293 bp, 10 predicted proteins | sample CZOMad2_1_16fung_FD_122057 | JGI IMG/M metagenome (GOLD analysis project Ga0137403, IMG submission 122057) | Vadose zone soil fungal communities from Angelo Coast Range Reserve, California, USA - CZOMad2_1_16fungal (Hybrid Assembly) | ecosystem: Environmental > Terrestrial > Soil > Vadose zone... | reverse complement strand
GCATATCGTGAGGCACGAGCCCTGCCATCCCGGCTACCGTTGCCGCCGCTTTGAACGCCTTTCGGAATGACGCAATTCGTTTACCCTTGCGATGAAACACGTACGGGCAATCCAGCCGGCGCCTTTCCAACCGCCTTTGGATGATCTCCAGTAGCGCTCCGATCATGGGCAGGCTTCGCGGCTTCTTTGATTTCGATTTCAAATGCTGAGAAACGGAACACATATGTCGAGCTGTCTTTATCACTGCGTTAGGCAGTTTCGCGCGTTGCGCCGAAGTGGCTATTACTAAAATCGTTTAAGCCGGGCGAGTCGTTGCTGGCGATGTCTATCAGATAAACGACAATTTGGAGAAATGAAGGGCCGAGCGTGAACCCGGCCCTTCATTTCACCACGAACACCCACCGCTCTTTGAGTTTGCCATGCTCCCTAGCTAAACGGTAGATTTCATCCTTCACATTCATGTCGTGCGTGTCATGAAACTTCCGCGCCAGTGCGATTCGCGCACTGAGAAGCTCCCGGACTGCGTCGCGGATTCCAGGGAAAGTTGCGCGAAGCAATCTGCTGTTGATCTTCCCGATCCACATCGCTCTGGCCATAGCCGTCGCTCGCCACAAGCCGAAACTGTGGAACCAACCACTTTGGCCAAACATATCGGTCCAATGAATCCAGCGCCTCTCTAATTTCCGGCGTGTCGATGTTCCTTTGCTTACATTCGCGGGTTGCGGCTTCGAGGATAGCGAGGGCTTCTAAGACGGTCATAGAACGCGAAGCGCCCCTTCTTTCATCTGCTCGGCTTGTGCCGTGGATTTATCGAACCGGGATTGAAAGTCCGCCCCTCCATGCTCCCAAGCCATCTTGATGGCGGATTTCATACTGTCGGCCAGGACGATAAACTTGGACGGCCGGCGGTCGTCATGGGTGCGAAAGCTTACGATGTAGACCTTAGCCACAACGGGCGGAAAATAGCGAGAAAGCCGGGCGAGAGCAAGGGGGCCAGGCTTCGGCTTGGCCCTGCGCGTGGAATAAACCAAAATGAAACCTGGAGCGTGGCGAGATGAAGCGATTGGCGTAGGTCTGGCCTCTTGCACTCACATACTGGCCGCGTGGTACAAGGACAAATAAGATGACGCCGCGCGAATTTTTCCCTTATATGCCGGATGAAGTTTTCGAGATGTGGCTGGCGCCTTTTATTCAACAAATTGGGTGGTCGTTCACGAAGATAACTGACGATCTCTCGGGGACAAGGTGGAACACCCTACTTAGAGACATTCCTCTTGACGTCTGGAACCAACTCATATGGAGCCGTATCGATGTCGAATTTACCAAAATCGAATTTGCCGTTTTCAACAAATTGGCAATTGAAGACATCATTGGCCATTGCGTGCATGGACGCTCTACAGCAACCGCAAATCTCCCAAACACTAAGGAGCGGTTCAGGGCATGTGCAGAATTTATTCGCGTTCACAAGACCATTCCCAAGCCCATAGCCGTAATGTCTAGAGACAAAAAGATTGAAGTCATTGATGGAAATCATAGGATTGCCGCACTCCTTCACGTTGGACTGCCCAAGGGCTACAGGCTTCCTATTTGGATGGCGCACCCGAAAATCTCCTTAACCTAGTCGTTCCTTCATTCTCCTGCCACCGCCCCCACGTCAACAACCGTGATTCGCTTCATCATCTCAATCGCTCTTTGGAGGTAGTTGCCGCGCCGCTTCTGACGGGCGCTACCTTGCTTTCATTGCGCACGGCGCGGCAGTCGGAGAAAAATCCAGCGCGTATAACTTGCTCTCTCCGATTATAGTTGGTTAGTCGCTTTAGGATGCGCGGGCATAGCCCATTTTCCCGGCCATCGCCTCCAAGCGCGCGATCCGCTCTTCCATCGGCGGATGGGTGCTGAACAGCGAGGCCAGGCCGCGGCCGGTGAGCGGATTGACGATGAACATATGGGCTGTCGCATTGGCCGTGGCGTTGTTTGCTTCAAGCGGAATGTTCTGGGCGCCCATCTCAAGCTTGCGCAACGCGCTGGCCAGCGCCAAGGGGTCCCCGGTAACCTTTGCGCCGCCTTCGTCGGCCCCATATTCTCTAGAGCGCGATACCGCCATTTGAATCAGCATAGCCGCGATCGGCGCGACGATCATCATGACGATAAGCCCAAAGATGTTGCCGCCACCGCCCTCTTCGTCGCGGTCGCGATTGCCGCCAAAGATCATCGCCCACTGGGCCATCTGCGCTAGATAACTGATCGCGCCCGCCAGGGTCGCCGCAATCGTGCTGACCAGAATATCGCGGTTCTTCACGTGGGTGAGTTCATGTCCAAGAACCCCGGTAAGCTCTCTTTTGTTGAGAATCCTGCGGATTCCGTCGGTGACGGCGACGGCTGCGTGCTCAGCGTTGCGCCCAGTAGCGAAAGCATTCGGCGTATCCTGCGGTAGCACATAGACTTTAGGCATCGGGAGCCCTGCCCTCTGCGCCAAATCCTGCACCAATCCATAGAGTTCCGGATCATCCTGCGCGGTCACTTCTTGACCGCCGTACATCTTGATGACAATTTTATCGCTGAACCAATAGCTGAAGAAATTCATGCCGCCGGCGAGAACCAACGCCAGGATCGCCCCCTGACGACCGCCAAACATATCGCCGATCCAGACCAGCAGAGCGGTAAGGACGGCCAACAGGATCGTGGTACGAAAGGTATTCATACACTATCCTCCTTTAGTCGTATCCTACGGTTTAAAAGAGCGAAGTCAAGTTTGCTCTTCGCGAATACGTAGGTAGAATTTGCGTACGCCCTTTACAAAAAGCAAGGGCCGCGCTAGAGAGCTTTTAAAAATAAGAATCAAGGAGAGAAATATGCGTTTTGGAGTCGTTTTCCCCCAGACCGAAATCGGCACTGACTCGATGGTTATTCGGGATTTTGCCCAAACAGCGGAAGAATTGGGCTACCAGCACATCCTCGCCTACGACCATGTGATTGGGGCCGACCCTGCCAGCCGTCCCGGTTGGCGTCCACCCTATACGCACAGGGACGCGTTCCACGAACCGTTCGTTCTCTTCGGGTACCTGGCTGGCCTGACGAAGAAAATTGAGCTGGTCACCGGCGTTATCATCCTGCCGCAAAGGCAGACGGTCCTCGTGGCTAAACAAGCAGCCGCTTTGGATGTCTTAAGCGGCGGTCGTCTCCGCCTCGGCATTGGTATCGGTTGGAATCCCGTAGAATACGAATCCCTTGGGGAAAACTTCAAGAATCGGGGCCGCCGGTCCGAAGAGCAAGTTGAAGTCATGCGCAAGCTCTGGACTCAAGAGCTCGTTACATTCCAGGGCCAGTGGCACACGATCACCGACGCTGGTTTGAACCCGTTGCCGATCCAACGGCCCATTGCGATTTGGTTCGGTGGCAGCGACGATCGCGCGCTTCGCCGTCTCGCGCGTCTCGGCGACGGTTGGTTTCCATTGCTGGGACCGGACGATAAGTGCCGGACGGCCATCGAAAAGATCCGTTCCTATGCCCGTGAAGCGGGGCGCGATCCGAGCCGTATTGGTATCGAAGGACGAATTACATTCGGAGAGGGCTCTGCCGAGGGTTGGATGAAGGACATCGACGGTTGGAAGAAGCTCGGCGCGACTCACCTAAGTGTCAATACCATGAAAGCGGGGCTGAGAACTCCTGCGGACCACATCGATGCCATCCGGCGCTTCAAAGAGGCGATTGGGTAAAATGGAGTATTGAGTGTTGGGGTAGTAGACGAAATCGAGAATCGAAGATCGAGAATAGAAGATGGCGATCCTCAATCCTCCATCCTCGATCCTCAATTTCAGTACTCTTCACTCCAGTACTCCAGTCTTCACTACGGCCCGGTTATTCCGGCTACTCAACAGACTCTGAACTGCCTCAAACGGCTCGCCGCCCTTCGCCACGGCCTCTCGAATCGAATCGATGGCGCGAACGAGATTTTTGCCTTCGGCCTCGTACAGCGTCTCGAACAATTTGAGATTCTTAAGGTAAAGCCAATAGTGAATGATGACCGCATTGTTGAGCGGCTGTTGGGCAAAATTACGGAACCGGTTTGTCGGATGCCGGGTGATCCACTCCGACCATTCCTCTTTAGCCCCAGCGAAGACTCCTTGCCGAAGACGAAGTTTGTCTTCTTCGGGAATCTCTTTCGAATAGAGCTCGTCGAGCGATGCTGCAAGCCTTTCGATAAATGCCGAAAACTCCAGCTCCTCCTCCCAGGCACGGATCGCTCGCTTATGCTCTGCGCTTTCCGCGCCGAAGCGGTCGCGAAAAAAATCGATAGCCGAGCGCCCGCCGACGAAATTCGCCACGCTTTCATTAAACGCGCCGGCGCCCTTTACGTACAACGTGTTGTGAAACAGCTCGTGAAAAACGACTTCCGCCAAGGTAACTTTGTCGTAGCGCAGGAGGTGGGACAGCAGCGGGTCATCGAACCATCCGAGCGTACTGAAAGCGGCGGACGTTCGTATGTTGGTATCGTAGCCTTCGCTTTCAAGCTCCTTGGCTGCGGCCGCGGCGTCTTCCTTGGAAAAATATCCTTTGTAAGGAACCCGACCGACGATCAGGAACCACCAGGTGTAGGGCCGCAGTTCAGTCCGCGGCGCAGCGGTAAGAATATAAGTCAGGTCCGGTCGATCGACATAGGAATAGCTGGAGTAGCTGCCGCCGACATTGAGCTTGAGAACATCGCGCGCGTACTCACGCACAGCCAAGACCAGCTTCAACTTGTCCTGAGTATCCGCAGCCAGCTCCGGCTTTTCGAGGTACTCGGGGATAGGTTCCCGCCGCCACAGGATCTTTCCTTCCTCATAGGCGGCGCGGATGACGTAAAACGGAGAACAGCCTGAGGTCACGGAACCCAGGACGCCGAGCATAGCTACCAGCCACACAATCTTACGAAGATTTATTTCGAGTCGATGGCATGACGGGCTCAACTTCGGCCAATTTCTGCTTCGATCAGTCATGGATCTTGGCCGCAGCATCATAGGTCGCAACCTTTAACTCTTCGCGCTCGTACTGAAGCTGATAGAGACGATAATAGATTCCCCGGCGCTCCATCAGCTCCGCGTGTGAACCCATCTCGCGGACTTCGCCGTGATGCAAGACGATGATGCGGTCCGCGTTGCGAATGGTCGAAAGACGATGCGCTATGACGAGGCACGTCCGACCTTTCATAACCTTATCCAGAGCGTCTTGAATCAGCAGCTCGGTTTCCGTATCCACGCTGGAAGTCGCCTCATCCATGACTAAAATCTCCGGCTGAAATACCAGCACTCGCGCCAACGACAACAGTTGCCGTTGGCCGGCGGAAAAATTGCTGCCGCGCTCCCGCACTTGAGCGTCAAAGGTTCCCGGCAGCCATTGAATAAAACGATCCGCGTTGGCAAATTGGGCCGCCTTCTCAATTCTGTCCATCGAAACCGAGCGGTCTCCAAGGGCTAGGTTGGCACGCACATCTCCCGAAAAGAGAAAGACATCCTGCAAGACAACCCCGATGTGCTGGCGCAGCGCCTGCAGGTCCCACTCGCGCACGTCCACGCCGCTGACTTTGATGGAGCCCTTTTGGATGTCGTAGAAGCGGTTAAGCAGCTTGATGGTGGTTGTCTTGCCGGCGCCCGTGGCCCCGACCACTGCTACTTTCTCTCCCGGCTCGATTCGGAACGACACGCCTTTGAGCACCGGATCGTCCGGTTTGTAGTGGAACCAGACGTTGTCGAAGACGACTTCGCCGCGGAACGGTTTCGGAATCAGCGCGTTCTTGGGACTCTCAATCGTCACCGGCGTATCGAGCAGCTGGAAGATGCGCTCCGCCGAAGACATCGCGGACTGCATCACGGCATATTTCTGGCTGAAATCACGCAGCGGCACAAAAAAACGATTGATATACTCTTTGAAAGCAACCAACGTGCCGATGCCGATAACGGCGTGGAGAACCTCCCCGCCGCCGTACCAGAGCAGCAGCGCCACGCTTACCGAACCCGCGGCTTCGACCATTGAGTAAAGCGACGCTTCATAGAGATTTGAAAGGTGGTACGCTTCCCGATGGTCCGAGTTGAGTTTGTCGAACTCGCGATAACTCTTCTCCTCCCGAGCGAAGAGCTGAATCACCCCCATGCCTGAGATCGCCTCCGCAAGATAGGCGTTGATCCGCGCGATCCTTTCGCGGATTTGGCGATACGTCCGGCGGGCCCTGACCCGGAAGAAATTAATCGCCACTGCCATCGGCGGGATCAGCGCCAAGGAAACCAAAGCCAACTCCACGTGAAGATAGAACATGATGCCGATGATCCAAAACACCATCACGAAATCCGAGATCAAGGTCATGACACCGGAAGAGAACATCTCCTGCAAGACATCGACGTCCGTGGTCATGCGCGTCACCAGACGGCCCACCGGGTTGCGATCGAAATAACTCATCGGGAGCTTCTGGACGTGGGAGAAGACGGCGACGCGCAAATCAGCCAGGCAGCGTTGCGCCACGAGCATGGAGAAGTAATAGTGGAAAAACAAAGTGACGGTCTCCCCCACCACGACACCGAGAAAAAGCAGCCCCACATTTTGGAGTCCCTTGAGATCTCGGCCGGCGATATACTGATCGATGCCGATTTTCATAAGATAAGGCTGCGCCAGGCCGAAGGCCTGTTGCAGGGGCAAAAGCAGCATGGCCATCCAGAACAGACGCTTGTAGGGGACAATAAATTTCCACAGCCGCCGGATCAGCCGGATATCGTAGGCTTTGCCGAGGATCTCTTCTTGCTGGGACGGTTCGGCCATCTAAATCTGCTCCAACTCCTCGCTCAGCTGTTGCTGCTGATACAGGTCGGCGTAAACGCCGCCGCGATTGACCAGCTCCTCATGAGTGCCCCGCTCGATGATCTTTCCCTCGTCGAGGACAAGGATCTCGTCCGCCTCTTTCACCGCTGAGATCCGGTGCGAAATGATGAGGCAGGTCTTCTCCTTGAGAATCTCCCTGAGTCCCTGCAAAATCTCGGCTTCGGTTTGCGCGTCGACACTGGAAAGACAATCGTCGAGAATGAGAACCGGTGGATCCATGACAAGGGCACGCGCCAGTGTGGCCCTCTGTTTTTGCCCCCCGGAGAGCGTGACGCCGCGTTCACCGACGATAGTATCCATCCCCCGGGGAAAGATCTCCAAATCACGATCCAGCTTGGCGATCCCCACGGCCCGCGCCAATTCTTCATCGGAGACTTCGTCCCGGCCAAAGGCCAAATTGCGCCGCAGGGAGGTCGAAAAGAGAAATGGGTCCTGGGGGACATAACCGAGAGTCCGGCGCAGCTCGCGGAGGGAAAACTTTCGAATATCCTGTCCGTCCATGAGAATTTCACCGGATGACACATCGAAGAGGCGCGGCACCAACTGCGCCACCGTGCTCTTTCCTGAACCGATCCGACCCACCAGCCCGACTGACCGACCGACGGGCAGTGAAAAATTGATACCTTCGAGGGTAGGATGGCCATTATTCTGCCGACCATACACAAAAGAGACATCGCGGAATTCGATTCCTTGTTTCAGACCCCGGACTGGCAGCGGCTTTTCAGGGCTCGCTATCTCCGGTTCGGTTTTTAGAATTTCCTCGAGACGCTTCATTGCGGCACGGCCTCGCTCGACCAATGAAAGCATCCACCCGAATGCAGCCGTGGGCCACGCCAGCACATTGAGGTAAGCGACAAAGGCGACAATGTCGGCGACGAGCAAGTCGCCGCGAATGACCCGAACGCCGCCGTACCAGAGGACGATCAAAACCGTCAGCGCATTGAAGCCTTGCATGACCGGGGTAATGATGCCGCGCATTCTGGCCAACTCCAGGCTCTTAGCCTGAAAGTCCTCGTTCAGCGCGATAAACTGGCGGGTTTGAAACGCCTCCTGCGTATAGGCCTTCACGACGTGCATGCCGCTGAGGTTTTCCTGCACGTGGCTACTAAGGGCTGACATCTGCTGCTGCACCTCCAGGGAGCTTTTCAGGATCCTGCCGCGGAACTTAGCTACTGCGAATATCAACAGCGGGAAAGGAACCAAAGCGGCCAATGTCATGCGGACATCCATCGAAAGCATCAAAACGACGGCGTACACGAAGTAAACCGGCGCATTGACAAAATTCAGGATGCCGGGACCAAGCATCACCCGGACAGCGGAGATATCGTTGATCACCCGAGACATCAAGTCTCCGGTTCTTTGGGTGTGATAGAACGACAGCGGCAGCTTTTGCAGATGGGCAAACAGGTCGTTGCGCAGATCGTACTCGACGTCACGCCCTGCGTTGAAGATCAGGGCGCGAGAAAATGTCCGCACGACTCCCTGTATCAGCGCCGCCGCTCCGATCACCGCGGCGTAAAACCTGACGTCGCGAAGCGAGCCGCCATTCTCGATGATGCGGACGGCATCCCGTATCCACCACGGGATCCACATGACCAAGGTGGCGGTACCGAGCAAGCAAATTCCGCCCACCAGATAACGCCGCCAATAGCGCCAAAGGTAGGTCTTAAGTCGGCCCATTAACCTATGAATTTACTCTACAGGCAGATAAACCACAACTTGACAACGCTGCAATGCTCCCTAATAACAGATGCATGACATCGTTAATGACAAACCGACGCGATGACATCCGCAATATCGCGATCATCGCCCACGTCGACCACGGCAAGACGACTCTAGTCGATGCGATGCTGCACCAAAGCGGTATCTTCCGGGCCAATGAACAAGTGGCCGAGCGCGTGATGGACTCCATGGAACTGGAACGCGAACGGGGCATCACGATTATGGCGAAAAACACGACCATCCATTACGGCACAGTCAAGATCAATATCGTGGACACGCCGGGCCACGCCGATTTCGGCGGCGAGGTCGAGCGCACCCTGGCCATGGTCGATGGCGTGATGTTGCTCGTAGACGCTTCCGAAGGGCCGCTGCCGCAAACCCGTTTCGTGTTAAAAAAAGCGCTGGAAGCCAAACTGCCGCCCATCGTTTGCATCAATAAAATCGACCGTCCCGACGCCCGCGTTGCCGAAGTCCTGGACGAGATCTACGACTTGTTCATCGACCTCGATGCCACCGAAGACCAGCTGGATTTCCCGGTGGTTTACTCGAATGCCCGCGCGGGAACCGCTACCCGCCATTTGACACAGCCGGCCGGCAATCTGAAGCCGCTCTTCGATCTGATCGTCGAGACCTTGCCGGGGCCTGTGGTGGACCCAGCCGCACCGACACAGTTTCAAGCCAACAACCTCGATTACAACGACTACGTCGGTCGCCTCGCCATCGGGCGCATCAAAAACGGCGCGCTGGCCACCGGCACATACACCCTCTGCCGCGTTGACGGTACGCAGCAACCTGTAAAAGTAACCCAAATTTATGGTTGGCGGGGGTTAAAGCGTATTGAACTGGCCTCCGCCGAGGCCGGCGACATCGTCGCTGTCGCCGGCATTGAGGACATCGGCATTGGCGATACGATCGCCGACCGCGAGAATCCGAAGCCGCTTCCTGCCCTGCGCATCGACGAGCCCACCATCGCCATGGTTTTCAGCGCGAACAATTCGCCCTGGTCGGGACGCGAGGGAGAATTCGTGACCTCGCGTAAGCTCAGAGAGCGACTCTTTTACGAGCAGAAAAAGAACGTCAGCCTCCGCATCGTCGATACCGAACAACCGGACTCCTTCCAGGTCACAGGCCGCGGCGAATTCCAGCTCGCGATCATCATCGAGACCATGCGTCGCGAGGGCTACGAGCTGCAAGTATCCAAGCCCACCGTCGTCACCCGAGAGATCAACGGCACGCTCCACGAACCCGTGGAGTTGTTGGTCATCGATGTTCCCGAAGACTTTATCGGTGTCGTCTCACAGCTGTTGGCGATGCGCAAAGGAAAGATGACGAAGATGATCCACCCCGGGTCGAGCCGAGTACGTCTGGAGTTCTCGGTCCCGTCACGCGGACTCATCGGTTTTCGCTCGCGCTTCCTGACGGACACGCGCGGAACGGGCATCATGAACGCGCTCTTTGACGGATGGGCGCCGTGGCACGGCGCCATTCAATCTCGGAGCAACGGGGCGATGGTCGCCGACCGCGAAGGGGTCGCGACGCCCTACGCCATTTTCCACTTGCAAGAGCGCGGCGTAATTTTCATTTCGCCGGGCGCCAGGGTTTACGAAGGCATGGTGGTCGGGGAATATTCTCGAGATGTCGATCTTAACGTCAACATTTGCCGTGAAAAAAAGCTGACCAATATTCGCGCCGCGGGCCGCGATGAGAATATCATCATCTCACCGCACCGGGAGATGGGGCTGGAAGAGGGGATCGAATGGATCGCCGACGACGAGTTGGTAGAAGTCACGCCTGAGGCAATTCGCCTGCGAAAAAAAATCCTCAAACAATCCGATCGTCCCAGACGGCGGCAGGAAGAAAAAGATTAACGCCGGCAAAACCGCCTTCACTTCTTCCGGGGTTCGTTGGCACCGCACGCCGAGCTCTTGACGAACATAACGTAGAGATCCCGGGACGGGACTCGAACTTCAACTGCTGGACGGCATTCTGCAGTGTGCTCTTTAATTTCGGCTCTATGGCCCGCCGCACGCATCTTTTCGACCAGCTGGTAGGGACTCTGGATATCCTGAAACTCGGGTCCCTTCTTTGTCAGCGCCGATAACGGAATGCATTTGCCTTCTTGCCCCGCAAGCGACCATTCGCTGGTTTCCGCCGCCCAGACCGACAGCGTGACCGGTAGGGCAGCGATGAACAACGATCTGCGGATTCTGAAGTGCGTCACAAACCTTAAAGCAACACCTAGAGTTGATCGGAATGCAAAGCAATCCGGTTGCCCTAAGTCACAAAGCAACAGGTCCAGTCGATCATTTAACCGAAAACTCCTCGCGCTTTAACCTTTGCTCCAACTCCCTGGCCGTCAACCGATACTTGAACGCCCTACGACCATTGATGAACAGCACCGGGACGTCATTGCCGTACTTTTCCTGCAAAACTGGCGACGTGTCAACGTCGATTTCTGCGAGGGCAAACGGAACGTGGCCCGCGACCCGGCTAAGAGTTGATTTCATCTCCTCGCAGAGGCAACAATCTTTCCTTGTGTAGAGCAGCAGTTGAGCTTTCATTTCGTCGTTGGAGGAGCGTTCTCGTTTGTCGGCTCCCTTGGCGGGCTGTTTTGAGGTAACTCTTTTTTTTCATCTCCTCCCCAGCCGATAATATTTTTCGGAATCCCAAGAACACCGAAGACCCATTCCGACAGCGTGCTCAGCGGTGCTGGAGTAATGGTGGGATCTTCGATGGGACCCTTGATATTGAAACTTGCGACCAAAAAAGAATTTTTGATGGCAGCGATGCCTCGGCCGATCAGCGGAATATAACCGATAGCCGAGTCAATCCCGGCGAAAGGACGGACGGCAAGGACAAACTCAATTTCGTCATTCGCCAGGTCGATCTTGCCGCCGCCCGTCATGCGCAAATCATCGCTATCGACAATCAAGTTCTGCGTTGAAAACACTCCCTGCTGCACCGCGAAGTCACCTGATATACTGCGAAAACGAATACCATCTTTGTTGAGATCAGGCAGCTTCAGAGTGAACCATCGGGACAGGTCCAAGAGATTCAAAAGTTGCACCAGCAGGCGCAGGCGATGGATCGTCCCGTCCTCTATGCGCAAGCTCAACGCCCCGTTCAAATTCCGTTTCCGCTCTTCGCCATCCTTTCCCGCTGATTCCAGGTAGCCGGTCATGTTGACCTTGCCTGTCACCTCAGCTTGGTTCGTTTCAAACCAATTCAGCACGCGTTCAACCGGAACACTCTGGATCTTCGGCGCCAGAGCAAACTTGACGCTATCGGGTTTGTCGGCGATTGTGATCGTTCCTTGTACAGACCCATCTGCCGAGCGCATGGCAGAATTTTCGAGCCGCCACACGCGGCGATCGAGGTTAAGATCGCTCTTGAGCTCAGCGAACTCGAAACCTTTCATACGACCTTTGAGCAAGCTGACTTTGCCCTGGGCGGTGAGGGTCTCGTACCACTCCGTTGATTCCGGATCGATTTGCGAAAGCAGATAGGCGAGGTCCAACGTCGGAGCTGCTAAACTAAAGATCAACTGCGGCTTTTGCGTGTATCGCCATCGGCCGCCGAATTCGACCGAAAAACCGACGAGCAGTCCTTTCAAGCTCTGAAAGTCAATGCCCGCTTCATCGAAGGTCACTCGACCGCTTAGTTCTCGGAGAGGTTGCAAAAGGGGTTTATGATCAAGGTTGACGCCGAAAAGATCCAAGTTGCCGGTGAACTTCCGATCACCTTTTTTCCCGAATGAGCCTTGATAACGCACCGCACCGCGGACAATGCCGGGGTCTTCGGGGGATCCTGTGCCAAGAAGAAGAAGGCTGACGATTCCGCCCTTAACGCCGCCCGTCGATTCGACCCGCAGATCGAAGTTGCCGCCGTCCGAGGCGTAGTTCGCCAGGGACAACTGAATCTGAACGGGGGAATTTGACAGCAGTGCGCGCAGCTTTTCCGTACGAATTTCGGCCGGGGACAACGCGAGATCTCCTTTGATTTCCGTGAGAGCGATATCATCGAAGCGTAAACGGGCGTTGTCCAATGTGACCTTTCCCTCAAAATGAGGCTCCGAGTCGCCCGATCGCTGCAGATGAAGCTGGATTCGTCCCTTGCCTCCCAACTCTCCCAACGACGAAGAAAGCTTTGTGACTTGAGACGGGAATACTCCAAGTTTCATTTGCTCACATAGTTCCGCCAGATCCAACTCGCCGGCTGCACGGATGTCGAGATCTCCCTTGCCCCCCGGCGCCAGCTGGTAGGTGCCGTCAACGTCGGTGAGTCGTGATTGACCGTAATTTCCCTTTAGATCCGTCAAAGTAAATAGGCCCTTTTCGAGATGGATCAGTCCCTGCACTCCTTGAAGCGGAAGATAACCGTCTGCGATCGGTTTTGAGCCGACGTTACGCAACTCACCATCAAACGAGACAAGCCCTTTGGCCGCGCTCTGCGCGACATTTCGCAGTTCAGCGAGGCTGCCGTTGATTCCGAGCTTTTTCAGTTGCAACTCGCCCTCCTGCAGGCTGCCCACGAGGCTTTCCAGGGGCGGCGAACCCATCATCTTTACCGGGAAATACTTGCGCAACACGACGAGCGGCAGCCAAGGTGCCGACACATTTAATTGAACATGAGTGTCATTGGCGGCCGTCAGGCGCGTCTCGCCCTTCACCGTTAGTTGTAACTCCTTTGAACGAAAGTCAAAAAGAGCGATGCCGAGGCGCTTGGGTTTCCAATCGACATCAAACTCTGCTTGACCGTAACCTGGCGACAACGGTGCACCAAATAGATCCGGGGCATCGATCGCGAGCTGTTTGAATGATAGAACGCCTCGGAGTCGGATCTGATCCGCGAGATTACCCTGGATGTGAAGTCGGGGCGCAAAAACACCGGTTATCGATTTCACCGGCCATTGAGCGCCAACGTACTGGTGCAGGAGTACGGCAGACAGGTTGTCGAACTGCATATCTGCGTTCCACCATGCTTTGCGTAATTCCAGAGTCTCTTTCGGGAACACCATCCTTCCCCGCGTTCGCAAGGTCGTCTTCTCGTTGTCTGTTACAACCTCGCTCTTTAGGTTGAAATCCAGGGCCGCTCCCTGCGGCTGCGGTTGTTTTAGATTCGCCAGTTCTCTGACAAAGTCCAGCAACCTTTGATCACGCATCCGTCGGATATCAAGATCAATATTGCGAAACCGGATCGTTCGCTGTACTTTTTGAGTTTGTTGATCCTCAAAGTCAACCTCGCCGTCTTGGATGCCAATCGAACGCAGATCGAGCCCGAATTGAGTTGCTTCTTGGGTCAAGAAAGGCAGGTTGAGCAATTTTTCGATCAGCGGAATCCGGCCCTCCTTATCGCGCACTAAACGAGCGGTCGGCTTGTGCAAACGCACTCCATAAAGGATCAACTTTCGCTCAAACAGTGGCATCAATGCTACCCGTGCGGTAATCCGCTGGGCGGTGATGGCGGGCCGAGGGACGTCAGGTTCGGAGAGCGCAAAATCACTAAAACCGATCCCAAAAATGCGCCCCACCGCCAGGTCGGCCTCGAGGGAGGCCAGCAGCGGCTCCATGCTGGAGACCTCGCATACGGGCCGCCAGTCGCGCCCCGTGTCGGCCAGCGCCTTGAGCACGCAGGTGCGGAATTCGCATTTCTCGTCGCCGAGCGACACCGGCAGCGGATCGCGCCGGTGCGCTGCGCCGTTGGGCGCGCCGGCCCATACCAG
>Ga0137403_10005778_pt1 | contig 14294 bp, 7 predicted proteins | sample CZOMad2_1_16fung_FD_122057 | JGI IMG/M metagenome (GOLD analysis project Ga0137403, IMG submission 122057) | Vadose zone soil fungal communities from Angelo Coast Range Reserve, California, USA - CZOMad2_1_16fungal (Hybrid Assembly) | ecosystem: Environmental > Terrestrial > Soil > Vadose zone... | reverse complement strand
TACAAGGGGCGCTGGAACCTGGGGTGGCCCAAATCAGGTGCGATCCTGACCACGAAGATAAACGACCGGTATTGGATGTATTACCTGGGTGATTCGGCTAAGGACGTGCATGAGACGGGGGTCGCATACTCCAACGACCTGATTCATTGGACGGAGGTGCTCGACCAACCTTTGGTCAGGGCACGGCCGGGATATTTCGACGCGAAAGTTGTTGAGCCGGGCCCGCCGCCGATAATGACTGAGCAGGGCATCTTGTTAATCTATAACGGTGCTGACGAAAAGAGCGTCTTCGCAACGGGCTGGGTATTATTTGACAAGAATGATCCAACAAAAGTAGTTGCGCGTTCTGATAAGCCAATCTTCACCGTGGAGCAAGAGTGGGAGAAGGTGGGGCAAGTGCCGAACGTCGTATTCGTCGAAGGGGTGGTGCAGCAGGGCAACCGCTGGCTATTCTACTATGGTGGCGCCGATAAATTCGTAGGGGTTGCCGTTGCGAAGGCGCTTCCATACCACTAAGGTCCTAATCATTCTTCCCGATCTGGGCACGCGCCCGTTTCAGATTCTCTTTTGCCTCGGGGTGGTCGGGATTGATCCGAAGCGCCTGCTCGAAGTGAGCCACCGCACTCGCCAGGTCTCTCCGAATCGCGAAAACTTTGCCCAGGTTGTTATGGGCGTTGGCGTGATTTGGGTTGATGAGCAGAGCTTGTTCAAAGTGGCTGAAAGCCTGATCAAGATTTCCCTGAATCGCAAGCGCCTCGCCGAGATTGTTATGAGCGTCTGCATCGTCAGGTTGGCTCCTCAATACCTCGTTAAAGTGGATGATCGCTTCCTCAGGTTTGCCCTCGGATAAAAGCAAGTTCCCGAGGTTGTAGTGCGCGTTTATGTAATCGGGCCTGATGCCAAGGGCCTCACGAAACTGGCTGGCAGCTTCTTCCAACTTGTCTATTGACTGAAGCGCCGCGCCCAGATTGGTGTGCGCTACTGCGTCGTCGGGCTTCACTCGCAGGGCTTCACGGAAATGGCTGATCGCCTCTTGAGGCTTCGACTGTGACAGAAGTATAGAACCGAGATTGAAGTGCGCTGTAAAATCGGCCGGGTACTTTTTCAGCCGCTGTAGCATGAGCGCCTCTTGCAGAATAATTCTCACATCGTCGCGCGCGCGCGGCAGGACTTGAATCCACAAGTGGCTCATCTCATCTGAGGATTTATTGCCGGCAAGAACGCGCTTCGGAGGATGATTTGGGTTGCGAATGTTCTCCGCGGAATTGTCGTAGCTGTAGCGCATCGAGAGGATTGTTCCCTTAGGCAAAAAGATCGGCCTGGTATATCGGTAGACCGCCTGCCAGTTGATGTCCCAATCTTTGATCCAGATCAGCCACTTCTTCGTGCCATCGGGAAGCGTGGCAAATCCCTGAAGGTCTTTACCCAAATAGTGAGCGTGTGGGTAGACGGCCAGCACGTCCACGTCAACGGGCAACTGGAATTCATCTGTTACCACGAAGTCTTTCTTTCCGGCTGGAATGTCGAGCGCGCCGTCGCGTTCAAGCTGCAAGAGCATTGGAAACCGAGCCGGCGGCTTATCGGTAAAATAAAGCCCGACGCTCGGCTGGATTACTTCGGGCTTTCCCGATGGCTGCAAGTGCATGTTAAGAACGAGGTCAGTAGCCTTATCTATGCGCCATGACATATCGTCTGGTTCCGTGAGCGTGGGAGTGCCGGGTTTCCAGAAAAGGAAGTGGCTATCCGGCTCAAAAATTTCAGACTCCATTGCCAGATCCATCCCTTCGAAGCCCACTTCGGGGTCTTGCTCGTCGCGGCGCCGCGACCAGCCTGTGCGGTCAATCAAAATATTAGCGTGATGAACGATTTTCTTATTGCCCGGTAGTATCTCGACGGCTCTTACGTAACGCGGCGAGGAGACAGGGACGGGAATCACGAAATTGCGGAACACGTCGGAGCCTCCGGCTGGAAGCGTGTAAGTTTGCGTTGCCTTGATTACAAGATCAGGGGGACCGAGTTGCCATCCTTCGCTGAACTTCGGCGCGGGAGGAAGGGTCGATCCGGCGCCTTCGGCCGCTCCTTGCTCTACCCAGCCCTGAATCGATCTGATTTGCTCATCGCTCAGACGACGCTCTCCGACAAATTCGCCGTATCCTGGCTCCGGCGGCCACGGCGGCATGTAGCGGCTCTTGGTTACCGTGGCAATCTGTTTGGCGCGCTTCTTAACGTCCTCATAGCTGAGCAAGCTGAATGGAGCCGGCCCGCCCGGATGATGGCACTCTGCGCAACTCTGAAAGATGATCGGAGCGATGTCTTTGTTGAACGTCAACGGGGACGTCTTACGTGGAACTTGTGTGTCCGGCGCGCTCGTCTGAGCAAGGGCAACCGCGACTACAAAGATGAGATGAAGAAAGGCGATCTTGATTTTCCCGGTCATCGCAAATCAGGGATAAAGCAACCAATCGCAGCGGTGGTTTTGTTCGTAACCTGCTTTCCTTCGAGTATGGCTTCTAAGACTTGCTCGAGGTCGCGCGTCGTAGGCGCAGGCCTCGCTTTGCCAAGGGCGACGTAACGGTCGTCAATCCGTCCGCGGTAGACCATCCGGCCACCGGGCAAGAAGACAGCGGCTTCTGGAGTCACCTGCGCCCCGGTGATCTTGACCAGCTTGTGCTCCGGGTCGCGCAGGGCGCTCAAGCGATACTCGTATTCTTTGATGTGATTGCGAATAATTTCGCCCGACTCACCCTGGTCCGGATAGACTAGCCAGAACCTCACGTCACTCTTGGCGAACTTATCATTGAGCCGGCGCACTTCGGGTGCGTATCGATTCGATAGAGGGCAATCCGTGCGAATGAAGATAAAGACTATTGCTTTGGCATCCTTTGCTCGCAACGGCTCTATCTGTCGGCCATCCAAATCCGGAAGTCGCAGGTCGTTCGTCACCGGCTCGTCCGCACAGACGACAACCGTTACCAGCAAGACCGCTGCGACTGAAAGCGGGAAACGCATAAACCAACTGCTTAACACTGACTACTCCTGAGGCGAACGATTGAGCATTATATATCCTGACCAGAACAAAAATAAGTGGCTGATCCGAGACCGAACTCAATCTCAAATCAGCCACTCAGGTTTCTCCACAGCTCGTCGAGCCGCAGCGGATTAGTAGATGAAACGCAAGCCGAACTGGAACTGTCGCATCTGCGCGCCGGAAGCCAGTCCGTTGATGTGCCCTGCGTTGCTGCCGCAGTCCACACAGCTATCCGGTTGTCCGAGGTTGACGTGGTTGAACAGATTGAACGACTCTACTCGGAACTCGAGCTTCTTGGTCTCGGATATCTGGAATTTCTTGAACAGCGAAGCATCCGTGTTGAAGTAGTGAGGTCCGCGCAGGGTGTTGCGGCCGACGTTTCCGAATTTTCCACTGGGCGCTTTAGACCAGGGCGTTCCTGAACCAATGCCCACCTTGAACCAGTTAAACTGAGTTCTATCGCCATCTGGATCGCCCGTCAGGTCAGGCCGGCATGGCCCGGAGTTGACAGAGCAGTTCGCGCCCGACACCCCGGGTGTAAACGGTAGGCCGCTCGCCCAGGTGGAAACGGTATTGATTTCCCAGCCGCCGAATATCAGGTCAACTGCCTTGGACGAGTTACCCAATAGCATCTTTCCGCGGCCAATCGGCAAATCCCACACGTTAGAGAAGAAGAACAGGTGCGTGCGGTCCTCATCCGTTGGGCCACGTCCAACTGACCGATCGAAGTTGAAGTAATCGGAGTCGTTGAACGTAGCGCGCGCGAATGTGTAGTGGGCCAGGATGCTCAGACCGGAGAAGCGAGTTTCAAACTTGGTCTGCAATGCGTTGTAGCGGTTGTCGGCGCAGTTGCAGAAGAAGTCAATTCCCTGTGTCCATCCGAACTTTCCGAAGAACGGTTTGCGCAGGTTCGCATCTGGCTGTGACAGATCGCTGACCGGCTGGTTTATGTTAAATGCCGGGCCGTTACCTGCAAATACGTGAGTGCCTTTATTGCCGACGTAGCCAAGCTCAACCGAGGTGTTGCGCTTGAGCTGATGCTGAACCGTGACGTTCCAAGCGTCGACTGTCGGGAGCGTCTGTGTGAAAGGACGCGCCCGAGCGAATATGCCGTTGGGCAAGGCCAGTTTTCCGTCCGCCGGCACAGCCGGGAAGAAAGGAGCTGGCGGCCCGCTGGCGAGGGTGAACACTCTGGCGAAACCTGAAGTTTGCAAATCCTGCTGTTGAAGCACAGGCAGGTTTTGAGTGACGGTGTGTCCGAAAAGCGAGCCAAACACGCCGATGTCGAAACTTCGGCCGTAGCCCGCGCGGACGACAGTTTTCTCCGCCAACTGGTAGGTGATACCCAGACGCGGCGCGAAGGCCTTGTAGGTGGGGTCAACATTGAAGTGTCTGTTGACATCGCCAACTCCGCCGACAAACAGCTTGCCGGTTTCGAGGTTAAGAAGACTTCCGTCTCCGTCTTGCTTGACTCTCTCCGGGAAGATCAGCTCCCAGCGCAGCCCGTAGTTCACCGTGAGCTTCTGGGTTGCTCGCCAGGTATCCTGGCCGTAGAAGAACCATCGACGCTGACGTTCAGCGGCAGTTGTGGTTCTACCTACATAACGATTAAAGGAGCTTACATCGCCCAGCAAGAAGGTTGCAATTCCCAATCCTTCATCTTTGATGGTGCCGTTCGCGTTGAAATCAGACGTGCGAGCATTTTCGAATCGCAACTGGCCGGCTCGATGCGCATCCGACGGCACACGCAAGTTCATGGCGTAGCGAATGTCCGCGCCGGTCTTGTAGGTGTGATTGCTGCGGATGAAACTCCAATTGTTGACGAATTGGAACTGCTGCTCCTGTTGGTTGAGAGGACAGTTGCACTGGTTTACATCGAGCGAATACCCGAATTTGAACCCAGTCGCACCAGGTCCACGTATTCCAAAATCGGGCATACCTGACGTGAAGAAGTCGTCAAGATTGAGACCCGGTATACCTGCGTCAGTCGCGGGAGTCGTCCCCAAGCCGCCCGGCAGTACGTTGACTCGATATTTGAAGTAGCCGAAGCGGAAGTCCGTTATCGTAGTCGGGCTCAGGGTGTAATCAAACCCGGAGGCGATTGACTGGTTGCGTACCGAGGAAATGCCCGAAAAGAAGATATTGTCAAAGGCAGGACCGCCCAACAGTGTTCCGAACGCGCCCGGCCCGGATTTATCGAAGCGCGCAAAGCTGTAGCGACCAAAGATGTGCAGCTTGTCGCTCCAGTAGTGGTCGTCGCGGATATCGAACTGATCGCTGTTGAAGGCTTCAACGCCGGAGCCTGAAAAGTTGTTTTCTATTCCGGGTCTGCTCGGCGGTGGGAGCAGATTGATCAGTTTTAACGCTTGCGGTGATAAGCGGCCTGATGGGATTCGCCTGTTGGCAAACGCCGTGCGCCCCACGCCTATGCTTGAGCCGGTTTGCGGGTCATAGATGTTCCTGCCGTACTCGCTTAAATCGCCCGTGCGCGCCAGCAGAGTCGGAACGGTTGTCAGGACCGAGCCCCCATTCTTGCGACGTGTTCCTTGATAGTCGCCGAATATGAAGTTCTTGTCCTTCTTGAGTCTCCAGCCCGCCGAGCCGCCAAATTGGTTCCAGAGCGTATCAGGGATGGCCTTTCCGGTGAGCGAGTTCTTTGTCGACTGCGAAAACGGATTACGCGCGCTTGTTTCATCGTTTCGTCGAAACTCGAAGAGGCTTCCGTGCAGGTTATTGCTTCCCGACTTGGTCTGCGCCGTTACCATACCGGCTATGGCAAGTCCGAACTCCGCATCATAGTTCTGCGTCGTGATCTTCGATTCGACAGCAGACTCGAGCGTCGGATTGATGACGATGATTCCCAGGATCGGGTCCTGGTTGTCAGTGCCATCGAGCTGGAATGAAGTCCCGCTGAAGTGCTGCCCGTTGACCATAATCTGAACGGAGCCTTGCGGGTTTTCGCTTGAGGCGTGCTGCCAGCCGAGCTGTTGTGTGCCGGGCGTGAGCAGCAGGAATTTAGTAAAGTTGCGATCGAGAATCGGCAGCTCTGTCAGCTGCCGCTGGTTGAAAGTCGTGGCCACGTCTGCACGATCTGTCTTCAGGGAGAGCTGTTGGGCGTCGGCGGTCACTGTGACCTGCTCGCTCACAGCCCCTACCTGTAAGGCGTAGTCCGTGCGCGCGGTGGTGTCGGCCCTGACGTCAACCTCCTGGGTCGAGGTCTTGTATCCCTGGGCTTCAATCTTGACACTATACCTTCCAGGAATCAGATGAGTGACGGTGTAGTTGCCCTCTTCGTTGGTTCGCACACTTGTAGTTACATTCTTAGTAAGATCAGTAACACTCACTGTTGCTCCGCCGACCGCGGCACCCTGAGGGTCACTAACCGTGCCAATAATGTTTCCATAAACAGCCTGCGCTTTTACGCTCACAGACAGACCCGTGAGCAGCAATGACAAACTGATTATCGTTAAAGCAATTTTTTTTCTTTGCATGGGATGTGCCTCCTTCCCTTGTGAGACCTACGTTTGTGAAAGCCTCGTTCGATCGTTATGTGAGGTTCGCCACTTTGCTGAAATGCCAAGGTGCGGCGATTCTTTTTTCTGTTTTTAGCCTGAAGTGATTCTAGTTCTATCCGAATTCGGTAATTAGTGCGCAACCGGTATATCAATTAGATAGAGCGATGTCAAGCGCAACGCAGGACGCCCAAACCCACTGACGAGCTCATAACTTGCATCACACGGAATGCCTCGCTGGCAAGACCTTCACCTGCCTGAGCAAGCCCGAATTTGAGGCTTTTTTGACCGGTGCATCTCCAAATCGGATTTCCTTGTCGCGTTGCACCTTGGTTTGAGGCAGGATATCCTTTTCGACGCCAACTCTAAGGCGTGCCCTATGCCGTTGTTCAAGTTTAATGCTTGCCTGGTAACGTTGGTTGCGCTGATCCTGCCGGGCGCAGCGCTGGCACAAGAAGATCAGTCTGCAAAGAGGCAGTCGAATACAGCTACCATCGAGCAAGCAGCGGCGCTACTCAGCGCCGGTAAAGTCGATGCAGCTATAACCATGCTTACCTCCATCCCCCGGTCCGAGTCGAACAACACCCAGATAGTGCATCTCCTGGGGTCGGCATTTTATCAAAAGGCGGACTACGCCCACGCTATCGAGAATCTTTCGTTCGCCGTAAAGCAAGCGCCTGAAGGGAGCACACAGTATCGACAGGATGTGCAGATGCTGGGGTTATCCCATTACCTGGTGGGACATATCAAGGAGGCGATCCCCTACCTCGAGCAGGTGGAGAGTTGGGCGCCTGAAAATGTCGAGATGGCCTACACGCTCGGTATCAGCTACATCCAAATTCACGATCTCGACAAAGCGCGGGAAGCATTCGCCCGGATGTATTCCGTTTCGCCAAGTTCCGCATCTGCTTATCTGATCAACGCTCAGATGATGATTCGCCAGCAGTTCGAGGAATTTGCCGAGAAGGAATTGCAAAAAGCTCTGGAGATCGATCCGAAGCTTCCGCAGGCCAACTTCCTATTGGGCGAGCTTGCGGTCTATCGCGCGGACCTGGAGCGCGGTGTCGTGCTTCTGCTGAAAGAGATTGCAATAAATCCTGGATTCGCGATGGCCTACTATATGCTCGGTGAGGCTTATTCCAGACAGCTCAAGTGGGATGCGGCGGTTGGTCCGCTTCAGAAATCGATCTGGCTGAATCCTTTTTTCAGCGGGCCCTACATCGTTCTCGGCAAGGTCTATTTGAAGAAGGGTGAGATGGCTAACGCGGAGAGCATGTTGAGGCGAGCATTAAGAATGGACCCGAATAACTTCTCGGGGCATCATTTGCTCGCGCAAGTGCTTCAACAGTCGAACAGAGCGGAAGAGGCGAAGAAAGAGTTCGAGCTTGCGGACAAGTTGCGAACCAGCTCAGAGAAAAACGATTAGCCGCGAAGAACGAAGGTGCCCGTTATTCCCCTCGCGCCAGTGCTCCGCTGATGCTCAACAGATTCAAGCACGCTCGTCATCTCATTGCCTGCCGTTCCATCGCGGCTGTGTTGCTTACCGGCGGGATCGCCCTCATAGCGCCGGAGCTGTGCGCTATTCCGACCAATCAGGTTTCGCACTCAGCCGCGGCCGGGGCCGACGGAAATGGCGAGAAAGATTTCTCCGTGACTTTCGTTGATGTCGCCCAGCGTGCGCGGCTGACTTCTCCGATCATTTACGGCGGCCTTGACAGGAAGAAGTACATCATTGAGACCAATGGCTGCGGCGTTGCCTTCCTCGACTATGACAACGATGGCTGGATGGACATTTTCTTGCTGAACGGCACGCGCCTCGAAGAATTCCCAAAAGGAAAGGAACCCACCAATAAGCTTTACCACAACAACCGCGACGGCAGCTTCAGCGACGTGACCGCTAAATCGGGTCTCGCTCGTACAGGCTGGGCTTCCGCCGTGACGGTGGGAGACTACGACAACGATGGATTCGATGACCTGTTCATCACTTACTGGGGACGGAACGCCTTATTTCACAACAACGGCAATGGTACCTTCGATGATGTTACCTCGGGAACGGGTTTGAGCACCAAAGGTGTCCGCTGGGGATCGGGTTGCGCATTCATCGACTATGATCGAGACGGGAAGCTCGATCTCTTCGTCGCGAATTACCTGAAGTTCGATCTCGCAAGTGCGTCCGAACCCGGCAAAGGGCCGAACTGTTTGTGGAAAGGCATTCCCGTTAACTGCGGTCCAAAGGGCTTACCCACCGACACCAATCTCCTGTATCACAACAACGGGGACGGAACGTTCACTGACGTCTCCGAAGCGTCGGGCATCAGCAAGGTACGCGATCACTATGCAATGACCGCGGTCATCACCGACTTCAACGACGACGGCTGGCCTGACCTCTATGTCGCCTGTGATTCGACTGCGAGCATCCTCTACCGCAATAACCGCGACGGCACATTTACCGACGTTGCGGTCGAAACCGGAGCGGCTTACAACGAAGACGGCCAGGCGCAAGCGGGGATGGGCGTGACCGTCGGTGACTATAACGGCGACGGGCTTCTGGACATCTTCAAGACTCATTTCGCCGATGACCTGCCAATCCTATACCGAAACACCGGCCGCGGATTCTTCGAAGATGCATCGCGGGAAGCAGGCTTCGACCATACGCGTTACGTTCAATGGGGAACCGGGCTGGCTGACTTCGACAACGACGGCTGGCCCGACATCTTTACAGCCACCGGCAATGTCTACCCCGAGGTCGAGAAGTATTTCAAAGACTATCCACATCGGAGCACGCGGCTCGTGTACCGGAATCTTGGGAACGGTCGCTTCAAAGACGTGACGGCTCAATGCGGTCCCGGGGTACTGACTCCGCACTCGAGCCGCGGCTGCGCGTTTGGTGACTTCGACAACGACGGCGACATTGATGTGTTGGTCATGAATATGAACGAGCCGCCTTCGTTGCTTCGTAACGAGTACATAAATAGCACCAGTCGCGGATCGAACAACTGGCTTAAGCTGAAACTGATTGGCACGAAATCAAATCGCTCGGCCATCGGGGCGCGCGTCCGCTTGAGAACAGGTGCGCACCTGCAAGCGCAAGAGATCAGCAGCCAGTCGAGTTACTACTCTCACAACGATCCTCGCCTTCACTTTGGGCTTGGGGCAAACACTAAGGCAGACCAGATAGACATACGCTGGCCGAGCGGCGCGATCGAGTTGATCAAAGACATCGCGGCTAATCAGACTGTAACAATCAAGGAAGGCAGTGGGATCGTGCGATCATTGGGCAGTGGAAAATAGGCTCTGGCTGAATCATTCGAAAGCATGCCACCGGGCGGTTCCTTTACTCGTCCGCGCACGATCCGACCTCAACCTCAAGGAGCAAGAAATGAAGAGCAAAGGCTTCTTGCGTTCGACGAGCCTCCTTGCGCTGCTATTCATCGTGAGCCTTACACGCTCCGATTCATCCGCGCAAAGCAATCCCGCACCTCGTATCAATCCTGAGCTACTGACAAAAGTATGGAGCGCACGCTGGATCACTGTGCCCAACACCTCGCCCTTCGATTACGGTGTCTACCACTTCCGCAAAATCTTTGAGTTGCCGGCCAGGCCGTCATCATTCGTCATTCACGTCACAGGCGACAACCGATATCAGCTTTACGTAAACGGGGAGCGCATTGTGTGGGGACCGGCACGAGGCGATTTGAATCATTGGCGCTTTGAAACAGTGGAAATCGCGCCGCACTTGAAGCCAGGTAAGAACGTCCTGGCAGCCGTGGTGTGGAATTTTGGTCAGTACGCGCCCGAAGCACAGGTCACCGATCGTACGGCGTTTCTTCTGCAAGGCGACACGCAGGCGGAGCGAATTGTGGATACGAGCACCCAGTGGAAGTGCATACGTAACATGGCCTACCAGCCATTGAATTATACTCATGCCCAGATGCGGGGATACTTCGTCGCAGGGCCCGGCGACAGAGTAGACGGGGCGAGTTATCCGTGGGGCTGGGCGCAACCGGACTTTGACGATTCAGAGTGGGTACAGGCGCAGACTGATGGTCGTTGGAGCGGTGCTCCGCGTGACTCCCGAGATGCGCCAAATCGCTGGCTCCTCGTGCCTCGCAACATTCCGCTAATGGAGGAGAAGCCTGAACGACTGGCCTCGGTGCGGCAATCAAGCGGTGTGAGCGTGCCTTCTGACTTTCCGCGGAAAGCGGCGGCGTTCACCGTTCCTGCAAAGACCAAAGCCCGACTGCTGCTCGATCAATCGCATCTTACGACCGCTTATCCGGAGTTGATTGTGACTGGCGGAAAAGGCGCGGTGATTGAAGTCGGCTATGCCGAATCGCTCTTCGGTAGCGGTTCGAGAGAGAAGGGGAATCGCAACGAAGTCGAGGGTAAGATGTTTGTCGGCTACTACGATGTCTTCATCAGCGACGGCGGGAAACAGCGAACGTATCGCCCGCTCTGGTGGCGCACATACCGATACGTCGATCTAAAAATCGAAACCAGGGACGAGCCGCTCACGATTGAAGACTTCCGTGGCGTCTATGTCGGTTACCCTTTCCAGTTCAAGGCAAGATTCGACGCGCAATCGGAGCGGCTCAACAAAATACTGGAAGTAGGATGGCGGACTGCCCGTCTTGACGCGCACGAAACCTACATGGACTGCCCGTATTACGAGCAGCTGCAGTACGTCGGCGACACGCGCATTCAGGCCCTGGTCTCGTTCTACAACGCCGGCGATGCTCGGCTGGCGAAGAACTGCATCGCGCAAGTAAACGATTCACGCACGGCGGAAGGCGCGACAATGAGCCGCGCGCCTACGCGCCAGCAGCAATACATTCCGCCTTTTTCACTGTGGTGGATCGGGATGGTGCACGATTACTGGATGTATCAGGACGACGCCGGTTTCGTGCGCGATATGCTGCCAGGTGTGCGTGCGGTGCTCGGCTTCTTTTCGAAGTACCAGAGGCCAAATGGTTCGCTCGGACGCGTGCCCTGGTGGAACTACGTTGATTGGGCCTGGAAAAACGGTGAACCGCCGATGGAAGCCGACGGTTCGTCTGCCGCGCTCGATTTGCAACTGCTGCTCGCTCTCGATTGGGCGGCCGAGCTCGAAGAGTCTTTAGGCTCGCAGTGGCGAGCTTCGGAGTACCGGGAGACTGCGAATAGAGTGCGTGCAACGGTGAAGGAGCATTACTGGGATTCGTCGCGACAACTGTTCGCCGACACGTCTCTGAAGAAGGAGTTTTCGCAGCAGACTAACTCGCTCGCCGTGCTGGCTCGCGCCGTCGAAGGCGAGAGCGCTCGTGCTCTTGTCAACAGGATCCTGAGCGATTCATCGATCACCCAGTGCACCTATTACTTCCGCCACTACCTGCATTCAGCGGTGAATCAAGTGGGAGAAGGCGACCGCTATCTCGAACTGCTCGGCGAATGGGACAAGATGCTTGCACGTGGTCTGACTACATGGGCTGAGACGCCGGAGCCGACTCGCTCCGACTGTCACGCTTGGAGTTCCAGTCCGAATTACGAATTGTTCCGGACGGTACTCGGCATTGATTCGGCCGCGCCCGGCTTCAAGCGCGTCGTCATTCGGCCATTCCTCGGCAAGCTCACGCGGGTCTCCGGCTCTATTCCACACCCTGATGGCGAGGTTGCGGTTAAGCTTGTACGCTCCGGCGGGAAGCTTGAAGCTGAGGTGAGATTGCCAGTTGGGGTAACAGGTGAGTTCATCTGGCACGGAGCCCGGCGTCCGTTGAAATCCGGAGTGAATAAGGTTTCTTTGTAAAAACCCAACTCGTTAGACGGCTGGGTTGCTTGTGAATGCGGGCAGGTCATCCGCTTAACATCAGACTCGCCCCGTCGGTGCCGAATTACTAAGCTGACGTCGCTACTTCAACGGTTTCAGACGGGGCTCCAGCTGTTTCGCCTTCTGATACTCCGCTTGAGCCGCTTCCTTCTGTCCCTTCTGGAGCAGCGCTTTTGCAAGGTCGTAATGACCGCGCGCGTCTTCAGGATTTAGCTTGATCGCGGCCTCGAATCTTTCAATCGCTGCGTCGACGTTTCCTTCCTTCATTCGAGCTCTCCCGGTGTTTAAAGCAAACATCGCCGCTTGCATATCTGACTTTTTCTTGTTCAGCCGGGCAGCCTCCTGAAACTCCGCCCGGGCAGATTCAACATCCCCCTTCTGACGGAGAGTAGTTCCAATAGTGTTGTGAATCTCCGGAGCATTCGGCGCGATCTTTAGCGCCTGGCGGAGAGCTGTTAACGCGTCGTCGAGCTTGCCTTGCTGTTGCAGAACCGTGCCCAGCGCGTAGAGAGCCTCCGCATAATCGGGTTTCGCTTTCAACGCCGCGCTGAATTCCGCCGCCGCCTCTGCGAGCTTCGACTGCTGCAACAGAATCACACCCAGCGTATAGTGGGCTTCCGGCAATGAAGGCTGAAGCGAAATAGCCTTTTTCAACTCCACTGCAGCTTCGTCGAACTGGTCTTTGTTCTTGAGGGCGAGTCCGAGATTGTAGTGTGCTTCGGCGCTGTCAGGCGCAAGCGAAATCAGCTTTTGATATTCGGCAATCGCGGCGGCGTAGTCGCTTTTTTGTATGTATGCCATTCCCAGGTTATGGTGCGCAACCAGATTGCCGGGCTGCAGCGTGAGCGCAGTCTTGAATGCCGCAATCGCGCCGTCAGGATCGCGCCTGGACACGAGCGCCAATCCAAGATTGCTGTAGGCATCGACAAAGTCCGGCTTTAGTTTCGTCGCCGCGCGGAACGCTTCGATTGATTCGTCGAGATCCTCATCATCTGAAAGAAGCTGCCCCATTGCATGGCGAGGCTCGACCGCATCAGGAGTAAACTGAGATCCGCTCGGCTCGCTTATCCCGCCTTGAAGGTCACCGCGCTTTAGGAGCGCCAGACCCAGGTAGTAATGAGACTCTGCATGACCTGGCGTGAGCTTCACCGCCTGCCTCAACGCAGAGACTGCGCCAGCCACATCGCCCGAGAACCAACGCGCAGTGCCGAGATAATAGTGCGCTTCCCCATACTCGGGCTTCACCTTCACGACTGTTTCAAACTCCGCGATGGCGGCTCGAAGCTCGTCTCTGGCTGCTAGAGCGTATCCCAGATAGAAGTGAGCCTCGGCCAGATCGGGATTCAGTCGCACCGCCTCGCGCAACTCGACTATCGACTCATCGACTACCTGCTTGTGCTGGAGCGCCACCCCCAGCAAGAGATGTGTGTCAGCATCGTCGGGCTTGAGTAAAGCCGACTGTTTGAACGCTTCTATTGCACCGTCGATGTCGCCCAGTTGTTGGAGAGCGGTGCCGAGATTGCGGAGGGCTTTATAGAGCCGGGGGTCGAGCTCGATGGCTTTGCGGAAGGATTCCACGGCCATGTTTAGCTCTCCCTTTCGTGCGAGAGCGAGACCGAGCGCATTGTGAGCGTCTGCGTACGCCGGTTTGAGAGCTATCGCGACCTTGAGCTCGGCAATCGCGCGGTCGGTTTGCTGCTTCTCCAAAAGCGCCAGGCCTTGATTGTAGTGAACGTCTGCGCCGACTGGCTTGCGTCGCTTCTGTGATGCCGTCGAGACGGGGGAGATAGAAATGAGAGTGATCAGTACGACTAATGTGCGAGTTCGTGTCACAAATTCCTTCAGAAAGCTAGGGGTCAGGAACGGCGGTTTACCCCCGCTCCCGGTGATCTGAGTCGAGGCAGCGGGGGTAAACCGCCCTTCCTGACCCCTAGCTTACCAAGTTTTCTGG
>Ga0137403_10005777_pt1 | contig 14294 bp, 16 predicted proteins | sample CZOMad2_1_16fung_FD_122057 | JGI IMG/M metagenome (GOLD analysis project Ga0137403, IMG submission 122057) | Vadose zone soil fungal communities from Angelo Coast Range Reserve, California, USA - CZOMad2_1_16fungal (Hybrid Assembly) | ecosystem: Environmental > Terrestrial > Soil > Vadose zone... | reverse complement strand
TCGCTGGAAACTCCATAGGTATTCCCGAACAAGAAATCGGTGCGCCATTCGGAGCGGAATCCGGCGACATCGGTGAGAGTCAGCCTGGTGCCCAATGTGAACTCAATGTCTCCGGCTTCCGAGCCATCGACCTCAAAAGCCGGATGGAGCGTGGGCGGCGCAAAATCTTTTTCTTTTACGATGATCAGCAGACCTTGTTTTCCGTCGCGATCCACAATGCGGTAATCCAAGGTGTTGTATCGCCCGCTTCCGGTTAATTGCGTTAGCGCCGGGTCCAGCTTGTCGGCGTTGAGCGGCTTGCCGATGAAACTTTTCAAGTAACGGCGGATGTCTTCTTGCGCGGGAGCGCTGGTCCCTTGCACCTGAATGAACTGAGGCACGGCGGCGGCGGGTTGCTTACGACTGTCGCGTTCGCGGAGATATTCATTCCAGGACGCATCATCCAACGCGAAGCCGGCCAATAGTTTGGATTTTTGTTTGGCGGCTTCGTACCCTGCCTGCAGGATGGGAACGCTTTTGGTGAAATCTCTCATCAGGAAATGGCCGAGGGGAACGGAAACGACTGCATCCGCGTTAGCCAGGCCGCGAACTTCGCTTGCGGAAATCACCGCGCGCACGGACTGCTCCAGCACGCTCAGCAGCGACTGAATATCTTTTGCGTCGATGGGCTGCGTTTCAAGGTGCACGGCGATTACGATGTCCGCGCCCATCTGGCGAACCACGTCGGTGGGGAGATTGTTCACCAAACCACCATCGACATAGACTCGCTGGCCGTCGTGCACGGGAGTGAAGGCGCCGGGAATTGACATCGTTGCGCGGAGGGCTTCAGCGAGCGAGCCATCTTTGAACACGAATTGCTTCCCACTGACTAAATCCGTAGATACACAGCGAAAGGGGATGGGCAGCGCGTCAAATGACGGCAATCCAAAATAAGGAAGCGTTTCGCGGTCGATCAGCAAACCGATCTGATGTCCGGCGTTGAGTCCCGCGGGGAGATACAAACCTCTGCGAAGGCCGATTACGAGTGAATTCGGATAGGCGCGCTGATCCTGCTTTCTTAGGAACGACAAATCTTGATAGGGTGTGCGGTCGCTCAGAATTTCGTCCCAATCGAGTGTTTCGACCAGAGTCTTCATGTCCGCTGGGCTGACACCGGTGGCGTAGAAGCCTCCGACCAGACCGCCCATGCTCGTTCCCGCGATGAAGTCGACGGGGACGTGCTGCTCCTCGAACCATTGCAGGACGCCGATGTGCGCGATGCCGAGGGCGCCGCCGCCCTCCATAGCTACACCAATTTTCAGGCGCGGTTTGGGCGTGGGTTGCGACGCTTGCGGTTGCTCCGGCGGAGTCTGAGCCACGGCGAAGATGGGGAACACGAGGAGCAGAAAGAGAGAGAAAGCGCGGCGCATCTAGGCCCTCCGAGGGAACGCGAACGACTCAGAGCTGGAAGGTAAGTTTGTAGCACGCTGGCAGTTCCAGCAAGCCAGACGTTCTCGGATGGTCACCAATTATGCTGATTTGTTTTCCTGCAGGATGTTGCCGCCATCGACGACGAGCGATTGACCGGTGATGTACGAAGCGGCCGGTGATGCTAGGAAAGCGACGGCTGCAGCGACTTCTTCTGGCGTTCCCGCGCGGCCTATTGGCGTATGTAGTCCCGCGATTCGTTCCGATTCCGTGGACGACGCCGTTGCAATCCATCCGGGCGCCACAGCGTTGATGGTAATTCCATCCAGCGCGGTCTCCAGTGCCACGGCGCGCATCATTCCATCCATCGCGGCTTTCGCCGCACCATAGGCGGATGATCCGCGATTGCTGACCAGCGGGCCGGTCACGGAGGACACGTTGACGATGCGGCCATATTTTTTCTGCTTCATCACCGGCAGCACTGCTCGGGTCATGAAGTATGCGGTATGGAGAGTGATTTCGATCTGCCGCCGCCAATCGGAGTACGAGCTTTCCAGCAACGTCTTGCCTTCGAGTGCCGCGCCGGTCTGGGCCATTCCCGCGTTATTGACCAGCACGTCGATTCGGCCGTAGCGCTCAAACACAACGTCGACAATGCGGCGCGAATCTTCCTCCGCGGTCAGGTCTGCGACAATTGCTATTACGTGCTTGCCAGTCGGGTCCAGCTCTCGCGCACGTTGGTGGATGCGCTCGGTGGTCGAAGTGATCGCAATCTGCGCTCCGGCACTCAGCAGCGCCCGCGCGATCGCAAAACCAATTCCCGCGGAGCTTCCCGCGCCCGTCACAATCGCTGCCTGACCTCGCAAAACTTGCTCCATAACACCTCGACCCGGATTCACTAGTCCAATCCAACTCCCGGCTTGATGGTTCCCTTGGCGTGCGCAATTTTCAGCAGCTCGGGATAGAACTGCACGAAAGAATGCTCGACGGCTGCATTCTGCTCATGACATTTCCAGCACTCGTTTTTGCTCGGCGTGTCCGCGCTTGCCGTCTTGGCGGTCTCCGAAAAATTGAAGTAGGCCCACTTGTCCGCGAACCGTGATTCGTCTTTTACTTCCACGTCCAGGCCAGACAATTCCGTTTGATAGCTGCCATGCTTGTTGATCGAGCCGCGCGAAGTCGACCCATATACTTCCAGCACGAACATGGTCTTATCCGGCCACTTTCCGTTGGCGGCGAAATAGTCGTACGCCGCTGGCGTGACGAAAACGTTTGTGAACATCTGCGTTCCACTTGGACTTTGGCTGTAACTCATCGTATCCCGAGGACACAAATACCCATTTCCGATACCCGGTGGGGCGTACCAGCTTGCCTTCGGGCGTGAACTGCGGCGCAGAACTCTGTGGCTGCTGACTAGCTCGGGAGTAGAAGGCCAGAGAAACGCCAGCCAACACGAGTCCGCAGAGAAGGACAATTTTCTTCATAGAGCCTCCGTTGTAAGGCGCGCGTTATTCGATCATCCAACTATGTCGCGGAACGCCATAGCTGTAGACGACGCAACCCGACTTCCGTTTCCGCTGGTGCCCATTTGGTCGCGCCTGTCCTCGCGTTCTCTTGTTGCAAACGTTTCGCGGCCTTAGGGTCAGTACAAGCCATATCGAGCTTCGACGAGGAGGCCGCATCGTGAATGCCCCCAGCAGCCCACGCAACGGTACTGTCGCCAAAGAGATGTCGCCACGCAAGCTGAGTCCCTTGCGTCTTGCTTTCCGCATCGTACGCTGGACGACGTACATCGGAGCAATTATCACGTTGCTGATGGCTTTTCACTCGGTGCCGGCTCCCATTATTGTCACCAGCCCGCAGGCGGCGGCGAAGGTCGAGCAGAAGTTTGAAGCTGTCGAGCAAGCGGTGGCCAGCGGCCAGCCCGCGACGCTTCGGCTCGATCAGACGGAGTTGAACTCGTATCTCGCTTCGCATCTCGATATTGCTCCTAGTGCTCCAGCCAAGGCCGAGTCTCCCAGTCCATCGCGGGACAACGCTACCTCCGATCTTCCGACGCCTTCCGGAACTAATGCCGAGCAGTTGGAGCAAGTGCGCTCGTCGGTGCGTGACGTGAAGGTAGAACTGGTCGACGATCGCGTCCGCGCGTACGTGGTCTTCGATTTCCACGGCAAAGATATGACCCTGCAACTCGAGGGGCGGCTCGCGGCGACGAATGGTTATTTGCGTTTCGAGCCGGTAAGCGGCCAGATCGGCTCGCTGCCGCTTCCGCAATCGACGCTGGAGACGGCGGTGCAAAAGATGATGGACTCGCCGGAAAATCGGGAAAAGTTCAAATTGCCGGCGGACATTTCTGGCCTGAAAATCGAGAACGGCGAAGTGGTGGCCAGCTATCAATAATTGGAAGCCATCACCTGGGGCTCGCATTTAGGCATTAGCCGCACAGTCTCGCAGAATTTCTTCGGTATGCTCCCCGAGCATGGGCGGGGGCAAACGATACGTTACCGGCGCATCCGAAAACCTGACCGGATTGGCGATGCCGCGAACTTCTCCGAGGGCCGGATGTTCAATCTGGACGATCAAGCCGCGCGCAAGGGCCTGCGCGTCACGCAAAGCCTCTGGAACGGCATTGATAGGGGCCGCGGGAATGCTGGCATTCGCAAACTTTTCCAGCCAAGCGGCTCGCGACTCCAAGTCGAAGCGTTCTTGCAAAATCGCCACCAATTCTGAACGATGCTCGATGCGCAGAGGATTGCTGACGAACCGCGCATCCGCGCCGATGGTGCCCTCCGATTGCAAAACTTCCATGAATTTCTTCCACAAGCGTTCCGTGCCTATGGCGACCACGAAGTACGTGCGGTCCTTTGCTCGAAAAACCTGGTAGGGAACGATGCTCGGATGAGCATTTCCCCACCGTCGCGGTTCCGTATTGGCGTTGAGGTAGCTGCTGCCGACGTTCGATAACCAGGTGAGTTGCGAATCGAAGAGCGCCATATCCAAAAATTGGCCATGGCCCGTTTTCTCGCGCGCGAAAAGGGCGCCCAGGATGCCCATTGCCGAGTACATGCCGCAAGTCATATCCGCAATGGCGATGGGATAGCGCATGGGTCCGCCTTCCGGCTCGCCAGTGAAGCTCATCAATCCGGATTCGGCCTGGGCCAGAATGTCGTAGCCAGGGCGTCCGGCCTTGGGCCCGGTGAAGCCATAGCCGGTGATGCTGCAATGAATCAGCCGCGGATATTTTGCGCGCAAAGTTTCGGGATCGAGCCCGCGCCTGCGCAATGAATCCAGAGAAGGTTGATTGCTGAGGAAAACGTCGGCCGCGGCTATCAGCCGTTGCAGGGCATCAGCATCGTGAGGATCGTCGTAGTTGAGCGCGATGGAGCGCTTGTTGCGGTTCGCCGCCAGAAAATAGGCCGATTCACCGCCGACGAAGGGCGGCCCCCAGCCGCGCGACTGGTCTCCGGATCCAGGGCGCTCCACTTTGATTACGTCAGCGCCGAAGTCGCCGAGAAGCATCGCGCAATACGGTCCGGCGAGCGCTTCCGTCAACTCAACAACGCGAATTCCGTCGAGAATGGTTTGCACGCGGCAAGATTATAGTAGAAGAGTGAAAAAGTTTAAGGGTGAAAGAGTATAAAGGTGAAAAAGTTTAAGGGTGAAAGAGTATAAGAGATTTGGGTCGGGGTTTTCACCTGTGGCTACAGGCGAACGCTGATTCTCCCGCACTCTTGGACTCTTCCACTCTTAAACTTTTATACTCTTGCACCATGACAACCGTCGTCGGAATCGGAAGTTGCGGCATCGATTATTTTGCTGTTGTTCCTCGCTTGCTTGGGCCGGACGAGAAAATCAACGCCGAGCGCCTGGAAATTCACGCCGGCGGCGTTACCGGAAACAATCTCACGCAGGTCGCGCGCCTGGGGGCCAAAGCCGGGTGGCTTGGACTCATCGGAGACGATGAGAGCGGACGGCTGATTACGCGCGCTTTTGCCGAAGACGGGCTGGACCTTTCCGGAATCGAAGTGATTCCAGGGGAAAAATCGACGTTCACCTGGATTCCGGTGGATGCCCAGGGCGAGCGGTGCATCTACATGTTTCCGAATGTGAACGGGAAATTGAGCGCGGAGCAAGTGCGCACGCGCTTCGCCGGGCATATCGTCAAAGCCCGGCACTTCCATACCGAAGCCTCGCAGCTTCCGTTGCCGCCAGTGCGCGAGGCGATGCGCATTGCTCATGAGGCGGGCGTGCGGATTATCTTCGATCTCGACGTTGCGCCGAGTTACTTTGCGCAGGCCGGACTCGGCGCCGAAAAAGATCTACTCGAAGCCTTGCAGATGGTTGATGTTCTGAAGCCTTGCAAGGCCGCAGCTCGCGAAATCACCGGCGAGACGGACTACGAAAAGATCGCGGCGAGACTTCTGAGCCTCGGTCCCAAAATCGTGGCGGTGACGATGGGCGCGGATGGCTGTCTGGTGGCCAGCGCCAATACGATGGACCGCGTGCCCGCTTTCAATGTCAGCGTCATCGATACCACCGGTGCCGGCGATGCTTTCATGGGCGGCTTGTCCTTCGGAATGCTGCAAGGCTGGGATCTTCCTAGTTGCGGTCTGTTCGCTAATGGCTGCGCGGCGCTTTGTTGCACGAAAGTAGGCGCTCGAGCGATGGGACGGCGCACCGAGGTGTTGGCACTGATTAAATCGCAGCGTCCCGCAGACGCCGCTCACTTCTGACCACGCGGTTCGGCATTCCAAGCCGGCTAATAAATTATTGCTTGCTCGTCGGTTGGCCTAAAGACTATGCTTTTATCCTCCACCAAATTACAGCTTGGGAACGAGTGTGCCGCAGCGCGCCGAACGCAGAGTTCCGTTCGAGCGCCTTGGTGTGCCGTCGCAAGGCCTCGGTTTTTGGTTGAACTATCGCTGGAGAGAAGAGGTTTTTTTTGTGGCCTTAGATCGAAAAGAATCGAATCCGCCATCGCTGCCTTCCACGACGCCGCGCCGAGCAAAAACGCCAGCAGAGAGGGTCATGCCGCCCGTGGTTTATCAACTGCCCGGAATGGACGACGTCATCGTGCATTCAAACCTGAAATATAGCGAGGTCGACAATCCATTTCTGTTGATGGACATTTACACCCCGCCGAGCGTCTCGGAGAAGGCTGACTCACCCATCGTTGTGCTCGTTCACGGGGCCGCGGGCGCACAATACAAGCCAAAAGACTGGGGACTCTTCCGATCCTGGGGGCGCCTTATCGCCGCCGCCGGGATGGTCGCAGCAGTGTTCACGCATCGGCTGAGCTACCCTAAGCCATTGCTGGCGGAGGCCGCCCTCGATGTCAGTAACGCCATCGATTACATTCGCGCCCGTGCGGGCTCTTTCAACGCCGATCCCGGGCGCATCGCGCTGATTGCCTGGTCGGGAGGCGGCCCATTGCTAAGCGTCGCTATGCGGCAACAAACATCTTTCGCGCGCTGCCTGCTTGCGTTCTATGCGTATCTGGATATCCAGCGGTCGCCCACTCACATCGAGCATGAAACAGCGGAGTTCCTTAAGATGTACTCGCCCATTTCCTATCTGGATGGCAATGCGTCCAACATGCCGCTCTTTGTGGCTAGGGCTGGGCAGGATGAAATTCCCGGGATGAACGACTCTATCGATCGTTTCGTTACGGCCGCAGTCGCGGCGAATTTGCCCCTAACCTTCATGAACCACCCGGCAGGCGAGCACGGTTTCGATAACCAGAATGACGACGACAGGTCACGCGAAATCATACGTGCGGCCCTGGACTTTCTGCGGACTCATTTGGGATGACCACAAGTCCGGCCGGAGATGCAGGATGAGAAGTGGACGTGGAAGACGATTAGGAAGCAGGCGAGCCGAGATAGTGCAGCGTCTGGGCAATCAACGCGGTCGTTCCGGGATAGGGGTCGCCATGGGTGTCGAATTCCATCGAGCAATATCCCCGGTAATTTGCCTGCTTTAGAATGCCGAACGTCTTAGTCATATCAACGCGGAAGACCTGGCCCTGCTCGTTGGTTTCCATGTCTTTGACATGACAGATGCCGTAGGCGTGCTGGAACATGGCGGCAATCCCTTTGTAGGCATACTCTTCGCGGCCGGTTGCCAGCGTATTGCAAAAGTCGGGATTGGAGCGCAGCCAAGGGCTGTTCACCTTTTCGATTAGCTGCACAATGAAAAAGGGATCTTCGGTGACGGGATTGTCGTTCTCAAGATGGACGACGATGTCTTTACTGGCGGCGTATGCGGCAACCCGCTTGAGGCTTTCCGTAGTGCGGTTCAGGTCCGGCTTGGAGTCCTTGGCTTCCGCTATGTTGGTTCGCACACTGGGAGAGCCGATGGCCACGGCGACATCGATCCATTTTTTGCTGAAGGCTATCGCCTGATCGCGCTCGCCGGCATCCGCGGCATAGGGGCTGTGGTCGCCATCCACCGCGATGTTCACCACGGCGCCGCGCGCCTTGTCCACCGCGGCGCGAAATTCCTCCAGGTACTTCGCCTCGGTGGAACCAAAATGCCTGTTCCAGGGCTCGATTTTGCGGATGTTGAATTTTTCGCCACAGTGCGCTGCGAAATCCTTTAGATCCATCTTTTGGGCCGCCGCCTCGTCATGCGCACCCAATATGAAGTCACGGAACGGGTACGACGCGATGGCGACGCGCTCACGCGCATCGGTGGGAAATTTCACGTAGGGGCCCGCATCAACGGAGAACGCAAACCGGGGACACAACGATGCCGCTACGGCAGCCAACCCGGACTGCACGAGAAATCCTCTTCGTGTGTTGTGCGACAAAGTGGGCACAGTCTACCAGATTCATCCGAATCCTGAGCAAAGCCACACCTGCTCAGGCTCCTAAGCCCCGCTCGGGTGAGGCGCATAGTGAACTGGAGCATTCGCCGGATGGCTGCATGTTGCGATCCGGAGTCTCCTAGCGAGGTAAACCAGCGTCCCCACTGCGCGGTTCCTGTGGGGCAGAAATCAAAAATCTAGCAAAAAGCCAAAAAAGGAAGGAACAAGCAATGGACGCACAAGGACGAAACTCGGCAAGCGACTCGGGCGAAATAAAAGAGCAAGTCGGACAGAAAGCCGCCCAAATAAAAGAGACGGTGGCGGATCTCGGTAGAAAAGCCGGCGACAAGATTGATGAAGGGCGCGTACGCGCGGCGGGCAAGCTTGAAAGCACTGCGTCGACGCTGCACAGTGGCGGCGAACGCATTGCCTCGACTACATCCAATGCCATGCATACCACCGCGGACAAGATCCAAGGTGCCGCCGACTATCTTCGCGAGCACGATACCCGCGCGATGGTGGAAGACCTCGAGGGAATAGTGCGCCGCTATCCGGGTGCGGCACTGGCCGCCGCCGCTGTGGTGGGCTTCGTTGCCGGGCGCGCCCTGCGGAATGGCGGCTGAGGAGGATGCTATGACCGCGCCTATCCGGCAAACTACCTCCAACGGCAGGACCATGAGTGAGGTACTGCAAGACATTGTCGCAAATATCCAAGAGATAGTTCGCTCGGAATTTCGACTGGCCAAAGTCGAAATCCACGAAGAGACCACTAAGGCAGTGCGTTCCAGCATTCCGCTGGTTATCGGCGTTCTGCTTTCGCTGTATGCACTGGGCTTTATCCTGCTCGCGGTTGTCCATGCATTGTCCATGGTCGTTGACGCATGGCTGGCCACTCTGATTGTCGGCGCCGGGGTACTCGTTATTTCGATGATCCTGGTCAGCGTGGGAAGGAACCGCTTCAAACAGGTCAAAGTCGTCCCGGAGAAAACAGTTGTTACCGTGAAGGAGAATGTTCAATGGGCGAAACACCAGATCAGATAGAACGACACATTTACGAGAAGCGCAGCGAACTGGGGGAAAACATCCACGAGTTGCAGCAGAAGGTTAAGACTGCGGTGGACTGGCGCGCTCAGTTCGACCAGCGTCCTTGGGTGTTGATGGGCGCGGCATTTGGGGGCGGCCTGCTTTTGGCGTTGTTGTTTGGCGGCAGAGGCGACTCAAGCCGTTCCTCGTCACCCGATGCCTGGAAGCGTGAAGCTTATCGCACCGGCAATGTGCAACAGCGGGACGCCAAGGCTAATGCCATCTGGGAAAACATTCGTGGCGCAGCGTTAGCGGTGGCGGGCAGCAGATTGGGGAACGTGCTGGAAGGCGTCCTGCCGGGTTTCCAGGAGCAATACAGGAGAAGGGAGCGCGAGCAGCAGAGCTACTCCACATCGCGGCCCAACGGCCCCGAAACGGGGACGCGTCGAACCGCCAGCGGCGAAACCGACTATGTGCCTCAGAGCTGATCGTGGACGGGATGATGGGATGACGGTCTATCCGCCTCCTCCCGGCATCTAATTTGACGGGTGAATTTCAGGCTCAAAACTTTTGTGTGCATAGGGGCCGCGATGTTGCTATGGTTCGCGGCCGCTTCCTGCAACGGCAGTGACTACGGAGTGATACAACCCACTCCCGAAGATCTCTGCAAATGTCTGCCCGTCGAGCCCGACATCGCCGATTTCCGCCACATCGCCAAGCACACAGCCATCCCAAACATCGCGGCCCAAGAAATTGGAGTCGACACCATTTTAAGTTGGACCCAGGACGCGTTCGTCGCGCCGGATGCCCCGCGAACTGGACGCGAACTTCTGGTCTTTCACATAGCGGATGCATTCCTGCAAGAGGCCAGCGTAAACGCGGCCGACTGCGATGTGCATTTTGAGATTTCACAGACCGCCGACAAGGCCGCGGCCCGCGTCATCGTGGAGACTCCGGTGGACAGCGAGTATTGCAGTGCACGGCAAACCGCACAATCGCAGCTCGCAAAGCACGGCTTCAAGCTGGATTCGCAGCACGGCGGAGAGCTGCCGCAAGCCTTGCCAGTTCAGGTGCTCGGCATGGCATTTGAAGATTTCGATCACAATCGTGGTTCCGCGCAAGTAGGCACGATTTGGGAACTTCATCCCGCTATCGTGACGATCCCTTAACCCGCTTATTTCTTATTTTTTTCTGACTTTTGCCCGCCAGTAATCTCCAGGCCGAATTCCGGATGCGCATACGTACCCGTCATCTTCACTGGGATTTCCGAGCCCTTTGGCTTCTTTTTGAAAAGAGCGTCCAGCGGCTTCAAAAAGATCGATTTAATACCGCCGCCCCCAACTTTCGAGAATTCCGAGGCGGTTTGCAGCACTCCATGAAAGTCAATCTTTTCGCTGACCACATTGAAGGTTCCGTGCATGTAAGCGGTTGCTGCGGGAACGCTGAAGGAAACATCTGTAAGCGTGGCCACGCCATTCTTCAGCACGACATGCCCTCTCAGATCCGAAATCACCGCCGCGGATTCGTCGTCATCGTCCGGGCTTTCCTCTCGCTTTTTCTTATCGTCGATCTTCTTGCCCTGAGCACGCTCGCTGAGATTATTCACTTTTTTCTGAGTTTCAGGTTTTGTGAAGCTGCTGTCATCGATTCCGAAATCGCCAACTAATATCACCTCTTGTTCAAACGGGCGCCCTTCCGGTGGAATGGTCACATGAGCCCGAAAGCTGATCGTCCCCGCAATCGGCGATCGAGGCTCCTTGATGAAAAGGCGAAGGACGTCCTGAATGCGGCCGCGGCTGACATTTAAATCGAGGGAAGTAGTCTTAGCCGCGGGACCAGGCGTGTCCTCGATACTGCCCCGAGCCAGCACTTTCGTTTTCACAATCATGGTTTCCACGTGCTCCAGGCGGACATCGCCATTAAGCGCGTTCACAAACACATCAAAGCGGCTCGCGATAGGAGAAGTGCGCGCCGCCCGGCGAACCTTGAAGTCCGGAATGTCCACCGATCCATGCGTCTCGATCTTGGCTAGCGTTCCATGGAAGCTGTCGTGTGAACTCAGAACGCCGTCGATCCCCTTGAAGTTGCCCAGATAGGCATGCTCAAACTTATACGTGCCAGAAACCGGTGTCTGGCCGTGATCATCGGAATTCCAGGGACCGAAATGCCCGCGTGACCGGATTTCCCCGGGCGGCAGAGCATTAAGAAAAACGATGTCATAACTCAGCCCGTCTTTGCGGCTAACGGAATTCATAGTCAGCGTTTGAATTTGATAACGCAAGGGTTCGCCGGCTTTGCGGGCGATTTCTAGCAGCGAATTGTTTGCGACGATTTCCCCCACGCGTGTCGTCGACGGATTTTTATCCGGATGCACAGGCGGCATTGTCCCAATAGGGGGAACGTGGATCTGCAGGCCTTGGACTTCAATATGCGCGACGTAACTTGGTCGCACCAGGAAATCGATATAGTGGGCCCGAATGACAAATTTCTGCACGGAAGCAAACGGAGGAGAACCCGCCGGACCGCCCGGCCGCACCAGAGTCCCGCCTTCCGCAACGCAGCCGGGATGCGGAAAAACAGTTATGTGGAAGTTGTTAAAGCTAACGGTCCCGTGAAAGTCTTCCTGCAACGCTTCGATCACCCGTTGACGGGAGAATGGCCAATGGGTCGCCAGCACAATGAAGCCGGCCACGAGTAGCCCGAGCAGCGAAATCCCTAAAATTGCCGGCCATTTCCTGCGGCCTGAGGGAATCCGCTCGCCTCGCTGAGCTGTACGGTCTTCAGCAATCGATGCGTGACTTTGGGACATTGCTCTCAAAAGTCAGCCGCAGCCAAGGCGGGTCAATAGGCGTTGGACAATTCCTTCCTGTGGGATTTCGCGTGCAGCTTGCCGGTTTCCGGATCAAATTCCCGGAGCCATACGGCGCAGGCTTCTCGTTGAGCCGCAAATTTGCGCTTGAAGCCTGGTTCCGTCTTGGACTTGATACACCAGCCGGGCACATCATTCTCATCAAATGTAATGCGGGCTACTTCTTCGTTCTTCTTGTTGAAATAGATCGTAGTTGACGAAAGCATGGAGTCCTCAAGTGAGCGCACCCTGAACAAACCGCCTCGCTGCGTCTTCGAATTAGCATCGCGGCCGCGCCGCTGGGGAGGCAAAAGTTAGACGCCGGACAGCGCCTAAAAGGACGCCGCCTACAGCGAAGTGCCTAGGGTTGTAGAGGCTGGTCAAATGTCTGGGCACCGCAGGTGCCGGAAAACACCTGGGATGGCAACTTTTCGGTGTGTTTGCTTGCGTGCGTAAGAATTCTCCCCGACAATATGTAGTTCCAAGAGGTGCGTTTTTTTGACTACAGCGACGGACGTGGTTCCTGGTGAGGTGTCGAGGCAGATGGGGACGAGGTTTAGTTCGCCCAAGCGTTTTGTGGCCTACTTTTCAATGGAGATCGCGCTGGAGAATGCCATGCCCAGCTACAGCGGCGGCTTGGGCGTCCTGGCGGGAGATACTGTACGCGCGGCTGCGGACATCCGCCTGCCGATGGTGGCCGTCTCCCTTCTCTATCGTAAAGGCTATTTCTCTCAGCGCCTTGCGGAAGATGGCTCGCAGACCGAGGAACCGGTCGTCTGGCGCGTGGAAGATTTCCTCATCGAAGAAGCTGCCCGCGTAACTGTCCCATTGGAGAACCGCCGCATTGAGCTGCGCGCATGGCGTTACACCGTAAAAGGAGTGCGCGGCTTTGAGGTGCCCGTCTATTTTCTGGATGCGGATTTGCCCAGCAACGCCGAGGGCGACCGTGCTCTTACCGGGAGCCTGTATGGCGGCGATGCCTACTATCGCCTCTGCCAGGAAGTGCTGCTCGGCATCGGCGGCGTACGCATCCTGCGCGCGCTCGGCTACACCGACTTAACGCGCTATCACATGAATGAAGGCCATGCCGCTTTACTCTCCCTGGAGCTGCTCGGAGAAGAAGCGGAAAAGGCCGGCCGCACATCGATCCGCGGACGACCCGAGTCACCCGACACATATTGCAGCGTCTGAGAACTAAGGAGAAGGGCATGTTGGGGCAATCACTGTATAGAAAAGCGACCTCGGTCAAACGGCTGATGGCGCCCGGTGCGCAAATGCCCGTGTACCTGCTGATGTTCGTCACCAATCGGTGTAACGCACGATGCGAACATTGCTTTTACTGGAGCGAGTTGAATACCAAAGTAAAAATGGAACTGACGGTAGACGAGTTCGATAGTCTGGCACGCAGTTTAGGACCCATGTTGCAGATCACTTTTACCGGTGGCAGCCCGGAGCTGCGAAAGGACCTCTGCCAGCTCGCTGCCGAGCGGCCGCTACGGCTACCGGATGCTGCACCAGCAGCTGCGGCGCAAGGGCTGGGCTATCAACCACAAGTTGGTCTACCGCCTCTACCGCGAGGAGGGGCTCGTGGTGCGCAGGCGCATCCGCAAGCGCATCGCCGCGGCGAGGAGGCAACAGCTCGACGCACCGGCGAAGTCCGACCAGCGCTGGAGCATGGACTTCGTCTCGGATGCCCTGGCCGACGGCCGCGTCTTCCGCACGCTCAACATCATCGACGACTTCACCCGCGAGTGCGTGGCCATCGAGGTGGACACCTCGCTGGGCGGGGAGCGCGTGGTCCGGGTCCTCGAGCGGCTCAAGGAGCAGCGCGGGCTGCCCGAGCGGATCGTGATGGACAACGGACCGGAGTTCACCAGCAAGGCGCTCGACGCCTGAGCGCATGCTGCGGGGGTCAAGCTGCACTTCATCAGGCCGGGCAAACCGACCGAGAACGCCTACGTTGAAAGTTTCAATGGGCGCTTCCGCGAGGAGTGCCTCAATGAGAACTGGTTCAGGAACCTGCTCGATGCCAGGACGACGATCGAGAAGTGGAGAAGGCACTACAACGAAGAGAGGCCACACAGCTCGCTGTTCGGATCGACGCCTTTGGAGTATTCAAACCGCTGCCGAGGACCGGCGTAATGCGCGGACGGAAACGGGGGGCAGGTCAGAAGGTCCTCCAATGCTGCTCCTGTGCCCCGAAGAGTC
>Ga0137403_10005776_pt1 | contig 14296 bp, 14 predicted proteins | sample CZOMad2_1_16fung_FD_122057 | JGI IMG/M metagenome (GOLD analysis project Ga0137403, IMG submission 122057) | Vadose zone soil fungal communities from Angelo Coast Range Reserve, California, USA - CZOMad2_1_16fungal (Hybrid Assembly) | ecosystem: Environmental > Terrestrial > Soil > Vadose zone... | reverse complement strand
GCAATCGCTGCAGGTTGCGCTGAAGAACGCCCTGCGCCAGGCGCCCGACTGCATCTACATCGGCGAGATCCGCGACCGCGAGACCATGACAATGGCGATCTCGTATGCGCTGTCGGGCCACCTGGTGGTGTCCACGCTGCACGCCAACAACAGCTACCACGCGCTGGGCCGGATTCTGTCGTTCTACTCGCCCGAGTCGCGGCCTGCGTTGCTGGCCGATCTGGCAGCGGGCCTGCGCGCCATCGTCTCGCAGCGCCTGGTGCGCGCGTCGTCCGGCGGACGCCGGCCCGCGGTCGAGGTGATGCTGAACACCAAGCTGGTGTCCGAGCTGATCGAGCAAGGCGATTTCAACGGCGTCAAGGAGGCGATGGAAAAATCGCTGGCCGAAGGCTCGCAGACCTTCGAGGCCGAACTGGCGCGCCTGATCGGCGACGGCACGATCACCCGCGACGAAGGCCTGGCCTATGCCGACTCGCCAAGCAACCTGATGTGGCGCCTGCAGAACGACATGGAACCGGTATCGCGGCTGGTCGCGAAGAAGGAAGACACCGACGATCAGCCGACGTTCACGGAAATCACCTTGGATGTTCCTGCCGATGAGGGCCGCTCCAGCGGGTTCAGGTGAGCCCCCCAGTCACTTCGCTCCTGCCCCCAAGGGGCGCCACCCATTGGCTCCGGAAACCCGAACCTCGGGCGTGGCTTGATCGGGCGTTTCGCTTCGCTCACTTGTTTTGTTCATCTGCTGATGTCTGCTGTTCTTCAACTCGTTGAGTCCTTGATTTCCCGGCGCTCGGTCTCGCCGCAGGACGGGGGCTGCCAAGAACTCATTGCAGCCCGGTTGAAGCCGCTCGGATTCGAGTGCGAAACGCTCGTCTTCGGACCCGACGACTTTCGTGTGACGAATCTTTGGGCGCTGCGGCGTGGCCGTGCCGGCAAGCCGCTGCTGATGTTCGCAGGGCACACCGATGTGGTGCCGACCGGGCCGCTGGCACAGTGGGCGAGCGACCCATTCGTGCCGACGCACCGCGATGGCAAGCTGTTCGGGCGCGGTGCGGTGGACATGAAGTCGTCGCTCGCGGCGATGGTGGTGGCGATCGAGGAGTTCGTCGCGCAGCACGGCGAGACCTGTGGCGGCATCGCGCTGCTGATCACCAGCGACGAGGAAGGCCCCGCGGTCGACGGCACCGTGAAGGTCTGCGAGCTGCTGAAAGCACGCAGCGAGCACATCGACTACTGCATCGTCGGCGAGCCGACCTCGCTGACAACGCTTGGCGACACGATCAAGAACGGGCGGCGTGGGTCGCTGTCGGGCAAGCTGACGGTGCGCGGCGTGCAAGGGCACATCGCTTATCCGCAGCTGGCCAAGAACCCGATTCACCTGGCCACGCCGGCGCTGGCCGAACTCGCGGCCATCGAATGGGACCGGGGCAACCGCTACTTTCAGCCGACCCGCTGGCAGATGTCCAACATCCATGGCGGCACCGGCGCCGGCAACGTGATCCCCGGCGAACTGGTGATCGACTTCAACTTTCGCTTCTCGACCGAGGCGACCCCCGAGACCCTGAAATCCCGGGTGCATGCCGTGCTCGATGCGCATGGCCTGGACTACGCGCTGGCATGGACCTTGAGTGGTGAACCGTTCCTGACGCCGATCGGCAGCCTGAGCGACGCCATCACGAAGGCGATTCACAGCGAGACTGGCGTGACGACCGAACTGTCGACGACCGGTGGAACGTCGGACGGGCGTTTCATCTCCAAGATCTGTCCGCAGGTCGTCGAGTTCGGGCCACTGAATGCGACGATTCACAAGATCGATGAACACATCGACGTAGCGACCATCGAGCCGCTGAAAAACATTTACCGCAAGACCTTGGAAAATCTGATTTCATGAAAGACTTTGACGCTTCAAAACGAGCCCGAACGCCGGGCCGCCCCAAGTCGGGCGAGACCCCCTTGGGGGGCCGGCGGGCGCTCGTGCCTGCCGGGAGGTCGTCATGAGCTTGATCGAGTCCATCACTGCGCAAAGCGCCCGCCTCAAACAGGCGGGCGTTTCGTTTGGGCACGGCACCTTGAATGCCTTTGACGAAGCCGCGTGGCTGGTGCTGTGGTCGCTGGGCCTGCCGCTGGACGCGCTGGAGCAGCACGCCAAGCGCGAACTCACGGCCGATGAACTGGCCAAGGCCGATGCCATCGTCACCAAACGCATCGACACGCGCTTGCCCGCCGCCTACCTGACCCAGGAAGCCTGGCTGCAGAACGTGCCCTTTTACGTGGACCAGCGCAGCATCGTGCCGCGTTCGTTCATTGCCGAACTGCTGGTCGACGGCGAAGGCGAAGGCACGCTCGATGCGTGGCTTTCGGACGAGACCCACCATGTGCTTGACCTGTGCACCGGCAATGGCAGCCTGGCGGTGATCGCTGCGATGGCCTACCCCGAGATCGTGGTCGACGCGACCGACGTTTCCGACGACGCGCTGGCCGTGGCGCGCATCAATGTCGACAAGCACAAGATGGGCAAGCGCATCGCGCTGCTGACCTCGGACCTGTTCTCTGCGGTGCGCGGCCCTTACGACCTGATCCTGTGCAACCCGCCCTATGTCAACGCCCAAAGCATGTCGGACCTGCCTGCCGAATACCAACACGAACCCGCGCTGGCGCTGGCCGGCGGCGACGACGGCATGGACCTGGTGCGGCGCATCGTGCGCGAAGCGCCGGCCCACATGACGCCCGACGCGGTGCTGGTGCTGGAGATCGGCCACGAACGCGCGAACTTCGAACACGCGTTCCGCCGCTTGGAGACCGCCTGGCTGGAAACCAGTGCCGGCGACGACCAGGTGTTGTTGTTGACGCGCGATGCGATGGCTCGCTGGAACCGTGGGGCGGAAGGCAAGAAATGATCACCATCCGCGATGTGACGCTGCGACGCGGCACGAAGATCGTGCTCGAAAAGACCAGCGTTACGCTGCAACCCGGCGAGAAGATCGGCCTGGTCGGGCGCAACGGCGCCGGCAAGTCGTCGTTGTTCTCGCTGCTGACGCACCGCTTGCAGTCTGACGCGGGCGACGTGTCGATCCCGCCGCGCTGGCTGGTCGGCGAGGTGGCGCAGTCGATGCCGGAAACCGAGGACTCGGCCACCGACTACGTGCTCGAAGGCGATACGCGGCTGATGGCCGCCAACGCGGCCCTGGTTGCCGCCGAAACGGCCGACGACGGCCACGCGATGGCCGAGGCCCACCACGAGATCAGCGAGGCCGGCGGCTTCGAGGCGCGGCCCAAGGCGCAGGCGCTGCTGATGGGCCTGGGCTTTCGCAGCGACCAGTTGGACGACCCGGTGAACAGCTTTTCCGGCGGCTGGCGCATGCGGCTGCAGCTGGCGCGCGCACTGATGTGCCCGGCCGACCTGATGCTGCTCGACGAGCCGACCAACCACTTGGACCTGGACGCGCTGGTCTGGCTCGAAGCCTGGCTGCAGCGCTACGACGGCACGATGATCGTGATCAGCCATGACCGCGAGTTTCTGGACGCGATCACCAAGGTCACGCTGCACCTGGATGAGACCAAGCTGACGCGCTACACCGGCAACTACACAGCATTCGAGGAGATGCGCGCCGAGCGCTTGATGCAGGCGCAGGCCAGCTTCGAGAAGCAGAAGGAGCGCATGGCGCACCTGCAAAAGTTCATCGACCGTTTCAAGGCCAAGGCCAGCAAGGCCAAGCAGGCGCAAAGCCGCGTCAAGGCCTTGGCGCGCATGGAAAAACTCGGGCCTGTGCTGACCAGTGCCGACTTCCAGTTCGAGTTCCGCGAGCCGCAGTCGCTGCCCAATCCGATGCTGGCGTTCTCGATGATGTCTTGCGGCTACGCGGGCAAACCGATCGTCAGCAACATCAATCGTTCGGTGCTGGCCGGCCAGCGCATCGGCATCCTGGGCGCCAACGGCCAGGGCAAGTCGACCTTGGTGAAGACGATCGCGCACGAGATCCCGCTGATCGCCGGCGAGGTCACCGAAGGCAAGGGCTTGTCGATCGGCTACTTCGCACAGCAAGAACTCGACGTCTTGCAGCTCGACGACGGCCCGCTGATGCACATGGTGCGGCTGGCACGCGACGTCGGCCCGCAGGGGCGCGAACAGGAGCTGCGCGACTTTCTCGGCTCGTTCCGTTTCGTCGGCGAGATGGTCAACCAGGCCGTGGGGTCGCTGAGCGGCGGCGAGAAAGCGCGGCTGGTGCTGGCGATGCTGGTGTGGCAGCGCCCCAACCTGCTGCTGCTGGACGAGCCGACCAACCACCTGGACCTGACCACGCGCGAAGCGCTGTCGATGGCGCTCAACGAGTTCGAAGGCACGGTGATGCTGGTGAGCCACGACCGCGCGCTGCTGCGCGAGGTGTGCGACGAGTTCTGGCTGGTCGCCGACGGCGTGGTCAAGCCTTTCGATGGCGATCTGGACGACTACCAGAAATGGCTGCTCGACACCTCGCGCGAGATGGCGCGTGCCGCGCGCAGCGGCGGCACGCCCAGGGCCGTGCCCGTGCCTCAGCCCGCAGCGCTCGCACCGGTGGCCGCCGCTGCACCCGCACCCGCGACGAAGCAGGACCGCAAGGCCTCGTCGCAAGCGCGGCAAAAGCTCAGCGACCAGACCAGACCGATGCGCAATGAAGCCACCCGACTCGAAGCGCGCGTGGCCGCGCTGGGCGCCGAGCGCAGCGCCCTGGAGGCGGAGATGGCCAGGCCCGGGCTGGCGGCGTCGCGCCTGGCCGAGCTGGGCAAGCGCTTGAAGCAGCTGGGCGATGAGGTCGAGGCCGCCGAATCGCGCTGGCTGGACCTGAGCTCGCAGATTGACACCCTGCTGGCAGGAGGCCTCTGAGCTTGTTCCTACAATCGGCCGGCGTTGGGCCTGTTGTCGGTCTTCTTTCGACGCGGCCCGAAAAACTCATTCCTCTGCAGGCGCATGCCTTGCAACCCAACGATACGTTCCTCAACACCTGAAAAGGACATCACCATGCCATCACTCGACAAAGTTGTGTACACCGCCCACGCCACCGCCACGGGTGGCCGTTCCGGCAAGGCCAAATCGTCCGACGGGATCCTCGATGTCACGCTGACCACGCCGAAAGAAATGGGCGGCGACGGCACCCCCGGCACCAACCCCGAGCAGCTGTTCGCTGCCGGCTACTCGGCCTGCTTCCTCGGCGCGATGAAGGCGGTGTCGAAGTCGCAAAACCTGCGCGTGCCGCCGGACGCGACCGTCGAAGGCGCCGTCAGCTTCGGCCCGATCGCCGTCGGTTTCAACATCGCGGTCGAACTGAAGATCACGCTGCCCGGCATCGAGCGCAGCGCCGCCGAAGGGCTGGTGGCAGCCGCCCACAAGGTGTGCCCGTATTCCAACGCCACCCGCGGCAACGTGGACGTCACGCTGACCGTGGTCTGAAGGGATGGCAACCCCTCGGCCGACGAGTCCGTCAGCCGATCTCCCGGCGGGATGTGGGCCGGCTTGGGAGCGGCCCACAGCAGCCTTCGATCACGACACGACGGCCCCGCGGGGCCGTTTTTCATGGATGCGTCAGCCAGGCTCGGCCAGCAGTTGCAGCAGCAACTCGACCCGCGCCTGCACCGGCGACAGTTCGCCGCCCGCAGTCAGTTGCTCGTCCGGCTTGGCAAACACCGGCCCTGCTGCCACCCGGCTGCAGCGCAGCACGCGGACGCCACCGTCACGGGCTCGCAGCAGCGCCGCTTCCAGGCTGTGGTGCAGGCTGCCGTTGCCGGTGCCGGCCACGACGAGGCCTCGGGCACCTGAAGCCGCCAGCGCATCCACCGCCGTGCCGTCGGCACCGGCACAACTCAGCACGATGTCGACGCGTGGCCAAACGGCCCGTGCCAAACGCGCCACGCCCACTGCATCACCTCGCGGCCAAGCGCGCAGCACGCGCAAGCGCCCTGCTTCGACATAGGCCAGCGGCCCGGCATCGCCCGAGCTGAAGGCATCGATGCGGTAGGTGTGGACCTTGCGCACATCGACGGCGCCGTGCACCGCGCCGGCCAGCACGGCGAGCACACCGTGCGCGCCGGGGTGGCAGGCCACGTGCACGGCATCGAGCAGGTTTTGCGGGCCATCGGCTTGCAGCGAGGTCGCGGGGCGCATGGCGGCGGTCAACACCACCGGCTTGGCCGGCGCCAGCACGCGCTGCAGCAGGTAGGCGGTTTCTTCCAGCGTGTCGGTGCCGTGCGTGATCACGATGCCGCCCACCTCAGGCCGCGACAGGTGCTGCGCCACCCGCTCGGCGAGCCTGCGCCAGACGGCAAATTCCATGTCCTTGCTGTCGATTTGCGCGACCTGCTCGCTCTCGATCGGCAGCTTGGCAAGGGCCGGTACCGAACGCAGCAGCGCGTCCACACCCAGCTGCGCCGCGGTGTAGCCGAGGTGGTCGCCGGCATCGGCTGCCGTGCCCGCAATCGTGCCGCCGGTGCCCAGAACCACGACGATCGAAGAAGTTTTTTGCATTTTTTTGAAAGCTGGATAAAAATACAGGTGCTGGATGAACGTTCAGTTCGCCCGCCACTTCACGCACGCAAGGACAAGCGCCATGCTCGAAACGCCCAAACTCACCGACCGCCAGCAACAGATTCTCGATCTGGTGCAAAGCGCCATCGAGCGCACCGGCGCGCCACCCACCCGGGCCGAAATCGCCAACGAGCTGGGTTTCCGCTCCGCCAACGCCGCGGAAGAACATCTGCAGGCCCTGGCGCGCAAAGGCGTCATCGAACTGGTCAGCGGCACCTCGCGCGGCATTCGCTTGAAGTCTGACACATTGCGTGCGCTCAACGAAAGCCGCGGCAAGCAATTCAGCCTGCCCTTGCCGAGCCTGGCGCAGCTCAGTCTTCCGCTGGTCGGCCGCGTCGCGGCCGGCAGCCCGATCCTGGCGCTAGAGCACATCGACCAGACCTATCTGATGGAAGCCAGCATGTTCCCGCGCCGGCCCGACTACCTGCTGAAGGTCAAGGGCATGAGCATGCGCGACGCCGGCATCATGGACGGCGATTTGCTCGCAGTGAAGAAAACCACCGAGGCCAAGAACGGCCAGATCGTCGTCGCGCGCCTGGGCGACGAAGTCACCGTCCAGCGCTTCAAGCGCACCCGCACCAGCATCGAACTGCTGCCCGAGAACCCCGATTTCCAGCCCATCGTCGTGCCGTTCGGCGATGTCGACTTCCAGATCGAAGGGCTGGCGGTCGGCTTGATCCGCAACAACATGCTGATGTGAGCCCGCTCATGCCCTCCATCAAAGCCCCCAAAGCCCGCCGCGCCGAAGAATGCGAGGTGCTGGAGCACCTGCCCAACATCGGTCCCACGCTGGCCGAAGACCTGCGGCTGATCGGCATCCGGCATCCTTCGCAGTTGCGGGGCAAGGATGCTTTCGTTCTCTACCAGAAGCTGTGCGCCATCACCAACCAGCGCCACGACCCCTGCGTGCTCGACACCTTCATGGCGATCACCGACTTCATGGGCGGTGCACAACCCGCGCCCTGGTGGAACTACACGGCGCAACGAAAAGCCTTGTTCGGGCAGGTTTAGTTTGGCGCTTTGCTGATGCTGGCGTCGTTCGGTGCGCTGAAACAGCCTCCCGCGGAGAACGGAACTCCGCGCTCAAGCAATCTCAGTGTTTCTGGCTGGAAGGGTTCAGCACGAGTTGGTGCTCGGCCGGTGCAGCCCACACCGGCACATCCCGCACCTGCGTCCACGGCCCGACAAAGTTGCGGTACAGCGGTGAAAAGAAAATCCCCGATTGGCCGGTCGACTGCATGAAGCGCGACTTCATCGGGTCCCCCAGGTCGTACAGCGCGCGCAGCGACGGGCCGTGCTCGTCCAGGTATAGCTCGCCGGTGCTCGGGTCGGGACGCAGGCCGACCCTCGACGCGTTGATGGTGTAGGTGTCGCCGCCGACCGGCGTGCGCAATTCAAACCAGCCGGCCAGCAGGGCCACGCGGCTGAAAGGCCGGTGTTCTGATCGGGCCTGGTGTGCCGTGCCCCAGCGCCAATGGGCCATGTCGGCGCCATGGCGTTTCACGAGTTCATCGAGTGCGCGTGTGAATGCAACATTGATCTGCTGATCGCAGGTCTCCACAGCCGCGGTGCTCTTGTCGTCGCACCACCAATCATCGTGGCGCTGCAGCACGCCTTCGAGCGCTTCGCGGAAGCTGCGCACGCCGAGTTGCCGCTGGTACAGCGCCGCACCGACCTCGTCGGCAAAAACGGCTTGCGTCAGCTGGCGGGTCCAGGCCCACAGGATCAGCGGGGCAGCCCGATCGGCGGCCATGCTGCCGTCGAACGAGGCCAGTTCGCGTTGCGCGGCGGCCGCCAGCGGATGCGGTGACTCGGCCCGGCGTATGAAGGGCAAGAGCCGTTGCGCCGCGAGCGACAGCTGGTCGCCCTGGATCTCGCGCAGGCTTTGCAGGCTGTGCTTGGGCTTGGCGTCCAGCAGCTGCTCGATGCGCTGCTGCCGGTACGGCGGGGTCCATTCGCTGGTCAGGAAATACGGGTAGTCGGCCGCATGAATGCGCTGGTTGGCCGTCGCTATCCAGCCGCGCGGCGGATCGATCTGACGCGGCGTGAGCGCCGGGTCCAGCATGCCGGCCCAGTCGTAGCGGGCGTCCCAGCCGGGCGCCGGCACCAGGCCTTTCAAATCGTTCTCGGGCTTGCGCAGCGGCACCCGCCCGGCGGCCACCATGCCGATGTGGCCGTCGCGATCGGCCACCACCATGTTTTGCATCGGCGCCAGGTGGCGATTCGATGCCGCCACGAACTCGTCCACCGACCGGGCGCGGTTGAAGGCGATTCCGGCGTCGATGGTGCCGTTGTCCGGGTCCAGCGCGGTCCAGCGCATGGCGAGGGCGTAGTCGGGCTTCTGGGCCGCACCGGTCAGCCCTTGCGTGGCGCCGCCACCGGCGTCCGAGATCACCGGCCCGTGCCGCGTGCAGCGCACCACCATCGGCACGTCGGCATGGCCCTTGACCTTGATGATTTCATCGAAGGTCTCGAACGCGGCCCAGCCATCGGGCGTCTGGTAGCGCGCCGTGTCGTCGGGTTTGATGTGTTCCAGGTACAGGTCCTGCACGTCGGGCCCGGTGTTGGTGAAGCCCCAGGCCACATGCTCGTTCTGTCCCAGCACGACGAGCGGCAGGCCGGGCATGGTGGCGCCGGCCACCTTGAAGCCCGGTGCGTCGATGCGTGCGAAGTACCAGAGCGCCGGCGCCGAAAGCTTGAGGTGCGGGTCGTTGGCCAGCAGCGGCTGGCCGGTGTCGGTGTGCGAGCCGTGCAGCACCCAGTTGTTGGAGCCGGCGCCCTCCACGCCCGACTCGGGCGCCGCGTTCAGTGCCGATTGACCGAGGCGGCCATCGACCTTGAGCCCGCGAAACAGCGCCGCGTAGTCGGCGGTCTGCAACGGCTGCTCCCCTGGGTACGGTGGCAGCAACTCGTTGATGCGCTGCACCGGCAGCTTCAGCGACAGGCGCATGCGCAGCAGTTCGGACGACCAGTTGGCCCCCAGGTCCCACGCCATCATGGTGGCCCAGGCCAGGGTGTCTTCCGGCGCCCAGTGCGCCACCGGCAAGCCCAGCAGCACGAACTCGGGAGGCCGGGCACGCAAACCCTGGTCGATGAACGCATTGATGCCGGCGCTGTAGGCCGTGACGGCGGCTCGGGTCTCTGCGCTGGACCGTGCCCATTGGACGGCGGCGGCACGACGCACGCCGAGCGCACGCAAGAAGCGATCGGATTCGATCGCCGCTTCGCCAAAGGCTTCGGCCAATCGGCCCGAGCCGGTGCGGCGGTGGATCTCGAGCTGCCACAAACGGTCTTGCGCATGCACGAAACCGAGGCCGAACATCGCGTCCTCAGGCGACGCCGCGTGAATGGTGGGAATGCCTTGCGCATCGCGCTCGATGCGCACTTCGGCCCGCAAGCTCTGCAGCACCACGCTGCCATCGGTTTGCGGAAGTGCACGACAACAGTAGACCCACGTGGCCAGCAGCGCCAGGATCAGCAGCATCGCGATCGCTGTCGCGGCGCGCTTGAGCCAGCTCATGCCCTGGCCTTCGTCCAGCCAAGTCGGTCAGACCCTGCACGCAGCGCCGCAGAAGTGCGCTGCGTTGGCCTGGCTTTTCTGCGGTTTGTTCTTGTCACGTGTGGCGACAATTCTTTACACCTCAGTGCCACTGCAAGTACCTCGACAGCCCCTGCAGCAGCCGGCCTTATCGGAGACACCTGATGAACACATCCACGATGGATCTCACCGACATGTACGCCACCCGTCATGGGTTCGGCCTGCCTGAAGACCGGTTGGCCCGCGTGGCTGCGCGTCGTGCGTTTGTGGAAATGAAGCTGTGCTTCATTCGTGCCGCCGCGGCGATTGAAGGCAGCCTCGGCGCGCAACTGCAGCGCAAGGTGCGTTTGTCCACGGAAGTGACGGACCTGTGGCGGCTGCGTACTGCGTTGTTCGACGCGCTGCCGCGCGACGTGGCACGCGCCAACCAGTACCGCGAAGAAATGCGTCAACAACTGGACAGCGCCTTTCCTGAACAAGGTGAAGACACGGGCTTCGCGCCGCTCCGATCAGCGTGAGCTGCTGGCCAACGCCAGCTTCAGGCCCAGGCCCACGAACACCAGCCCGGCGAGGCGCCGCAAGCGCTGCGCCAGAGCGCCGCGGGCCGCATGGCCCAGCAGCCGCCGACTCGCGCTTGCCGCCAGCCAGCCCACACCCAGGTTCACCAGCGTCCCACTCACGCTGAACCACAGCCCCAGCAGCACGAACGCCCGTGCCTGATGGGCCGCATCCGGGGCAATGAACTGCGGCAGAAACGCCAGAAAGAACAAGGCCACTTTCGGGTTCAAGGCATTGGTCAGGGCGCCGCGGCAGAACACCGAGCGGGGGTTCGGCTGTGCTGGCGCGGCCACCGCGGACGCCTTCGGGCTGCACCACAGCGCCAAGCCCATCCACACCAGGTAAGCGGCACCGGCCCACTTGAGCGCGGCGAAGCCCCAGTCCGACGCCGCGAGCAGTGCCGACAGCCCCGCGGCGGCCAACGCCACATGCACCAGGCATCCTGCGCCGACACCCCATGCCGCCATCAGGCCGGCGCGGCGCCCCGTCGCGGCGCTGGTGGTGGCGACGAACAGCATGTCGGCACCCGGCGTCAGGTTCAGCAGCAGCGCCGTGGCCGCGAACAGCGGCACGTCGTGAATACCCAGCGCGGTGAACATGGCAGCCGTGCCTTCAATGTTCAGGGCTGCGGGCCGAGGTAATCGCTCTTGCCGAGGTTGACACCGTTGTGACGCAGCAGCGCGTAGGTCGTGGTCACGTGAAAGAAGAAGTTCGGCAGCACGTAGTTCTTCAGGTAGGGCTCGCCCTTGACGATCCACGGGCCGTCACGGCGCGGCACGGTGATGTCCTTGTCTTCCGTGCCATTGATTTGCGCGGCGGACACCGATTCCATGAAGGCCACGGTCTTGGCGACGCGCGCCTTCAGGTCGGCGACCGTGGTCTCGTCGTCCTCGAATTTCGGCGCCTCCACGCCGGCCAGGCGGGCCACGCAGAACTTGGCGCCGTCCGAGGCAATTTGGATCTGGCGGGTCAGCGGCAGCATGTCCGGTGCGAGGCGTGCATTGAGCAACACGCTGATGTCGAATTTTTTCGCCGCGGCATGGGCCTCGGCTTTGTCGAGCCAGGTCACGAGGTTGCCGAACATCCGGACAAAGATCGGGACGCTGGCCGAATGCATGGTGATTGACATGGTTTCTCCGGGTTGAGCGAGTGCGGATGCTACTGCACACGGTGCACAATCAAACTCAATTCCCATGCCACTCCATGTAGACGCCTGCCTGTGAACATCATCATCCTCGACGACTATCAGGACGCCGTGCGCAAGCTCAAATGCGCCGCCCGCCTGGATCAACTCCATGCCAAGGTCTTCACCAACACCGTCAAAGGCATCGGACAGTTGTCGGTGCGGCTGCGCGACGCCGAGATCCTGGTGCTGATCCGCGAACGCACCCACTTCCCGCGCCAGCTGCTGGAGAAACTTCCCAAGCTCAAGCTCATTTCCCAGACCGGCAAGGTCGGCCCGCACATCGACGTCGACACCTGTACCCGGCTCGGCATCGCCGTGGCAGAAGGCATGGGTTCGCCGGTCGCGCCGGCCGAACTGGCCTGGGCGCTGATCATGGCGGCGATGCGGCGCCTGCCGCAGTACGTGGGCAACCTGAAGCACGGCGCCTGGCAGCAATCCGGGCTCAAGGCCGCGTCGATGCCGACCAACTTCGGCATCGGCATGGTGCTCGGGGGCAAGACGCTGGGCATCTGGGGCTACGGCAAGATCGGCCACATGGTGGCGGGCTACGGCAAGGCTTTCGGCATGCAGGTCATCGTATGGGGCAGCGAAGAATCACGGCAACGCGCCAGCGCCGACGGCCACACCGCGGCCGCCTCGCGCGAAGCCCTTTTCGAAACCAGCGACGTGCTGTCGTTGCATCTGCGCCTGGTGGAAGAAACACGGGGTCTGGTCAAGCCCGAGGACCTGGCGCGCATGAAACCCAGTTCGCTGCTGGTGAACATCTCGCGCGCCGATCTGGTCGAAGAAGGCGCGCTCGTGTCGGCGCTCAACCGGGGTCGGCCCGGCATGGCGGCCGTCGACGTGTTCGAGACCGAACCCATCTTGCAAGGGCACCCGCTGCTGCGCCTGGAGAACGCGGTGTGCACGCCGCACATCGGCTATGTGGAACAAGACAGCTACGAGTTGTACTTCAGCGCCGCATTCGACAACGTGGTGAATTTCATCAACAACAATCCCACAGGCATCGTGAATCCGAATGCGTTGAAAGTCATTCGCGGATGAACCGCCGGGTGGCTCCAGGCAAGGCTTGCCGCCATGGCTGATGTGCCGACCGACCCCGACCAGCCTCTGCGACGGCCCGCCTCCTGCACCGAAGTCTTCAAAGTCTTCAACCGCCTGGCCATGCAAGGCTTCGGCGGCGTTCTTCCGGTCGCGCAGCGTGAGTTGGTCGAGCGCGAGCGCTGGTTGAGCCGCGAAGACTTCGTCGAGATGCTGGCAGTGAGCCAGGTGCTCCCGGGTCCGAACATCGTCAACCTGTCGATGATGATCGGCGACAAATTTCTGGGCGCGCGGGGTGCGTTGGCCGCACTCGGCGGCATGCTGCTGGCCCCCTTGGTGATCGTGTTGGTTCTGGCGGCGCTTTACGCGGAGTTTGCACACCACCCGCTGGTCGGCGGCGCCTTGCGCGGCATGGGCGCGGTGGCCGCGGGCCTGGTGATCGCCACCGCCGTGAAACTTTCGCGCAGCCTCAGGCACAACCCGCTCGGCGTGCCGCTTTGCGTGGGCCTGGGCGCCGCCACCTTCGTGCTGGTGGCGATCCTGCGGGTGCCGCTGGTGGGCGTCATCTTCACGCTGGGGCCGTTGGCCGTGTTCATGGCCTGGTGGAAGCTGCGGTCATGACCCAGTGCCCACTCACCGGTGCCGAGCTGATGGACTTGTTCGCGCACTTTCTGGTGTTGAGCCTGCTCTCCGTCGGGGGGGCCATCGCCACGGCGCCTGACATGCATCGCTACGTGGTGACCGACAGGCACTGGATCACCGATGAACAGTTCACCGCGTCGGTGGCGCTCGCGCAGGCCGCCCCCGGACCGAACGTGCTCTTCGTCGCCGTGATCGGCTACAACGTGGCGGGCCTGGCGGGTGCCGCCGTGACGATGATCGGCATCATGCTGCCGTGCAGCGCGCTGGCGATGTGGGTCACACGCTGGGGCCGCCAGCACCGCGAAACCCGCAGCGTGCGCGCCTTCACCACCGGCATGACGCCACTGACGCTGGGCCTGTTGGTCTCCACCGGCTGGGTGTTGGCCGATCCGGCACACCACAGCTGGCGTGCTTTGCTGCTGCTGGTGTTTGCCGTGCTTGCCAGCCTGAAGACCCAACTCAGCCCGATGTGGCTGGTGGGCGTCGGCGCGGTGGTCGGCGCGTTCGGTTGGGCCTGACGCGCCCAGCGGCCAGCCTCAGGCGCTCAACGCCTCTTCCACCATCCCCGGCAGGTCCGCGAGGTCATGCGCAAGCTCGGCCGACATGCCTTCGGGCAGGTCGTGCAGCGCACCTCGGGGCAACAGCACTTCGGTGTCGCCCTCGTCTCCGCGCTGCACCACCACGCTCAGCAGCAAATCGGGATGCCCATCGGACGTGGCCATTTGAACCGGGGTTCCACCTTGCGATGACTCGAGCACGATGACCAGACGCCCGT
>Ga0137403_10005775_pt1 | contig 14296 bp, 12 predicted proteins | sample CZOMad2_1_16fung_FD_122057 | JGI IMG/M metagenome (GOLD analysis project Ga0137403, IMG submission 122057) | Vadose zone soil fungal communities from Angelo Coast Range Reserve, California, USA - CZOMad2_1_16fungal (Hybrid Assembly) | ecosystem: Environmental > Terrestrial > Soil > Vadose zone... | reverse complement strand
GCGGTGTGTTCCACGCCGCCATCCTCTTCCTCGTCGCGGCGGGGCTGCAGGTCGTCTTCGGCGTGCAGAAGATCTTCAACCTCGCCTGCGGGTCGTTCTACGCGCTGGGGGCGTACACCGGGGTGTCCGCGGTCGGCTACTTCACGGGGCACGGTGGGCCGCCCGCGCTCTTCATCCTTCCCCTCGCCCTGGGGGGCCTGGCGGTGGGCCTGGTCGGCATCGTGGTCGAGCGCGGGCTCCTCCGCTTCGTCTACGATCGCGACGAGACCTTCCAGCTTCTCCTGACCTTCGCGCTGGTGCTCATGCTCGAGGACCTCATCCGCATGACGTGGGGCACCGCGCCCGTCTCGACGGGCGGCTTGTACCTGAGCTACGGCCAGGCCCGGATCCTGGGCGCCACCGTGCCCGTCTACAACCTGATCGTGATCGCGGCGAGCCTCGCCATCGCGCTCGGCATGGGCTGGCTCCTCACCCGCACCGCGTTCGGCCGGATCATGCGCGCGTCGGCCGACAATCGCGAGATGGCGCAGGCCCTCGGGGTGGACATGGGGTGGATGTACGTGCGGGTCTTCACGCTGGGGACCATGCTGGGCACGCTGGGTGGCGCGCTCGTCATCCCCGCCACGGCGGCCATGAGCGAGATGGGCATCGAGCTGATCGTGGAGGCCTTCGCGGTCGTCGTGATCGGCGGCCTCGGCAGCATGCGCGGGGCTCTGGTGGGCGCCCTCGTCGTCGGTGTCCTCCGCGCGGTCGCGATCTCCGTGTATCCCGAGGTCGAGATGCTCCTGATCTATCTCATCGTGATCGCCGTGCTCCTCTGCCGCCCGCGGGGCCTCTTCGGAGCGGCGGCCGCGTGAGGAGGGCCGGGGTCCTCGCCCTCGTGGCGCTCGCCATCGCGGCGCTCCCGGCGGCGGCGCCGACCTACCAGGTCACCCTCATGCTGCCCTTCATGGCCTACGGCGTGGTCCTGCTGGGAATGAACCTGCTCTTCGGCTACACCGGGCTGGTCTCCTTCGGGCACGCGCTCTTCGTCGGCGTCGGCGCCTATACCGCCGCCGTGCTGACGACGCATCTCCATATACGCCACCTGGAGCTGATCCTGCCCGCGGCCGCGCTCGCCGCCGCGATCGTGGCGGCGCCGGTGGGCGCCCTCTGCGTGCGCTACGTCAAGATCTACTTCGGCATGCTCACCCTCGCCTTCGGCATGGTCTTCTACACCTTCCTCCTCAAGTTCTACCGGCTCACCGGGGGCGACGAGGGCATGCGCATGCTTCGCCCCTACCTGCTCGGCAGCGGCTGGGAAGGCTTCTCCAAGACCGCCTACCTCGTGGGCCCCTACTACTACTTCTCGCTGGCGGTACTGGCCCTGGCCACGCTGCTGATGTGGCGCATCGTGGGCTCGCCCTTCGGGCTCTGCCTCCGGACCATCCGCGACAACCCCCTCAAGGCGGAGAGCCTGGGGGTGAGCGTGCCACGCTATCGCTGGTACGCCTTCATGATCTCCGCGGTGTACGCGGGGGTCGGAGGCGCCCTCCTCGCGCCGCCCACCGGCAACGTGGATCCCACGCTCGCCTACTGGACGCACTCCGGGAACCTCGTCTTCATGATCCTCCTCGGCGGCTTCGGTCACTTCTGGGGCCCCCTGCTCGGGGCCTTCGCCTTCATCTACCTGCAAGACCTCGTAATGTCGGTGGTGCCGTACTGGCGGCTCGTGTTCGGCGCGCTCCTCGCCCTCATCGTCATCGCCGCGCCGGGCGGGCTCATGGGGCTCCTCGCGCGGCGGCGGCCGGCCGAGATCGCGCGCGCGTGATCCTCGAGGCGCGCGAGGTCCGGAAATTCTACGGCGAGTTCTGCGCGCTGGACGGCGTGAGCCTGGCCGTCGGGGAGGGCGAGTTCGTCTCCATCATCGGGCCGAACGGCGCGGGCAAGTCCACCCTCCTCAACGTCCTCACGGGGACGACGCGCCCCAGCGCGGGCACGGTGCGCTTCAAGGGCCGGGAGGTTGCCGGCATCGGCCCGGTGGCGCGGGCCCGGCTCGGCATGGCCCGGAGCTTCCAGCTCATCCAGATCTTCCCCGAGCTCACCGTGCTGGAGACGCTGCAGGCCGCGGTGGCCTCGCGGCTCGGGCACGGCACGCGCCTCTGGCGGAGCCTGGCCGGCGACCGCCCCGTGCAGGAGGGCGCGCTTGAGGCGGCGGAGCTCTTCCGCCTCGCCGACAAGCGTCACGTGCTCGCGAGCACCCTGCCCCAGGGCGACAAGAAGCTGCTCGACGTGGCCTCCGCCTTCGCCCTCCGCCCCGAGATCATCCTGCTCGACGAGCCCACCAGCGGCGTGAGCACCGCGGACAAGCACGAGATCATGGAAATCCTGGTGGCGGCGGCGCGGCGCATCGGGTGTCAGGCCATCATCCAGGTCGAGCACGACATGGACATCGTGTTCGGCTACTCCCACCGGATCATCGCGCTGCACCAGGGCCGCGTGCTGGCGGACGCGACGCCGGCCGCCATCAAGGAGAACACCCTGGTGGTGGACACCATGATCGGCCGGGCCAAGCGATGACCACCCTCGCGGTAAGGGACCTCGATGTCTTCATCCAGGCCAGCCACATCCTACGGAACGTGACGCTCGAGGTGGGGCCCGAGGAGGTCGTCTGCCTGGTGGGACGCAATGGCGCCGGCAAGAGCACCCTCCTCCGCACCGTCATGGGCTATCTCCGGCCGCGGGCGGGCACGATCGCGTTCAAGGGCGCGCTCATCCACGGCCGGCCCACGCACGAGATCGCGCGGGGCGGCCTCGGCTTCGCCCCGGAGGACGGCGGCATCTTCGCCGACCTCACGGTGGCGGAAAACATCGAGATCGCCACCTGGACGCGAGCCGGCATCCGGACTGCGCGCGAGCGCATAGACGCAGCCTATGGCGTCTTCCCCGTGCTGCGGACCTATGCCACGCGCAAGGGACCGGCCATGAGCGGGGGCGAGCGCAAGATGCTGTCCATCGCGCGAGCGCTCGCGCTGGATCCCGAGCTGCTCCTTCTCGACGAGCCCTTCGAGGGGCTCTCCCCCGCGATCATCCCCGCGGTGGCGGAGGGCATCGGCTCCATCACGCGGCGGGGGCATGCCATTCTCCTCGCCGAGTCGAACATCCACCACGTGCCGGACTTCGCGGCGCGCCTCTACGTGATCGAGCGCGGCGAAATCATCTTCGCGGGGCGGCCGGACGAAGTGCGCCGCGACGCCGCGGTGATGCGGGTGATCGGCGGCGCGGCGTGACGCGCCGGGCGGGTCTCCCCTAACTGCTTCGGGCCCGGACACTGAAGAGCCGTAGCGCCTCGGCCTTGCCGCGCAGCTCTCGCTTTCCCATGTCCTCGACCTCGAGCTCCGCGGGCACCTGGCACCGGCTCAGCAGCGCCTCCGACACCAGGACGCGACGCTCCAGCGGGCGACACTGCGCCTCCACCCGCGCCGCGGTGTTGACGGTGTCGCCGCTGTGGACGATGTCCTTCTTGATGTCGCCGATCTCCGCGGTGACGACGGGCCCGCCGTGCAGGCCCGCTTTGAACTCGGGCACTCGCCCATAGCGCGCGAGATACCGATCCTTCTGCTCGTGGATGCGCTCGGACACGAGGAACACGCAGCGGAGACAGTTGCCCTGGCGGAGCCCCCGCTCGGTGGTCCAGGTCACCACCGCCTCGTCGCCGACGTACTGGTAGATCCGGCCGCGGGTCGCGAGCACGGGCTCGGCGATGTCGTGGAAGAAGTCGTTCTTGAAGTCGTTGAAGCGCAAGGGCCCCAGCTGGGCGGCGATCGCAGTGGAGTCGTTCAGGTCCAGGAACATGAAGATCCGGTCCTCCGCCACCGGTCGATGATACCGGCCCAGCAGGAGGCTCACCAGCGTGCCGGGGCCGAGCAGCCGGTTGAGCTGGCGCACGAAGTTGATGAAGAAGCTGACCAGCGTGAGGATCGCCAGCGCCACCGCGAAGCGCCCGCCCAGCACGAAGTCCCGGTATTGCTCGGATCGGTAGTACGCGAAGAGGCCCCCGTGCTCGGACAGTCCCAGCAGGCTCATCGTCACGACGTGGATGGCCACGGCGCACAGGGTGACGTAGAAGAAGGTCCGGACGAGAAGGAACCCACCCATGGTCAGGGCCCGCACTATCCGCGGTGCCAGCCGCAGCTCGAACCATGCACTGCCGAGCCCCATGACGGCGCCGGTCGCCACCGCGGTGAGCTCCCGGGCGAGGTGCGTCGGCACGCGCCGCACGAGCCAGTGCACGAGCAGGGCCCCGCCGATCCAGCCGCACGTGATCCAGAGGGCCGTCCTTGCCGTGTAGAAGGCTCGCCGCGAGAGCACGGCTCATCATAGCCGTGATCAACTCGCCCGCCTATTCAATGACTGGCGGAGCCTGGAGCGAGTTCTTGGCCGCCTCTACGGCGCCGTCTAACGTGGGCGCACGTTCGGAGGGGACCCGCCGGTTTGGTAGAGGCCTGGATGTGAGAAGGTCAGCGCGCCAGAGAGCGGATCTCGTCGAGTACCGGCGCGAGGTATTTCCGAAACTGCTCGGGGTTCTCGCTCATCGGAAAGTGGCCGATCTCCTGCATGACGGTGAAGCGGGCGCCGGGGATCTTCTCCGCGGTGGCGCGCGTGTCGTCGGGGGTGCAGGAGAAGTCGTACTCGCCGGTGAGGAGGTAGAGCGGGCAGCGCGCGGTGTCGATCTCGCCCACGCGGTCGCGGAAGTCGCCGTCTACCCGGTAGAACCAGAGGTCGCCCTTGAACACGCCCGGCCCACCTTGCATATAGCCCCAGAGCGTGTCCCAGCGCGTCTCCTCGGGGCTTTGCGGCGCGATGAGCCCGGACATGAGGGCGCCCGCCAGCTCGCCGCCGTGCACGTCGGGCCGGTGCAGCCACCCGGTGTCGTCGTACCAGGGCGGCTGATAGGCGGCGGCCTCCACGCCGATGAGCGCGCGGAAGCGCTCCGGGTGCCGCCGCGCCAGCTCCAGCGTGATCTTGCCCCCGATGGAGCAGCCCAGCACCACCGGCCGCTCGAGGGCGAGCGCGTCGCAGAAGGCCAAGATCATCTCGATATAGCCGGCTGTCGTCAGCCGGTACTCCTCGTCCTGCCAGCCCGCCGGCGGCAGGGACTTCCCGTGCCAGGGCATATCGAAGGCCAGCACGCGGAAGTCGCGCGTGATCACGCGGTCGTTGAGGAGGTGGCGATACTGCCGCCCGTCGGCGCCCGCAGTATGGAGGCAGACCAGCGGGATGCCTTGACCGGCTTCCTCGAAGTAGACGCGATGCGGCCGGCCGCCCAGCGTCAGCGTCAGGTAGCGGCCGATGATGGGTTCGAGGTCGGCCATGCCCTACCCTTGGGCCGCGCGGCGAGGAACGGCGATAATATCCTTCACGTAGCGAAGGTTCGCCATGAGGGGGATGAGGTCGCCTTCCACACTTGCCAGGCCGAGCTTCTTCATGGCAAAGAGGTCGTGGTAGCCGGGGGCGGGCACGGGCTCCCAGAAGCGCCGCCAGGCGTCGGTGGAGGCGCGGAGGGCGAAGGTCCACGGCCGCATGAGAAAGGGCCCGCGCTCGAGGGCGGCCACGCGGCCCTCGTGGATGCGGACCAGGTAGGCGGTGTCACCTGCTTCGAGCAGGAAGGTGGTCGAGCAGTAGCGCCCGCGCCGGACCAGCCCGGCATCGGCGTTCACCAGATCCGGAATCGACAGAATGCGCGCGTGCACGGGGTCGTCGGCCACGGCGCCGATTATAGCCCCGGCCGCGCCGGACACGAGAAAGGATGCCCGTCATGGCCGAGCTGCCCCTGATCCCCTCCACCGTCATCGGCTCGCACGGCAAGGCCGCGTGGTGGTACACCGCGGTGAAGGCGCTGGAGGCCAACGAGTTCGGCCCCGGCGACCTCGAAGAGATGTTCGACGATGCCGCCGACACCGCCATCCGGGACATGGAGCGGGCGGGGCTCGACATCATCACCGACGGCGAGGTGCGCCGCCTCGACGGCTACGTGGACTCCTACTACGCCATCATCAAGGGCATCTCCCCGCTGCCGGTGAAGCGCAAAGTCGGGCCCTGGGGTTACGACCAGCAGACGCGCTACGAGGCGGTGGCGCGCATCGAGACGCCCCCCGGCGGGCTCGGCATCGTCAAGGAGTTCGAGTACGCCAAGGCGCATACCGCCAAGCGCCTCAAGGCCACCTGCGCGGGCCCGCTCACCTTCGGCTCGCGCATCCATCCGGGCAAGATCTACACGGGCGTGGTGGACGTGGCCGAGCGGTTCGCGGAGGTGATCAATGCGGAGTGCAAGGCCCTGGTGGCGGCGGGCGCCGAGATCATCCAGCTTGACGAGCCCGCGCGGGGCAACGTCTCCGGCGAGGAGATGGCGCGACTCTACAACCTCGCTACCGAGGGTGTGAAGGCCAAGCTCGGCTTCCACGTGTGCTTCGGCAACCGCTACGGGCGCTCGCGCTTCGATCGCTCCTACCGGCCCTACTTCCCCGGCCTCCTCAAGGCGCGGGCCGACCAGTTCGTGCTGGAATTCGCGGGGCGCGAGCTCTCCGAGCTCGACGTGTGGAAGGAGTACGGCGCGGGCCGCGAGCTGGGCGCCGGTGTCGTCGACGTGAAGGGCTTCTATCCGGAGACGCCCGAGGAGGTGGCCAAGCGCATTCGCCGCGTGCTCACCGTCTGCCCCCCCGAGAAGCTCTGGGTCAATCCGGACTGCGGCTTCGGCTGGTCGCCGCGCTACATGTGCAACCAGAAGGTCACCGCCCTCGCCGCCGGCGCCGCGCTGGCCCGCGCGGAGCTGACGGGGCGCCGCCCCTAGGCGCGCCGTGCCTTCTGGTAAAGGGCAGAGACGCCGAGGAGCACGATTCCGAGGACCAGGAAGGAGACGACGCGGTACACCGTGCTCACCGCCGCCAGATCCACCAGGAAGACCTTGACCACGGTGAGCCCGAAGAGCGCCAGCGCGCCGTAGCGCACCACCGGCGTCCCGGCCACGAAGCCCCAGGCCAGCGCCCCGGCGGCGTAGAAAGTCCAGAGCAGGGAGAGGCCCACCTGGGTGCGCCATTCGACGCGCGCCAGCTCGGCGAAATCCCGCGCCTGGCGGGCGGCCCGAGCGAATCCGTTCTGATAGCGCACCCAGTGCAGGCTGAGCGTGGCGAGCAGCAGCACCGCGGCCAGGCCGGGAAGGCCCCAGCGCAGGACCAGCGAGAGGTCGGAGTCGCCGGCGGCATCCGCCGCCGTCTTCCCGGCCACCGCGAGGGCGATGCAGGCCAAGATGCGCACGAGCAGCGGCGCGGAGACGAGGCTGGCGCCGGCCTCGCGGGCGAGCGCGTCGTCCGCCACCCAGACGCGGGCCAGCACCACCAGCCCCACCAGGACCGTGGCGACGGTCCAGGCGGGCGCGGGGAGGGTTCGCGCCAGCAGCGCGATGACCAGCAGCTCGGCGATGAGGAGACCCGCCGGCCAGAGTCCCGTCGGCTCTCGCCACAGGAGCGCGGCCAGGAGTCCCACCGCGCCCACCCAGAGGATGTCCCGCAGGCTCTCGCGCGCCAGGCCGCCAAGCCCCTCCGGCCGCGCGCGGATCGCGAGCCCGCCCGCGCACGCGACCACCGCGACCACGAGGAGGTGCACGAGGTAGGTGAGGTTCCACACCGGATGCGCGATCCACCCCCAGCCGACGTCGAGCCAGCCCGCGCGGGCCACGCCAGCGCCAGCGCGAGCAGGCCGCCCAGGGGCGCCACCGGCGTGGTGAGCCGCGAGGCCGCCCAGATCAGGACCAGCCCTTCCACCGCCCAGCCCAGCGTCACCCATTGGCCATCCAGCGCGAGCGGGAACGCGATGGTGAGCGAGGTCCAGGCCAGCCCCTCGTGCGCGATGACCGTCCCCGCGTCGTCGGGCACGCGGCGGGCATAGTCGGCGGCAATCAACCGGTAAACGATGGCCAGGGCGAGCGCGAGCGGCACCTCGAGACGCGGCTGCCAGGCTTCCAGGGTCCAGTAGGCGAAGGCGAAGTAGGCCGCGGCATTGGCCACGGTGAGGGCCAGGTCCAACTCGCGGCCGCGACGGCCCTCCGCCCGCTCGCGCCAGATCGGCGCGGCGAGGAAGATCGCCCAGAGCAAGGTGAGCAGGATGAGCCGCGCCAGCGGGTGCGGCCCCGGCGCCGACTCCAAGGCGAGCGTCGACAGTAGCGCGGCGGTGCCCAGCCACGCCAGACGGTTCAGCGCGGGCCAGGTGCGGAAGCGCGCGATGAGGAGCACGAGCACGTCGAGCACCACGAGATAGGCGAGCAGCCGCCGCTCGTCGGGTTGCGGCACGCGCACGAGCACGGGGGTGAGCAGTCCGCCCAGCACCGCGAGCACCGCGGTGGCTTCCCGCCGCGTGACGACGGAGACACCGGCGCCCGCGAGCGTCACCGCGAACATGCCCGCGAAGGTGGGGCCGCTGGCGAGCAGGCCGTAAAGCGCGTGAGCGGCGAAGAGCGAGAGATAGAGAATCCCGAGACCGCCCCCGGCGAGCCCTTCGGAGAGGAAGGGCAGGTCGCGGCGGGGGTGGAGGAGGAGACCCGCCGCGAGGAACCCGATGCCGGCGAGGCCGCCGAGCATCACCCGGCCCGCGGGCCCGATCAGGTCATTGTCGAAGGACCACTTCAGGAAGAAGCTCACGCCGAAGAGGATGGCGACGATGCCCACCCAGGTGGCCCAGCGGGCCCCGATGCGCTGCTCGAGGTCGCGGGTCGCCGGCCGAGACGGCGCGCTCGGCACCGGCGGCGCGGCGACGGGGGGAGGCGGCGGCGCAGCAAAGACGGGAGCCGGTGGCGGGGGCGAGGGAGCGGCGAAGGCGGGAGCGGGCGGCGGGGGCGGCGCGGCGGCGACCGCTTCCGCGACCGTCTCGGCCGGCGCCGTGGGAACGCGCGAGGCCACGGCCAGCTCGAGCCAGTGCATGCGGTCGTAGAGAGAGCGAAGCTGGTCCTCGATGGCGATCAAGCGCGCGTCCTCGCGCGACTGGAGGCGCCGCGGGCTACTCAGCAGCGCCCAGATCGCCAGCACGATGGCGATGAGGGAAAGCAGCAGCTCCACACTGACCTCAGCGAGAGCCTATACTGTAGCCTCGGGTTTCCCGGCAGCATTTCAGTGCCGGTACCGTGATCGGAGGACGTGATTGATGCTTCTTCGTGTCGTGCCGGCGCGCTTCGCGCTGGGCCTGCTTCTGGGCCTGCTTCTGGACATGGTCCTGGCCGCGGCGACCCCGCTCCACGCGGAGGTCACCCGCTTCCGTATCCAACCCGAGACCAGCGAGCTCACCTTCCACGCCACCTCGCGGCTCATGAACGCGGACGGCCGTTTCTCGCGCTTCGCCGGCGACGTGACGGTGGACCCGGCCGACCTCAATACCGCGAGGGTGACGGTGAGCGTGGAGGCGGCCTCGCTCGACACCGGCATCGGCCGCCGCGACCGGCACCTCCGCAGTGAGGACTTCTTCGACGTGGAGAAGTTCCCCGCCATCACCTTCGAGAGCCTGCGAGTGGAGGGCGCCGGCCGGCGCCTCCTGGTGGTCGGTCGGCTGACCCTGCATGGCGTCACCCGCGAGATGCGGGTGCCGGTGGACGTGAACGTGGCGGGCAACCGGCTCGAGGCGCGTGGCCAGTTCGACGTCAAGCGTACCGACCACCGCATGACCTACGACTCCGCCGTGAATCCCGTCGGCGATCGGGTCCGCATCGAGTTCACGTTCCGGGCCCAGGCCCCGTGACGCCGGGCATGCTATAAAAGCCGCCACGGAGGGAGCCTTGGGAGGCAGGGCATGACGGTCCAATCCGATAACCTGGCCGCGACAGTCGAGGTGCGCGAGGCGCACCGTTTCGACGTGACCGTCCTCGAGCGCTACCTGCGGGAGCACGTGCCGGACTACGCCGGTCCGCTCACCGTCCGGCAATTCATGGGCGGACAGTCCAACCCCACCTATCACCTCTCCACGCCGCGCGCCCAGTACGTGCTGCGCCGCAAGCCGCCGGGCAAGCTCCTCCCCTCCGCGCACGCGGTGGATCGCGAGTACCGCGTCATCACCGCGCTGGCCGGCTCCGGGGTGCCGGTGCCGCGCACCTATGTCCTCTGTCAGGACGACGCGGTGATCGGGACCTGGTTCTACGTCATGGAGTGCGTGGCCGGGCGGGTGCTCACCGACCCGCGCCTCCCCGATGAAGCTCCCGCCGACCGAGCGAAAATCTACGATCACATGAACGCGATCCTGGCGCGGCTGCACACGGTGGACTGGAAGGCGCTGGGCCTCGAGGACTTCGGCCGGCCGGGCAACTACTTCGCGCGGCAGATCCACCGCTGGATGGGCCAGTACCGGGCTTCCGAGACCGAGCGGATCGAATCCATGGAGCGTCTCATCGCCTGGCTGCCCGAGCACATCCCGGCCGACGACACCACCACGCTCGTCCACGGCGACTTCCGGCTCGGCAATACCATCGTGCACGCGACGGAGCCGCGCATCGTGGCGGTGCTGGACTGGGAGCTGTCGACGCTGGGTCATCCGCTGGCCGATCTCGGCTACACCTGCATGCCCTATCGCCTGGCCGCGGAGAGCATGGACGGCTTCCAGGGCGCCGATCTCGCCGCCCTGGGCATGCCCACCGAATCCGAGTATCTCGCCGCCTATTGCCGCCGCACCGGCCGGGCGGGCATCGTGGACTGGGAGTTCTACGTGGCGTTTTCGATGTTCCGCCTCTCCGCCATCGCCCAGGGCATCATGGGGCGCGTCATCGCGGGCACCGCGAGCGATCCCCGCGCGCGCGAGCGCGGGGCCCGCGCCCGCCCCCTCGCCGACGCGGGCTGGCGCGAGGTGGAGCGCCGCGGCGTCTAGCACTCACTCCGCCAGTAATCACCCCGAAGGAGGCCCATCATGGCAGACCTCGTGAGATACGAGCGGCGTGGCGCGATCGGCGTCATCACGGTGGACAATCCCCCGGTCAACGCGCTGAGCCAGGGCGTGCGGCAGGGCCTGCTCGACGCCCTCGCCAAGGGCGTGGCCGACGGAGAGGCGCGTGCCCTCGTGCTCATCGGCGGCGGGCGCACCTTCATCGCGGGCGCGGATATCCGCGAATTCGGCAAGCCGTCGCAGCCGCCCGATCTCAACTCGGTGATCGCCCAGTACGAGTCGAGCCCGAAGCTGGTGGTGGCGGCCATTCACGGCACCGCGCTGGGCGGCGGGCTCGAGACCGCCTTCGGCTGCCACTACCGCTGCGCCGTCGCCGGCGGTCAGGTGGGCTTCCCCGAGGTGAAGCTGGGCCTCCTGCCTGGCGCGGGCGGCACCCAGCGCCTGCCTCGGCTCACCGGCGTGGAGGCGGCGCTGCCGCTCATCGTCAGCGGCGATCCCCTCCCCGCCGCGAAGGCCCAGGCGCTGGGCATCGTGGACGAGATCGTGCCCGGCGACCTTCTCGAGGGCGCCTGCGCGTTCGCCGAGCGGCTGGTGGCCGAAGGCAAGCCGCTCCGGAAGATTCGCGATATGCAGGACAAGGTGCGCGGTACCAACCCCGCCGTCTTCGCGGAGGCCCGCAAAGGGCTCGAGCGGAGCGCCCGCGGCTTCTTCGCGCCCTTCCGTTGCGTGGACGCGGTGGAGGCCGCGGCCACCCTGCCCTTCGACGAGGGGCTGCGCCGCGAGCGCGAGGTCTTCGGCCAGTGCATGCAGTCCACCCAGTCCAGGGCCCAGATCCACGTCTTCTTCTCCGAGCGCGAGGTGGCCAAGATCCCCGACGTGCCCAAGGAGACCGCGGTGAAGGCCATCAAGTCGGCGGTGGTGATCGGCGCCGGCACCATGGGCGGCGGCATCGCCATGAACTTCGCCAATGCCGGGATTCCCGTCCGGGTGGTCGAGATGAGCCAGGAAGCGCTGGACCGCGGCCTCGCGGTGGTGCGGAAGAACTACGCGGCCACCGTGGAGAAGGGCCGGCTCAGCCAGAAGGACATGGACGCGCGGATGGCCCTCATCCAGGGCGGGCTCGGCTATGACGCGGTCGCCGAGGCCGATATCGTGGTGGAGGCCGTCTTCGAGGAGATGGACGTCAAGAAGAAGGTGTTCGCCACGCTCGACAAGGCGGCGCGGCCGGACGCCATCCTCGCCAGCAACACCTCCACGCTGGACATCGACCAGATGGCGGGAGCAACCTCGCGCCCCGGCCAGGTCATCGGCACGCACTTCTTCAGCCCCGCCAACGTGATGCGGCTCCTCGAGATCGTGCGCGGCAAGGCGACCTCGAAAGAGACCATCGCCACCACCATGGAGCTGGCGCGCCGCATCCGGAAGGTGGGGGTGCTGGTCGGCAACTGCGATGGCTTCGTGGGCAACCGCATGCTCGCCCCCTATCTCCGCGAGGCCGAGTTCCTCGTGGAGGAGGGCGCCACCCCCCAGCAGGTGGACAAGGTCATCTATGAGTTCGGCCTGCCCATGGGCCCGTTCGCGATGGGCGACATGGCCGGGCTCGACGTGGGCTGGCGTATTCGCAAGGGCAAGGAGGCCACGCGGAATCGGCGGCTGCGCTACTCGTCCCTCGCCGACCGCATCTGCGAGATGGGGCGCTTCGGCCAGAAGACCGGCGCGGGCTGGTACCGCTACGAGAAGGGCAGCCGCGCCCCCCTTCCCGATCCCGAGATCGAGGCGCTCATCGTCAAGACCTCCAAAGATCAAGGGGTCGAGCGCCGGTCCGTCGGTGGCGAGGAGATCCTCAAGCGTTGCGTCTACGCCCTCATCAACGAGGGGGCGAAGATCCTCGAGGAGGGCTTCGCGCTCCGCGCCAGCGACATCGACATCATCTACATCTATGGCTATGGCTTCCCCGTCCACCGCGGCGGTCCCATGTTCTACGCGGACACGGTGGGCCCGGCGGCCGTATACGACGACATCTGCGCCTTCCAGAAGCAGCACGGCGAGCTGTGGCAGCCGGCGCCGCTACTGGAGCGGCTGGCGCGCGAGGGCAAGCGCTTCCGCGACCTCTAGATCAGAAGCTCACCCTCACGCCGCCCCAGCCGGCGATAGGGGGGCCGGGGGCGACGAAGCGCTCGACGGCGATGGGGTTGCCGAAGGCGTTGAAGTTGCGCGCGCCTCCGGTCTCGTAGTGGGCATTGGTGGCATTGTCGACACGGGCCCACAGCTCGACGTGCGGGAACAGCCGGTAGCGGGCGTGGAGGTTCAGGATCGCGTAGCCGTCCACCTTGGCCCGACGATTGGCATCGTCCCCCCGCAGGAAGGTGCCGGACGTCGCGATCACGTCGGCGCCGAACCAGAGGTCCTTCAGGATTTCGACCTCCGCTCCGAGCTTGAGGTTGTGCTGGGGGATGCCGGGGATCCGGTCGCCGACCCGGATCCTCACGCCGTCGGCCTCGGTCACGCTGGCCAACGTCTCGTCGCTCTGGTAGGTGGCGTCGACGTAGGCGTAACTCAGGGAATACCGCAGCCGCTTCCACTCGCCCCCCAGGCCGGCCTCGACACCCTGGCGACGCGTTCCGCCCACGTTCCGGAAGAACCCGCCACCACCGGTCTGGGTGAGGGTGAACAGGATGTCGTCCTCGAGATCGGTTCGGAAGAGACCCACGCTCCACTCGAGCGGGGACCGATTGTCGAGTGCGGGTAGCTTGCCGCGCGCGCCGAGCTCGTAGGTGCGGGCGACGACCGGGCGGAGCGGCGGATCGGCGACGAACGCGTTGGGCAGGTTGCAGGGGGCGTTGGGATCGGCGCAGGTGAGCTCCGCCGGGGTGGGGGCGCGAAAGCCCTCGCTGTACGAGGCGAACAGCGTGAGATTCTTGCGTGCCTGGAACGTCAATCCGGCGGCGGGATTGAATCGGCTGAAGCCATGGTCGCCGTCGAGGGCCGGGTTCTCGCCGCTTCGGTCACGAATCGCGATGCCGACGTGCTGATAGCGCCCGGCCAGCGTGAGCGCCAGCCGCGGGGTGATATCGAAGGTGTCGGTGACGTAGACGCCGATGTTCTCCTGGCGGGTGCGGACGTCCACCGCCGTCTCGAACGCGCCGGTGCGCAGGGTACCCACGCTCGCGCCCTTCGCCACGAAGTCCGCCTCGGCCTCGCGCTGGGTGAAGCGCGACTGGTGGCCGTCGTAGGCCACCCCGGCGGTCACGCTGTTGCCGTGGCTGAGGACCTGTCCCTTGTGCGACAGCTGCACGGTGACGCCCCAGTCCTGCGAGCGGGTGCTCGTCGTGCGGTCCTCGGCCTCGGCTTCACGCCGCAGGGTGCCCGCGAGCGGATTGCCGGCGCCGTCGAAGAAGCCGGCCGA
>Ga0137403_10005774_pt1 | contig 14298 bp, 14 predicted proteins | sample CZOMad2_1_16fung_FD_122057 | JGI IMG/M metagenome (GOLD analysis project Ga0137403, IMG submission 122057) | Vadose zone soil fungal communities from Angelo Coast Range Reserve, California, USA - CZOMad2_1_16fungal (Hybrid Assembly) | ecosystem: Environmental > Terrestrial > Soil > Vadose zone... | reverse complement strand
AACATCTTCCCCGGCACCGCCCAATTCGCCAGCGTGCCCTTTTCATCTACTTGCAAGGCTCCCAGCACCGTCAAATCCACATGCCCGCCGCGAATCATCCCAAACGAATCCGCCGACGAAAAATAGCAGCTTCCCGGCAATTCGCTGATCGTCTCTTTGCCCGCATTGATCAAATCCGGATCGACTTCCACCTCCAATGGATACGGCCCCACGCCCAACATTCCGTTTTCCGACTGCAGAATCACTTCCATCCCGGCGGGCACATGATTCGCTACCAGCGTCGGGATTCCAATGCCCAGATTGACGTAATAGCCGTCGCGTAATTCCCGCGCGATTCGTCGTACGATCCGTTCCCGCTTTTGTTCGTCGGTGAGGGGCATATTTCAGTTACCGGGACTATTTTGCTTGGCCCGCCTTTCTGGTTAATTCAAACAGAGGCAAGTACAAGACAAAGACCGCTAATCCGACGGAAACAACACTCGCTGCGCATGCAGAGCAACTGATAATCAAGCGGCGGCGGGTGGCAGAAACCAAAAACTCGGTGACCATCGGCAGTATCACTGCCCCGCCAACGAACAATGCGGAGATCCACCTATAGTGGGCAACCAGAATTTTGGTCGCAAATGGCGACTCCACTTCAAGGCCCTTGAACAGCTGTCCAAGAATAGCGACCACTTTCGCAAGAAGGACAGAAGCAGTGAGATAACCGATTGCAGCGAATATCGTCATTATTCGGACATCAAGAGCTTCCACTGGCGCGCGGTTGGCCCGCCCTTGCTGCAGTTCCATCGAATTTGCCATTTCAACCCTTGCGGACTGTGCGCCGCTCGATTCTCTTTTCGTACTTCTGGCCCTGAAAAATCGCATTCACATAGATCCCAGGCGTATGCACATTGTCCGCATCGAGCGTCCCCAATTCCACCAGCTCCTCCACTTCCGCGATTACATACTCCGCTGCTGTGGCCATCATGGGATTGAAATTCCGCGCCGTCTTGCGATAAATCAAATTCCCCCAACGATCGCCCTTCCATGCTTTGATGAACGCAAAATCGCCGCGAATTCCGCGCTCCATCACGTAGTGCCGACCATCGAACTCGCGAGTCTCTTTTCCTTCTGCGACCATCGTCCCAAATCCCGTCGGCGTATAAAACGCGGGAATCCCCGCTCCGCCGGCGCGAATCCGCTCCGCAAACGTCCCCTGCGGATTCAATTCCAGCTGCAGCTCGCCGCTGGTCACCAGTTGCTCAAATAATTTATTCTCGCCAACGTATGTCGAAACCATCTTCCGCACTTGCCGCTTCTCCAGCAAAATGCCAATGCCAAATCCGTCTACTCCCGCATTGTTCGACACAATCGTTAAATCCTTGGTTCCTTTCCGCCGCACCGCCGCAATCAAATTCTCCGGTATCCCGCACAACCCAAACCCACCCATCAGAATGGTCATCCCATCCCGCAACTTCTCAATCCCCACATCCGCCGACGCAATCCGTTTGTCCATTTGCGAGCTCCGATATTTGGCGAGCTTACAGCGACCGCAGAAGTTTATACAGCTCGTTTGCGGCGTCGAAGTCGGCTTCGAGGTCACGAGAACCGAGCCGTTCGCGCAGATCGTCCAGGCGACGTGCAAACAAATCGAGCGAAGCGGAAAGCAGCTCCTTGTTGGTAAGGATTATGTCGCGCCAGGTCGAGTAGCGACTTCCCGCCAGCCGTAGTGTGTCGCGCAATCCCGGCCCGGCCAATGTTATCGGCAATCCGTTCTCGTCCAGCCGGTCATACAGGAACGACGCCAGCGCCACCGCCGCCAGCTGCGGCAAATGCGAAGCTAGTCCCACCGCATAGTCGTGCTGCTGCGCGCCAATCCACAGTGGCTGCGCGCCGATTTTTTCCAGAATTTTCACGAAGGCCGCAATGCGCGGTTCGTTTGCGGTGGGCGTGGCAATGGCTTCGCCTTCGGCAATCAGCGCGTAGGAGTGGCCGCGAAAAAGATCCGCGTCCGCGGCGGCAATTCCGGAAAGTTCTTTCCCCGCCATGGGATGGCCGCCAAGAAAAATCGCGCCGCTATTTCCGGCAAAGAGCTGGCTCGATTCCTCCATGATGCGCAACTTGGTGCTGCAGGCGTCGGTAACCAGCGCGGACGGCGGCGCCTGGCGTGCGATTTCCGAAAAAAGATCCAGGGTCACGGCAATGGGCAGCGCGACGTAAATCAGGTCCGCTTTCGCGAGGGCAGGTCCCAGACTGCCGGAAAAAGTTTCGTCGAATACGTTGCGCACTTCTTTTTCGCGCACCACTTCCGGACGGTCCCACCCGGAAATGGAAATGTCGGTCAGATCTTTTCGCAACGCCAGCGCGAACGACCCGCCGATCAGTCCGGTTCCGAGAATGGTTACGCGGCGAATGAGATGTTCACTCATGAAGAGTTTTTAGGCGATGCGACGGCCAATCGCGGGAGCGATGATGCGCAGCTCGGCCATCAATTGCGAAAATGTTCCTGGCTCCAGCGACTGTGCGCCATCGGAAAGTGCATGCTCAGGATCGTTGTGCACTTCGATCAGCAGGCCGTCTGCTCCGGCAGCGACCGCGGCGCGCGCCATCGGCACCACTTTGTCGCGGCGTCCCGTGCCATGCGATGGATCGGCCCACATCGGCAAATGAGAAAGTTTTTGAATCACGGGAATTGCCGCCAGATCGAAAGTATTTCGCGTGTAGGTTTCAAACGTTCTGATGCCGCGTTCGCACAAAATTACCTTGTAGTTCCCGCCCGCTAGAATGTATTCGGCGCTGAGCAGCAGCTCTTCCATGGTCGCGGACATGCCACGCTTCAGCAGCACCGGCTTGCGCACTTCACCCAGCGCGCGCAGCAAATGGTAGTTTTGCATATTGCGCGCGCCCACCTGATAAATGTCAACGTAGTGGCCCATCATTTCCACTTGCGATGGGTCCATCACTTCGCTCACCGTGAACAAACCGAATTTATCGGCGGCTTCGCGCATCAATTTCAGGCCCGGTTCGCCCATTCCCTGAAATGCGTACGGCGACGTGCGCGGCTTAAACGCGCCCGCGCGCAGAATTTTTGCGCCCGCTTTGGAAACGGATTCGGCGATGGCGTGAATCTGTTCGCGGGATTCTACCGCGCACGGTCCAGCAGCAACAACCACATCGGGACCGCCGATTCTTACACCGCGTCCCAGGTCGATGATGGTGCCTTCCGGCTTGAATTGCCGGCTGGCCAGCTTGAACGGCTGCGTGATGCGCATGACCTCACGCACGCCTTCCAACAATTCAAAATCGCGATGATCGAAATCGCGGTGCACACCCACCGCTCCAAGAACCGTGTGCGATGCGCCGGTCGAACGATGCACGTCAAATCCGTGCACCACCAGCTTGTCAATTACGTTTTGAATCTGGGCGTCCGATGCGCCCTCTTGCATGACGATGACCATGGGTCTTACGCAATTCCCTTTCCAGTGAATGAACCTTTGTCGAAAACAATATTTTTCTTAAACGTAGCAAAAGACGGCAGCGAACTCCGCGCACTACTCATCAGTGGTGCCGCCTTTCGCATCAGCTTTTCCGTCGCCGTCGGGGTGCATCGCGAGGCGCTCGGCGGAACGAGCTTCGTCAATGATGCGCTCGAACAAACGGCGGATCGCTGCGTCCGTGAGTGGTCCTTTGTTGTTTTGCTCGGCGTTTTCCAGGACTTCGTTTTCGCGGTCCGGTTGGTAGAGCGGCAGATTCGCCTGCTGCTTCAGCTTGCCGATTTCCAGCGCGCACTTGGAACGCTCGTTCAACAATTCGACCAGCTTGCGATCGATTTCATCGATGCGGTGCCGCCAATCTGCGAGGCTCATGTGGCAGCCTCGCGGCGCGAGAGTCCCTGGCGTGCGGCGGCCTTCAGTGAATGAATGCGATCGGCTAGCGCGGTTGACGCTGCTTCGATTCCAGTTTCGCTGGAATTGTTTGCCGTGGCCGTTTCTATCTCGGAGACTAGCGCGGAGCCGACTACCGCGGCGTCGGCAAGACCGCCCAAGACAGAAACGTGTCCGGGCAGCGAAATACCAAAGCCGACCGCAATCGGAAGTTGCGTCACGCTGCGCGCGCGGCGAAGCAGTGCTGGAAGTTCGTCGGCCAGGGCATCTTTCGCTCCGGTTACCCCGGTGCGCGAAATCAAGTATAGGAATCCTGAAGAACATGCCGCAATTTTTTGCAGGCGTTCGTCGGTGGAAGTGGGCGCACCAAGAAAAACGGTATCGAGATGATGCGCAGTCATGATGCGGCGATAGTCTTCCGATTCTTCTGGCGTGAGATCGGTGATGAGCACGCCATCGGCTCCGGCGGCAGAAGCTGCAGCCGCGAATTTCTCGAGCCCCATCTGGAATACCGGGTTGTAGTAGCTGAACAAAACAATGGGAACTTCATTGGCCGGAGATTTTGCTCTGCGAATCTCGCGAATGAGATCGATCACACGCGCAAGCGTCGCGCCGTTCTTCAACGCTCGTTCCGAGGCGCGCTGGATCGTTGGCCCATCCGCGAGTGGGTCGCTGAACGGCACGCCCAGTTCGATGACGTCGGCGCCTGCCCCGGCCATCGCGATAACAAATTTCAGCGTCGCTGAAAACGAAGGATCGCCCGCCGTGATGTACGCAACAATTCCCATTTCGCCGGACTCGCGAAGCTCCGCAAAGCGGTGAGTGATACGGGACGGATTTTGTGATTCAGCGAGCATAAGGGAATTCATTAGAATAACACCAACGGCGAATTCCCTGTGTTCGAATGCACAGAGTCACAAACGCGTAACAATCGCTGGAGCTGTACATCTCATTCCGTCGATCAGGATTTTTCGCCGAGAAAACGCGAGTAAGTGGCCATGTCTTTGTCGCCGCGGCCGGATAAATTAATAATGACTAGATCGTTTGCGGTGAGACGCGACGGAGTGGCGGCCGACCAAGACCCACGCGCAACACCGGCGCGTGGGGCACCCAAACCCGTATCCGAAGAATTGGGAGAAGAGATGCGTTCGATGAGACCAGCGATTGCATGGGCGGATTCCAAGGCGGGAATGATGCCTTCGGTGCGCGCGAGCAGTTGCGCTGCGTCGAGAGCGGCGTCGTCGGTGACTGCGAAATATTCGGCGCGACGCCGGTCGGCTAGCCAGGCGTGTTCGGGACCGATGGCGGGATAGTCGAGTCCGGCGGAAATGGAATGGGTGGTCGAGATTTGGCCGTCTTCGGTTTGCAGCACGTAAGTGTAAGTGCCTTGCAAAACGCCTGGGCGCGCTCCGGTGAAACCTTGCGCGGCGGCTAGGCGCGCGGCGTGTTCGCCGAGTGCGTTGCCGCGTCCGCCGGCTTCGATGCCGACCATTCTTACGGATTCGTCTTGCAGAAATTCGTGGAAGAGGCCAATGGCATTGGAACCGCCGCCTACGCAGGCGAAAAGGTGCGTGGGCAAACGATTTTCCGCAGCTAAAATTTGCGCGCGTGCTTCACGACCGATGCAGGAATGAAAATCGCGCACCATTGTCGGATACGGATGCGCGCCAAGCACCGAGCCGAGAAGATAATGGGTGGTGCGGACGTTGGTCACCCAGTCGCGCATGGCTTCGTTGATGGCATCCTTCAGCGTGCGGCTGCCGGAATTTACAGCGATTACTTCCGCACCGAGCATCTTCATGCGGGAAACATTGAGCGCCTGACGCGCCATGTCTTCCGTGCCCATGTACACGACACATTCAAGGCCAAGATGTGCGGCGACGGTAGCTGTGGCAACGCCGTGCTGGCCTGCTCCGGTTTCCGCAACGACGCGCGGCTTTTTCATTTGCACCGCGAGCAAACCCTGGCCGATGGCGTTGTTGATTTTGTGCGCGCCGGTGTGCAGAAGATCTTCGCGCTTGAGATAAATTTTTGGTCCGCCGAGATGCGCGGTCAGGCGTGCGGCGAATTGTAACGGCGTCGGGCGGCCCGCGAAATTCTTCAGCAGGTCCTGGAATTTCGCCTGGAACGCGGCGTCGGATTTGGCGATTTCGTACGCGCGCTCAAGTTCCAGTAGCGGGACCATCAGCGTTTCGGGAACGTAGCGACCACCGTAGGGGCCGAAGCGTCCTGGAACCGTGGCAGGGATGGTGAGTTGCGAGGCCATGGAACCACTATTGTCGCATACCAGAGCAACGTGGCGAAATTTGGCGAAGCTACAAGAAGGAAAGAAAAAGTTACACGGAGTGCACATAGGTCGGAACACGGAGTTCACGCAGAGTTTGTTAGCGGAGTGCGGCGGAAGTGCAAGCTGAGATCCTTCGCGCGTGTTCGGAGATGCGCTCAGGATGATAAGTATCGGTAAGGTCAGATAGAGGTGAGTTGGCGGTTGGCGCGGGTGACTTCGGCGAAGAAGGCGCGGAGTTTGCCGGGATCTTTTTTGCCGGGGCTGGATTCGACGCCGCTGGCTACATCCACGGCGTAGGGGCGGACGGTGCGAATGGCTTCGGCGATATTTTCCGGCGTGAGGCCGCCGGCGAGAATGACGCGATGAGATTTTGCAGCTCGCCTGGCTATGGACCAATCGAAGGACTTGCCGGTGCCGCCGAATTGATCGCGCACCGCGGCGTCGAGGAGAAACGCGGACGCTCGGCGGAACCTACGAAACTCCGACATCGAAAAGCGTGGGCCGACGCGGAAGGCCTTGAACACTGGCAGATCATCCTCGCAGTAGGCGACCTGCTTGGGCGATTCGTCGCCGTGCAGTTGGACCGCAGTCAGTTCGAGAGCGTGTACGAGCGGGATGATGAGATCCGATCTCCAGTTGACGAAAACACCGACTGCTTCGGTGGTCGGTTCGAGAGATTTACGAATCTTCCACGCGTCGGCGGGCGAGATTACACGCGGCGATTGTTCGTGGAAATTGAAGCCGACCGCCCAGGCGCCGAGTTTCTCGGCGAGGCGTGCGTCCTGAGCGCGGGTAATGCCGCAGATTTTGACGCGGGTTATGGGTTGGTTTGTCATGAGATGGCGTTAAGGCTGGAATTGCCTGCGGCAAGAGTGCTTGATGATGTACGTTGCGATCCTTCGCCCCGATGAATCGGGGCTCAGGAAGACAAATATTGTGAGGCGATGTGGCATTTCCAAGAACTGGAGCGGCACAGAACTAGCCCGTCTTTCCGAGGAGTTCGCAGAGGGCGGCGGCGGGATCGGTAGCGAGCATTAGACTGCTGCCGACCAGGAAAGCGTCGAAACCGGCGGCGCGTAGCTTTGCGAGTTCGGCTGCAGAACGGATGCCGGATTCGCTGACAGCGATGCAATGTTCGGGAATTTGGTCGATTAATTCTAACGAAGTCTCCACGCGAACCTCGAACGTTCTCAGGTTGCGGTTGTTGACGCCGATAATTTTTGCGCCGGCAGCGATGGCGCGCGTGAGTTCTTCGCTGGTGTGAACTTCGACCATCGGTTCCATGCCGAGTTCCCTGCCGAGTGCGATCAATTCGATGAGTTGCTGCTGGCGCAACACGGCGACGATCAGGAGAAAACTGTCGGCGTCATTGGCGCGCGTTTCCCAGACCTGCCACGGATCGAAAATAAAATCCTTGCGAAGTACCGGAAGCTGGATGCTTTTCCGCGCGTCGCGAAGATTTTTGAGCGAACCGCGAAAGAATTCGCCTTCGGTAAGAACGGAAAGAGCGACAGCACCGGCGGCTTCGAACGACGTAGCGAGAGCGACGGGATCGAAGGGATCGCGAATCACGCCGCGCGAGGGGGAAGCGGGCTTCAGTTCGGCGAGAATATTGATTCCGGACTTTGCTATGGCGGCGGAGAAATCGCGCAAGGGAGTTGCGGCTTTGACACCGTACTTGAGCGCGGTTTCAGGAAGAACTCTTTTGCGATGTTGGACTTCGAGCAGCCGGGCTTCGAGAATTTGATCGAGTACGGTGCCGGTGTATGGAGGAGTTTCCATGAGAGCGAAATAGTATGCTAGGTGGAGCGGGATTTAGAGTCAAACGTGGGGAGAGGGATAGTGAGTAGTGAATAGTAGGTAGGAAAGAATACGCATTTGCCGTTGAAGAATCGAGACGGGACTGGGAGCGATCAATCGCATGGGATATCGGTCGGAATACGGGAAATTGCTGGAGGAGATTGCGCAGGAGGCGGACCGGATTGCGCTGAAATACTTTCGCGCAGTGGAATTACGCGTGGAACGGAAGACAGATGGAACGGCGGTGACGGAAGCGGACCGCGCGGTAGAGGAGATGGCTCGCGCGCGGGTGGCGGCGAGCGGGTTGGACCTGGATGTCTTGGGTGAAGAGATGGGCGGTGACGCAGCGAAACCAAGGCCGGGAGCGCGGCCGCGAATGATCATTGACCCGATTGACGGCACGGAGGAATTTTCGCGTGGGATTCCTACGTTCGGAACGCTGTTGGGAATCGAGCGTGACGGCGAAATTGTTGCCGCGATGGTCAGCGCGCCAGCTCTGCAATCGCGCTGGCAAGGGTACAAAGGGGAAGGCGCGTATCGCGAGGGGCGCAAGTTGCAGGTTTCGAATGTTGAGAGGTTAAAGGATTCGATGGTGATTTCAACGGGAACAGGGCCGAGCAAGGATTCTTCCGATCAGACACGGATTCGAAAATATCTGGACGCAGCGCGAAACAGCCGGTCCTTTGGCGGATTCTGGCAACACATGCTGGTGGCGGAGGGCGCGATCGAAGCCGCGCTCGATTGGACCTCGAAGCCGTGGGATTTGTCGCCGTTGATTTTGATTGTGAACGAGGCGGGGGGAAAATCTACATCGCTGAATGGGAATGCGACGATTTATGAGAAGAGTTTGTTGAGTACGAATGGAAAGATTCATGCGGAGACGTTGGAGGTGTTGCGGTAAGCGGAAGGAAAAACAGATTCCTTCCGACAAGATCGGAACCCTTCGGTCGCTGCGCCTGCCTGCCCGCCACGGCGGGCAGGCAGGCAAGCTCGGAATGACGAGCTCCTAGGACGGTAATGGTGGCGCTGCGAACGAAAACGGCGACCTGAAGGTCGCGGCCACACCAGCAAAAGCGACAGAAGGCTCGCCAAATTGGCGCTTTTTGATTGGAGCTTGGCGGGTAGGCTGGGTTGCGGATGCCTTGATTCTGTGGATGCGGAGAAAATTTATGGTTATTGCTCGGCAGGCCGAGAAAGGGCAACGGCTTAGGAAATTGCATGTGGGGCCGGGGATTTTGATTTTGGCGAATGCGTGGGATGTGATCAGCGCGCGAATGGTGGAGGATGCGGGGTTTCCGGCGGTGGCTTCGACCAGCGCGGGGGTTGCGGCGGTGCTGGGATATCCGGACGGGCAGCGAATTCCAATGAGCGAGATGCTGGAATTTGTCGGCCGGATGGCGCGCGCTGTGAGTGTTCCGTTTTCGGCGGATATGGAAGCAGGATATGCCACGACGCCAGCTGAAATGGCGGAGATGGCGCGAGAACTGGTGGCCGCGGGAATTGTTGGTTTGAACCTGGAAGATGTGACGGGCGATGACCAGAGTTCGCAGGTGGAGATTGGGCTGCAGGCGGAGAAGATCGCGGCGGTTCGCGAGGCATCGGCAGCGGCTGGGGTTTCGCTGGTGATCAACGCACGGACGGATGTTTACCTGATGCCGATCGGTCCCGCAGAAACGCGGTTCGAACGGACTGTGGAACGATTGCGCGCTTACCGGAAAGCTGGAGCGGACTGTGTTTTTGCGCCGGGAATTCGCGATGCGGAAACAATTGGAAAACTGGTGCGAGCGGTGGACGCTCCGCTGAACATTTTGTTGCAGCCGGGCAGCCCGAGCGTCGCAGAGCTGGAAAAGCTTGGAGTGGCGCGTGCGAGTATAGGCTCCGGAACAATGCGTGCAGCGCTGGGAACGGCGCGAAAGTTTTTCAAAGCGCTTTTGGAATATCAAGATCATTCGGCGTTGCTGACTGATGCGGTTTCGTACGACGAAGTGAATCGGATGCTGGGGCGTACGAGTTAGAGCGTGCGAAGATTTGTGAGTGTATACTGCGCGGCGCGATGAGCGAATCCGCAACCGAGCTACAAATCCTCGAACAAGAAATCATCGGCTGCCGGAGGTGTCCGCGATTGGTGGCGTATCGCGAAAAAGTCGCTGAGGAAAAGCGGCGGGCGTTTCGTGACTGGACGTATTGGGGACGACCGGTGCCGGGATTTGGGGATGCGCGGGCGGAACTTTTTATTCTGGGGTTGGCGCCGGGGGCGCACGGATCGAATCGCACGGGACGCATGTTTACCGGCGATCGCTCGGGAGAATTTCTGTACGCGGCGTTGCACAAGGCAGGATTCGCCAACCAAGCGACCTGGCTGCGCCCCGATGACGGTCTGGAATTGAAGAATGCATACCTTGCGGCGGCGGTGCGATGCGCGCCACCGGCAAATAAACCATTGCCGTCAGAAATCTTGCATTGCCGCGGATATCTGGAACAAGAGCTGGCGCTGCTGAGGCCGAAGGTCGTATTGGCATTGGGTAAAATTGCCTGGGAGGCGTATTTGGATATCTTGAAGAGCGAGGGTGTGATTGCTTCGCGCGCAAAATATGTTTTTGCGCACGGAACGGTGGCAAAGCTGCCGGGCAATGGCCCCAGGCTGGTGGGTGTTTACCATCCAAGCCAGCAGAATACCCAGACGGGGCGGGTGACGCCTGCCATGTACGCTGTAATTTTGCGCAAAATTCAAAGGTGGCTGGCCCAGCCGAGCGGAGCCACCGCTTAAGTGCCTGCTGCAGGTGCAAGGATTGGGTGTCGGCGGTGCGTGCCGTAGACGACATCGCGCCCAGGGTTCGAACAAACGTACATTCCAGCCGTTTGCAACTAACGTAAAACAGGCGGGTTAGAGGGTCCAGGAGAAAAGCCTTCGGCAGGTGGAGTGCTATTCTGTCTGTATAACGCAATTTGGAGGAAATCCATGGGTTTGCAATATCTTGCCGTGTCGAAAAACCGATCGACTGCGGCGACGACTTTGTTGGCGTGCGGGCTGATGTTTGGGACTCTGGCGAGCGCGCAGGAAGCGCCGACATCTCGGGACGACGGTGGACCCGCGCGGACGCCGGCGCAGCAGGAGATGAGGCAGTCACGGGTGGCACCGCCGGAGATGACGCAGCCCGCGGATGGAACGCGGCGCGGCGGATTGCCGGCGGAGGCGTATGCGGTAGTGCCGGGGACGCGACTGCTGGTGCGGCTGGAGGACGATTTAGGGACGGGTGACACGAAAGAAGGCAGACGATTCAGCGCGCGAACGCTGCAGCCGATGCTGGCGGGAAGCGGGATTTATTTGCCGTCGGGCGCACAGATGGTCGGGCACGTTAGCCGCGTGCAGCCTGCGTTAGTTGCCGGGCGGGCAAAAATCTGGCTGGTGTTTGACGAGATTCGAACGAAATTTGGGCCCCTGCCTATCGTGGCGAGCGTGGTAGGAGTGCCGGGTGATCATAGCGTGCGGTCAAGTCCGGAGAAAGAAGGGCTGATCGAAGGCAAGACCAGCACGCAACAGGCGGCGGGGCAAGCGGCCGCGGAAGGTGCCGGAATGGGCGCGCTGCATGGAATCAAGGAAAAAAACGCCAAGGAAGCCGCGGAGGGCGCGGCGGAGGCGGCGCTGGCGGCGTACCTGATGGAAGCTGGCCGCGGACACGAGTTGGAGTTGGTAAAGGGTGCAAAACTGGAGATTGAGCTGGAGCGGGCCCTGTATCTATTAAGAGAATAATCCCCGGCGAAATTCGATAAAAAACCAGCCAGACCTTGGTCCTGGCGCTGGGCCGTTGCCTGTTTTGCCTCTGCTTGGACGTTACTGCTTTATATCCGAGTCGAAATCCCTGAAAATTGTATAGCTTGGCGGCGGTAGCTGACTTCACGCGGAATGAGCAGCGAGGAAGGTGGCTGCCATTCGTACTATTCCGCTTCTGCATCCAATATCATTCACACCCCCAACCCGCATGAAAACAGAAAAATCCCAGCGATCAAATTCCCGGACGAGGGCCGGCAAAATACCTGTCTCCCGCAAACTACAGTTCGTGGTGGTGGTGTTTGCGTGCGTTTTTTTCGCATTGCTGGGATTGGTGTATTTCAGTTCGGGCTTCAGTTCAGCGGCGCGGGCGTATGTGCAAGGCGAGGGGACTTGGTCGAAAGCGCAGAAGGAGGCGACCATCCGGCTGCAGGAATATGCGGCCTCGCGCGATGAGCAAGATTATCAGGCGTTCCTAGGTTGTCTTTCGGTGCAGTTAGGGGACCGAATCGCGAGAGAAGAACTGGAAAAACCGGAGCCGAACTATACGGCGATCTATGCAGGATTCCGGCAGGGCAAGATCGCCGAAGCAGACATTCCGGGGATGATTACGTTGTTCCGTAAATTGCGGAAAACCAAAGAAATCGATACCGCGGTAGGAATATGGACGACTGCGGACGGGTACATCGAAGAATTTCGCCGGCAGGGCGCGCAATTGCACGAAGCGATCGCGGAAAAATCGGCGAGCAAACAGGAGACCGCCGCTTTAACCCACCAGATCGAAGAGACCGACGCCAAGCTGACTCCTCTGGAAAATGATTTCTCGATGGCGCTGTCTGCGGGCGCGCGACGCGTGGAACGGCTGCTGAACATTGGATTGCCACTGGCCGGATGCATGCTGCTGGGATTGGGCGTAATCGTGTCTCTGATCGTGATGCAGCAGGTTGAAGCGAGCATGGCGGAACGCGGTAAGGCGGAAAGCGTGGCGCGGGAAAGCGAAAAACGCTACCGGGAATTGCTGGAAAACGCGAACGACATGATTTACGTGCACGATCTGGCGGGAAACTTTATTTCGTGGAACCGGAAAGCAGAGGATTTAAGCGGCTACAAGATGAGCGAAACGAAGGCGCTGCGCATCATTGATCTGGTGGCGCCGGAGGATTGGGCGCTGGCGGAAGAGATGCTGGCGAAGAAGCTTACCGGGAAAGGTTCTGCGCCATATACGCTGCGGCTGGTTTCAAAAGAAGGCCAGCGGCATGAAGTGGAAGTGAGCAGCCGGTTGCTTTATGAAAACGGCCGGGCGACCGGAGTTCAGGGAATAGCGCGGGACTTGACGGAGAGACGGCGGCTGGAAGCGGAGCTATTGCAAGCGCAAAAGATGGAAGCGGTGGGGCGGCTGGCGGGCGGAATCGCGCATGACTTCAACAATATTCTGATGATCGTGCGAGGATACGCGGAAATTTTGCTGGAAAGGCTGCATCCGGACGATCCACTGCACGGGCAGGCTGCGCAGATCATGAAAGCGGGCAACCGCGCGGCGGAGCTGACCCAGCGCTTGCTGGGATTCAGCAGGAAACAGGTGTTCGAACCGAAAATATTGAACGTCAATGAAGTGGTGAGCGAAATATCAAAGATGCTGCCGACACTGCTGGGCGCTCATGTTGATTTTTCGTTGAAATTGAATGCCGACGCCGGTAACGTGAATGCCGACCCGATTCAGATGGAGCAGGTGCTAATCAATCTGGCGGTGAACTCGCGCGATGCGATGCCGCAGGGAGGAAAGCTGATCATCAGCACGGCGGCGCGTGACTTGGAAGGCGATACAAGCGGCGAGCAACCGGCGGTGCTGCCAGGGCGATATGCGGAAATTTGCGTGCAGGATTCCGGATGCGGGATCGACAAGGAGACGGTTCGCCATATCTTCGAACCGTTTTTCACGACCAAAGATAAAGACAAAGGAACCGGGCTGGGCCTTTCGACGGTCTATGGAATCGTGAAACGCAGCGGCGGCTACATCCTGGTATCAAGCGAAGCTGGCATCGGAACGACGATGCGAATTTATTTGCCGCTTGTGGAACGAGAAGTGGAAAGCCGGACTCCTGATGCCAAAGCGAACGGCGAGATGCGCGGAACCGGGACTGTGCTGATTGCGGAGGACGAGCAGGCGTTACGCGAACTGGTCGGCGCGCGGATGCGCGCGGAAGGCTACGAAGTGCTGGAAGCAGAGAATGGCGAAGAAGCCCTGGCGATTGCGGGCCGCTACCAAGGCGACATCCAATTGCTGCTTACCGATGTGATTATGCCCAAGCTGCGCGGGCCGGAATTGGCGTCGCGGTTGCGGCTGCGCTATCCGGGGATGAAAGTGATCTATATGTCGGGCTACACGGAAAGCGCGCTGGTGCAGGACGGAATGCTGGAGCGGAACACGGTGCTGCTGCAAAAGCCGTTCACGGTGAAAAAAATTCTGGAAGTGATTCGCCATATGAATGTGAACGTACGCAGTTAGCTACTTTCCGTCGCAAAAATAAGACGTTGTAGCCACTATTTATGGACTTCCGGTTTGTGGTGCGATGTTG